>Ga0180218_1000723_pt1 | contig 25982 bp, 22 predicted proteins | sample eDN3rd37CKraftBY_FD_151334 | JGI IMG/M metagenome (GOLD analysis project Ga0180218, IMG submission 151334) | Enriched backyard soil microbial communities from Emeryville, California, USA - eDNA 3rd pass 37_C Kraft BY (version 2) (version 2) | ecosystem: Environmental > Terrestrial > Soil >...
ACCTCGACCGCCTCGGTCGTCGACACGGTGCTCAGGGCGGAGTCGGTGCGCCAGTAGCCGAGGAAGGCGTGCCCGCGCAGCACCCAGATGGTGGTGTTGATGCCGGCCTGCTCCAGCACGGCGGCCAGAGGCCACCGGGAATTCGGCGATCGACGGCTATTCGCCACCGCCGCGGCCATTGGCGGCGTCTTTGCGACGGAGCAGCTCCGGCCACTCCGTTCCCGGTGGTACCGCCTTGGCGAGAACGTGATTGACAAACGGGGACAGACCCCGAGCCAGCACGGTCAGCGCCTGACCAACCAGAGCATGATGATCGCCAGTGTCCATCACTAGAGCTCCCCCTCGTGTGACCTCGTACGGACGGCCGCTATCCGCCTGACGCAGCGCGAGCCGGTGGGAAGGAAGTCCGACTTAATTGACAGCAATGAAAACATGCTTAGGCACTCTTTGCTAGTTTTTACTGAAAACGGATTGTGTTGCGACATCGGCTACCTCGGGCTTCCCGGGAGCGCTGCACTACGCACCCGTGGAGGGGCCGCCGCCGAGGAAGGCTCGGACGGTCGGCAACACGTCGGGACACATATTCACCGCCGCCGAGGCGACAACGACCGCCGTCTCGTACGGGGCTAACCGCCACCGGCGACATAGTCCAACGCGGCCGGTATGCCCGCACCACTGCGCAGCATGCGGCACGCCATCTTGCCTTGATCGATCATGTTAGTGATCGACGAGTAATACACGCCTTCGTTGTCCAACATCGACACGAAGTCGTACTGGTCGGCACGCGCTGGGGCGGCGAGTGCTGTGGCGGTCACAGCGGCCGCGGCGACGCAGAGTCCCACGGTTATTGCCCGCAAATGTACGGGGTAGGTGGTGATCACCAGGTGCTCCTTCCGGTCATTCTGTAGCCCGCGCATGCGAGCCAGACAGAATGACAGAGGGCACTGACAGACTGGCCGAGGACGCCCCAGTGCACTTGCGATCCAGGCGGAAGGCTCTAGCCACGCGCGCATCCTGTGCCACAGGCACACTCAAGCGGACGGGAGGGTCTGGTCCACGATCAGGTGACAGTTCCGGTCCTGCGGCCTGACTGGCCGGTGGTGTCAAGATGGCTTCGAATTCAATCGGGGTCAACCGCCCGAGTCCGGACTGTCGGCGGCGCCGGTGGTAGACGCGTTCGATCCAGGTGACGATCGCGATGCGCGGTTGTTCTCGGGTGGCCCAGCGGAGGCGGTAGCACGTTCTTCTGAAGCAGGCTAAAGAAGCTCTCCATGGCGGCGTTGTCGCCTGCAGCCCCGACGCGACCCGTAGAGCCGACGATCTCGTGGTGATTCAAGGCATGTACGAATTTCCTTGACCTGAACTGCGGTCCACGATCGGAGTGCAGAATGCACTTAGCGACATCTCCGCGTCGGGCCACCGCGCTGTGTAGTGCCCGGATGGCAGTCGTGACCTCATTCGGGAATCGATGCTGTAACCGACGATGCGGTTGGAGAACGCGTCTTTGATCGCACAGAGGTAGAGCTTGCCTCTCCGGTGCGTTGCTCAGTGATGTCACTGAGCCCAATTGATTTGGCGCTTCAGCGGTGAAGTCACGCTTGACCAGATCGTCGCGGACCGGCGGGCCCGGCTTGCCGCGCTTCTTGCCGAACACGCTCCACAGTCGATTTGCGAGCAGATTCGCCAGGCGGTGTGCTCGGCCATCGGCTCGCCGACGTCGTGGGCCTCCTCGACGAGGTAGCGGTAGCCGAACTCGGGGTCCTCGCGGTCGGCGTCGGATAGGGCGTTGGCGAGGTAGGCCTCAACGATTTCACCGTCCGTGACGGGCTCGGCCAGCCAGCGATAGTAGGGCTGGTGGGCGAGCTTGAGTACCCGGCACGTCACCGCCACGGGGATTCCGTCGGCGGCGAGCTCTTTCACGGGCGGGTAGAGCCTTTCCCGGAAGGTTGGCCTGTTACAGATAGGCCGCGGCGCGGCGCAGACCTCGTTCTCCTGCTCGAGCAGCTTGATCCGACGCCGCGGCTTCGGGCAGCTCAGCGGACTCGGTGGTGCCCTTGCCGGGCTTGTTGCCCTCATCGATGTCGGCTTGGCGCATCCACTTGTGCAGCGTCATCGGGTGCACACCGAACTCGGTGGCGATCTGCTCGATCGTCACGCCGTCGTCGCGGTTGCGCGCGACCCGCACGACGTCGTCGCGAAACTCGCGGGGGTAGGGCCTGGGCACAAAGACATCCTTCCAGCCTGCCCACGCTGGGCAAGCCAACTCAGATGTCACCCATTCACGCAGCAGACCCGATCGACTCGCTTTCTGCGAAAGATTAGCGGACCTAGCGACATTTCGCGGATTACCCCGAATATTGTCGGGAGGGTCGACTAGCCTGGCTCAGTTATCTATCGAGGAGGACAGACAGTGCTGCTGAAATAGTTAAGGTGCCTTCGCATCGAGGCGCTTGGTCACTGGCGAGTCGAAGTGTCTGACGGTGGCGATATCATGCTCAAATTTGTCGACTGCAGGAGGGAGGGAGACTCCATGGCGGACCCGCGACGATACGCGCTGTCGTTCACCAGCGGCGCCCTCCTTATGCGCGAAGCTCTCATCGTCGCCCCGATCTACCTCCGCGAGCACGACTGGGCCAAGGTCCGCCAACTCATCCAAGAGGACAACCTCCTGCAGACGCGCACAGTAACAACGGGACAGAGGCGTGCTCGCGAGGTAATCCAGCGCCTCGCGGTCTTGACTGATAGCGAACTCGATCTGCTGGCGGACGCGACAGTATCCGAGCGTGGCCACCTACTGTGGGTGGCCGCATGCCGACGCTACGACCTGATCGGTCAGTTTGCCGAAGAGGTCCTTCGCGAGCGTTTCCTCCTACTGACACCCACGCTCAACCACGACGACTTCGACAGCTTCATCCGAAGCAAGGCGCTGTGGCACGAAGAAGTCGCTGAACTGAGGGACTCCACTCTGCGCAAGCTCCGCGCCAATATCTTCCGCATGCTCGTCGAGGCAGGCCTCGTGACCGACGATGGCCGCATCCTCGCGGCGGTCTTGTCAAACCGTGTCGCTGATGCTCTGTCCGCGCGCACGCCGAGCGACATCCGGTTCTTCCCGACGACGGGCGTGGCACGGTGAACAGTCAAGACCTGGCCAAGCAAGAAGAGCATCTGTTCGCGGTGCTCAGCGGGAGGCGTTTCCTCCAGATGGAGGGCCTAAGTAACGAGGTCCCGTTCTTCATCTACCCCTATGCCCCGGAAGACGCCCTCGAAGTGGCGAAGGCAAAGAAACGAATCAAGAACAGGCTGAACCAAAAGGGCATCAGCGTCCGCGAGGTCAACCTCTACGACCTGTCCGTCGAGATCCTCAAGGAGCGCGGCGTCTGGGAGCGCGTCCTGGCCGCCGAACCCGACCAGGACAAGGACGACTTCCGCGAGCTACTCCAAGGCATGCTCGATCCGCAGCTTCACATCGCGCCCGCGATCCGCTCCAAGATCGACGACGGCGAGTTCGACATTTTCTTCCTCACCGGCATCGGCGAGGTCTTCCCTTTCATCCGGTCGCACAACGTGCTGAACAACCTGCAGAGCGTCGTAACCGGCAAGCCCATGCTCATGTTCTTCCCTGGCCGCTACGAACAGTCCGACACCCTCGGCTCCTCGCTCGTGCTGTTCGGTCAGCTGAAGGACGACCAGTACTACCGAGCCAAGAACATCCTCGAACAGGAACCGTAAACCGATGCAGCTCAACGAGATTTTCGCCAAGGACGTGCAACGCCCCATCGAGGGCGTCATAAAGGCCGACGACGCCGTGCATCTCGGTACTGAGGTGGACGAGTATGTCCTGACCAACGAAGCGGCCAAAGGTCTTGAGCTGCTCCTTGAGGCTTACACGAACTACACCAACGCCAACGGAGTGTGGATCTCCGGCTTCTTTGGCTCCGGCAAGTCGCACCTATTGAAGATGCTCGCCCACCTCCTTGGCGACGTCGAAGGCCAGGATTTCGACCGAGCCGAGGTGGTAAAGAGCTTTCAAGCCAAGGCAACGGGCGCCTTCCTGCCTGCCTTGCTGACCAAGGCCGAGCACATCCCGGCCAAGAGCCTGCTGTTCAACATTGACCAGAAGGCGACCCTCATCACAAAGGACCAGGCCGATGCGCTGCTGAAGGTCTTCGTGAAGGTCTTCGACGAATCCCGCGGTTACTACGGGAACCAGGGCCACGTCGCACGATTCGAGCGTGACCTCGACAACCGCGGCCAGTACGAGGCCTTCAAGGCCGCGTTCGAGCGCATCGCAGGCATCCCGTGGTCGCAGGGCCGCGAACAGAGCGCTCTTGAAGCCAGCAGCATCGACGCAGCATTCAGCGAGGTGGACGGCACTAAGGCCGAGGGCATCATCAAGCAGTACAGCGCGTCGTATGCGGTATCCATCGAGGATTTCGCCGACGAGGTCAAAGCCTGGTTGGCCAAGCAGCCCAAGAATTTTCGGCTGAATTTCTTCGTCGACGAGGTGGGCCAGTTCATCGGCTCGAATACGCACCTGATGCTCAACCTGCAAACCATCGCTGAGAGCCTTAATACCAAATGTCAAGGCCGGGCGTGGGTGTTCGTGACCTCCCAGGAGGATATGGACAAAGTCGTCGGTGACCGCACGAAACAGCAGGGCAACGATTTCTCCAAGATTCAGGCTCGCTTCAGCACTAGGGTGAAGCTCACCAGCGCCGACGTCGAAGAGGTGATCCGCAAGCGCCTGCTGGAGAAGAACGAGACTGGCGCGGCGGCGCTCAGCAGGATCTACGCGAAGGAGTCGGCGAACTTCAAGACGTTGTTTGACTTCGTCGACGGCGCCAAGACCTACCGCAACTATACCGACGAAACACACTTCGTCGGAACCTATCCTTTTGTCAGCTACCAATTTCCGCTCTTCCAAGCGGCCATCGAGGGCATCTCGGACCATAACGTGTTCGAGGGTCGCAACAGTTCGGTCGGTGAACGGTCGATGCTCGGTGTGGTCCAGCAGGTCGCCAAAGACATCGGTGATGTCGAAGTCGACGCCCTCGCAAGTTTCGACCGCATGTTCTCCGGTATCCGCGCGTCGTTGAAGTCCGCCGCCCAACGCTCTATCGACGTCGCCGAGCGTAACCTCGACAATCCACTCGCGATCAGGCTGCTCAAGGCGCTCTTTCTGGTGAAGTACGTCGAAAGCTTCAAGGCCACACCACGCAACCTGACCGTACTGGTCTACGACCGTTTCGGTCTGGACCTGCCCGCACTGTCCGAGCAGGTCAAGGAAGCGTTGATCCTGCTGGAGACGGAGACCTACGTCCAGCGAAACGGCAACATCTACGAGTACCTGACCAACGAAGAGCAAGTCATCGAAGAAGAGATCAAGAACGTCGACATCGACGCCTCCGAAGTAAGCGCACGACTGTTCAAGATCCTGTCCGGCAACGTCATCACGACTAACAAGCTCCGCTACGCCAAGAACGGCCAAGACTTCCCGTTCGGCTTCAAGCTCGACGACCAGGTCCACGGACCCCAACGCGAACTCTCGATCCATTTCATCACCCCGGAGTACCCACACTCGCTCGATGAGATCCGCATGCACAGCGCCGGGAAGGACGAACTGCGCGTCATCCTCGAACCCGATGCGCGTGTGCTGTCGGATCTGCGCCTGCTCATCAAGACCGAGAAGTACACCAAGCGCAAGCAGACCACCTCGCTCTCGGCGATCGAAGATCAGATTCTTCGGTCGAAGGCCGCGCAAAACGTCGACCGCGAGAAGGAACTCATCGAGCGCATCCGCCGCAACGCGGGCAAAGCGGCGCTGATCATCAACGCCGCAGACGTGTCCTCCAACTCGCAGGATGCGCTCGCGCGGGTGACCGACGGTTTCCAGGATCTCGTTAGCCGCACGTACACCCAACTCAAGCTGCTCGGCGGCGTCACCTACAGCGAGCAGCAGGTGGCCGGGGCGGCTAACCCCGAAAGTGGTCTCTTCGACGCCGAGGGATGGACGAAGCTCGCCGGCCCAGGTGAGGAGGTGCTGTCGTTCGTTCTCCGCAAGCAGGCACTGGGTGAACAGGTCACTGTCAAGACGATCGTCGACACCTTCCAGACAAAGCCCTACGGCTGGGACCTTGCCTCCATCGAGGTGTTTGTGGCCTACCTGATCGGCGTCTCGAAGGTGACCCTGACAGTGGACGGCAATGTCCTCAAACGAAGCGAGGTCGCTGCCGCGCTGCGTAATACGCAGAAGCACGCGCACGCCGTCGTTACACCCCAGAAGACATTCGACGAACGGAAGGTCTCCGCCTTCCGGAAGTTCTGCACCGACTTCTTCGACGAGTCCAGTGCGCCAAAGGACCCGATGGAGTTGGCCCGCCACGGCGCTGACAAGCTCAAGGGCAAGCTCGACGAGCTCAAAGCGACCGTCAGCGGTTCGAAGTACCCGTTCGTTGAGCAACTCGCCGGCCCCATCAGGCTGCTCGACCAGACAGTAGGCAAGCCGGACGACTGGTACCTCACCGACTTCGACCTCGGCGACGACCTCCTCGACGCCAAGGAGAGCGTCATCGATCCGATTCAGTCGTTCCTCAACGGTGCGCAACGAACGATCTACGACGAAGCGGTGGCATTGCTCAGTACGCACAGCAGCAACCTCGGCTACCTGCCGGACGGCAGTGACGCGGCCGTGAGGAACGGGCTGGCCGACCCGAATGCCTTCCGGGGCAACAAGATGGCGCAGCTCAAGCAGGCGACTGATGAGCTGCGAAGTCAGATCGCCGACGTCGTCGCGGCCAACAGGGCGACTGTCACCGCCGCGATCGAGGACCGCAAGGCCGGGCTCATTGCCAGTACCTACTACGAGAGGGCCACAGCCGAAGCTCGACAGAGCGTGGTTCAGAAGATCGACCAGGCACTCGCGCGAGTCGGCGCAGAGGGTCAGGTCGCGTTCCTCCTGCAGATTGGGGCCGAATTCGAAGACATTGTTTACCCCGCGCTGCTCGACCAGCTCGCCGAAGCCCAGCGAGGCGGTGGCGCTCCGCCCTCCAAGCCGACGGTCTCCATCAAGACCGTCACGGTGCAGGGAGCATACGGCGTCCTCGAATCCGAGGAGGACGTCGACAAGTACATCACGGCCTTCCGCTCTGCGCTGATCCAGACCCTGAACGACGGAAAGCGAATCTCACTCTGATGGAAACGGCACCGCTGAAGTCCTTTGCGACGTGGGCGCGCACCACGCTGATCCGCGAAGTCACCGCGCGCATCGCCGTGGTGCTGGCGCCGGCATCACCAGAGCGAGTCGAGCAGCCCAAAGCTGTTGCGGCCCTGGAGCAGGCGGTCAACGCCGCGGGCGGTGGCGAAAAGGGACGTGCCGCGGTGGCAGATCGGGTCGCTTACACCTGGTTCAACCGGATCATCGCTCTGCGTTTCATGGACGCTAACGGCTACACCGGAATTGGAGTCGTCTCGCCCCGAGTTGGGGTTGGCGTTGGCCAGCCAGAAATTCTCGCCGAGGCCAAGCTTGGGAGCATTGACCCGGAAGTAGTCAGCAGAAAGGTTTGCGAATCCGTCACCGGTCTACTTAACGGAACTCGCCGTAGTGACGACCCACAAGGCGAGGCCTACGCGTTACTGCTTACCGAGTACTGCCGTCACTGGAATCGCTTCATGCCCTTTATGTTCGAGCGTGAGGGAGACTTCACCGAGCTGCTTATCCCGGCCAACCTGCTTGCCGACGACTCGGTGCTCAACCGTGCGGTAAAGGTTCTGACTGCGGATGTATGCCAGGACGTCGAGGTGATTGGGTGGCTTTACCAGTTCTACATCTCGGAGCGTAAAGACGAAGTCTTCGCGGGTTTTAAGAAGAACAAGAAGGCCGGCGCGGACGAAATCCCTGCAGCCACACAGCTTTTCACGCCTCGTTGGATCGTCCGCTACCTCGTCGAGAACTCACTCGGGCGGCTGTGGATGCTCAACCGCCCAGCATCCCGCCTTGCAGGCAAGATGGACTACTACATCACCCCAGTCGACGAGGAGACCGACTTCCTCAAGATCAACCGTCCTGAGGAACTTAGGGTCATCGACCCGGCATGCGGGTCGGGCCACATGCTTACCTACGCCTTTGACCTCCTGTACTCGATCTACGAGGAGGAGGGCTATGCGCCGTCCGAAATTCCCGGGCTGATCCTCGCCAACAACCTCTATGGCACCGAGATCGACCCACGTGCCGGCGCGCTCGCTGCGTTCGCGCTCATGATGAAGGCACGTGGGAAACAGCGGACCTTCTTCAACAAGCAGGTCAAACCCAATGTCCTTGTCGTAGAACCGATCCGCTTCACACCGCAAGAATTCGACTTCCTGCTCACCTCATGCGGCGATCGGGACTTGGAAATCGCCTTCTGGAACCAGTTCCAGCACGCCGACACGCTCGGCTCGCTGATTCAGACAGATGCGGAGGTGACCGCGCGTCTCGCCCGCCACGTGGAGACGCTCGACGACTGCGGTGACCTGCTCAAGGCTGATGTGATCCAGCGGGCCGAGTGCGTCCTCGCCCAGGCGGAAAACCTCACGCCGCGCTACTCCGTCATGGTTACGAATCCCCCGTACATGGGATCGCGGAACATGCAAGCTGCATTAAAGCTCGAGCTAGAACATGCTTACCCTGACGCCAAGTCCGATCTCTATTCGGCGTTCATCGTCCGCGGTCTGGGCTTGCTGGCTTCGGGCGGCGTCCTCGCCATGATCACAATGCAATCATGGATGTTTCTAAAGAGTTACGAGAACCTTCGTCGACACCTGCTGTCACGCGGACGTATCTCTTCGATGCTTCACTTAGGTGCGCGAGCATTTGATGCTATCGGTGGAGAGGTTGTTTCAACCACCGCGTTCACGATCAGCGAGGGTCGGAATCAGGAGCAGCGTGGAGTTTTTGTTCGGCTAGTGGATCTGAACTCGGAGCTAACCAAGAGTGACGAGGCCAAGCGAGCGATCAACCTCCGATCGACGAGCCCGCGCGTGCATTACTTGTCCGGGATGGATTTCCGCCACTTCCCGGGACGTATCCTCGCTTACTGGCTTCCCGAGTCGTGGAGAGATTTGTTCGTCGAGTGTAAGGCCCTTCGGGACATTGCGGATCCGCGTAAAGGGCTCGATACTGGGAACAATGATCGATTCCTTCGCTACTGGTGGGAAGTTGGATCTCGATGCTCAAGCTACGATCGCACTGACCTTGAGTCCGCGGAAGAAAGCGGGGCTCGATGGTTTCCCTATAACAAGGGTGGCGAATCTCGGAAGTGGTATGGAAACCATTTGTTCGTTGTAAACTGGGAGCACAATGGCTTCGAGATTAGGCAATTTGGAACAGAATCCGGCGGCAAGCCGCGGTCGTCGATTCGCAACCCTTCCTACTACTTTTCTCCTGCCATCTCGTGGTCTGATGTCGGGGGATTGGCCTTCCGTTCGTATCCACAAGGCTTTATTCATGACAATAAGGGGCCGTCGGTCTTTACGGCAGACGCTGCGATTAGTGCATCGCTGTTGGGCTATCTAAACTCGCCTCTTGCGGCCGAGTTGCTATCGGCGATAGCCCCTACGATGAGCACGCAAGTTGGCGATGTAGCTGTCCTCCCGGCCAAGTATGCCGATACCTTTGGTGAATTGATTAGTGCCCTCGTTGAAGTGTCGCGCTCCGACTGGGACTCCTTCGAAACCTCCTGGAACTTCAGAGCATTCCCGCTTACGTGCCGCGGGGTCGACGTGGCACTTAGCGATCTGGTAGCCAAGCATCTGCGTAGATGGGAGCAGATCTCTCGGAAGCAACAAGGGCTTGAAAGTAAGAGCAACGAGCTTGTCGCTGATCTCTACGGAGTAACGGGTGAGATTCATACAGATGTAGCGCTGGAACGTGTCTCGCTTTCCCGAAATGTTGAGTTCGTATACGGCCCCGGCCTATCGGAAGACGAGTATTCAGAGCGGTCAACCTATGACCTTGTCAAGGAACTGATCTCCTACGCCGTCGGCTGCATGTTCGGTCGCTACAGCTTGGACGTGTCTGGCCTTATCGTCGCTGACCAGGGCGCAACCTTGCAGGACTACCACGCAAGTGTTCCTTCTCCGACCTTCACGCCAGACAAGGACAACGTCATCCCGATCGTCGACGGCGACTGGTTTGAGGACGACATCGTCGCGCGGTTTCGCCAATTCCTCCGAGTGGCCTTCGGCGAGCAGCACTTCGAGGAGAACCTACGGTTCGTCACCGAGTCGCTTGGGGTGAGAGACCTGCGCGACTACTTCGTAAAGTCTTTCTACAAGGACCACGTCCAGCGTTACAAGAAGCGCCCAATCTATTGGCTCTTCTCAAGCCCCAAGGGCTCGTTCAACGCGCTCATCTACATGCACCGCTACACGCCGTCGACGGTGTCGACCGTGCTGAACGAGTACCTGCGCGAGTACAAGGCCAAGCTGGACTCCAGCCTTCACCATCACGAGCGCCTCGCCGCCGGCGGAGGGACTGCGCGACAGCAGGCTGTCGCGCAGAAGGAAGCGGACCGGCTCCGCAAGATATTGGTGGAGCTTGAAGAGTACGAGCACGACGTCCTTTATCCACTGGCGTCCCAGCAGATTACAATCGATCTGGACGACGGGGTGAAGGCGAACTACCCGAAGTTCGGAGCCGCTCTGAAGAAAATCCCTGGGCTTGAGGCGGGCGAATGAGCGAAATCGCCACAGTCCGAATGCATCTGGAGCGCCGCTTCGAGAACTTTCGCGTCGTCTTTTGGCACGACCCGGAGGGCCAATATGCTACGGACCTGCACCGTCTCGACCTGCCCGATGTCCAGACGATCTCTATTGCCAACAACGAGTACGGCATCAAGAACCGTCTGCTGCACGATGAGCCCGAGAGTAAGTTCCTGGTGTACCGCTCCGGGAAGGTGCCCACGGGAATCGGCAATTGGCTGCTGGATCTGGAGTTGGCCTACGGCGTTTTCACCGCAGACCGCGCTGCCCTGGTCGCCCAAGATCTCGGCCTCACTGCCGAGGGCATCGACGAGGTGGTCCAGGCACACGAGAAGTTTTTCAACGCCACCAAGCGCGTTGAGAGCCTCAAGGCTCTCCTGAATCCCGAGGACGACGCGGCCAAGCTTCGAGCGAAGATCACCGCCGTCGTTCTCGGCCAACCCGAACACAGTCTCCTGGAAATCACTCGCGCACTACTGGTTGAGAATGCCAAGGGAAAGCGAACCAAGTATGACGCACTCGTAGACTACGGGCTAGACGACTTCTATTGGCGCGGTGCGGCTTCCATCTACGGCTACGAGTCCTCGTCGCCAAGTATCGATGACCTTGTGCTGTGGATCTTCCGGAAAGCGATCGAGGGCTTCAAATCGGATCGACCGAGCGGCCTGCAGAACATTCAGCTGGACTTCGCGAGCCTGCGCAACGACAGGCGCAGTCAGGACGCTTTCGTCACGCTCGCCAAGCGCGCGGCCCACGACCTCGACTACGCTTCGTCCATCGCCGATGTCAACTTCCGCGACCTGGTGTCCGTCGACATCTTCGAGGAGTCCGACCAGAAGATCATCAGCGCTTTGGTGCGCGGGGTGGTCGAGCAGACCATCTCGGCACGCGAGGTCGCCGACGTTGTCCGCGCACGGCAGAGCAGCGTGTGGATCGACGGCTATCGGCAGCTCTATGCGGCCATCGGGGCCGCGGCGGAGCTGCTTTCCGCGCTCGCCGGCATGGACTTCACGATGACATCGTTCGACAGCGCCCTGGAGCGCTACCGCAATGAATGGTTTCGCATCGACCAGCTCTACCGCCAGTTCACCTACGCCTACCGCACTTTCGAGGGTCCCCACCCCCTCGGCCCACTACGGGAACAGGTGGACAAGCGCTACACCAACAAGTTTGTATACGAGCTGGGTAACGCATGGCAGCAGATGGTCGACACATCGGCCCAGTGGGCATCATCGGTGCTGGGCTCGCAACGGTCGTTCTACCGCGACTACGTTGACGGCCTCCTCCGTGACGATAAGAAGGCCGTCGTCATCATCTCCGACGCGCTGCGTTACGAGGTGGCCGAGGAGCTCGGCTCACGGATCCGACAAGAGGACCGATTCGACGCCGATCTCGACGCTGTCCTCGGTGTGCTGCCCAGCTGCACACAACTCGGCATGGCGGCGCTCCTCCCGCACCGCGCGCTCGAACACTCAGCTGACGCCAAGGTCGTCCTCGCAGACGACCAACCAACAAACGGCACAGGCCCGCGCTCGAAGATCCTCGCATCGGTGGGCGGGTCCGCCATCGGGGCGGAGGATTTCAAGGCCCTGAGCCCGGACGAGCGCCGCGAGCTCTTCAAGAACAACCGGGTGCTATACGTCTACCACGACGTGATCGACGCAGTCGGCGACAAGCCAGGCACCGAACGCCGCGTGTTTGAAGCCGCGGAGCAAGCAATAAGCGAATTGGTCGACCTGGTGAAGAAGGCCGCAAACGCCAACGCCACCAACATCTTCATCACAGCCGACCACGGGTTCCTATTCCACAACGAGGACCTGCCCGACCAGTTCTACCTCTCCGAGAAACCGCAGGGTGACAACATCCTGGTCACCAACCGCCGCTACGTCCTCGGCCACGGACTGAAAGTCGACGCCGCCTTCACCACCTTCAACGCCGCGCAACTCGGGCTCGACAGTGATCTGGAAGTGCAGATCCCCAAGTCGATCCACCGGCTCCGCCTGCCAGGCGGTGGATCGCGTTTCGTTCACGGCGGAGCGACCCTGCAGGAGGTCGTCGTGCCTGTGCTTTCGGTCAATAAGAAACGCAAAAGCGATACCCGTCTTGTCAATGTCAAAGTGCTCCCCGACACTGACAAGATCACCACCGGCCAGCTCGTCGTCAAGCTGTTCCAGGCCGAACCCGTCAGCGACAAGGTCCAGCCGCGTACGCTGCGGGCCGGCCTCTACGTCGGAGAAACATTGATCTCCAACGATCCGCCACCTGAGCTGACTTTTGACTCGGCCTCGTCCGAGCAGCGCGACCGTTACCAGAGTGTGCAGCTGCTCCTCAACAAGGACGCTGACGATTACAACAACCGCGCCGTCGAGCTCCGTCTCGAAGAGCGCATCCTGAACACCAGCCAGTGGCGCGTGTACGAGAAGGCGATGTACACGCTCAAGCGGTCCTTCACATCGGACTTCGACTTCTAAGGCGGCGGAGATGACCGAAGACCTTGACCTGCACGTGATCGGTGACGACTTCTCAGGAGGCGTTGCCGACGAGGAGGCGACCAGTCAGACGATTGAGCAGACCGCCCTCGACAGGAAGACCAACCAGCATTTTGCTGGCCTCGTCGTTCGCAAGGATCTGGTCAAGGCCGTCAAGGGCAACGCGATCGTGCCGTCGTACGTGCTGGAGTACCTGCTCGGCCAGTACGCCGCCTCCGACGACGAATCCACCATCCAGGCTGGCATCGACACGGTTAGGAAAATCCTCGCCGACCACTACGTTCACCGCAACGAGTCCGAGCTGGTCAAGTCGACGATCCGCGAGCGCGGACGGTACAAGATCATCGACAAAGTCACCGTCACCCTCAACGACAAGGACGACGTCTACGAGGCCACCTTCGCCAACCTCGGCATCAAACAGGTTGTCGTCGAGCCAGCAACGATCACGGCTCACCCGAAGCTCCTGGTCGGCGGTGTGTGGTGTATTTGCGACATCGAGTACTTCCACACCGACAACCCCCGCACCGTGCCGTGGATCCTCGGTTCGATTAAGCCGATTCAGCTGTCCCACTTCGACTTCGACGGCTACCTGGCTGCGCGCAAGCAGTTCTCGACTGACGAGTGGATCGATCTGCTGATCCAGTCGATCGGCTTCAACCCGGAGCTGTTCGGCAGGCGCGCGAAACTCATTCAGTTGGTTCGGCTGATCCCGTTTGTCGAGCGCAACTACAACCTCGTTGAGCTCGGGCCGAAGGGCACCGGTAAGTCGCACATCTTCTCGGAGTTCTCACCCCACGGCATGCTGATCTCAGGGGGCGAAGTCACTGTCCCCAAGCTCTTCGTCAACAACTCCAACGGACGCATCGGACTGGTCGGCTATTGGGACGTTGTCGCCTTCGATGAGTTCGCGGGCAAAAAGAAACGCACCGATAGGGCGCTCGTGGACATCATGAAGAACTACATGGCAAACAAGTCGTTCTCACGCGGTGTCGAGACCCTCGGCGCTGAAGCCTCAATGGTGTTCGTCGGCAACACTTCGCACAACGTCCCGTACATGCTCAAACACTCGGACCTTTTCGACGAGCTGCCTGAGAGCTACCATGACTCGGCCTACCTGGACCGCCTGCACTTCTACATCCCCGGCTGGGAAGTCGACACCATCCGCGGCGAAATGTTCTCCAGCGGTTATGGATTCGTGGTGGACTACATTGCCGAAGTCCTAAGGTCCATGCGCAACATGGACTACTCCGACCGCTACCAGCAGCACTTCACCCTCGGTTCCGAGATTTCCACCCGTGACCGCGACGGCATCCACAAGACGTTCTCGGGGCTGATGAAGATTCTCTACCCACAAGGGGAAGCGGCGAAAGACGAAATCGAGGAAATCCTCCGGTTTGCCATCGAGGGCCGCAAGCGAGTCAAGGACCAAATCCTCCGCATCGACACCACGATGGCGGATGTGAAGTTCGGCTACCTTGACAATGCCGGGGAGTGGCACCCAGTAACCACACTCGAGGAGGACGAGTACCCGAGTTACTACCACCACCGCCAGCACGAAGATGGCGATTCCGGAGGCACGCCAGGGGGCAAGGAACCTGAGCCTCCGGTGGCGCCGCCTGTGGACTCGAACCCGAAGCCTTCGTCCTTGTTTGAGGGCCACCGCGAATTCCAAGAGAACCAACGCGGCGTCTCCTACGAGACGCTGTTACTTCCTTATCTTCGCGGTGCCAACGAGATCACCATTATCGACCCATACATTCGTGCACCGCACCAGGGCCGCAACCTCGTTGACCTTCTTGGCCTACTGGCTTCGGCGAAGGATCCCGCCGACGAAATCTCCGTGATGCTGGTGACCAAGGAAGACAAACCCGAGTATCAACAGCAGCAGCTGCTGATGCTCAAGGCTATTCAGGATGGCGCAGCATCGGTCGGGATCAAGTTCAACGTCCAGTGGGACGAGACCATCCACGATCGTTCCATCCGGGCAGATAACGGCTGGAAGATCCTTCTCGGCCGCGGCCTCGACATATTCCAGAAAGGATCCGGCAACCAGTTTGACATCGGCACTCGCCGACAGGAGTTCAGGCAGGTGGTCGCCTTTGGGATCACCTATATCCGGGAGCCTGGCTCATGACTTGAACCGCTCTGTCCGTGCTGGTACTTCAACTTTGTGAAAGGACACCAAATGTCGCTGCCCGCTATCGAATTCAGATACTTGGATCAGATCCATTCCCCCTTCAGCGGAATCCCTGCCGGGTTGGATGATGAAGGCGTAAACCACGAAGACCCCACATTGCTGTTTGTTTACTCCGGGATGGGCAGTGCATGGGCCTACGTCAGCCCCCGTTTTCCAAACGAGCTCACAAGGTTCATTGACAACCTGGAGCCTGCTGAAGTCGCAGACAGCCTCGAGATCGACGGAGCAATCATGTTTGTCGTAGACACTGACTGGAACGGCATCGATTACTACGCGTTTGCTCCCGCAGATAGCGAGATCAGCTTCATCGAAGGGATTGAATTCGCTGAGAGTGGGGCTGAGTAACCACACGGTTTGCTCGAGCCATTGAGGTTTCCCACACATGATCAGTTTGAGATCGGTGATGTAGCTCCACTATTAAGATTGCCCAAGTATTGCCCCGATTTTGAGTCCACCTGATCTGTACCTGACCCCTCCGGGCGAGTCCGGAGGCTGCATTCGTTGAATCACCCTGCCTTTTGGTGGGGTGCGTTTGTGATCGTAGTGGAGTCGCTCGACGGCCTCGGGGGTGAAGTCGTCGAGGTACTCGTGCGGGCGCTCGGTGTTAAACCAAACCACCCACTCGGCAGTGGCCAGTTCGACCTGGTTGACGTCGCGCCACGGCCCCTGCCGGCGGATCACCTCGTTCTTGAACGACCCGACCGTGGTCTCGGCCAGTGCGTTGTCCAGTGCGTCGCCGACCGAGCCGACGGAGGGATCCACGCCCTCGTCGATGAGCCGCTGGGTGAAGGCCACTGAGGTGTACTGACTGCCCGCATCCGAATGCGCAATCAACACGCGCAGACTGGTGCAGTCCTGGATGCGGGCGAAGAAAGCGTGCTCGACAGCGTCGAGGACCAGATCGGTGGTCATCGAGCAGGCTGCCCGCCAGCCCACGACCCGACGACTGTAGGTGTCAATGACGAACGCCACGTAGACGAAGCCCAACCAGGTCCCTACATACGTAAAGTCAGCTACCCACAACCGATTTGGCACCGATGCGTAGAAGCGGCGGTCCACCAGGTCCGGGTAACGCCGGTGGGTCTCGTCGGCGACGGTGGTCTTTTGCTTGGACCCGTACCGGGCACCCTCCCAACCGTTTTCGCGCATGATCCGCTCTACCGTGCAGCGGGCGACGTCATGGCCCTGGCCGCGTAGCCAGATCCGCAACTTGCGCGACCCAGCGTCTGGACGAACCGGCCCTTCTTCTCGCCTTCCGGCGCGGCGGTGATGATCTCGACCAACTCGGCATCGCGGACCTCGCGTCGGGCCGGGGTCTTGGCGATCCACTCGTAGTACGTCGACGGGCTGATCGAGATGCCGAGCTCGGACAGCACGGCACACATGGGCTCGACACCCCAGCGCAGCCCGGCCCCGCCGTCGGGACCGGCCACCTGATGGTCCTTGTATTCGGCGATGAACCGGTCACCGTCTCCCGGGCCGGTCGAGCTCGGCCCCGAAGAAAATCGCCGCTGCTTTCAAGATCTCATTGGCCCGACGCAGCTCGGCGATCTCCTTACGCAGCGCCTTGTTCTCCTCGGCCATCTGTGTGGTCACCCCAGGCCGCTGCCCGGTGTCGACCTCCGACCGGCGGATCCAGGTCCGCAGCGTTTCTGGCGTGCCGATCCCCAGCAGCATGTCCGCGACCGCGGTGATCGCCGCCCAATGCGTCGGGTACTGCGGACGCACCTCGGCGACCATGCGCACCGCACGCTCACGCAACTCGTCGGGATACTTGCTCGGATGTCCCATGACTCAGATCCTCCCAAGCTCGGGAGCCTCCGGACTCGCCGGGATGGGTCATCACGTCAGCCTGAACCACCCCGGGTTTGATGCACACCGGTTACTGGTGCACAGCCTTTGATGGGGCTGTGTTTGTAGCGTAGTGGACGGTCTCGTACTCGACGGGTGGGATGCGGCCCAGGCGGTGCATGAGCCGGTCGGTGTTGTACCAGTGCACCCACTCTGCGGTGAGCAGTTCGACGTCGGTCAGGCGGTGCAGTGGGCCTCGTCGAAACGGTGAGTCGTCACGGATGGCTTCGGTCTTGTACAGCCCTATGGTCGTCTCCGCCAAGGCGTTGTCGAAGGCATCCCCAACGGTGCCGATGGAGGCCACCAGACCGGACAGCGCGAGGGTTTCACCAAATCGCACCGAGGTGTATTGAGACCCGGCGTCGCTGTGGTGAATAGTTTTGCCCATCAACGGATTACCCTGAGGTTCCCCCCGAAAAGTGGACAGGGGTTACGCGGCTTGAGTGACCGCGGTCAGTGATTGTTCGTAAGCGATGGGGCTGAGCATCCCTATCGTGGAGTGCCGTCGTTGAGTGTTGTAGAAATACATCCACTTGTCAACGGCTGCAATGAGTTCGGACATTGTGGCGAAGGTGTGGCGGTAGTAGTACTCGTGCTTGAACGTCGACCACAGCGATTCGGCACCGCTGTTGTCCCAGCAAATCCCGGTGGCACCCATTGACCGGCGTAAACCGGCATCAGCGCAGGCCTGGGCCATCGCCGCAGCGGTGTATTGAGTTCCCCTGTCGGAGTGGATGATGGTGCCGCTGACCTGGCCGCCTCTGACGGCTACGGCCGCGGCCAGTGCGTCCGTGACCAGCTCGGTGCGCATGTGGTCGGCCACTGACCAGCCCAGTACCCGTTTGGAGTGCTCGTCACGGATTGCGCACAGGTACATATCGCCTTCGCCGCAGGTCAGGTACGTGATGTCCGAGCTCCACACTGCATCAGGGCGGCCCTGGTCAAAGTGACGCTCGACCAGATCCGGCGGAAACGACGCCTTCGGATCGACCACGGTGGTGGCAACTTTGAAGGTGCGGGGGCTGATCCCGGCCAGACCGATCTCGGCCATGATCGTGGCCACCGTCTTTTCCGAGACCGCCTCGCCGGCGGCACGCAAGTCAGCGGTGATCCGCGGCGAGCCGTAGGTCCCGCCGGAGTCGCGGTGATGGGTGATGATCTTCACGGTCAGATCGGCTTTGCGTTGGCGGCGATCAGTCAATTCCGTTGCAGTGGAACGATGTGCATGTTTGTAGTAACCCGAAGTCGACACCTCCAGTAGGCGAGCCATGCGGGTGATCGCGGTGGTGGCGCACTCTGCGGCCATCAGCTCGAACCGGTCTACTTCGGTCCGTTGGCGGCAAAGTACGCCGAGGCTTTTTTCAGGAACGCGATGTCTTTCTCTTGCTCGGCGACTTGGCGCCGTAATCGCGTCAGTTCGGTGCGCTCGGCCGGGGTCAACGGTTCGTCGTTGCGGGCTGCGGCGGCCTCAACACGGCGACGTTCATCGGCGACCCAGCGGCCCAGCAGGCCTTCATTGAGGCCGAGTTCGCGGGCGACCTCGGCGATGGTGCGCCCGGAGTCGATGACTCGGTGAGCGGCCTCGACCTTGTACTCAGTCGTGAACGACCGGCGGGTTCGGGACATGGTGACATCCTTCCAGCGGAACCAAGAATCCCGCTATCTCGATGTCCACCACCCGGGGGGAACCTCACCCTCATCAAGGCGGAGTTGAGCGGCGTGGCGGATCGCCTGGCGGACGAACCGGTCCTCCTTGCTGGCTGAGCAGGTCCATCCCACGATCCGCCCGGCGTAGGCGTCGATGGCGAACGCGGTGTAGACGAACGTCCCGTTGGACAGGCGGACGTAAGTGAAGTCCGCCACCAGCAGCACGTTGGGTGCGGGCACCCGGAACTGGCGTTTCACCAGATCGGCTGCCCGCGCTGCGGCCGGGTCAGCGATCGTGGTGCGAACCTTCTTACGCCGACGCACACCCTGCCAACCGTGAGCCCGCATCAGGCGCTCCACCGTGCAACGGGCCACGGCGATGCCCTGGCGCTGCAGGTGAGCCCACATCTTGGTGGCGCCGTACAACGCTTCGGGCTTGCGGCGGCCGTGTTCGTCGGGTTCGTAGAAGCCGGCCAGCACCTCTGTGATCACGGTGTCCCACAGTGTCCGTGCTGACGGTGGCCGGGTCAGCCAGGCGTAGAAGGTTCTCGGGGCGATCGGCGCGCCGTGCTCGGTGAGCACGCGGCAAATCGAAGCGACCCCGAACCGAGCGCGCTGCTCGGCGATGAACGCACAGATCAACGGTGTCGCGGGTCGCTCTCCCGCGCGAAGAAACTTGTTGCTGCCTTGAGGATTTCGATGGTTTCCTCAAGCTCACGGTTCTTGCGTTTGAGTTCGCGTAATTCCCGTGCGGTGTCAGTAGGCACCCCGTCACGCTGGCCGGTATCGACCTCGGCCTGGTTGGCCCACCGGCGCAGCGATTCGTAGGAGACTCCCAACCGCTTGGCCACCGCAGTGATGCAGGCCGTGCGGGTGTCGTACTCCTCGGCATGGTCGGTGACCAACCGCACCGCCCGGACCTTGAACTCGTCGTCGTACTTCCTCGGCATGATGCAAACAACCTTCCCTCGAAAGAAGATGTGCATCAAACCTGCATCAAACCCGGGGTGGTTCAGCCGATGTTATCGGCAAGAACTTCGGTCTGCGATGGCTTTGCTGGCGGTTTACCAGCGCTAACCAATTTCGTTTTCTTCTGGCACCTGGTCCTCGACACTGTCACCCTCACCAAAGTTGTCTTCTCCGTACGGATCGGAGAATTCATACAGCACCGAACCCACTAGTCGTTCGACCGCAATGGCCGAAGCGTCAGGCTTAGGGCGGCCCTCAACGTACGCCAAGCGCTCAGCCGCGATAAACGCCAGCCGAACGGCCTGAATTACGAGCACCCGGCGTAACCCGTCTGATACCTCACCGCGCTCGCGAGCTACGGCCGCCAAGCGTGAGACAGTCTCCGCCCTACGAGCAATCCGAATGTCGGGGTGCCCCCGTTCTTTACGAACTTCGTCGTCAATGATCTTCCAGCGCAACGATAGTGGCAGCGCTACTGTGGGAGATAGCGGTGGGATCTTCTCGTTCAGGATGGCTTTAAATTGCGAATACGCGATAGCGTTGAGGTACGCGGTGTACTCGCATGCGTCTAGGCGCTTCTTGGCGTCCGCGTAGTTGACGCTCCTACTGTTTACACCTTCGAGATCCCACAGCGGCCACACCTCGACCTCGGCAACCTCGAATGGATCGAGAATTCGCATGGCCACGACATCGGTTCGCTGGTTTGTTAAGTGGCGCCCAATTCGGCTACTAAGGCGTTCGTTGGTTTGCCCGACATAAATCGGCTCACCGTCGTAGTCATAAAACGCATACACGCCCCATTGCGCGGTCGCCCACTTACGCCCCTGGGCATCCTTAGCGTTGACAAACTTCCTCAGCTCGCTGCGAAACCGCTGAACGTCATCAGCGGGAAGCTGGCTTCTACGAGGTTTCACTGGCGCTGGGCTTGGAGAAACCGTCCCTTTACTTGACATACGCCGCGGTCTCCAGCTCAATCAGTGGTTCTGACAGATCTCCACGTAACAACGGTATGAGGTAATTCACCCCCAGCCACCGCACTACCGGAACCGCGACCGCATCGCCAAATCCGAATAGAGCCTGGTTCGTTCGCGTTCCCTCTAGGTTGTAGTTGCCCGCACCCATCAACCGCGCGTACTCGAGAGGAGTCATCCATCGCACTCGAAGACGCCCATCGCCCAATCGCACCACCGCCTGCTTGGATGAGCCGCCCCGCGCTGTACGCAGGCAGCCAGAGATGTCATCCGGACGTACTTCCCAAACTGGGACGCCTGCTCTCGTCCGCCTGTATGCAGTGCGGTACTTGACCCCTTTACCTTGCTCGAGTTGAGCTACGCGCTCACGTTGCATTGGTGAGAGCGAACCCACGAATGCCGCGGTGCGATCAACATCCCACCATCGCTCATCACAATCAGACATGTCCTCGACAAGCGCAGAGAGGCCCTTGACTCGAGGTGGTGGAGGAGACGGCAAATGGGCTCGATGCGTACGAAGACTAGGATCAGCGAACACCCACTGGAGGTAATCAGGTCGGAGGTCGCAATGAGGCTCCCTACTGTCGACGGGTGGGTCCAGCGCTCCGATTACAAACAGACGAGGTCGCGACTGCGGCAAGAAACGACGTGCATCCAGTGTGAGTACATCAGCCGAGTAACCGAGCTCATTGAAAGCCGAAATGGCCGCGGCGAGATCGTCACCACCGTGAGAGGTGGCCAGTCCGGTCACATTTTCTAGCACTACTACCGGCGGGCGGCCGGCCTCAAGACGGCGCAGTAACTCGATGAAATGCCAGAACACGCCAGACTCAGCGCCGCCCAATCCGGCGCGTCCACCAGCAAGCGACAGGTCCGTGCACGGCGAGGACGCCCACGCCAAAGCGGCGTCGGCCGGCAGTTGGGAAGCCTCAACGTCGGCAATGTCGCCGAGTACGAAGGAGTGGCCCTCGGATCCGAACTGAGCGGCGTACATCGCCTTCTTATCCGGCTCGTAGTCGTTGGCCCACGTCACCTGGAACCCCGCCTTCTCCAGACCCATGCGGGCAAGGCCGATACCAGCGAAGAACTCGATCGCTTTGGGCTTGGCATTGGTACAGCGGATCGGCGTCACATTCCCCACGCACGCAACATTAACGCCCAGGAGGGACAACTTCTGGGACGCCGCGCCTGTCGCGCTGTGCGCTAGGTAACGTGGAACGTGATGGCATCTTGGGCGACAAGCGACCATGCACGCCGCTCTATGCAAGCGAACCGCAGCACCGATACAGGCCCGGAGCTGGCAGTGCGCCGCTTAGTTCATGCGATGGGCTTGCGCTACCGCGTCAACACACGACCAGTCGCGACGCTACGGCGTACTGCGGACCTGGTGTTCAGTAGGCAGCGTGTGGCGGTTTTCATCGACGGGTGCTATTGGCATGGCTGTCCGGAGCATCACCGCCAGCCACGCGCAAACACCGACTACTGGAGCTCCAAGGTGGCGCGCAACAGGGCGCGGGATGCCGCCACTGATGAGGCGTTGCGTGCCGCTGGATGGACTGTGCTGAGGTTCTGGGAGCACGAACCTCCCGCTGCGGTGGCGGAAGCCGTCAGAGCAGCGGTGCGCAGCTGACGGCTTTACCGAGACCAAGACCCACCCCCATCTACGGACACTCCTCCGACACCCGCACCACCCCGAAGTCGATGTCGGTATCGACGGTGAACCGCGCACCCGGCGGCGGGGTCGAGGTGCAGACCTGCCAGTTGCGGTCGCTGAGCTGGGCACGACCGCGTCCGGTGAGGTCGGCGGCGCTGCTGAACCACACTGCCCCGCGGGTCACGGACTGGATCGCGTCCTGGGCTCCCTGCAGATCCATGCCGATCAGATTCGGCATCGTCCACGACGGCTCCGCGGACGCCGGCAGGCTCGTCACGAGCCCGAACCCTGCCACCAGCACGGCCACACCAACGGCTTTCTTCATCACTACCTCCTGATTTGAGTGAGCAGCCGCACAGCTTCGCATGACCCACCGACAAGTCGAGGTGGCGGCGGCACCGCACCGAAGACACACGAGAGCTTGTCGGTCCCGAGTTGTACGTTCGCCTGTTCGCCTGGCATGGGGCCTGGCGCAGGACACGAAGGAACGATCACGATGACTACCCCTCAGCCGTATCCCGGCATGCCGAGTCAGCCTGCTCCGCAGGGGGTTCCGTACCCGGCGCAGCCGCGCGCGAAGAAGAAGCGCAAGTGGCCGGTGATTGTCGGCGGTGTGGTCGCGTTGATGATCGTGGGGTCGATCTTCAACGACGACAAGAAGGACACCAAGCCGGCCGAGAACATCGCGACCGTCGCCCAGGCGCCGGCCGCGGCCCCGACGATAGAGGTGCCGGAAACCACCGCAACACTCAACACCCCGGTGCGGGACGGCAAGTTCGAGTTCGTGGTGCGCTCGGTGCAGCCGGGCCTGTCGGAGGTCGGGGACAACCCGTTCCTGAACCAGAAGGCGCAGGGCCAATTCGTCATCGTCACGCTCAGCGTGCAGAACATCGGCGACCGCCCGCAGGGCTTCAGCCCGTCGAATCAGAAGCTGTTCGACACCGCGGGCCGTAGCTTCGAGACCGACACCTCGGCGCAGATCGCGCTCGACAACAACGACATCGCAGTGTGGGACAACATCAATCCCGGCAACACCGTCGATGTGTCGCTGGTCTACGACATGCCGGTCGGCGCGGTCCCCGCGAGCATCGAACTGCATGACTCGATGTTCTCCGGCGGGGTCACGGTGAACCTGACGCCGTAACGCAGAAGGCGGGGCCGCCCAACAAGGCGGCCCCCGCATTCACACCGCTACACCCCCAACCGCCCCGACATCCGGTTGAGCCGGTCGAGGCTCTCCCCGTCGAGCCCGGTGAACACCACGGTCTTTCCGCGGGAGGAGTACTTCAGCCGGATCGCGTCGAGGGTCGCCACGGACGACGCGTCCCACAGCGACACCCCGGACATGTCGATCACCACCTCGTCGGGATCGCCCGCGTAGTCGAACTGATGCACCAGGTCGTTGCTCGACACGAAGAACAGGTCCCCGCGCACCCGGTAGGTCCGGGAGCCGTCGGGCCCGGGCTCGGCGGACACCGAGGTGAAGTGCGCGACGCGGCGGGCGAACGCGACCATGGCGGCGAGCACGCCGACGGACACCCCGATGGCGAGGTTGCCGGTCGCCACGGTGCAGGCGACGGTGATCAGCATGATCAGGGTTTCGCTGCGCGGCAACACCTTCAAGGTTCGGGGTGTGATGCTGTGCCAGTCGAACGTCGCGAAGGACACCACGATCATCACCGCGACCAGCGCGGCCATCGGGATGCGTCCCACCAGGTCGCCGAGTGCGAGCACGAGGATCAGCACGAACACCCCTGTCAGCAGTGTCGACAGCCGGGTGCGGGCGCCGGCGACCTTGACGTTCATCATGGTCTGTCCCACCACGGCGCAGCCGCCCATGCCGCCGAACAGCGCGGTCACCACGTTGGCCGTACCTTGCCCACAGGCTTCACGGGTTTTGTTGGACGGGGTGTCGGTGATGTCGTCGACCAGCTTGGCCGTCATGAGCGACTCGAGCAGTCCCACGAGCGCGGCCCCGAACGCGTACGGCGCGATCACCTGCAGGGTGTGCAGCGTCAGCGGCACATGCGCCAGACCGGGCACGGGCAGTGAATCCGGCAGTGCGCCTTGATCCCCCACGTCGGGAATGTCCCAGCCGAACGCGACGACCGCGACGGTGAGCACCAGCACCACCACCAGCGGTGCGGGCACCGCGGTGGTCACCTTGGGCAGCAGGAACATCACCGCGATACCGACCGCGGTCAGCGCGTACACCAGCCACGGCACGTCGACCAGATGCTGCAACTGGGAGACGAACACCAGGATGGCCAGCGCGTTGACAAAGCCCACCATCACGCTGCGCGGGATGAACCGCATCAGCTTGGCCACCCCGAACAATGCGAGCAGCATCTGGATCACGCCGGCCAGCATGATCGTCGCGACCAGATACCCCACCCCGAACTCGCGCGACACCGGCGCCACCACCAGGGCGACGGCGGCGGTGGCCGAGAAAGTCGAGGATGTCGCGGCGGCGCCGCTGGTAGGATTCCTCGAACTGTGCCTCGGGCGTGCGGGGCTTCTCGATCGTGATGATGTCGGCGACTGTGGCGGGCCGGTGGCTCAGCAGCACGATCCGGTCGGCCAGCAGCAACGCCTCGTCGACGTCGTGGGTGACGAACAGCAGCGTCATCTTCTGCGTCTCCCACACCGACATCAGCAGCTGCTGCATCTCCAGGCGGGTCTGCGCGTCGAGCGCACCGAACGGCTCGTCCATCAGCATGACGTGCGGCTCGCACGCCAGGGTGCGGGCGAGTTGCACGCGCTGGCGCATGCCGCCGGAGAGCTGGCTGGGCAGGTGGTCCAGGTAGGCACCGAGCCCCACCTGTTCCAGCCGGGCGGTGGCCGTGGCCTTGAGCTCCTTGCCGCGCATCCCCCGCAGCTTCAGCGGGAACTGCACATTCTTCAGGGCGGTGCGCCACGGAAACAGCGCGTCCTCCTGAAACACCATGGCGCACTGCGCGGCGTTGCCGGTGACGGGAGCCCCGTCGACGGTGGCGGTGCCGCCCATCGGCTTGAGCAGCCCGGCCAGCGCCCGCAGGATGGTCGACTTGCCGCAGCCGGACGGCCCGAGGAAGACGACCACCTCACCGGGATCGATGGTCAGGGTGATGTCGGCGGCCACCACACCGTTGAAGCCGAGCTCGAGCTGCTGGAGGTTGACGGCGCCGGTGCTCATCGGGCGGCCCTCGGCAGCCAGCGGTTCACCCGGCGTCCGACGCGTTCGACCAGCCACGCGGTGCCCAGACCAAGCGCGCCGATCGAGATCATCCCGACGACCACTCCGGCGTAATCCAGCAGGCCGTACGCCTGCCACGTGTAGTAGCCGATGCCGAACTGGCCGGAGATCATCTCCGCACTCACCACGCAGATCCACGCGACACCCATCGCCACGGACAGGCCGGCGAAGATGCCCGGCAGCGCCCCGGGAAGGATGACGTGGAACAGCAGCGACATCCGCCCGGCGCCCA
>Ga0180218_1000724_pt1 | contig 25959 bp, 27 predicted proteins | sample eDN3rd37CKraftBY_FD_151334 | JGI IMG/M metagenome (GOLD analysis project Ga0180218, IMG submission 151334) | Enriched backyard soil microbial communities from Emeryville, California, USA - eDNA 3rd pass 37_C Kraft BY (version 2) (version 2) | ecosystem: Environmental > Terrestrial > Soil >...
CGCGACCGCGCTGCGTCAGAAGTGGAACAACAGCGGCGAGATCCTCATGTGGATCCCGTTGCCGCTGCTCGGCATTCCCCCGTGGATGGTGTTCGTCGGGTTCTCCGTCAACCTCGTCTACCAGTTCTTCGTCCACACCGAGCGGGTCGGGACGCTCCCCCGCCCGATCGAGTTCGTGTTCAACACACCGTCGCACCACCGGGTGCACCACGGGTGCGATCCCGAATACCTGGACCGCAACTACGCGGGCATGTTCATCGTGTGGGACCGCATGTTCGGCACGTTCCGGCCCGAAACCCACCGGCCCACCTACGGGCTCACCAAGCCGGTGGGCACCTACAACATCTGGGATCTGCAGACCCACGAGTACCGGGCGATCACGCGGGACTGGCGGTCCGCGTCGTCGTGGCGCGACAAACTCGGCTACGTGTTCGGGCCGCCCGGTTGGGCACCGGCCGACCGGTCCGCGGCGGTCAGTTCTTCGCGAAGCTGACCAGGAAGTCGACGCTGCCGCGGTCGTCGACGGTGACGAATCCGAGGCTCGGCGCCTCGACCCCGAAGTCCGACCAGACCACCGGGACACTGCCCGAGGCCACGAGGTCGGCGCCCGAGCGCAGCACCTCGACGTCCACGGTCACCGGCAGCGACCGATCCTTCAGGGTGAGCGTCCCGGCGACCGGCAGCGTCGCCGTCGTCCCGTCGGTCGGCAGTCCCGACAGGTCCACCGGTTCGGCGAGGACGAACGTGGCGGTCGGATAGGTTTCGGTGTTCATGACCCGGCCCCGGAACTGGCCGTCGCGCTGCGAACTGTCGGTGGTGATCCCGGCGACCTGCACGGTCACCTCCGCGGCGGTGAGCTTGTCGGCCTCGATCGTCGCGGATCCGGTGACCTGGTCGGTGCTGCCGACGACGGTGACGTCGGCGCCGCGCAGAATCTCGTGCACGGTGTACCCGGCGGCCGTGCGATTGACCTCCGAGCCGGGCGTGATCGTCCAGGAACCCTCGAGGTCGCCGGTCGCGGCCTCCGCGCCGGACGTCGACACCGCCGCGGCGGGCGCGTCGTCCTCCGCAACGAACGTCCCGTACACCCACGGAGCGACGAAGAAACCGAGCAGCACGATCACGACGACCGCCGCGAGGGACCACCAGAGTTTGCGCATGGCCACGACCCTAATTGCGGTGTCGGCGGTTCGCAGGTTCCGCGCGCGGTGTCAGCTTCCGGATTCTCGGGCCGTGTCGAGATCCGGGCCGCGGCTCCGTCCCAGAATCGAATCGGCGAAACAACTTCGGAGGATGGTTCCCATGACACACGTACGACAGGCACACGTACGACGTTTCGACCACGTCGGCATCACCGTCTCGGACCTGGACGCAGCGACGGCATTCTTCGTGAAACTGGGATTCGAGGTGGAGGGCACCGGATCCGTGGAGGGCGAGTTCCCGGAGACCGTCTGCGGCCTTCCCGGCACGCACTGCAACATCGTGATGCTGCGGCCGCCGGACGGCGGGTGCCGGCTCGAGCTCTCGGCCTTCGTCACGCCCGACCACGTGCCCGGATCGCCGACGGCGATGCCCAACGAACTCGGGCTGCGCAACGTGTCCTTCGAGGTCGGTGACCTGCAGGCGGCCCTCGACGCGATGGCCATGGACGGGTACGGACTCGTCGGCGGCATCGGCACGTACGAGAACAGCGTGCGCATGGCCTACGTGCGGGGACCCGACGGGATCATCGTGTCCCTGTTCGAGCAGCTCCGCTGACGTTCGAGCAGCTCGGCTGACGTGCAGGTGGGTTACTTGGGGGTGCCGGACCGGATGATGCGTTCGAGCGACCGGTACAGCTCGTCGACGTCGTGGACGTTCTCGACGTCCGGGGGCACGTCGATGAGGAGCACCGACTGACCGGGACCCGCGATCGGGCCACCGCTCCCGGAGCCTTCCTCGCTGTCGATGTGGTGGGCGGTCCCGATCACCTGGCCGTCGGGACCGACGATGACGGTGAGCTTCATGGCGGTTCCGTTCTCGTGTCGTCTCATGTCGTGTCACGGACCGGAATGTCGTCGAGCAGGACGATCTCCAGCCGGAACGCCACGGTGATGTTGCTGTCGTTCCGGATCTTGAACTCGTAGAACACTTCCGACGGATGCAGCTCGTTCGGGCCGGCCCGGCACTTGGCGATGTCGTAGGTCACCAGCACGACGCGCTGGGGCGGGACGTCCTTCGGATCCGCGATGAAGAGGACGGGCCCGCGATCGGCGTCGGGTTCGCCGTGCCAGTTCCACGACCAGCACTGAACGGCCCCCGCCCCGATGGTGAAACCCCGGTCGATTCTCAGACGCTGCGGCATCGTGGCCTCCGGTCGGATGCTCGGGAATATTCGATTCGCACCTTCGCCCTGCCCGTTCCGGTCAAGGCGAGGACGTCGGTGATCCGTCCGCGTTCTGTCTCGCGAGAACCGAATGATTCCGGCTGTAGGTGAAGTAGACGACGACGCCGATGACCATCCACACCACGAACCGCAGCCACGTCTCCACCGACAGGTTGATCATCAGCCACACGCACGCGAGCACCGAGAGGATCGGCACCACGGGCACGAAGGGAACCCGGAATCCGCGTTCGAGGTCCGGACGCATGCGCCGCAGCAGGATCACGCCGATCGAGACCAGGACGAACGCGAACAGCGTGCCGATGTTCACCATCTCCTCGAGGGTGCCCAGCGGAATCAGGCCGGCAAGGATCGCGACGACCACCGTCACGACGACGGTCGTGCGGACCGGGGTGCCGTGGCGGCCGGTGTGCGAGAGACGTCGGGGCATGAGGCCGTCGCGGGCCATCGCGAAGAGCACGCGCGTCTGCCCCAGCATGAGCACCATGACGACGGTGGTCAGGCCGGCGAGAGCGCCGATGGAGATGAGGTTCTTCGCCCAGTCCATGCCGTTGAGCGCGAACGCCGTCGCCAGGGTCGACTCGTCCCCGGCGAGTTCGGTGTAGTTCACCATGCCGGTGAGGACGAGACTGACCGCGACGTACAGGACGGTGACGATCGCGAGCGAGCCGAGGATGCCGATCGGCACCGCCTTCTGCGGGTTCCGGGTCTCCTCCGCGGTCGTCGCGACGACGTCGAACCCGATGAACGCGAAGAACACCAGGCTGGCCGCGGCGAGCAGGCCGTACCACCCGAACGTGCTGCCGCCGGCGCCGGTGAAGAACGAGAACAGCGACTGGTGCAGACCCTCACCGGTGTCGCCCGCCTCCGACGGCGGAATGAACGGCGAGTAGTTGTCCGCCTGGATGTAGAACGCGCCGAGGACGACGACGAAGATCACGACCGCGATCTTGATGGAGGTGATCACCAGCGACACCCGCGACGACAGTTTCGTGCCGGTCGCGATGAGCACGCCGATGACGACGGTGATGAGGACGGCGCCCCAGTCCACCTTCACCGACCCGAGCATGAAGGACGACGACAGTCCGCCGATCACCTCACCGAGATACAGCGACCAGCCCTTGGCGACGACCGCCGCGGCCAGCGCGAACTCGAGGATGAGGTCCCAGCCGATGATCCACGCGATGAACTCGCCGAACGTCGCGAACGAGTACGTGTAGGCGCTACCGGCGACCGGCACCGTCGACGCGAACTCGGCGTAGCACAGGGCGGCGAGGGCGCACGCGATCGCGGCGAACACGAAGGCGAGGGACACCGACGGGCCCGCGACATTACCGGCGGTCCGGGCCGTCAAGGTGAAGATACCGGCACCGATGACAACGGCAACACCGAAGACGATCAGATCCCACGCGGTGAGGTCTTTTCGGAGCTTCGAATCCGGTTCGTCGGTGTCGCGAATGGACTGCTCGACCGATTTGGTGCGGAAGAGTCCGCTCCTGCGTGCGCCGCCGACCTGAGTCATGGCAACTCCTCTCTTGGAGGAAGGTACCGCTGCGGCTACCCCCGTGAGGGGAACTTCATACAGACGCCTACGGTGGTGGACCCGATACCGATCGTTTCGGTTCCTGAAGACGAGGACGCCTCGGACACGATCGGTATCTGATCGTCAACGTGCATGGGCACCTGCTCTGATCGATCTCGATGATCCCCGTGCAGGACGTAGCGGCATCCGGTGGTTCAGAGATCGTCGCCCGGGAAACTCGTCGCGAGGGAACCATGGTCGTCACTTTGCGTCCATCAGAGGGGTGCTTCCCTCATGGACACCAGGAGATTCAGTAGTCGGCAATGGCCGCAGCCACCCCACCCAGCACTATTGCAACCGAAACCGACGCAACAGGCACCATTCCGAGACCTTCGATTCCATTGTGTAGTGCGTCTTCATTTCCAAGGGTGCGGTCGCGACGCCAGCCGACAACGCACACGAGCATGGTCATCAACGCGGACGCCAGCACCGCTACCGCAGTACCCCCACCCCGCTCCGCCGGCTCATGCAGCAACAAGACGGTTACGCAGAGTGCCGAGAACGATGTTCGCCGCCAGGACAACGCGGTGCGCTCAGCCTGCAACGCCGGATCGCGGCTCGATGAATCGATCATGAGAACAGGGTCGTGACACTCACGACCACAGCGATAACGCCGACACCCCCAGCCAGGACCGGAACCAGCAGCGAACCGGGGAGGGGTGAATCACGCCTCATTGCACGCCGTACCGAGGCCCACCGGAAGTATGCACCTCCCGCAACAGCGATCGCGAACACTATGCAGCCCAACACCAGTAGGTTGGATCCTTCGCCCTCCCGGGGCGATGCTCCGAGACGGTCGACTGCGACTCCCCCAGCCAGGAGCCCGAGGGCGGTGCGAATCCAGGCCAGGAAGGTCCGCTCATTGGCGAGGGTGAACCGATAGTCCGGCTCGCATTCGTCGGCTGCGGGTGTTCGTCGTAGCAATTTGATAGCCATTTTCGCTTTCAGTGATGCCCTGTTGAGAGGCGACACGGCTGGGGATCCTGCCGATAGAATTTGCCGGTGAAAACGCCTCGATTGCTGGATGGCCGACTCAAACTGCGTCATCTGGTCCTGGTCGATGCGCTCAGTCGTCAGGGCAGTGTGGTCGCAGCAGCGGCGGAACTTCACATAACCCAGCCGGTCGCGACCCGCAGCCTCCACGAACTCGAGGACATCCTCGGCGTGCCTCTGTTTGTCCGCGGTCCCCGTGGCGTCACCGCCACCGTATTCGGTGAGGCCTTCACGGGGCACGCGCGTGCCGTGCTCGCCCAGTTGACGCAGGCCGGACGTCACGTGGCTGAGCTCGCGGACGCCAGCCGCGGCACCGTGGTCGTCGGGACTCATCTTGCCGGTTCGAATGTACTTCTCCCACGGTCTATTGCAGCGATCAAGGCGGAGAATCCCTTCCTCAATGTCGTAGTCAGGGAAGGCACACCGACCGCCCTATTGGTTGAACTCGAGGCCGGAAGGATCGATCTTATCGTGGGGAGACTCACTGCACCGTCGGATGAAAATGCGGTGCGCCGCAAGCTCTACGACGAGTCCATCGACATCGTCGCTCGGTCTTCGCATCCCCTCATGGGCCGCTCCGACCTTGCTCTGCCCGAGTTGTCCGACTATCCGTGGATTCTTCCTGGGGTTGAAACCGCGTTGCGGCGCGAACTCGAGGAGTTCTTCGCACGCCATGCGATGCCGCTGCCTCCCAATCGCGTGGAGACCACGTCCTTCCTGACGATCCGCCAACTTCTGCTCGATACAGATGTACTCGCAGCGCTGCCGAGTTTGATCGTTCAGGATGACCCCAGGATCACCCGGCTGCCGGTTCCCCTGGATTTCGTCGGGCACAGCGTAGGGGTCACCTTGGCGGCAACGCGCACGCTGAACCCCTCGGCCGACTCACTGGTCGAGAAGATGCAGCAGGTTGCCGCCGAGATGACCCCCCCTACCGATACTCCGGGCTAGACAAGGCCGAGGAAGTTCTCAGCATTTCCACGCGAGATCTGCTGGCGCACAGCAGAAGTGAGGAACTCGCTCTTGCGCACCACCTCGCCTACCGGGCGTTCACCCAAAGGATACGGGTAGTCGCTGCCGACCATGACCCGGTCCGCTCCGACGGTGTCGACGAGCAACCGCAGTGCCCGTTCGTCGAAGACGACGGAATCGACGTAGAAGCGACCGAGGTAATGCGAGGGCGGGAAGTCTGAGGTTCCGATGATGTCGTTCCGACGGTGCCACGCATTCTCCATCCGGCCGAGCCAGAACGCGAACGATCCGCCTCCGTGCGCGAAGCAGATCTTCAACCGATCATCGATCTTGTCGAATACACCACCGAGAATCAATGCCAGGATGGACAGGTGCGTTTCGGCGGGCATCGCGGTGAGCCACTGGGCCATCCACCTATCGAGACGTGGGGAGTTGCTCATGTCCCAGGGATGGACGAAGACGGGCACGTCCAGCGCGGCGCAGTGTTGCAGGAAGGTGACCACCCCAGCGCTGTCGAGATCGAGGTCGCCCACGTGGTTTCCGATTTCCACCCCGCGATGGCCGTTCTCGACGCAGCGTTCAAGTTCACGGCAGGCAGCGTCCGGGTCCTGCAAAGGCACCTGACAGAAGGGAATCAGCCTGTCCGCGGCGGGAGCGATGATATCGAGTGCCAGGTCATTGAAGATCCGAGCGATCCGGGTCGCTTCCTCGCCGCTACGGCCGTAGTTGAAGAACACCGGGGTCGGCGAGACCACCTGCGCCTGCACCCCGTCGGCGTCCATGTCCCGCAGCCGCGTGTGCGCGCTCCAGCAATCGTCCTGAATCCGCCGAAACTCTCTGGTGCCCATCATGATCATTGCGTCGGTCTCCGACTCGATCCGCAACCAAGGCGCATCCGGTCCCGCATCTGCGGTGAGATCTCCCCACCCCTTCGGCACGAAATGGGTATGGACGTCGATCATTCCGCTCATGATCAGCCTTTCCCGGGATGCCGAGCACCGCAATTGGCGCAGACTCGTGCTTGTTCGTCGTCGTAGAACTCGGTGAAGACAGGCGGAAGGTCCTCGACGAGGTTCCGGACCTGCAGTTCAACCTCATGGATCAGCGCGTTGCATTCGAGGCAGTACCACTGAAACTTTTCGAGGGTGCCTTCCTGTCGAACTCGCTCGATGACCAACCCGATCGATCCTGTATCCGGACGCTGCGGTGAGTGCGGCAGATTTCCTGGCAGAAGCCATGTTTCGCCTTCGCGGATGTGCACGGTCTCCGGTCCACTATCGGTCATGACGTTCACATGGATGTCGCCTCTGAGCTGATAGAACCACTCCTCGTACGGATCGAGATGGTAGTCGGTGCGCTGGTTCGGCCCGCCGACGATCTGGATAATGAGATCGCTGCCCATTGCCATGGTCTGGTTGTTCACCGGCGGTTTCAGTAGGTGATCATGCTCGGCGATCCACTTCTCGAGATTGATGGTCTTCGGGATACTGCTCATGACGTGATCTCCATGATTCGGTTCTGTTGACGATCGGCCGGCACGTAGGCGACACCTTGCATCTCGATGAGCAGATGCGGGTGCGGTAGTTGGTGAACGGCCACGGTGGTACGCGTTGGCCCGGTCTCATCGAACAATTCGGCATAAACCTCGTTGTAGCCGGCAAAGTCGTTCATCGAGACCAGATACGAGGTGACCTGGACCAGATCGGACAGTTCGCCACCCATCTCCTTCAAGATGGCACGTATGGTTTCGATGACTGCACGTGTCTGGGCCCGGATATCGAGGGTCGTGGTTCCCATCTCATCGACCTCGACGCCGACGAACGTATTGTCGGGTCGCCGCGAACTGGTACCGGAGACGTAGACGAAATCGCCGACAACCTTGACGTGCGGAAACCGGCCTCGCGGGGCGGCCAACCGGTCGATTACCTTGGCACTGGTCATTTCGTTCCTTTCACGCTGACACCACCGAGGCCGACGATGTGACACATTGCGGTATCGGCGGTCATCGGGACAGCCGCGGCGGCCGCCCCGGCCAGGATCACCTGGCCTGCTCGCAGCGCGATCGTCCGGCGCCTGGCCATGTCGACCAGCGCATGCAGGGCCCGGACCGGATTTCCCAGAATGGCCGCGGTGGAACCCAGCGCGATGCGCTCTCCCATTTCGAGGCGCACTGTACGGTTGTTGACCTCCTCGATCGGCCGCCACTGCCCGATCGCGAAGCCGGCGGCGGAGGTGTTGTCCGCCACCACGTCGGTGTAGGTGAAGCGAAAGTCCCGGTATCGCGAATCGATAATCTCCATGGCCGGGGCGACAGCGTCCACGCAGGACTCGATGTCTACGGACGGATCGGCCAGATCGACATCGCGAGCGAGCCGATAGGCGATCTCGGGTTCGATCTTCGGGTGGATGAATCGGGCCAGGTCGACGTCATCGCCATCGCCGATCTGCATGGCATCGGTCAGCTGTCCAACGATGACGTCGGAGATACCCATCTGTGCCATCTTCGCCTTACTGGTGAACCCCAGCTTTACTCCAATAATCGACTCTCCTCTACCGAGACGGCGGCTGACCACGCCGTTCTGGATTCGGTAAGCATCATCGATGTCGATCTCGTGACTGTCCGCGAGACTCCGCGTGTCGCTCACCGTTTGCTGAGCGCAATCGAGTCGATCGATGAGCCGGTCGGTATCGATCATGTCGAGCAGCATTACGCCTCACCACCTGTCGAGTCGGCCGAATTCTGCGACAGCAGACCCAGCGCGATGTGTTCGTCGAGATTTACCGATGGCACCTCGAAGAATCCGGCTACCGCTGTCTTACCCAGGAACTCTCGCACTGGTGCCGGTGGCGTCCGCGCCTCGATCAGGCGCCTGGCCGCGACCTCGACGGTTGTATCGAATCCCCTTGCCATAGTCACAGCTGCACACACACATTCGTCGGTTCGGTGTAGAAATGGAGGGACGACTCGCCGCCCTCTCGACCGACACCGGACAGACCGATTCCGCCGAACGGCGAGCGAAGTTCGCGGGTGAACCAGGTGTTGACCCAGGAGATCCCGACGCGCATCTTCTGCGCGACCCGGTGCCCACGGCGGAGGTCGTCGGTCCACACCGAGGCTGCGAGACCATATTTCGAGTCGTTGGCCAGCGCGATCGCTTCCTCTTCGGTGTCGAACGGGATGAGCGCCGCCACCGGACCGAAGATTTCCTCGCGCACCACCCGGTCGGTGTTGGTCAGGCCGGTCCACAGAGTCGGCTCGACCCAGGAACCGCCGGCCAGCCCTGGCCCGAGGTCGGGGATTCCACCGCCCGTGAGGGTCTTCGCCCCTGCTTGCTCGGCAAGTGCGAAGTAGCCGAGCACTTTCTCGCGATGCGTCTGTGAGATGAGGGGGCCGGTGGTAGTGGCTGCCGCGGTGGGCATGCCGAGCCGGAGCTGTTCGGCCCGCTCGGCCAATCCGGCCGCGAGCTCATCGAAGATACCCCGCTGCACGTACACCCGTTCGGTGCACAGGCACACCTGCCCGGTGTTGGTGAATACCGATTTCGTCAGCCCGGTCAACGCCTCGTCGAGGTCGACGTCGTCGAAGACTATGGCGGCGTTTTTCCCGCCCAGCTCAAACGATACCGGAATCACCTGCGGAGCAACGGTTTTCATCACCTGCGAGCCGGTAGCGGAAGAACCGGTGAATGTTACCCCGTCGATCCCGGGATGCCTGGTCAGGAATTCTCCCGCGGAGTCGCCGCCGAATCCGTGCACGACGTTGTAAACCCCACGGGGAAAACCGACCTCGTCCAATACCTCGGCGAGAAGAGTCGCCGTGGACGGTGTTTCCTCGCTAGGTTTGACGATTACCGCGTTGCCACAGGCCAACGCCGGTGCAACCTTCCAGGTCAGCAACAGCAGCGGCAAGTTCCACGGCACGATCACAGCGACGACACCGAGCGGTTTGCGCACCGCATAATTCAGGGCCTGTCGTCCACCGGCGAGATCGGTGATGAACGATTCCTGACCGGCGGCCGCTGCCACGTCGGCGAAGGTCCGGAAATTGGTCAGCGCCCGAGAAACGTCGAGTTCGCGAGCCTGAGTGATGGGCTTTCCGGTGTCTGCGATCTCCGCGGCGACGAACTCCTCGAACCTCTCCTCGATGCGGTCGGCAGCGCGGCGCAACAGTTCTGCGCGGTCACGCACCGGTGTTTCTGCCCAACCACTGTCGAGGGCTCGGCGTGCGGCGGTCACGGCTCGGTCGACGAGCGATGCGTCTGCCTCGTGGACGCGGGCGAAAACCTGTCCGGTGGCCGGGTCGGCCTTCGCGAAGCCGCGGTCGGGGTCGGGGTCGACGAAATGCCCGTCGACGTAATTGCGGATCCACCGCTCGGTCTCCGCCGTCGGTGCAGTTGGTGCGGTCATGCACTCAACTGTTGCCGGGCAATTGTCGCCGATCAAATGCATGTTCCGCACCGAGCTATACCCACTGTGCATATCGGATCGTTCGCCGGTAGCTGACCACGACAAAGGAGTTGGGCCGATGCCGGTCCGAGTTGCACTACGCCGAAACAGACTCGACCGCGGCCTCATTCGACGAATCGTGAGCTTGGCTGCCAGCTGAGCCGCGCCCTGACCTGTCGATATGCTCTGACGGCATACATGTGAGCAAGATGCGCATTCGCTTCGTCGTCCACCCGACAGCATTCTCAAAGGCACAACGAACAGCAACGGCCACATGGTGGTCGTCCCACGGAGGTGTATGAGATGTCCTCGGTATCGGGTGCCAGTGCCGGCACTACCGAACAGGTCCAGCAGAAGATGCCGATCCGAAAGGTGGCGTGGGCCTCCGCGATCGGCTCCACCATCGAGTGGTACGACTTCTTTCTCTACGGCACCGCCGCCGCCCTGGTCTTCGATGCACAGTTCTTTCCGGCGCTCAACCCCACTGTCGGCACGATCGCCGCATTCAGCACTCTTACAGTAGGTTTCCTCGCCCGTCCGCTCGGCGGAGTAATCTTCGGCCACTTCGGGGACAAGGTCGGGCGCCGCAACACCCTTATCGTCTCGCTGCTGTTGATGGGTGTGGCAACGACGCTGATCGGTGCACTTCCCACATATGCCCAATTCGGTATCTGGGCACCGATCCTGCTGGTGACACTGCGACTCGTCCAGGGCATCGGCCTCGGCGGCGAATGGGGTGGTGCAGTGGTTCTCACCCTCGAACATGCACCGAAGGCACGGCGAGGATTCTACGGCTCGTTCCCACAATTGGGCACACCGGCCGGCCTCATCCTCGCCAATGGCGCCTTCCTCGGCGCCAATGCCCTGATCGGCCAAGAGGGCTTCACGACGTGGGGATGGCGAATTCCGTTCCTTCTCAGCATCATTCTGGTCGCTGTTGGGCTGTATCTTCGACTCCACATCCAGGAGAGCCCCGAGTTCGTGACCATGTCCAAGAAGGACAAGCCGAAGCGAGCACCGGTGGCGACCGTGGTCACCGCGCATTGGAAGTCTGTCCTGCACGCCACTCTCGTGATCGTCGGTAACAGCACAGCTGCCTACATCTTCATGGTGTATGTGCTCTCGTATGGCGCCAAGACCCAGGGCCTCGACAAGTCATTCATGCTGGCCTGTGTGATCGGCGGATCCGCGATCTGGCTTGTCTCCGTGCCGTTCTGGGCCAGCCTCACAGACAGGTTCGGATTGCGCTCGCTCTTCGTCTACGGCTCTGTGATCCGCTTGCTCTGGTGCCTGGTGTTCTTCCCGGTGGTCAACACCGGCAGCGAGCCGTTGATCCTGGTCTTCATGCTGTCGATGGGACTGGTGTTGTCGATGACCAACGCCCCGATCGGGACATTGACCGCCAGCTTCTTTCCAGTAGACGTCCGTTACTCCGGCACCTCCGTCGCATACCAGATCGGTTCGCTCCTCGGTGGCGGAGTCACCCCACTGATTGCCGCAACTCTGTTCGCCACGACCAGCTCGTCGTGGTCGATCACCGGATACGTGCTGGTCATCTCTGTCCTCAGCCTCCTCGCCTCGCTGGCCATCCCTCGCAACACCGGCCACGACACAGACACCGCATCCGCCCGCCCCTCCCACGCAGCGGCGCACTGACTGTCCTCCCACAACACTCCACATCGAAGGAAGAAACATGGAACTGGTCATCCTCGGCAGCTCCGGCGGCCCCCAGCCCAACGGCAAGCGCTCGGCTCCCGCCACGGCGATCGTGCGCGGCGACGACATTCACGTCATCGACTGCGGCAACGGCGTAGCTCGCCAACTGGTGTCCGCCGGCCTGCGACTGCGGGATCTCAAATCGGTGCTCGTGACCCACCATCACGTCGACCACAATGCCGACCTCGGTGCACTGTTGCATTTGGCCTGGACCGCAGGATTGGTCACCCCGGTCGACGTTTACGGCCCACCTCCGCTCACCGAGATGCTTGAACTGATCCGAGCAGTCGGACGGCCCGACATCGAGCACCGCGAGAGCCTCGGGCGCCCGAAACTGTCCGGACTCATGCGCGGCCACGAGATCGCCTCTCCCGGAGTTGTCGTCTCCACGCCTGATATGACGATCACCGCCGGCACAGCCCTCCACCCGCCGATGCCCTCCCTCGCTTACCGAATCGATGCCGACGGATCATCGGTGGTGGTGTCCGGGGACACCGCCCCCTCAGAGCAGATCACGGAGTTGGCGACCGGAGCCGACGTCCTAGTCCACGAGGTGTACTCCCCCGAACATCTCGGACGACTCCTCAGCGGCACCAACGCCGATGTAGACGAACTGCGCCGCCATTTCGCGCGCGCTCACACCGATGCAGAAAGCGCAGGCAGGATCGCCAAGGAAGCCGGAGTCCGCACTCTCGTGCTGTGGCACCTCATCCCCTACGACCTCACCGAAGACGACTGGATTCGCCAAGCCGCGCGGCACTTCGACGGGGAGATCATTGTGGCCCACGATCTCATGCGCATTCCCTGCTGATCCCGGACAGGCATGGCTGTGCCTGCCCCATGCTCGTAGTACGACCCGAGAGGCAGTGATGATCCGCGCGAACCTCCAACCAGTCCACAGTGACACCTGGTCCTGGCGATTGCGCGCACTGTGCCGTTCGATGGGCTACCTGTTCTTTGCGCCGGAGGACGAGCCGAAAGGTCCCCAGGTACGACGGGAGCGGGAGGCCAAACGCATTTGCTACCAATGCCCGGTTCTCAACCAGTGTCGAACGTATGCGCTCTCGACCCGAGAGCCCTACGGGGTCTGGGGCGGAACCACCGAACGCGACCGTCGGCGAACGTCTCACACCATCGGCGTCGCTACCCGACAGACCGGCTGAAGGAGCCCGGCCATGTCCCGCAACATCTGATGTGTAGCACCCTTTTGCCGAGGGGCGAGGTGAGGCGCCGTCGGGAGCGATCCCGGCGGCGCCTTTTTCGACCCGATCGGCCTGCTTCTGTTCACCGCAGGCCTCATCACCGCGATGCTGCCGTTCTCTCTCGGAGACGCCACCGCCGCGAGCGCACCGAAGCGTTTACTGTGGTCCCGCTGCGACTTCCGGCAGCGGTCCCTACCCCGCGACAGTGGAAACTCATACAGCCGATCTCGAGCTCGATCCGCCGTCCGGCATCACCAGGACATCCGTGCCGGCGAAGCGCAGTACGTGCTGGGCGACGCTGCCGAGCATCGCGTATTCGAGTGCGGAACGCTCCCCGGTCCCGACGACGATCAGCTCGGCGCGGTACTCGTCGGCGATTTCCGGGATTCTCGTGGCGGCATGACCGGATTCGATGCGGCTGTCGGCAGGTTCGGGGATCAGCGTCGAGGCGAAGTCGTCGAGGTGGGAGCGGGCCTGCTCGGTGCTCACGTGCCGCAGCTGCGCCAATCCCACGTCGTCGGCGCCGTGCATTCGCATCAGCTGTTCGCCCATGACGACCGACACGTGCACGAGGATGTGGTCGGCGTCGGGTGTCCACGCTGCCGCGACGCGGGCGGCCGCCGTGGATGCGGGAGTGGTGTCCACGGCCAGGAGAACGGTCCGGTAGGGGCCGTCGGACGGATTCCGGACCACCAGCACCGGCGTGGCGCTGGTTCCGACGAGTCGTTCGGCGGTGCTTCCCAGCAACGCGATGGGCAGCCGCCCACCGTGCGCGCCGACGACCAGGAGGTCGGCGTCGCACTCACCGGCGACGGCGCCGACGACGGAGACGATGTCACCGGCCCGGACCACGCCGTCGACCTGTGTGTCCCCGACCGCTGTGTCATTGAGCGCTGTGTCGCCGACGCATCGGTACAGATGCTCCGCCAGGAGTGCATTCGCCCGCCGCAGCTTTTCCGGTCCGGCGGAGGCCGGCACATACACCGCGGTGAGCTGTGCGTGATGCTCGCGGGCGAGCTGCGCGGCGCGGCGGACCGCGTGCGTCGCACCGTCGGACAGGTCGGTGGCGACCAGGATGTGCCGAAGGGATGACGTCTCCATAGCTTCTACAGCCCCTCACGTCCGGCGTGGATGCGACGAATTGCCCACTTCTCCGCTTCGGCGACGAAGAAGACCGTCAGTCCGACGCCGAGCACCTTCGCCCACTCCACCGGAGTGAGGCCCGAGGATCCGAACAACACATTTACCAAATGGCGCTGCGGTTAGCACTCCACCGCAGCGCCGCAGCCTCAGCTTCCACGCTACTTTCGGACCCCCTCGATATAGTTCGAACATGCTTTCGATGGGGGTGCGAGAAGGCGAGGTCGGGGCGCGGCTGTCCGCCCTCGACGAGGCTGTCGACGGCCTGCTCGAAGACGACCTCACCGGCTTGTCGAACGACGACCTGGTCGAGTTCCTCCAGCGCTTCGAAACCGTCCTGCGCAAGGCCGCAGCCGTCGGCCATCGAATGATTGTCGAGACCGTCGAACGACGGGTCCCGGAGGACCTCGGGTGCCGCTCGATCAACGACTTCCTCATCGGCACGCTGCGGATCTCCGCGGCCGACGCGACCCGGCGGGTCAAAGGCGCGAAGAAGGTCGGCACCTGGCATTCCCTCGACGGCGAGGACCTGGAACCGGAACTGCCCGCCACCGCTGCCGCGGCGCGCTCTGGCGCGATCGGACCGGATCATGTCGCGGCCGTGGCGAAGGTGATGCGGAAGGTCCCGCACGGGGTCGGATTCGACGAGATCACCGTCGCCGAAAAGATCCTCGCGGACGCGGCCTGCTCGGTGACCCCCGACGATCTCGTGAAACTCGGCGCGCATCTGCTCGCGTATCTGAATCCGGACGGGGACGTGCCGGACGAGAAGGAACGCAAGCGGCGCCGGGGTCTGCGGATCGGCAAACAAGGAACGGATCTCATGACCCCGATCTCCGGGCTCCTCGACCCGGAAACCCGGGCGCTGCTCGAACCGGTGCTGGCGAAACTCGCCCGGCCCGGCATGAACAACCCGGACGACCCCGAATCACCCTCCGGTGACGTCGAATCCGAGACCCTCGACCGCGACGCGCTGGCGAAGGCCGCGGCCCGCGACACCCGCACCGCGGTGCAACGCAACCACGACGCGTTGAAAGTCGCCCTGCGGCAGATCTTGTCGTCGGGTGTGCTCGGCAGCCACCGCGGGCTGCCGGTGACCGCGATCCTGACCATGACCGTCAAACAGCTCGAAGAGGAGTCCGGCATCGTGACCACCGCCTCCGGCGGTCTGGTGCCGATCCGCGACGCGCTGCGGATGGCCGAGAACGCCCACCCGGTTCTGGCGATTTTCGATCATCATGGCCGGCCCCTGCACCTCGGCCGCGCGAAACGCTTGGCGTCGGCCGATCAACGGCTGGCGTTGATCGCCGCCTCCGGTGGCTGCACCCGCCCCGGCTGCGACGCCCCCGCGACACTCACTGCCGTCCATCACATCACCGAATGGCGGGACGGTGGAGCCACCGACATCACCAACGAGGACCTCGCCTGCGACGCGTGTCATGCGCTGGTGCACGACGGGCCCGGCGGCTGGCAAACCCGCGTCGCACCGGCAGGTTCGGAGTATCCGGGCCGCACCGAATGGATCCCGCCGCCGCACATCGACCCCGAGCAGAAGCCTCGGGTCAACCACCGCCATCACCTCGGTGATCTGTTGTCGGCGGCGTTGGCGCACTATCGTGCCCGCCGCGAAACCGAGCTGCGCGAGCACCGGCGTCGATGGATGCGGGAACCGGTTGCGGATGCTAGCGGTGGCGAGGTTCCGTAACGGATCGCCGGCTCAACGAATCAACCCGTACGGACAATCCCGACTCGTTTCGGAACGACCCGTGTGGGTACCGACTCTCCTACGGCATGAACGGAAGGCGAGTGAATCCGCATGGACTCCCAGGCACGTCGCCCTACACAGCACGGCCGCAACATCGTCGCCGGGATTCTGCTCGGACTCGGTACCGTGGCGTTCCTCGACGAGGCGGTCTTCCACCAGCTGCTGCACTGGCACCACTTCTACGACAAGTCCACCTCCGATGCGGGACTCGTCTCGGACGGGCTCTTCCACGCGTTCAGCTGGTTCGCGACCGTCGCAGCCCTGATGCTGGTCTTCGGGCTGGCGCGCGACGGCACCTTCCGAGTTTCGGCCTTCGCCGCCGGCTGGCTGACCGGAGCCGGGTTCTTCCAGCTCTACGACGGCCTGTTCCAACACAAGGTGCTGGGTCTCCACCAGATCCGCTACGACGTGAACCTGACGCCCTACGACCTCGTATGGAACATCGTCGCCGCCCTTCTCTTGGCCGCCGGCATCGCGTTGTGGGTCGTGACTGCACGACGTGCCCGCCGCTCCGACGTCCACCCCTGACGCATGAACCACCACGCGGGCAGCGCCTTCCTCGGTCCGGGCGAATGGGTGACCGTCCTGCTGATTGTCGGCGCGGTCGCCGCCTATCTGCTCGCCGTCCGCCGGCTGCGGCGTCGCGAGGTCTGCTGGCCGGCGCTGCGGACGTCGGCGTGGGTGGCCGGATGGGCCTCGGTGGGCGTGGCACTCGTCGGTCCCATCGCTGATCGCGCCCACGACGACTTCGTCGCCCACATGGCCGCGCATGTCCTTCTGGGCATGCTCGGTCCACTGCTCCTCGTGCTGGCGGCACCGGTCACCCTTGCTCTGCGACTACTCCCCGTTCCCACGGCCCGGCGCCTGGCACGGGCGTTGGCATCGCCCCCGTTCGCGGTACCGACCAACCCGTTCGTCGCCGGCGTACTTGACATCGGCGGGCTGTGGGTGCTCTACCGCACCGGCCTGTACGCGGCGACGCACACCGAACCGGCACTCCATGTCCTGGTGCACGCGCACGTCCTGGCCGCCGGGTATCTCTTCACCTTCGCCGTGCTGGGTGGACCGGATCCCGCCCCGCACCGCGTCTCACCACCGTGGCGCGCCGGGGCGCTCGTACCGGCGATCGCAGCGCACAACATCCTCGCGAAGGTCATCTATGCCGATCCACCCGACGGTGTGCCCGTCGAACAGGCTCGCGCGGGTGCCGAACTGATGTACTACGTCGGGGCACCGGTGGAGATCGCGCTGCTCGTACTGGTGTGCCGCCCCTGGCTCCTGCCGCGTACCCGTGCGCGAGACAGTGCCCGATCTGTGCCCGAAGCCGATTCCCTCCCGCACTGACGGGACGAAAAAGTCCCCCACCTGCGTAAACAGGTGGGGGACTCTTGGCGGTGGCGGAGGGATTTGAACCCTCGGACGGGGGTTACCCGTCACACGCTTTCGAGGCGTGCTCCTTAGGCCGCTCGGACACGCCACCGCTAAAAGACTTTACCGGATCGCGTCGCGGAGTTGAAATCGGCTGGTCAGAGCCCTAGGCAAGGTCGCGGTGGGTGCGGAAGAAGTCCTCGAGGACCCCCGCGCATTCGGCCTCGAGAACACCACCGCGCACCGCGGGCCGATGGGTGAGGCGACGGTCGCGCACCACGTCCCACAGCGACCCGACCGCGCCGGTCTTCGGTTCCCACGCCCCGAACACGACCCGGCCGACCCGGGCGAGCACGATCGCGCCCGCGCACATCGTGCACGGCTCGAGCGTCACGGCCAGGGTCGCGCCCTCGAGCCGCCACCCGTCGCCGTACACCCGCGCGGCTTCCCGCAACGCGAGGATCTCGGCGTGCGCGGTCGGATCACCGGTCGCTTCCCGCGAGTTCGCCGCGCGTGCCAGCTCGGTGCCGTCGGCCGCGAAGACCACCGCACCCACCGGGACGTCCCCGGCGGGTGCCGTTTTCGCGGCCTCGAGCGCGACCCGGATCAGTTCCTCGTCGTCCCGCAGCCCCATCTACTTCTGCAGCTTGTCCAAGGTCGAGGACAACACGTCGTCGAACCCGCAGCGCTGCGCGATCTCCTCGATCTGCTCGTCCGGATACAGCTCCGTCTCCGACAGGATCACCGCCAGGACCGGCTCGGGCAGACCCATGTCGGCGAGGATCGCCAGGTCCCCCTCTTCCCACGGCTCGACCTCGTCCAGCTCGTCCGGGTCGATGTCGGGAATCTCGATGTTGAGTGCCTCGAGCACGTCGGCGGCGATGTCGTAGTCCACCGCCATCGTCGCGTCGGACAACAGCAACTGCGTCCCCGCCGGAGCCGGACGCACAATCACGAAGAACTCGTCGTCCACGTTGAGCAGACCGAAGACCGCGCCGGAGCTCCGCAGCTCTCGCAGCTCCGTCTCCGCCGTCGCCAAACTCGTCAACGCAGCAGAAGTCAGGGCCCGGCACTTCCACCGGCCTTCCTCCCGCGTGACAGCGACGGCGAAGCCGTCCAGGTCCTCCGACGAAGCACCGGATGCCCCGGATGTTGTCACCGAAGGGCTCTTGTCCCCTACACGCTGTGCAGCCATGCGCGCAACGGTAGTCGGCCCGGTCCCGTGAATGAAGTCCGATGGCGAATGTGCCAACCTGATGCGGTGTCCAGTGCAGTTTCCGCCCCGCCCGTCTGCGTGCTCGGCCTCGGCCTGATCGGCGGTTCGCTGCTGCGTGCCGCCGTCGCCGCGGGCCGCGAAGCCTGGGGATACAACCGTTCGTCCGGTGCCGTCGACGCCGCGATCGCCGACGGCTTCGACGCCTCCACCGACCTGCCCACGGTGCTGCGCCGCGCGGCCGCTTCCGACGCGCTTGTCGTCGTCGCGGTGCCGATGCCGGCGGTCGACTCGGTACTCGCCGCGGTCGCCGAGCACGCCCCGAACGTCGCCCTGACCGACGTGGTGAGTGTGAAATCCGCGGTCGCCGCGGCAGTCGCGGCACGGGGACTGTCCGCACGCTTCGTCGGCGGGCATCCCATGGCCGGGACCGCCGAATCCGGATGGGACGCCGGTACCGCCGATCTCTTCCGCGACGCCGTGTGGGTGGTGACCGTCGACGACGGAGCCGACCCCGACGTGTGGCAACAGGTCGCTGGACTCGCCCTCGACTGCGGTTCGGTGGTCGTGCCCGCCGAATCCGGGGAACACGACGCCGCGGTCGCGCGGATCTCGCATCTGCCGCACATCCTCGCCGAAGCCCTCGCCCTCGCCGGGGCCGGTGGCGGCGACCTCGCGCTGGCGCTGGCGGCCGGTTCCTTCCGCGACGGCACCCGCATCGCCGGGACCGCGCCCGTGCTCGTCGACGCGATGTGCGAGGGCAACGCGACCGCCCTGCTCGCGGCGCTCGACGAAACCCTCGAGGTTCTGCGCAACGCCCGCGAGCAGCTCGCCGACGGCCGCACCGGCGACCTCACGTCCGCGGGCCACGCGGCCCGGCTGCGCTACGAGCAGCGCGAACGCAAGCCCATCACCGGGATCGTCCCCGGCGACGACAACTGGATCGAGCAGCTGCGCGACGCCGGGCGTCGCGGCGGGGTGTGGACGTCGTGAATCTGCGCGACACCGCGTCGGCCCTGGCCAAGCGCGACCTCACCGCGACCGACCACGTCCGGCAGGTCCTCGCCGAACTCGACGCCCTCGACGGCACGCCCTGGAGCAACATCGTCGCCGCCCGCAACGACGCGGCCGCGCTCGAATCCGCGGCCCGCGCCGACGCGGAGCTCGACGCCGGCAGCTGGATCGGCCCGCTGCACGGCGTCGCCGTCGCGATCAAGGACAACATCGACGTCGCGGGAATGCCGACACGCTGCGGCAGCGCCGTCCTCGCCGACGCACCCCCGGCCCGCCGGGATGCCCGGATCGTCGCGCAACTGCGGGAGGCCGGGGCGATCGTCGTCGCCAAGACGCACCTGCACGAGTTCGCCTACGGCCCCACCGGTCTGGTCAATGCGGCCGGTCCGGCCTCGCACCCGCACGATCCGGCGCTGATCAGTGGCGGTTCGTCGTCGGGCTCGGCGGTGCTGGTCGGCAAGGGCATCGTGCCGCTCGCGCTCGGCACCGACACCGGGTGCAGTGTCCGCACACCCGCTGCGCTGTGCGGGATCGTCGGGCTCAAGCCGAGCAGCGGCGCTCTGCCGTTGGACGGCGTGTTCCCGCTGTCCACCACGTTCGACCACATCGGCCTGCTCACCGGCGACGTCCTCGACGCCGGTCTGGCGTGGGGTGCGCTGCCCGGGGTCGCGCACCTGCGCACCCCGGTGTCGGGACTGCGCGTGGGCGTACTGCGCGGCGGCATCTGGGACATCGACGACGCCGAGGTCGCCGCGGCGCTCGACACCGCCTGCCGCACCCTCCGCGATCTCGGGGCCGAGGTCGTGGACACGACACTGCCCGAGACGGACGAGATGCTCGGCGCGTATCCGATCGTCACCGGATCCGAGGCGTACGAAACGCATCAACGGTGGTTCGAGGACGACCCCGGCAGATATTGCCCGCCGACGGCGGCACTTCTGGCCGCGCAGGCCGACCGGCCCGCCTCCGAATACCTGCGGGCGCTGCGCGCGGCCGAACGCCTGCGCGGCGAGGTGCTGCGGCGACTGCGCCGAACCGAACGACTCGACGCCCTGCTCACCGTCACCACCGGGGTGCGGTCGGCGCCGGTGGACAGCGACCCCGCCGAGCTGCGTGCTCCCCTGCTGCAGCGCTGCATCCCGTTCAACGTGCTCGGGGTCCCTGCACTGTCCGTACCGGCCCCGGACGGCCACGATCACCCCGTCGGCCTGCAGGTCGTCGGACTGACGAGCGGGCCCGGCGGACACGGCAGCCATCCCGGCGAGTCCACGGCGCTCGCGCTCGCCCTGGCCGTCGAGGGCACACCGGACGATCAGATGCGTTCGGCGAGCCCGTGATAGTCGACGACGAAACCGTCCGCGTCGACCGTGACGGTCGAACTCGATACCGGTGACATGACGTGGATGCCGTCGGCGGCGCTGCTGTAGATGAGCGTCGCCTCCTCGACGCTGAGATCGAGCAGGTTCACGTACACGACGGGAACCTCGAGATCGTCCGCGCCGGACTGCAATGCGTACCGCCGGATCGGCAGCGCATTGAAGAACGGGCTGAGGATCACGTCGACGTCGAGTGCACCACCGAACGCAGACCGCTGATGCTGCGTCCCGTTGTCGACCATCCAGATTCCCTCACCGGACCGGCTGATCGACATGTGCTTCTCACCCGAGGCCAGCGTCGTGCGCACCGACAACCTGCGGGTGACACCGTTCTCGTCGGTCACGAGGTCGTAGGACGCACTGAAGGCCGGATGCTCGGCGCACGCACCCCCGACGATACGGCCGGACGACTTGATGCGACTACCGCTCAACTGCACACGGACCGATTCCATACGCGGCGCATCGACCGCCCGCCACGTCAGAATCGCGGGCCAGGTCGATGCGCTGCTCGCCGCAGTGCTCGCGGCATCAGGGGCTGGCATGCTCACGGTGTCTACCGTAAGCGACGAACGGCACGTAAGTGGCCTCGGCGCTCGATTCGAAACCACTCCCTGTTCACACGGCCGGAACAATCGGTTCGTCACGGTCCCGGCCGGCGAGCCGATTCGAGAACACGGCCAGGGCCGCGGCACCCACGGCAACATTGAGCAGGGCCCCGAACTCTGCGACCGCGAAGTCGACGACCTCGACGAACAGCACCGTGATCAGGGCCGCCGCACTGAACACCGGCAGCGCCCACCCGCGCCGCCCCCACAGCCCGGTCAACCCCACCACGCACAGCAGCGTCGTCACCGTGACCCCCACGAACTGGAACCACACCGTGAGGTCGCGGTCGCTGCCGTTCAGATCGTCGGCGAGGGTGACCACCGCGTGGACGAGCATCAGCCCGGAGAAGACCGTCAGTGTCACCGCCGCGGCCCACGTGCCACGATCACCGCGCAGGGCGGGCGGCACCATCCGTTTCACGCCGGCACCGACCCGCGACCGACGGTCGTCGCGGTCGCGGCAGCGGGCCAGCAACCGCTCGATCTCGTCGGCCGCTTCCGGGTCCGCGCCACCTGCCCGCGCGGACCTCAACTGCGCGGTCGCGCGGGCCCGCTCGGCGGGTGTGAGCCCACGCATCACCCCGTCCACCGCGGTCGAGGCGGCGTTCGCCAGATCCTCCCAGGCCGTGACCGGCCGGAACCCGTGGATCGCACGGTTGGCGAGCAGCAACAGCAGCACCACGACGTACATGATCGCGACGGAGGGCCGATAGAAGTAGTCGTTCGTCTTGGTGAGGAACTTGCCGATCTCGTCGAGGAACAACCCGAAGCCGATGCCTCCGGCGACGATCCCGAACGCGTGCGGGGTGCGCCCGAGATAGGTGAGCAGCCCGCACAATGCCACGACCATCAGCAACCCGCCCCACAGCGAATGCGCGATGTGCAGGGTCGCGCCCCCGACCTGCGGATACCCCGTCAGATGCAGGTACAGACGCACCAGCAGGATCGTCGTGACGGCGACGATCACCAAACCTTCGATGCGCGACGAGGCGCTCGCGTCACGCAGCAACCGCGACGCGGACCTGTCGCGGAGTCGGACCTCGTCCATGATCGACGAGCGTAGCCGCGACACGAGACGAGCGAGGACGATGCGCGCGGTGCGGGGTCTGGGACCGCTGTCTGGCCTAGAGTCGCCTCATGCGCACCGTGTGGACAGTTCCTCCGAACATCGCCCAGACGCTTCTGGAATCGCCCGAGATCCAGATGTTTCTGACCAGCAACGAGCTGCCCGAGACGGCGGACGACCCTAGGCAGCGGCTCGCGGAGTTCACACACGCACTCGGTGCCCTCAGCCGCAACATCGGACGCACCTTCGGATCCGTCGACGCCGCCAACCGGGAGCTGTTCGGAGGTTCCGCGGGAACCGTCCCGGTGGCGCTGCGGCTGACCGTCCTGCGGGCGATCGTCACCGAGGTCGACGACCGCACCCCGACTCCCGATCCGCTGCCGGACACCGTCGTCGATCAGCTCGGCGCCTACGTGTACGCGCTGTTCGATCCTCGGGACCGCACCGTGCTGCACATCGGCAGCGGTCGCGGAAACCGCATCTTCGCGCTCACGTGGGCGGCGCTCGGTGAGACGCACAAGCTCACCGCTGCAGGCGTGAGCGCACCCCAGAGCACCCCCGAGATCGACGCGGCGCTGCGCCGCGTCCGCGGCGTGTACGACTCGGGATACGCGGTGGAGCATTTCGTCGTCGCCGACCATCTGCTTCCCGCCGCGGACGGCGATCACGCCGCCGGCGCAACCGCGCAGGCGGTGGTCGCCGCGCTGGGTCTGCTCGAATCGCATCGCGGTGAATTCGTACTGACGAATCTTGCCGGGACCACCGGCGACTCGGAGGCGGATCGGGTTGCGCGACCGATCGCCGAACTCGTCCGTCAGTACTCGGCGAAAGCCGCACCGGAGTTGCCGACGCCGTGCGTCGTCCTGCGGATCACGGAGGCGAAATCGGCATCGCCGGAGCAGGTCCGGGATCTCGCCGATCGACCGTGGCCGGCCGGCACCGCAGCACGCCGTGTCGACGGACTGCCGATACTCGTGGTCGCCGACAACATCGTCCGCGGCGCATACCGGGCGACGGGCTGGGAAGCCGCCTCGCGCACCGAGGAGAACGGCGGCACGATCCTGTATCGCTTCCTCGGGGAGTCCGATCCGGAACTCGAGAAGATGTTCGTCGACACCCGGGTGACCCCGGATCGGTTGGGTCTCAAGCGCTGGCCGTCGCACGGATGGGCTCCGCGTCTGACAAAGGCGATGCCGCGCCCCACTCCCCGGCCGCGTCCCTGAAAAACCCTTCGGCCCGAGCGTGCATTGTCCGCTCGGGCCGAAGTCCATCCCGCCTCACCGGCTGACAGGGTCACCTACCGGCAGACGTCAGGATCGGCGCGTGCAGGTCGTAGTAGTGCACGTCGCCCAGCAACCGCATCTCCTCCTCGAACAACGGCCGTAGATCGTCGGGAATCTCGATCCGCTCGTGTGCGCGGGCCTCTTCCTCGGACGAGAAGTACACGGTTTCGACGTAGCCGTCGTCGCCGTACGCCGCGAGCGTCCCACCGAGGATCTCCGGGCGCAGTTCGTGCACCCGATCGGCCCCTTCCGCGAGCACCTCCCGCATCCGCGGCAGGTCGTCGCAATGGCCCTCCATCACCTGCACGAAACCTGCCTCGTCCGATCCGCCGCCCATCCACGTGTCGACGTCCCGGCAATCGTGGACCGTGATCGGGCCGTCGAAGCACCGCTCGACCTCTGCCCACCACTCACCCTGTTCCGGGCGATCGCTGTTGCGGCGGGCCATCTCCTCGGACTCGAATCGCACGACGGAGACCCAGGTGCCGTCGTCGCCGAAACCCGAAGTGCTGCCCAGATATCCGGGTGCCCCCGGTAGAAGTTCGCGGGTCCACCGTTCCATGCAGTCCAGCAGCGCGTCCCGATCACGCACCGTCCCCTGCCACACCTGAATGAACATCACCACTGCCTCACCGAGCTGTTCTCGATGGCCTGGCAGCAACCGTCCACCACCGGCATCGCCGGCGGCCGGCAGCCTCGACCACCGCAGATTCAATGATTCGCCTGCGGGGCCCGGCAGACAACCGTCTTGCTGTCCCGGTTTCCGCATGGTGACGACGTTCGTGGCTCTTCGAACTTCGAAATACCTCGAAAATATTGTGCTGCAATAGAGCTTGACCGCAGCCGCCGACGGCCGAGACACCAGCGCGGTGCCGGCAGCGCGCCGTTGACTTCCCGTCGCGCGGTTGACTCCGGCTGGACGGGAGTTGCCATGACCGACGCGCAACCACGCTACGACGACCTGCGTGCCCTCTACCTCAACTGCACTCTCAAACGTTCGCCCGAGGTGAGCAACACCCAGGGCTTGATCGATGTCAGCACCGCCATCATGAACGCCCAAGGAGTGTCGGTCGAAGTTATCCGGCCCGTCGACCACGACATCGCCACCGGGGTGTGGCCCGACATGACCGAACACGGCTGGGCAAGCGACGAGTGGCCACAGATCTTCGAGAAGGTGCTCGCCGCCGACATCCTTGTGCTCGCCGGTCCGATCTGGTTGGGCGACAACAGCTCGATCACGAAGCAGGTGATCGAACGGCTCTACGGCGGCTCCCACCTGCTCAACGACGCCGGCCAGTATCTGTACTACGGACGGGTCGGCGGATGCCTGATCACCGGCAACGAAGACGGCGTCAAACATTGCGCCAGCAACATTCTGTACTCCCTGCAGCACATCGGATACACCATCCCGCCGCAGGCCGACGCCGGCTGGATCGGGGAGGCCGGCCCGGGTCCGTCCTACCTCGACCCGGGCTCGGGCGGGCCGGAGAACGACTTCACCAACCGCAACACCACTTTCATGACGTGGAACCTGCTGCACCTGGCGCGGCTGCTCAAGGACGCCGGCGGCATTCCAGCGCATGGGAACCAGCGCTCCGCCTGGGATGCGGGATGCCGCTTCGACTTCCCCAATCCCGACTACCGGTGACGTGGTGCATTCCCAGAAAAGCCGAAGACCCCCACCGGAATCGGTGGGGGTCTTCGGTAACGGGTGTTCGGCGGTGTCCTACTCTCCCACACCCTGTCGAGTGCAGTACCATCGGCGCAGACAGGCTTAGCTTCCGGGTTCGGAATGGGACCGGGCGTTTCCCTGTCGCTATGGCCGCCGTAACTCT
>Ga0180218_1000725_pt1 | contig 25899 bp, 21 predicted proteins | sample eDN3rd37CKraftBY_FD_151334 | JGI IMG/M metagenome (GOLD analysis project Ga0180218, IMG submission 151334) | Enriched backyard soil microbial communities from Emeryville, California, USA - eDNA 3rd pass 37_C Kraft BY (version 2) (version 2) | ecosystem: Environmental > Terrestrial > Soil >...
TCGCCGGCTGCACGCGCAGGGTATTGCCCGTGGCGCGGCTTCTATACTACCGTTTCTTGAAACCACCCGCCACAGAAGCCGCCAACCCCGCCCGCCCATGGACAACACACACCGCAAGCTACTTATCGTCTGGCATTCGCGCACCGGCGCCGCCCGCCAGATGGCCGAGGCCGCCCAGCGGGGCGCCCAGGACATCGCGCGCGAGCTGGATGCCATGGGCCGTTTCGAGGCCAGGCTCGTGCGGGCCGCGCAAACAGGCGCCGAAGACCTGCTGCAAGCCGACGGATACATTTTTTGCGCGCCCGAGAACCTGGGCTCGCTCAGCGGTGAAATGAAAGAGTTCTTCGATCGCTGCTACTACGGCGTGCTGGACAGGCTGAACGGACGCCCCTATGGCCTGCTGGTGGCCGCCGGCTCGGACGGCCAGGGCGCCGTGCGCCAGACACAAAAAATTTGCACCGGCTGGCGGCTGGAGCAGGTTGCGCCGCCACGCATCGTGCTGACCCATGCCCAGACCCCGCAGGCGATCGCCGCCCCAAAAGAAATCGGGCCCGAAGACCGGGCCCACTGCCATGAACTGGGCGGCACGCTGGCCGCCCTGCTGCTGTAGGGTCTGTTAACACTAAAAGGACAGTCGCATGAGCACGCAAATAGCTGACCATCAAGGCGTCAAGGCTGCGGCGTCGGTCGCCTCAGACAGCGGCGGTAACGACGATCTCGACCTTGTAGTCAGGATTCGCGAGCAGCGCTTGCACAGTGGCCCGCGGCGGCGCGTTGCCTGCCGGCACCCAGGCCTCCCAGGCGGCATTCATGCCGGCGAAATCCTGGATGTCGGCAAGAAATATCTGGGCCATCAGGATGCGGGTCTTGTCCGACCCCACCTCTTCCAGCAAGCGGTCTATCGTCGCCAGGACCTGTCGGGTCTGTTCGCCGATATCGGCCTTGCCGTCATCGGGAACCTGTCCCGCCAGATACGCCACGCCGTTGTAGACCGCCATATCGGAAAGGCGCTTGCCGACGTTGACGCGTTGAATATTGCTCATTGTTTTTCCTTGGATGGCCCCGCCCTGGCTCAGGGGCTGGGGGGCAGTTGAAATACCTGGCGCAAGTATGCCAGGTAGGCGGGATCATCGCACATGGTTTTCTCGGGCGCGTCGGACACCTTGGCCACCGGCTGTCCATTGCAGCGGACCATCTTCATGACGATCTGCAGGGGCTCGTGCCCCAGGTCGTTGGTAAGATTGGTGCCGATGCCGAAAGAGACCTTGCAGCGGCCGGCAAAGCGACGCGCAAGCTCGATGGCGCGCGGAAATGTCAGCGCGTCGGAAAACACCAGGGTTTTGGTGCGCGGGTCGGTGCGGTTCGCCGCATAGTGCGCCAGCAACCGCTCGCCCCACAGGAAAGGGTCGCCGGAGTCGTGGCGCGCGCCGTCGAAGAGCTTGCAGAAATACATGTCGAAGTCGCGCAGGAATGCATCCATTCCGTAGACGTCGGACAAGGCGATGCCAAGGTCACCGCGGTACTCTTTGGCCCAGACCTCGAGCGCGAACACCTGGGAATCACGCAGCCGGGGGCCCAGCGCCTGGCAGGCCTGCAGGTACTCGTGGCCCATGGTGCCCAGGGGCGTGACGTTGTGCTTCATGGCCAGCTTTACATTACTGGTGCCGGCAAAATGCTCGCCCATCTGCCTTTTCATGGTGGTGACGACTTCTTCGTGCCACACCTTGGAGAAACGGCGCCGCGTGCCGTACTCGGCCACCCGGAAATCGGCCAGCTCGGGGTCGTCGGTAACCAGCTGCATCTTGGACTGCAGACGCTGGCGGCCTTCATCCCAGCCCGGATCCTTGCATTCGTTGCGGAAATACACTTCGTTGACGATGGCCAGCACCGGGATCTCGAACAATATGGTGTGCAGCCAGGGCCCCTTCACCGTGATGTCGATCTCGCCCGTACGCTCGCCCAGCGACAGCTGGATGCATTTTTCGGGCAAATGGAACAGCCCCAGGAAATCGACGAAATCGCTCTTGATGAAACGCAGGCTGCGCAGGTAGTCGAGCTCTTGTTCGGTGAACTTGAGCTGGCACAGCGAGTGCACTTCGGCGCGGATTTCGTCGAGATAGGCGCTTAGATTGATGTTGGGCGTTCGGCACTTGTAGCGATACTCGACCTGCGCGGCGGGGAAATGATGCAGCACCACCTGCATCATGGTGAACTTGTACAGATCGGTATCGAGAAGCGAAGTAATGATCATGAAACGACGGATTCGTAAGGGCGCAATGCCGGGGAAGCGGGCCAAAGACCCGACGCTGGGGCAGGTCTATCGGGGAGTCTCTGTTTTTATTGGGTAAAATCTCTATCGCGTACTATCGCCCTATTGTAATGTTTAATGCCTTTCCTTTTCGACGCAGCAAAGCCCAGCAAGCCAGGTCGCCAGGGTATTGACCATTGCGATACTTACTGGAGCTTCATTTCATGACCCACGTCGTCACCGAAAACTGTATCAAGTGCAAATTCACCGACTGCGTCGATGTCTGCCCTGTCGACTGCTTCCGCGAAGGCCCCAACTTCCTGGTCATCGACCCCGATGAATGCATAGACTGTGCGGTCTGCGTGCCCGAATGCCCGGCCAATGCCATTTTCGCCGAAGAAGACGTGCCGGCCGACCAGGTCGACTTCATCGCGCTGAACGCCGAGCTGTCGCCCGAGTTCGGCATGATCAACCGGTCCAAGAAACCCCAGCCCGACGCCGACGAATGGAACGGCGTCGAAGGCAAGCTGCAGCATCTCGAGCGCTAAGGCTTTTCGGCATAGCAAGACATATCCATGCCTGATTCGAAGTACACGCGCGAAACCGTCCTGCAGGTCGACTCCTGGGTGCCGGGTAAGCTCCTGTCCGTCAAAACCACCCGCAGCCCCGAATTCGAGTTCACGGCGGGCCAGTTCGCCCGTCTGGGGCTGCCCGCCGCCGGGCTGCCCGACGAACCGCCGTCCATCTGGCGCGCGTATTCCATGGTGACGCCGCCCTCGCAGCGCGACTTGCTCGAGTTCTACTCCATCGTCGTACCCGAGGGCGAGTTCAGCCCCCGTCTTGCGGCCTTGCAGCCGGGCGACCCGCTGTATGTGGACAAGACCGCCTTCGGCTTTCTAACTCTAGATCGGTTCATTCCGGGCGGCGCCGCCCCGTCCAGCCCGGACGGCACGGCGATTGATGCAGTTTCCCCGGCCGGCAATCGACCGGACGATGCCACGGGATACGGCGATCTCTGGCTTCTGGCCACGGGCACGGGGCTGTCGGCCTATCTTTCGCTGCTGCAAGACCCCGCCACCTGGTCCGCCTTCGACCATATCGTCCTGGTCCACGGCGTGCGGTCCGTCGAAGAACTGGCGTATCGCGAACGCATATTGCAATGGAGCCGCGAAGGCCTGCCCGAGGCCGCCGCCCTGCCTCGGCGCGCCCGGCTTACCTATCTGCCCGTTCCTACTCGCGAACCCTATCAGGACATGCCCCAGGCCAGGCTCACCCGCCTGATCGAGGACGGCCGGCTCGAAGCCCTGGCGGGCCGCGAACTGAACGCCGATGTCTCAAAGGTGATGCTTTGCGGCAACCCCGACATGCTGAGCGAGGCCCGCCAACTTCTGAAGACGCGCGGCTTTGCCGTGGGCCGTCGAGGCAACCCGGGCAACCTGGCCCTGGAAAACTACTGGTAGGCAGGCCGCCACCGTGGCCTCTGGACAACACGCGCCTGGCTATTTGGCACGCTTTTAATATATAAAATACATAAAAAGACCCAGTACTGGCGCGCCGGCCGCCCCAGGCATGCCGAATGCAACCATGCAAGGGCAAAACGGCGCCACACCGGTGGGCCTGATGTATGCGTCCAATACATTCAGTAAAAGAATATTTTTATTATTATTGGGCATAACCTTATAATTTAACCTTCAACCACTTCGCCACGGGTTTTCATGCTTTACGACCTGCACGAACTCCAGCGCTCGTTCCTGACCCCGCTTCTGGCCTTTTCAGATACCGGGTCACAGCTGTTCTCGCATCCGTACAGCCCCTTGGCCTATACCCCCATGTCGCGCCATATTGCGGCCGGCTACGAACTGATCCACCGGCTGGGCAAAGACTACGAGAAACCCGCGTGGGGGCTCGATTCCACCCAGGTCGATGGCAAGGCTGTCGCCGTGCGCGACAAGACAGTGCTGCACAAGCCCTTTTGCGACCTGGTGCATTTCCAGCGCAAGCTGCCGGCCAACCGGCCCGCCGACCCCAAGGTGCTCCTGGTCGCCCCGCTTTCGGGCCATCACGCCACTCTACTGCGCGACACGGTCAGGGCCTTGTTGCCCGCGCACGACATCTATGTCACCGACTGGATCGATGCACGCATGGTGCCGGCCGATCTGGGCGTTCTGCGCCTTGACGACTACGTGCGCTACGTGCGCGAATTCATCCAGTTCCTAGGGCCCGACACCCATGTCATCTCGGTGTGCCAGCCCACGGTGCCCGTTCTGGCCGCCATTTCCCTCATGGCAGCCGACAAAGACCCCTGTACGCCGGCCAGCATGGTCATGATGGGCGGCCCCATCGATACCCGCGAATCGCCCACCGAAGTCAACCTGCTCGCCACCACCAAGCCCTATTCCTGGTTCGAAGACAACCTCATCCACCGCGTGCCGCCCCGCTATCCCGGCGCGGGTCGCCTGGTGTACCCGGGCTTCCTGCAGCATGCGGGCTTCGTCGCCATGAACCCGCAGCGGCATGTGCGTTCGCACTACGACTTCTATCTCGACCTCATCAAGGGCGACGACGGCGACGCCGAGGCGCATCGGCGCTTCTACGACGAATACAATGCCGTGCTCGACATGCCGGCCAAGTTCTATCTGGACACCATCCGCGTCGTTTTCCAGGAACACCTGCTGCCGCGCGGCAAATGGGAGATCGACGGCCAACGGGTCGACCCGGCGGCCATTACGCGCACCTCCCTCATGACCATCGAAGGCGAGCTGGACGATATTTCGGGCCTGGGCCAGACTCGCGCAGCGCATAAGCTGTGCAAGAACATTCCGTCGGGACGCAAGAGCCACTACACCGCGCCCGGTGCGGGCCATTACGGCATTTTCTCGGGCCGCCGGTGGCGTGAAACGATTTGTCCTAAAATCACAGAGTTCATTCGTCAATCGCAAGCGGCCTGACCAGGGCCCGGCCCTGAACCGCATCGGGGCGCCACGCCCCTTTTTTTCGTCATGACCCTGCCTTCCCTCGTCGACCGGATCGATGCCCTGCTGCCGCAAACGCAATGCACGCAATGCGGCTACGAGGGCTGCCGGCCCTACGCCCAGGCCATCGCCCACGAGAACGAGGCCATCAATCGCTGCCCTCCGGGCGGCCAGCAGGGCGTCCAGGCATTGGCCCGGCTGCTTGCCAGGCCCGAGCAGCAGCTGGACCCTTCCTGCGGCGAGCACTTGCCCCTGACTGTCGCCCTAATCGACGAATCCCATTGCATCGGCTGTACCCTGTGCATCCAGGCCTGTCCGGTCGACGCCATAGTGGGGGCCAACAAGCTCATGCACACCGTCCTGGCAAGCCAGTGCACCGGCTGCGGCCTGTGCGTGCCGCCATGCCCCGTCGATTGCATCGAGATGCGGCCGGCCGGCCACGAATGGACGCCCGCCCATGCCGAACAGGCCCGCGAACACCACCAGGCGCGCCAACGCCGGCTGCAGGCGCAGCATCCTGAATCTTCGTCGCTGGCGGCGCGCACCCTGGCCAACAAGGCTTCGCTCAGTTCCGCCGCCCTGCTCAACGAAGACGCCAAACAAAAAATCATCGCAGATGCGCTTGCCCGGGCACGCGCGCGCCGAGCTTCCGCCACTCCATGAATCAGCAGAAACGCCGCCAGATATTCGAACGCCTGCAGGCCGCCGACCCTTCTCCGACCACCGAACTGCACTACGAGACGACGTTCCAGTTGCTGATCGCGGTCATTCTGTCGGCCCAGGCCACCGACAAGTCGGTGAACCTGGCCACGGCCCGGTTTTTTCCCGCCCATGGAACACCTCAAGGGCTCGTCGACCTGGGCCTTGAGCGCCTGACCGACTACATCAAGACGATCGGGCTGTACAAGACCAAGGCCCAGAACGTCCTGAAAACATGCCACATTCTGCTCGAGCAGTACGGCGGCGAGGTGCCGGAAGACCGCGAGGCCCTCGAGGCGCTGCCGGGAGTGGGCCGGAAAACGGCCAATGTGGTGCTCAATACCGCCTTCGGCCACCCCACGATCGCGGTGGACACGCATATTTTCCGCGTCGCCAACCGCACCGGCCTGGCCCCGGGCAAGAATGTCCTCGAGGTGGAGCGCAAGCTCGAAAAGTACATCCCCAAGGAGTTTCTGCAGGACGCCCACCACTGGCTGATTCTGCACGGGCGCTATATATGCGTGGCGCGCACTCCCAAATGCCCCCAGTGCGGCATTGCCGACCTGTGCGACTACAAGCACAAGACGCCACCCCGCTGACCCGCTCCCTTCTGTTTGGTTGAATGGGGGTTTTCCATAGCCTATGAAAAACCCCCATGGCGCTTATTACAGGAAAATTTCATACTAATCGGCATTGGCTGGCCGCCCATGCCGGTTCCCTGTAAGCGTCGTTTCGACAATCAATAATATGCCTGAACGTTTTCTGGCCGCCTTATCGAGTATTCCTGCTCTCGAAACATCCGATCTGCATGCCTGGCATGAGGGCGCCCATGTGCTCAGGGGCGTCGACTTCATGGTGCCTGCAGGCCAGGTCACGGCGCTTCTCGGCCGCCCCGGCTCGGGCCACGACACGCTGCTGCCGGCCATCATGGGCCTTACTTCCTTTCGCACAGGCTCGGTGCGCATCCACGGCACTGAATCCATCCACCACACACACGACAAAATCCAGCATCTCGGGGTGGGCTACTGCGGGGCGGATACGGGCATCTTCACGGGCTTGTCGTGTGAAGAGAACCTGCTTCTGCCCTCCAACACCGAAGATACGCTGGGCGGGGGCATGTCGCTGGCCGAAATCTACGAGCTGCTGCCCAATCTTTACCCACGCCGGCACATGCCCTGCACGCGCCTTTCGGGCGGTGAGCAGCAAATGCTGGCGGTGGCGCGCATACTGCGCACGGGCGCGAATCTACTCTTGCTGAACAATATCGCGGACGGCCTGGCTCCTGTGATGGTGCAGGGCCTGGCCCACCTCATCGATCAGTTGCGCGACAAGGGGTATACGGCGGTTCTCATCGAGCAAAACCTTGATTTCGCCGGCTCTCTGGCCGATTGCTTCTATGTCATGCACGAGGGCCAGGTCATCGACCAGGCCGAGCCTGATGCATTGGCGTCCAAGCAGGATACCTTCGGGGCGCTTCTGGGCATTTAGCCGCGGCTGTATTTTGAGTTCTTGATCCGGCGTGCTACGGATTGGAAGGCTGTCTTTTTAGGTCTTTGAGCCAGCGTACTGCAGACCGGAAGGTTGGTTCTGAGTTTTAAACCGGCGCGCTGCGGATCGAAAGGCAGTTTCTGAGTCTTAAACCGGCGCGCTGCGGGGAAATATTTTGGGCGCCGGAGAGCTTCGGCCGGCTTCGCCGGCTGCCCTCGCACCCTATCATTTTGGGGCGCCCGCAAAACTCGCGCGGTGTACAGCCCCCCGGGCTGTACACACCCGTCGCGCTCGAACAGTTGCGGGCTTGCATCCCCAAAAATGACAGGCCGCTCGGCTCGCTCAACGTCGCCCAAAATATTTCCCCGCATCACGCCTCTCGGTGTCTAGGATTGATGCGCTTCAGAACTTCTTGGTTTGAAGGGTTGGATTTCTTCTCTCAAGAGGCAACACTCAAACACGTGCCTCGCAAGCGGGCCATAATTTCGTCCCTGCGCCTCGAAAACAGGCCGTTTATTTACCCCAATGCAGTTCCTGTGATGCGGGGTATGTCTGGGCCGGGCGTTGGCGGTCGAGCCAGGCGCCGCAGAAGGGAGCCCGAACGGGCGGACGATGCGGACAGGCGGGCCCAAAGGGCCGACTGCCTCCGTCCGGCCCAGACGTACCCCGCAGCGCAGGAACGGGTTAAAGACGAACACCATCACAATCATGAGATAGCGCAGAAATAGGAGCTAGAGCAAACGCCCTCACTGCCAGACGCAGGAACGGGTTTAGAACCAACGCCTCCGCAACCAAGACAGAGCGAAGCGAGAGCAAATGCCGTCGCAGCGCATACATAACGCGGGAATGGGCAAGAACAAACATCTTCACGCCCAGAGAAAGCGGACGAACGGAGCAAGAACCAACGCCCTGACGCTTGAAGAAACACCACAACAAAGCGCAAATAGCCAGACGAAGAAAGGGAGCAAAAATGCTCCCTTTCACAAAAACAAGAACACAGCAAAAAGATCAGGCCGGCTCGGCCTCGCCCTTCTTGCCCAGCCCCAGATAACTCTCGATCACCCTCGGATTGTGCGCCAGCTCTTTTGCCGGGCCTTCAAGTACCACCTCGCCCGTTTCAAGCACATACCCATAGTCGGCCACCTGCAGCGCGGCGCGCGCATTTTGTTCGACCAGCAAGATGGACACACCCGTGCTGCGCAAGCGCGCAATGATCTGGAAGATCTCGCGCACGATGCGCGGCGCAAGGCCCAGGCTGGGCTCATCGAGCATAAGCAGCTTGGGCTGGGCCATTAGCGCCCTTCCCACGGCCAGCATCTGCCGCTCGCCGCCCGAAAGCGTGCCGGCGTGTTGCTGGCGGCGCTCGCGAAGCCTGGGGAAGATGTCGAAGACTTCGTCCATTTTTTCTTTCCAGCCCGCCTGGCGCGCCCGATACAGCCGGAAACCGCCCAGCAGCAGGTTGTCTTCAACCGTCATGCTGCCGAACAGCTCGCGCAGTTCGGGCACCAGCGACATGCCGCCCGCCACACGGCGCTCGACATTCCAGCCGCTTACCTGCTGGCCCAGGTACTGTACCGCGCCTACGCTGCTGCCCGTGGTGGGCAAGGAGCCCATGATGGAGTTGAGCAGCGTGGACTTGCCCGCGCCGTTGCCGCCGATGACGGTAACGATGCTGCCGGGCGCGACAGTGATGTTGGCATTGAGCAGGGCATGGACCTTGCCGTATTGGGTGCAGAGGTTGTCGACCTTCAGCACCGGTTGTTGCGCGGCGGTGCTCATGCTGTGCCTCCTGCGGTTGCCGTGTCTTCGGATGTCTCGAATTCGAGATCGTCGTCGATGCCGCCCAGATAGGCTTCCAGCACGACCGGGTTTTGCTGGACGTCGGCGGGCGTGCCTTCGGCCAGCTTGGTGCCGAAGTCCATGACGACGAGGTGATCGGTAAGATTCATGACGAAATCCATGTCGTGCTCGACCAGCAGGATGCTCATGCCTTCTTTGCGAAGCTGGTCAAGCACCTTGGCGAGCTCTTGCTTTTCTTTGTAGCGCAGGCCCGCGGCGGGCTCGTCGAGCAGCAGCAGTATGGGATCGGCCGCCAAGGCGCGCGCGATCTCGAGAATGCGCTGCTGGCCCAGGGCCAGGTTGCCCGCCTGTTCGTACAGGTAGTCGCCCAGGCCGACGCGCTGCAGCTGCTTGGCCGCTTCGTGCAACAAGGCCGCCTCGGTGCGGCGCTCGATATGCAGCGCGGCGGGCAGCACGCCGACCTTGCTGCGCAGGTGCGCACCCAGCGCCACGTTTTCGAGCACTGTCATGGTGGGCAGCAACTGCACGTGCTGGAAGGTGCGCCCCACGCCCAGCTTCGCGATTTCGCGCGAAGGCAGCTTGTCGAGGCGGTTGCCCAGGAAGGTGATCTTGCCGCTTGTGGCCGGCAGCACGCCGGTAATAAGGTTGAAGGTGGTGCTTTTGCCCGCGCCGTTGGGGCCGATGAGGCCCATGATTTCACCGGCCTTGAGCGAGAAGCTGATGTCGTTCACGGCGACCAGGCCGCCGAACTCTTTGCGCGCGGCGTCGACGTCGAGCACCAGCGTGCCCAGTTCGGGGCGCTGGCGTTGCGGCAATGCCGGCGCTTCGGGAGGCGCGACCGCGCTGCGGCGGCTCTTGGCCTGGCCGGTGATGTTGTTCCACCACGATGCGATGATGGGCCAGACGCCGTCGCGCGCATACTGCAGCACCAGCACCATCAGGATACCGAAGACCACGAGTTCGAAGTTGGCCGTGGTGTCGATGATTTTGGGCAGCACGTTCTGGATCTGGTCCTTGAGCGTAAGAATCAGGCCCGAGCCCACGATGGCGCCCCAGACGCTGGTGCCGCCGCCCACGACCGCCATGAAGAGGTATTCAATGCCGTAGTTCAGGCCGAACGGGCTGGGGCTGACGGCGCGCTGCATGTGGGCGTACAGCCACCCCGACAGGCAGGCCAGCAGGGCCGAGTAGACGAAGATGATGACCTTGTACGAAGCCATGTTGATGCCGAAGGACTCGGCCATGCCACCGCCGCTTCGCAGGGCCCGGATGGCCCGGCCCGGGCGCGAATCGAGCAGGTTGCGGGTGGCCCACATGGACAGCAGCACGACGAGCCAGATCAGGTAGTAGATGTCGCGGCCGTCGCGCAGCGAAAGGCCCAGGAAGTTGATGGCCTGGATGCCGGCGATGCCGTCGTACTGGCCCAGGAACTCGAGGTTGCCGAACAGGTAGTACAGCGACAGGCACCAGGCGATGGTGCCCAGGGGCAGATAGTGCCCGGACAGCCGAAGGGTGATGGCGCCCAGAACATAGGCCACCGCGAAGGTGATGACCAGGCCCGCCACCAGGGCAAGCCAGGGCGACCAGCCCGAGGCGGTGGTGAGGTAGGCGGTGGCATAAGCGCCGATGCCCACGAAGGCCGCCTGGCCGAACGAGGTCAGGCCGCCCACGCCGGTAAGCAATATGAGCCCCAGCACGACCAGGGAGGCAAGCCCGATGTAATTGAGCTGGGTGATCCAGAATTCGGGCGTGCCCGACCAGGCCGGCAGCAACGCCATGATGACGAGGAAAACAATCAGGATGATGCGGTTCATGATTACTCCTCGTCGTCAACGTGAGTTGTGCCGAACGAGCGCCACAGCAATACCGGAATGATCAGGGTGAACACTATTACCTCTTTATAGGCGCTGGCCCAGAACGACGAGAATGCCTCGAGAATGCCGACGAACAGTGCGCCGATGGCGGCCAGGGGGTAGCTGCCCAGGCCGCCGATGATGGCGGCCACGAAGCCCTTGAGGCCGATCAGGAAGCCTGTGTCGTAGTAGATGGTGGTAACGGGTGCGATGAGCATGCCCGACAGCGCGCCGATGGCGGCCGCAAGGGTAAAGGTAAGGCTGCCGGACATATTGGTGCTGATGCCCACCAGCCGGGCGCCGCGCCGGTTGACGGCCGTGGCGCGCAAGGCGCGGCCGTACAGGGTTTTACCGAAGAAGATCCACAGTGCGATGATCAGCAGCGCGCAGGTGGCCAGCACGAAGAAAGTCTGCGCCGACCACGAGATGGCGCCCATCTGGATTTCACCTTCCATGAAGGGCGGCGTGCGCCAGCCCTCGGCGCCGAAGAACACCAGGCCCAGGCCTGTCATGGCAAAGTGCACCGCCACCGAAATGATGAGCAGGACGAGGACGCTGGCCTCGGCCACCGGCTGGAACACCAGGCGATAGACCATGGGGCCCAGGGGAATGACCAGCGCCAAGGCATACAGGACATTGACCCAGAGGGGCGTGGTCGTGCTGACGATGTAGGGCGCCGCGAAGAACAGTATCAGGGGCACCACCAGCGACCAGAACGCCTTTCTGGGCAGGGTGGCCCATTCGCGGCTGCGCAGCGCCGCGATAAGATCGGCGATGAACACCACGATGCCCACGATGAGCAGCAGATTGACCGTGCCCGGAATCTTGCCGTTGACCAGGAAGGCCAAAGTAAGGGCCCCATAGGCGACGTACTCGCCCTGGGGAATGAAAATTACCCGCGTGACCAGGAACACCAGTACCAGGGCAAGCCCCAGCAGTGCATATACGGCGCCATTCAGGATGCCGTCCTGGAGCAATATCAGTATTATTGTCGAATCCATCCCTACCACACTGTGTGAGTCGATTAAGCAGCACAACTGTTAGCCTGAAATACATTTCAGGTTTGTGCTAACTAGGCATTATGGAGAGAAATGAGGGCAAAGTCTTTTAGGGGATTCCCTGCATAGCGCCCGACAACCGCACCAGCCACCGTGCTGATTTCACCTTGGCGGGGAACCGACGCGGCTTTTCAAAGTCGATTAACATAGTGAATGCTTCAATACACGACACGGCAGGGTGTTTTCATGCAAAAGGTTCGTAAATCCGACGCCGAATGGCGGGCGCAGCTTTCGCCCGAAGAATACTACGTCGCAAGGCAAAAAGGCACAGAGCGCCCTTTCTCGGGCCGCTACTGGGACACTACCCAGCACGGCATCTATCGTTGCGTGGGCTGCGGCACCGCGCTGTTCGCCTCCGACACCAAGTTCGATGCCGGCTGCGGCTGGCCCAGTTATTTCAAGGCGCTCGACCCCGATCTCGTCCGCGAAGAGCAAGACACCAGCCACGGCATGGTGCGCACTGAAGTCCTGTGCAATGTGTGCGATTCCCACCTGGGGCACGTCTTCCCCGACGGCCCGCCCCCCACCGGCCTGCGCTACTGCATCAACTCCCTGTCGCTCGACTTCGAACCCTCTGAATGAAAAAATTCCTCTTCGACCTGTTCCCGCTGATTCTCTTCTTTCTGGCGTTCAGGTTCTACGATATCTACACGGCCACCGCCGTAGCCATGGCGGCCGGCGTGGGCCAGATCATCTGGCTCAAGCTGCGGGGCAAGGCGATCGAAGCCATGCACTGGATCAACCTGGGGGTCATCGTCGTCTTCGGCGGCGCCACCCTGCTCTTGCACAACGACGCCTTCATCAAATGGAAGCCCACTGTTCTTTACTGGCTTTTCGCCGGCATTCTGCTGGTCGGCCGCTGGGTCTTCGGGCGCAATCTGCTGCAGAAGGTCATGGGCGGGCAGATCTCGCTTGACGAGGCCGTCTGGAACAAGCTCAACGCCAGCTGGGCGGGTTTTTTCATTCTTTCGGGCGCCCTCAATCTTTATGTGGCGTTCTCGGGCCACTTCACCGATGCCCAGTGGGTCAACTTCAAGGTGTTCGGCCTGATGGCGCTGATGCTGGTCTTCGTCATTGCCCAGTCCATCTGGCTGGGGCGCCACATCAAAGAAGACACCGGCGCTTCGCTGCCAAAAAAGGAAAACCCCTGATGTCCGCATCCGACACCGTTGCCGGCCAACGTGCCGCGCTGCTTCGTGAGCGGCTGGCCGGGCTCGATCCGTCCAGCATTGAAATCATCGACGAATCCCACCTGCATGCGGGGCACGCCGGTGCGCGCGACGGCGCCAGCCATTTCCGCGTCGTCATCGCCTCGCCGCATTTCGCGGGCCTTGGCAGTCTGGCGCGCCACCGCCTCGTGTATGATCGCGTGCACGATCTCATCCCCCATCCCATCCACGCCCTGGCCATCGTGACCAGTAAATCTTGAACAAAAAGGTATCCATGAAACGACTCGCCCTGTTTGCCGCAAGCTGCATCATCGCCATTCCGGCATACGCTCAAAACGTCGCCACGGTCAACGGCAAGGCCATCACACAAAAGCAGCTCGACGACTTCGTCAGCCTGCTGATCTCGCAAGGGGCGCCTGATTCTCCCCAGCTGCGCGAGCAGGTCAAGCAAGAAATGATCGGCAGGCAGGTTGCCGTGCAAGCGGCCGAAAAGGCAGGCATCGACAAGCAGGCCGCCGTCAAGCAAGAAATCGAACTGGCCCGCCAAAGCATCCTGGTGCGCGCCCTCATGGCCGACCACCTCAAGAAGCACCCGGTCACCGACGCGGATATCCAGGCCGAGTACGACGAAATCAAGAAGGCCCAGGAAGGCCGCCAGGAATACAAGCTGCGCCACATCCTGGTCAAGGACGAGCAGGCCGCCAAAGACATCATTGCTGCCATCAAGAGCAAGAAGACCACCTTCGAGGCAGCCGCCAAGAAAGACTCCATCGATCCGGGCAGCGGCGCCAAGGGCGGCGATCTGGGCTGGGGCCCCAGCAGCAACTATGTGCCCGAGTTCGCCCAGGCCGTCGAAAAGCTCAAGAAAGGCCAGATGACCGATGCGCCCGTCCAGACCCAGTTCGGCTGGCACGTCATCCAGGTCGAGGACGCCCGTCCCGTCTCACTGCCCGAACTCAAGGACGTCAAGACGCAGATCGAAGAAATGCTGCGCCAGGACAAGCTCGGACAGTTCCAGCAAGAACTCATGAAGTCGGCCGACATCAAGTAAAAACCGTGCCCGGCTGGCTGCAGCAACTTGCCGGCCAATCACAACAACGGCCGCCGCGCCCACAAAGGCGCGGCGGCCGTTTTGCATACCACGATTCGCACCAGCAAATGTCCTGGACGCGGGAAGTCCAGCCGCCAGGCTGGACCGTGAGCTCCGCCCGCCGCCTCAGCCCCGGCACCGACGGCGGCTTAAAAACACAAAGAAAAACTCAAGGACTCAAGCCGCCCCGTCCAGCAAGGCAAGCAGCCCCGCCTCGTCCAACACCGTCACCCCGAGGTCTTGCGCCTTCACCAGCTTGCTGCCGGCCTCTTCGCCCGCCACGACATAGCTCGTTTTTTTGGAAACCGAACCGCTGACCTTGCCGCCGGCTGCCAATATGCGCCGCGTGGCTTCGTCGCGCGTGAGCGACGGCAGGGTGCCCGTCAGCACAAGGGTCTTTCCGCTAAGGACCAGCCTGCCGGCGGGCGCCGCATCGACGCTGGGCTGCACGCCGGCATCCATCAGCGCCTGAACAATCTCGCGATTGTGCGGCTCGGCGAAGAACTGCAGGATGGAACTGGCCACCACGGGGCCCACGTCGTTGACGACGAGCAGCGCCTCTTCGTCGGCGTTCATGACCGCCTCGATAGAGCCGAAGTGCAAGGCCAGGTCGCGCGCCGTGGTCTCGCCCACCTGCCTGATGCCCATGGCAAACAACAGGGCCCCCAACGACGGGCTGCGCGCCTTGTCGATGGCCGCCACCAGGTTCTCGGCCGACTTCCTGCCCATCCGGTCATACAGGATCAGCTCTTCGACCCGCAGGGTGAACAGATCGGCCAATGAACGGATGCGGCCGCTGTCGACCAGTTGATCGATGAGTTTCTCTCCCAGGCCCTCGATGTCCAGCGCCTTGCGGCCGGCGGCATGCAGCAGGGACTGCTTGCGCTGCGCGGCGCAGAACAGGCCGCCCGTGCAACGCGATACCGCCTCGCCTTCCAGCCGCTGTATGGCCGAGCCGCACACCGGACAGGCCGTGGGCATGACGAACAGCCCGGTCCCCTCGGGCCGCAGCTCGACAACGGGGCCGACCACCTCGGGAATGACGTCTCCGGCGCGCCGCACGATGACGGTATCGCCCACGCGAACGTCCTTGCGGCGGATTTCGTCTTCATTGTGCAGGGTGGCGTTGGTGACCGTGACGCCCCCGACGAACACCGGCTTGAGCCGGGCCACGGGCGTAATGGCGCCGGTACGGCCGACCTGGACCTCGATGCCCATGAGCAGCGTGGTTTCTTCCTGGGCGGGAAACTTGTGCGCAACGGCATAGCGAGGGGCCCGGGCCACATAGCCCAGGACCTCCTGGGCATCGAGCGCATTGACCTTGTACACCACGCCGTCGATATCGAAAGGCAGGGCCACCCGGCGCTGACTCATGCGCTGATAGTAGTCCAGCAACTGCTCGGCGCCCCTTAACAAGGCGCGGTCGCGATTGACGGGCAGGCCCAGGCTCTCGAACCACTCGAGCGCGCCGGCCTGGCTCTGCAGGCCGGCGCCCTGGATCTGTCCCCATCCATAGGCGAAAAACCGCAAGGGCCGGCGGGCCGTAATGCGGGGATCAAGCTGGCGCAGGCTGCCCGCCGCGGCGTTGCGTGGATTGACGAAGATTTTTTCGCCTCGCGCCTGCTGCGCCTCATTGAGCGCATCGAAATCGCTGCGATACATCAGCACTTCGCCGCGCACCTCCAGTATCTCCGGCACGTCGCCCTGCAGCTTGAGGGGCACGGAACGCAAGGTGCGGATATTGCTGGTAACGTCTTCGCCCACCCGTCCGTCGCCGCGCGTGGCGGCCTGCACCAACAGGCCTTTTTCATATCGGAGGCTGATGGCCAGGCCGTCGAACTTGCACTCGGCCATGTATTCAACGGCCTCGTCTTGCCCCACCATGCCCGCGGCGCGCAAGGTGTCGGTAACGCGCTTGTCGAAAGCCACGATGTCGTCGGGCTCGAAGGCATTGCCCAGCGAGCGCATGGGCACGGCGTGGCGCACGCTGTCGAAGGCGGACAGCGGCGCTCCGCCCACACGCTGGGTGGGCGACTCGGGCACGATCAGGTCGGGATATTGCTGCTCGAGCGCCTGCAGCTGCGTCATGAGCTCGTCGTACTTGGCGTCGGATATGACCGGCGCATCGAGCACATAGTAGCGATGGTTGTGCGCGGCGATTTCTTCGCGCAGGCGCTGCAGGGTCTCCTGGACGTCGAGGGCGGATTCGTGGTTGCGGCTCACGAGAACAGCCTTGCCGTGCGCCCTTCGGCGGCCGGAAAGCCTGCCTTCTCAAGGTTCTTGTAAAGTTCGTGCAGCTTTTCGTCGATGGCGTGATCGGCGTTTTCAAGCACGGGCTGCGCCTGGTCGTCGACCAGGGTGCCCCCGAGCCGGGCCGCCAGGTCGCGGCCCACGCTGGCCATGCGGCTGAATGCCTGTTCATCGGGCTGGCTGCGCGGTACATCAAGCAGCAGGTCGAGGCGGTCCACCCCCTCGGACTGGAAATCGGCCGCCGGCTCACCATCGAACAACAGTATGAACCTGGGCACTCCGGCCTCGGACATCCAGGCAAGCTGGCTGCCGTACGAAACAAAACCGGCGTCCTTGACCGCCTGCAGGACCTCGCCCAGGGCACGCGTGCCGCCCAGCCGCAACGCCAGGCCCACTTGGGCGTCGAGGCTGGCGCAGAGTTCGTCGAGCGCCTGGGCGCGCTGCAGCACCTGCGGCTGCTCGGGCCCCTCGACTGAGCCTTCGAAGCGCTCGGCCAGGTCTTGCGCGATGGTCCACAGATGCGACCACTCGATGTCGGTGAGCGCGCCGCTTCGGTTGGCCAGCAACACCGCCAATTGCACCGACAAATAGGCATTGCCTTCACGCAGGCGAAGCGTGTGGCCCCCCTCGTGCTCGACCAGCACCCGCACGGGCTTCTCGCCGGCCTTCTGGATGGCGCGCACCGCCTGCTGCAGCTCCGCACCCGAAACGGGGTGCGAGAACACCACGTCGATGACCGCCTCGCAGACCGGATCAGCTTCGGTGACTTCGTCGACGGCAGGGTCTGCGCCGGCGGTGGGGCCTATGCCCGGCTCACGCCGCCCCGCCGCGACGGGCAGGCCGCCCATGAGCGGATCTTCGTCCGCCTCTGGAAAATGTTCTTGCATGCGCTGCCTGACACGGCGGTCCTGCCACCAGTTGAAGCACACCAGCACCAGAATCAGGATCACGCCCAGTGAAATCAGGCCTATCTGCAAATCACTCATTGTCCGCCCCGTAGCGTCCGTAAACTGTTAAGTACTTTAAGCATCAGGCTTCGGCCAGCTGCAGCGCCGATTCGATATCGACGGCGACAATGCGCGAAACGCCTTGTTCCTGCATGGTGACGCCGACAAGCTGGCGAGCCATCTGCATGGCAATTTTATTGTGAGATATGAATAAAAACTGGGTTTGTTCGCTCATGCTGGAAACCAGGCTGGCATAGCGCTCGGTATTGGCGTCGTCCAGCGGCGCGTCGACTTCGTCCAGCAGGCAGAAAGGTGCGGGGTTGAGCTTGAACAGCGCAAAGACCAAGGCGGTTGCGGTCAGGGCCTTTTCGCCGCCCGACAGCAGGTGGATGGTGCTGTTGCGCTTGCCCGGTGGCTGCGCCATGACCTGGACTCCGGCATCGAGGATCTCTTCGCCGGTGATCATCAGCCTGGCTTCACCGCCGCCGAACAGGCGCGGGAACAGTTCGCCGAAATGCCCGTTGACCGTATCGAAGGTCTCTTGTAGCAGTTCGCGCGTTTCTTTGTCGATCTTGCGTATGGCGTCTTCCAGCGTTTCGATGGCGCTGCAAAGATCCTGATGCTGCGCGTCGAGAAAGGCGCGCCGCTCGCGCGCCGTGGAAAGCTCGTCGAGCGCGGCAAGGTTGACCGGACCCAGTGCATCGACCTGGCGGGAAATGCGCTGCACCTCGGACTGCAGCCAGCCCGTGCGGCGCCAGTCGTCGGGGCGCTGTTCCAACAGCTTGCTCAAGACTTCGCGGTCGACCTCGTGCGCATTGAGCTGTTCGGAGAACTGCTCTACCGCCAGGCGCGCCGCCTGCTCTTGCAGTTGCAGCTGCATGATGCGTTCGCGGCGCGGCTCGAGAGAGCGCTCTTGCGCCATGCGTTCTTCGTCGGCGGTGCGCAATTGGGCGGCCAGGTTGTCGAGCTCGATGCGCGCCAGATTGAGGGTTTCTTCACGGCTGGCTCTTTCTTCGAGCGCGTCTTGCAGCCCAGCCTGAGCCGCCGATGCATCGAGCTCGAACAGCTCGCCTTGCAGGCCCTCGAGTTCGTCGTTGGCACGTCCCACCTGGTCGCGCGCCAACTGAAGGTTGCGTTCGAGATCGGCCATGCGGGTTCGCAAGGAGCGCTCGGCGAATTCGGCCTCTTGCACTGCACGTTCGAGGTCGCGCAGTTGCTGGCGGGCCTGTTCGGCCTCGCGGGCCAGGTCTTCGCCCGACATTTCCGCGTCGGAGAAGCGTGTCTGGTGGTCGGCCAGCTCGATGTCCAAGGCCTCGAAGCGGGCTTCGGCTTCTTCGCGGCTGGCGAGCAGCTCTTCGGACTGCGCTTCGATCTCGGCCAGTTCTTCGCGGATGCGGGCCGCCCTTTCGCTGGACTGCCTTGCCCTTTGGTCCAGCCTTGAATGCTCGAGCTGCACGTCGTGCAGCCGCCGGGTCAGTTCGCCCACCCGGGTGCGGGCGGGCGCCACGGATTGCGAAACCTGCTGCCAGGCGGCCTCGGCCCGGGCGACCTTGGCCACCGCTTCGTCGGCCAGCAGTTGCCGCGCTTTGACCTGGCGCTGCAGGTTCTCGATCTCTTGCTGCCGCGCCAGCAAGCCGGCCTGCTCGGAATCGGGGGCATAGAAACGCACGCTGTGCCGATCGACCATATGGCCGGCCTTGACGACGTACAAACCGTTGTTCGGAAGCTGGTTTCTTTGCGCCAGCGCCGTATCGACGCCGTCGGCCAGGTAGACGTCTTGCAGCCAGTCGTTCAGAAGGGTGCGCAAATCGGCATCGCTGATGCGCAGAAGCGATATCAGCGGCGTAAGGCCCTCGGGCGCCTGACCCGCCGGTGCGGCGGGCGGAAGCTGATAGAAGGCCAGTCTGGCGGGCGGCGGCTCGGCGTCAAAGGCGCGGGCATGTTCAAGCTGGCGTATCTCGAGCGCCGCCATGCGCTCGCGCAGTACTGCCTCGAGGGCCGGCTCCCAGCCGGGCTCGATTTGCAGCTTTTGCCACAAGCGGCCCAGGGAGGTCAGTTCGTGCCGCTCGAGCCAGGGCTGCAGCGCACCCTGCTTTTGCACGTCTTCCTGCAGCTTGGCCAAGGCCGAGAGGCGGGCCTCGAGCCGGGCAAGCTCTTGCGATTCTTCGCGCGCGGCGGTGTGTGCGTGGTCGCGTCCGGTGTCCAGGTCGGGCAACTGGTCTTCCAGCTCGGCCAGGCGGCCCTGGGATTCGTCGAGTTGCTCGCCCAGCACGGCCAGTTCGCCGGCCAGCCGCTGCACGGTTTCGGGGTCGGGGGCGTCCAACTCGCGCATCTCTTGCTGGAGGCGCTCGCGACGTTGCTCGAGGGCGCCAAGCTGGCGATCGGCATCGCGCTGCGCCTGCGCCACCAGCGCCAGGTTCTGCTCGACCCGGGCAAGGACGCCGCGCAGTTCGTCGCGCGAGGAGCCGGCGGCCCTGACCCGGGCGTCGATCTCGGGCAAGGCGGCGGCCGCTTCTTCGGCCCGCAGCCGGGTTTCTTCGATGCGTGCCGCAGCGGCCTGAAGCTCTTCTTCGCTTTGCGCCAGCTGCTCGGTGCAATGCCGCTCCTGGTCGGTCCATTCCTGGATCTGCTGCTGCAATTGCCCCCGCCTGGCCTGCAGGCGGTTACGCGAATCGACCACATGCCGGATCTCGGCCTCGAGCCGGCTGACCAGGGCGCCGGCCTCGAACAACTGGCCCTGCGCCGCGTGCACGGCATCGGCGGCCGCATAATGCGCCTGCCGGCGGGATTCCAGTGCGGATTCACCCGCGCGCAGGCCGGCGATCGCTCCTTCGAGTTCGGTCTGGGCCTGTTCGATGGCCAGGAATTTTGCCTGCTGCTCTTGGCGGGCATTGGATTCTTTCAGCAACCACAGTGCGTGCTGCTTTTGCTCTCCTTCTTCCTGCAAAGAGCGGTAGCGGGCCGCAACCTCGGCCTGCGACTCAAGCTTGGCAAGCTGCCCGCCCAGTTCTTGCAAAATATCTTCGACACGGGAAAGGTTTTCGCGCGTGTCGCTGAGGCGGTTCTCGGTTTCGCGCCGGCGTTCTTTATACCGGGACACCCCGGCGGCCTCTTCGAGAAAGACCCTGAGCTCTTCGGGCCTGGCCTCGATAAGGCGGTTGATCATGCCCTGGCCGATAATGGCATAGCCGCGGCTGCCCAGGCCCGTGCCCAGGAAGATGTCATGGATGTCGCGCCGGCGCACCTGCTGGTTGTTGACGAAATAGCTGCTGGTGCCGTCGCGTGTAAGTACCCGACGCACCGCAATTTCGGAGTAGGTGCTCCATTGCCCCGCCGCGCGGCCCTCGGAATTGTCGAATACCAGCTCGACCGAGGCGCGCGCCGCCGGCTTGCGGTTGCCCGAGCCATTGAAAATGACGTCCTGCATCGATTCGCCGCGCAGCTCGGAGGCCCGGGTTTCGCCCAGTACCCAGCGCACGGCGTCGATGATGTTGGATTTTCCGCAACCATTCGGGCCGACCACGCCCACCATCTGACTGGGCGTGGGGATGACCGTCGGCTCGACGAAGGACTTGAAGCCGGCAAGTTTTATTTGGGTCAGGCGCACAATGAACGGATGAACTGAAATGTAGGAGCGGCAAGATAATGAACGGAAAATGCTTCCGAGGGCAATTGGTTTGTATGATACCGCACCGCAAAGCAGTTCCAGCAAGGGAGTTTTGCCGGACAACCGCGGGTTTTCACGCCCCTGCGCCATGCCGGGGTGCCGCTGACGCTATACTCTTTAACTCTTTTCGCGAATTGTTTCGATGATTGCCTGAAACGCGACCCATGCCATATATCCTGAACAAGCCTCCGCCCGCCTCTTGCTGATGGTCCCGAACGCCAGTCCCACCGCTGCCCTTCCCTTCATCAACCGGGAACACCATTGAATAAAGGCTTTTATCTCGTCATGGCCGCCCAGGCGTTGTCGTCTCTGGCCGACAACGCGCTGCTGATCGCGGCCATTGCGCTCATCGTCGACCTGCACGGCCCCGACTGGATGGCGCCGATGATGAAATGGTGGTTCGCCCTGGCCTATGTCGTGCTGGCCGCTTTCGTCGGCGCCTTCGCCGATTCCTACCCCAAGGGCCGGGTCATGTTCGCCACCAATGCGGTCAAGGTCGTGGGCTGCATGCTTATGTTCAGCTATCAGATGACGGGGCTGGACGTTACCGGCCAGCTAGTGCTGGTGTTTGCCGCCTATACGCTGGTGGGCATCGGCGCGGCGGCCTATTCCCCGGCCAAATACGGCATCGTCACCGAGATGCTGCCGCCCGAGCAACTGGTCAAGGGCAACAGCTGGATAGAAGGCCTGACCGTGCTCTCCATTATTTTGGGCACGGTGCTGGGGGGGGTGCTGGTCAGTCCCCGGGTGTCGGAGCACCTGCTGGGCCTGTCCTGGATGCCGGACGTGGTGCAGACCCGGGCCGAGGCGGCCATTTTGTTCATAGGCTGCGTCTACTGCCTGGCGGCCCTGTGCAACCTGCTGATTCCAAAAACCGGCATCAGCTATCCCAAGCAGCAGACCAATCCCTGCAAGCTGGTGATGGAGTTCGCCGGCTATGTGCGCATACTCTGGACGGACAAGCTGGGCCAGATCTCGCTGGCGGTCACCACCCTTTTCTGGGGCGCCGGAGCCACGCTGCAGTTCATCGTCATCGAATGGGGCGCCCAGCATCTGGGCTATCGCCTGGACCAGGCCTCCATCCTGATGGGGGTGGCGGCCCTGGGCACGGTGTTCGGATCCATCTGCGCGGGACGCGTGCCGTTGCGCAAGGCGCTGTCGGTGCTGCCCCTGGGCGTGCTGATGGGGCTAGCCGTATTGCTGATGCCCCTGGTAAGCCGGACCTGGGAGGTGTACGGCCTGCTTTTGCTCGTGGGCGCCCTGTCGGGCTTTTTCGTGGTGCCCATGAACGCGCTGCTGCAGCACCGGGGCCATGTGCTGTTGTCGGCGGGGCACTCGATTGCCGTGCAGAACTTCAACGAGCAGCTCAATATCTTGCTGATGCTGGCCGTCTACAGCCTGATGCTGTGGCTGAACCTGCGCATCGGGGTCATTATCGTAATCTTCGGCCTGCTGGTTGCCATTCTGATGCTGCTGTTCATGCGCTGGAGCCACCTCAATCACAAGCGGGACCCCGATCTGCACAAGCAGATCGGCCAGCATGGCCACGGCCAGGCGCTTCGTTGAATTCACCTTCTTGATGCGTGGCGAAGCGGCGGGCAAAACAGCACGCCGCTTCGCCATTCAACACACCGTTCGCGCCAGATTCAGGTCACGCCAGCCCGCGGCCTTGTGGCGCGGCCGCGACAGCAGGGATGCGGGATGGTAGGTTACCACCACCGGAATGTCGCGCCCCCCGGACTGAAAGGCGTGGACACGCCCCCTGTAATGCTCGAAAGAAGCGGCTTCGCCCAATAAGGCCTGAGCCGCCAGACGGCCCAGGGCGAGAATGCCGCGCGGCTGCAGCAGCTCCGCCTGTCTGCGCAGATGCGGCAGGCAAGCGGCGATTTCCTCAGGGGTGGGGGGCCGGTTGCTGCGCGGGCGGCATTTGACCAGATTCGTGTAGAAAACCCTCTGCGCGGGCTCGATGCCCGCCGCCGCCAGCATGGCGTGCAGAAGGTCGCCCGCCTTGCCCTGAAACGGCTGGCCAAGGCCGTCATCGCGCCCGCCCGGGGCTTCGCCCACCACCAGCCAGTCGACGGATTCGGTCGCGCCCGCCCCCGGCACCGCTGCCTGGCGGCCGGCATGCAGGCCACAGGCTTCGCAAGTTTGTATGGCGGCCTCGAGTGTGTGCCAGTCGGATGAGCCGCCCGCGGGGATTGCCACTGCGCCTGGGGAAGAAGGGACGGGAGCCGGCCGGACGGTCTCGGGAGCGGGAGCCGACGGCCCCCCGCCCTGCCTGAGGGCTGCCAGAGCAGCCAGAGCGCGACTTCGTTCGTCGCGCCCGGCGCCGGACTGCGTCTGCGCACCTGCCGCGGAGTCGGGCGCAGCCGCGCCTGCCTCGGCCTGCGCAGGGCCGCCCTGCACAGAACCCGCGTGGACATCGGAAGCGACTTCAGCGCCGGCCGCGGCCGGCCCGGCCCCACCTTCAAGGGGCGGATTGCGGCGCGCAAAGCGGGCCAGCATGGGGCGGTCGAGGCCCAGCTCAAGCAACCACAACCTCTGGGCCTCGGTCAGGCTCGGCGGATCGGGAACAAGTTCAGCCATGGCCGTCCTGGGCGCCGAGTTTTTTTTCCATCACCAGAGCATCTTCGCGTTCGTTGCGGCCCTTGGGATAGTAGTCTTTGCGCATGCCCACCTGCGTGAATCCGCGGTTGCGATAAAAAGCCAGGGCCTGGGCGTTGGACGGACGCACCTCGAGAATGATCGCAGGCAGGCCACGGGCCAGGGCCTGACCCTCGCAATGGCGCAACAAGCCATGGCCCACGCCGCCGCGCTGGGCGTCCGGGCGCACGGCGATCAGCAGCAAATGCGCCACGTCGGGGGCAAACATCGTCAGGGCGAAACCCTGGATCCGCCCCTCTGCGCAGGCCACCCAGGCGCCATAGCCGGCCTGGAGCGCGTCGCGAAAATTGCCGCTGGTCCATGGAAAGGCCTGGACGGCGCCTTCAATTGATGCCGCCTCGTCGACATCGGCGTCGGTCATGCCGCGAATGAGCAAGGCCGGCCTCGCCTTGGGATTGCCCCCCCGGCCTTGCTCGCGTTCGGCCGTGGTGTAGGCGACCTTGTCGCGCACATAAAGGGGCGCCGCCTGATGCGGCTGCACGACATACCCACGCTGGAACGCATGCCAGGCCAGCTGGGCCACCGTCTCGGCGCTGGCACGCAGCGGGGCGCCCCGGCGCAACACAACGTCGTCGGCCGAGTCCCCCGCCGCGGCCGCCAGGGCTTCTTCGCCCAATATCTGCGGGTACGCATCGAGCGCGTCGCCCAGCAGCTTGACCGCCGGCGTGCTTTGGCGCGCCCATTGGCGCGCCTGCCGCCTGACCCAGGGCAGGACGTCGGCAACGTCGAGCAGGACAGGCTCGTGCAGGGTGTGCCAGCCCGAAGGGTGATCGGCAGCCTTGCCATAGACAGCCGCATAGACTTCGGACATGCGCGCGTCTTGCACTACGGCCCGGATGGGCTCGTCGCCGGTGTCGCGCAGAGCCGCCGCATGCAGCGACACCACGGGAATGACCGGCACCCCCAGGGCAAACGCCATGCCCTGGGCCACGCCGCAAGCCACCCGCAGGCCGGTGAAGCCGCCCGGCCCCTGGCCGAAGGCGATGGCGTCGAGATCGCCGCGGCCAAGCCCGGCCTGTTCGAGAAGCTCGTCCACCATGGGCAGCAAGCGTTCGGCGTGCTCGCCGGTGGCGTCATGAGACAGGGAGCTCAGCCTGTACGCCCGCCCCTCGGACGACAGCAGCGCCACACCGCACACGCTGGAAGAAGTTTCCAGTGCAAGAAGATGATGTCCGGTAATGCCCATGTCCCTCCAGAAAATGCCTGTGCCCACCCGCGCCGACGTCCATTTTAAGACCAATGATGCTAAGCTATATGGCCTGCCTGAGATGGTAAACGGTTTGATTCGAGCATCGCAGAACGAAACGGTCCCTGCGTGGGCCCCTATAAAAATCGCCCTCGCCTCTTTCCTTGACATGCGCCGATGCAAGGGCCGATTCTACCAAACGCTTAATATGTAATATCTTGCTACCAGCCCCTTTCCGGGTTTCCCCGAGCCTGTTACATTTTCGACCATGAATACTCAAAACCAATCCCTCATTCGAAAAATCCTCGTCGTCGACGACGATCCGCGACTGCGCGACCTGCTGCGTCGCTACCTGTCCGAACAAGGTTTCAACGTTTTCGTGGCCGAAGACGGCAAAGAAATGAGCAAGCTCTGGCAGCGCGAGCATTTCGACCTGCTGGTGCTCGACCTGATGCTGCCGGGCGAAGACGGCCTGTCCATCTGCCGCCGCCTGCGCGGGGGGCATGACAACACCCCCATCATCATGCTTACGGCCAAGGCCGAAGAAATCGACCGCATCGTCGGGCTCGAAATGGGGGCCGACGACTACCTCTCCAAGCCCTTCAACCCGCGCGAGCTTCTTGCCCGGGTCAATGCCATTCTGCGCCGGCGCGGCACCGAAGAGCATCCCGGAGCGCCCAGCCAAGAGAACGAATCCATCGAGTTCGGGCCCTATGTGCTCAATCTCTCCACCCGCACCCTTACCCGCAACAACGAGCAAGTGCCCATCACCACGGGCGAATTCTCGGTGCTCAAGGTGTTCGCCCGC
>Ga0180218_1000726_pt1 | contig 25889 bp, 21 predicted proteins | sample eDN3rd37CKraftBY_FD_151334 | JGI IMG/M metagenome (GOLD analysis project Ga0180218, IMG submission 151334) | Enriched backyard soil microbial communities from Emeryville, California, USA - eDNA 3rd pass 37_C Kraft BY (version 2) (version 2) | ecosystem: Environmental > Terrestrial > Soil >...
GAAGATCAATTGCCGGATACACTGATCGAGGCGAAGGAGGGTGCAGGCTACGCGCCGGCTTATCGCGGTCTTGCGTATCTCGTCTTCGAACGGCTGCCGCTCGAGAAATTCGGTAATCGCATTCCGCAGATTTCCGTGGAAATCCTGCGGCCGGTCGGCCGTTTGGAGCGGATGATCCGCGCGGTGACGATGATCCCCGGCGCAACCGAATTCGGCTACGAGCCGTCAGCCGTCACGCGCAATGCGGGCTTTGGCACTTACGCGCCGGAGAACCGTCACATCACATCGGCGCAAAGCGACTGGTCGGCTTCGCTCGACGAATTGCAGGCGGTTTGCCCGAACATCGAAAGTGTCGCGCTCGTTGTCGCCTGGTTCGGCAGTGATTTGCGCGCCAATCATTGCGAGATTCGTCCGGGTGTCGATCGGGCCGACAAGCAGACCAAGGGCGCGACCTGGGCGGTCGCAGGCAGAACGCGCAACACCGCCTATGTCGTCAGCGCCACCGAGGGTCGCGGTAATTTCGGCGGCACGCCGTCCGATGCTTCGGTCATCCACGCCATCCGCGATCTTCATGCGCGCGGGCTGAAGGTCACGCTCTATCCGTTCGTGATGATGGATATTGCGCCGGATAACACGCTGTCCGATCCGTGGACGGGAGCCGCGTCACAGCCGGCGTTTCCATGGCGCGGCCGCATCACCTGCGATCCGGCACCGGGGCAGAGCGGCAGCCCTGACGGCACGGCGCTTGCGGAAAGTCAGATCGACGCGTTGTTCGGCGCCGCATCGCCCGCGCATTTTTCGCTCCATGGCGAGGATGTCGTCTATTCCGGGCCAGATGAGTGGACGCTGCGCCGGATGGCTTTGCACTACGCCAAACTCTGCCAGGCCGCGGGCGGCGTCGAGGCATTTTTGATCGGCTCGGAATATGAAGCGCTGACGCGCGTGCGTTCCGCGCCCGGCGTTTACCCGGCGGTGGCGCAGCTCGTTTCGCTGGCCGAAGCGGTCAAGGCGATGCTTCCGGCGGCGAAAATATCTTACGCTGCGAACTGGACCGAATACGGCGCGCATGTCGTCGACGCCGGCGCGAGCGAGGTGCGCTTTCCACTCGATGCGTTGTGGGCGTCGGATGCGATCGATTTTATCGGCGTTGACTACTACGCACCGCTTAGCGATTGGCGCGACGGCAACGAGCATCTCGACAGCACGCTCGCCGAAACGATTTACGATCCTGATTATTTGCGCAGTGGTTTGCGCAGCGGCGAGGCCTACGACTTCTTTTATCCGGATGATGCCGCGCGGCGCGCGCAAACACGCGCGCCGATCACCGACAGCCTCGGCAAGCCGTGGCTGTTCCGCGCCAAGGATCTCTGGAGCTTTTGGAGCGAGCCGCATTACGAGCGCGTTGACGGCATCGAGCTTGCCGAGCCGACGGCATGGCTGCCCCGCTCAAAGCCGTTCTGGCTGACCGAGGCCGGCTGTCCTGCCGTGGACAAGGGCGCCAACCAGCCGAATGTATTTCCCGATCCGAAATCCGCGGCGGCGGGATTGCCGTATTTCTCCAATGGCCGCCGCGACGATCTCATTCAGCGCCGCTACCTCGAAGCGGCCATTGCTCAATTCGATCCGGCGTTCGGCGCGGCGGAAGCGGATAATCCGTCCGGTGAGACATCGAGAATGCTGGATCCCGGCGGCATTCACATCTGGACCTGGGATGCGCGGCCTTATCCGGCTTTTCCGCTCGCGCTCGATGTCTGGAGCGATGGGCCGAACTGGGACACGGGCCATTGGCTGACCGGACGGCTCGGCGGTGCGCCGCTCGACGACCTAGTCGTGGAAATTCTGCTCGGATACGGCATCGACAATTTCGACGCCAGCGCGCTGCGCGGCAACGCCGACGGCTATGTCATCGACCGGCCGATGTCGGCGCGCGCGGCGCTCGAATCCATCGCGCAGGCTTTTGCATTCAACGCGATCGAGGAAGGCGATCTGATCCGCTTCAGGCCGCGCGGCGGCAAGCCGGTTGCAACGATCACAGCGGGCGATCTGATCGCGCAAGACAATCGCCCCGATTGCCGGATCGTTCGCGCGCAGGAAACCGAACTGCCGAACGAAATCACGCTGGGCTTTACGGAAGTTTCCGGCGATTTTCATCGTGCCGCTGTTCGTTCGCGCCGGCTGGTCGGCTCGAGCCGCCGCGAGTCGAGCGCCGACCTTGCGCTGATAATGAGCGATGCCGTTGCGGAACGCGCCGCCGAAATCTGGCTGCAGGACCTGTGGGCGGGGCGGGAAAGCATGGAGTTTTCGCTCGGTGCGAGCCATGCTGCGCTCACGCCCGGCGATATCGTTACGCTCGATCTGCGCGGGCGGACGCAGCTCATTGAGATCAACGGCATCGTCGATGCCGAAGCGCGCAGCATTTCGGCGCGTTCGATCGACCCCGAAATCTTCTCGGTGCCTGCGCGCGTTCCCCGAAGCGGCAGCGTCGCCGTCCCTGCCGCTTACGGCCCTCCCTATGTGATTGCACTCGACGTTCCGCAGATCGACGACGAAGCGGAGCCTGCGCTTCAGCTTCTTGCGGTGCAGGCTTCCCCCTGGCCGGGCGCGGAAGCGGTCTGGCGCGCGTCAGGCGGCGGTTTCGAGCGCGTGGCGCTTGCGACCATGCCTGCGATCGTCGGTGAGACGCTGGATGCATTCGCGGCGGGCCCAACGGCTCGCTGGGACAACGGCAATGCGGTGCGTGTCCGGCTTGCGGCGGGAATGCTGTCGTCCGCCGACGACCTGAAGCTGCTCAATGGCGCCAATGCCGCCGCAATCCGTACGCCCATAGGCTGGGAGGTTTTTCAGTTCGGCACGGCGGAACTGGTTGCAGAAAATACATACATTCTGTCGCGGCTTCTGCGCGGTCAGTTAGGCACCGAGTGGGCGATGGGCGATCCGGCGCCGGTTGGCAGCGCGTTCGTGCTTCTGGACCGCTCGCTTGTAGCGACAGCGCGCGGCGCCGATTTCATGGGCCGCAGTTTCGATTTTCGTGTCGGCGCGGCCAATCTCGATGTCGGCAGCGACAGCATGACGGGCTTTTCTGCGGCCGTCGGCAATGCGGCGCTGATGCCGTGGTCGCCGTGCCATGTTCGTGGTGTGCGTACCGGGGAGGGCATCGCGATGTCCTGGATCCGCCGCACTCGCAAGGGCGGTGACAACTGGGACACTGTCGAAGTGCCGCTCGGTGAAGACACGGAAGCGTATCGCATCGAAATCCTTTCGGGCGATGAAGTCGTGCGAGCGGCCGAAACCGCTTCGTCACAATTTTCTTATGCCGCTGCCGATGAGATTGCCGATTTTGGCGCGCCGCAAAGCGAATTGACCGTTCGCATCCGCCAACTGTCGGCCGTTGCCGGCGCGGGACGACCGCAAACCGCCGTTCTCCATTTCTGATTCACGGAAGATTTCATGTCCGCAACTCCCAATCTTGGCCTGCCTTATATTGATGCGGGGCAGGCGCAAAAGCACGTTACCCATAACGAGGCACTGCGTTCGCTCGATGCCCTTGTGCAACTCGCGGTACTGGATCGCGATCTCACGGAGCCGCCCGTATCTCCAGCGGAAGGCGAACGCTGGATCGTGAAAACGGGTGCGAGCGGCGCGTGGTCGGGCCATGCCGGGCATGTCGCGGCCTGGCAAGATGGCGCCTGGCAATTCTGTGCGCCGGTCATCGGCTGGGTCGCTTATGTCGTCGATGAAGAAATACTTGTCGCGTGGGATGGCGATTCCTGGAATGCCGTAAGCGCAGGTGAGGGCGGCGGTGGCGGCGATCTTTCCGAATTGCAGGAGGTCGCGCTGCTCGGCATCGGTACCGTCGCTGACGAGACCAATCCGGTGAGCGCTCGGGTGAATAATGTGCTTTGGGCGGCAAAAACCGTCGCCGAGGGCGGCGACGGGACTCTGCGCTACACGATGAGCAAGGAGAGCGCCGAGAAGAACCTTTCAATCCTGTTGCAAGATGACTTCGTCGGCTGTGCCGAGATCGGTCTTGCCGGCGACGACGATTTTCATTTCAAGGTTAGCCCCGACGGCACCAACTGGCTTGAGGCAATCAAGATCGATCGCGCAAGCGGGAAGGTTTATTTCCCCGTCTCGGGCGGGCCGCGCGAGATTTTAACGGCCAATCGAACCTATTATGTCCGCACTGACGGCTCCGACAGCAACACCGGGCTTGCCAATACTGCGGGCGGCGCTTTTGCCACGCTTCAGAAGGCCTATGACACGATATGCAAACTTGACCTTGGCGGCTTCATTGCGACGATCCAACTGGGAAGCGGCACTTATACGAGCGGGCTCAACGCGGTTGTCTCGCCGCTCGGCGGCAACGTCGCAATCGTTGGGAACACCGGCTCGCCTGGCAGTGTCATCGTATCGACGTCCGGCGCGAGTGCGATCATCGCCAACACGCCGGTCAATTTGAGTGTGTCAGGATTCAAGGTCACGACGGCAACTGCAGGGCAAGGGCTCGAAGCGCTCGTTGCCGGCGCAAATATCTCGATCGACGGGCCGATGGAATTCGGCGCTTGCGCTTCCTCGCACCTGCGCGCGGCGCGAAACGGCAATATCGTCATCAATAGCGGCTACAGCATAACCGGCGCGGCGGCGGCTCACTATCAGGCGGCGCAGGCAGGTTCGATTTCGGGATCGAACCGAACCGTCACATTGTCCGGCTCGCTGTCGTTCTCCAATGCTTTCGCATCAGCCGATACGACGGGCTTCATCAATTTGTTCAGTTTCAGCTTCAGCGGCGGGACGATTACCGGCTCGCGCTACAGCATTTCTCTGAATGCAGCCATCAATACATTCGGCGGTGGAGCGAATTATTTTCCGGGAAGCGTGGCCGGTAGCGCGGCCACCGGAGGGCAATATGCCTAGCCGCAAGTGTTACATTGGCTCCGGCGTCAGCGTGGCAGTGAACGCAAAATTTCGAAAGCTCTCGCCATCAGGGAAGCTGGCGAACTGAATGACGTTTTTGCCTGTTGGCTTTTCGAATTCCATCGTGCGGAGTGAGAAGTTCGGCCCTGTATGGTGCGCGATGAAGGCTTCCGGATAGCTGGTGGCATTGAATGTGCCGGGCAGGCCGAAAAAGCCAAACTCCCTGCAGGCCCATATGACATGGGTGTTTTCACCCCAAACTTCGGTGATATGGGGTGGCTTGTCGCGCATATGATCCAAGCAAAAGCCGGTGATACCTTGGCCGCGCCGCGCCAGAAAAACACCAGCGTTGGGACGGCCGGAATGCCCCAATACAATGAAAAATTTTTCCGGCGACAGGTTCAGGATTTCATTCGGCGAAGGGCAATCCTCGCTCACCAGACAATCCGCATCTATATAAAAGACTGACTCGAAATCGCGAAGCAGCAATTCCACGAGCGGCAATTTCAGCCAGGTCGCGACTTCACCCTCCACAATTTTCCGGTCGAATATTTTCTCGTCGGCGACGAAGAGAGGACAGTTAGCGCGTTTTGCGAGCTTCGAGTGTGATTTGAAGTAGGATGTAGATCTGAAAGCCGGAAGATTGAAGGCGTTCGAGAGAATTGCGGTGCTCACGCTACTTTCCATAAGTTTGTGGTGATGCTCAATGAATTACAGCATAAATGTACTGAAACCCGGCATCGCTGCACAATGGGCGGCGATGAAAATATTCCCGCAATATTATCCTGCCCTGGATCGCGTTGCGGCGAAGCTTTCCGCCGATCGGGAGCGCTATCTTTCGCTGGAGCGGCGCTCTGGCGTTCCGGCCCTCGTCACCATGGTCATTGCCGAGCGCGAAAGCGGCGCCGATCCGCGCATGTCGCTCGCGCAAGGCGACCGCTGGGATCGCGTCTCGGTGCACGTGCCCAGAGGGCGAGGACCGTTCAAGTCGTGGGAAGATGCCGCGGTCGACGCACTCTCGATCGACGGGCTCGACAGGATTGGCCGCGAGAACTGGACGATCGAACGCGCACTCTACGAGCTCGAAAAATACAACGGCTTCGGCTATCGCCGTTACGGCTTGCCGAGTGCTTATATCTGGGCTTCAACGACGATCTATCAGGGCGGAAAATTTATTGCCGATGGAAAATTCAGCCGCAATGCATGGGATACCCAGCTTGGCGTGGCGGCACTGATGGCGCGGATCGGCAACGCCGAACCCTCGCTGATGCTGCCGAGCGGCACCGATTTGCCTCGTGATCATCCCGTCTACACTGCTTCGCAAGCGCTGCCCGAGACCTCCACGATACAGAAGCGCTTGAACGAACTCGGCGCCACCCCTCGGCTCGCCGTCGATAGCCTTTATGGACCGAAGACGCGAGAAGCGATCCGCGCTTTTCAGCGGCGGAACGAATTGCAGGATGACGGCATTGTCGGGCCGGTGACCTGGAAGCTGATGAACATGCGCGAGGCGGCGTAATGGCGAAGATACGCTGCTATGCCATGTACGGATTGATCGGCGGACCGTTTCCTTACGGATTGTATTATTCCCGCGGCCTCGACGTGCTGGCGGAGAAGATCAGCAAGCTCGATGCAAACATCGAGATGCTGCCGGGCTTCGGGTTCAGCCAGTGGCGCAACATCGTCACCGATATCCGAAAACAGCCGGATGATACGCGTATCGTCATCTTCGGCCATTCAATGGGCGCCAACCAGGCTGTAGCCGCGGCGGCAAAACTCGGCAGGCGAAGGGTCGACCTGATCGCCGCTTTCGATCCGACCATCTGGTATCCCGTCAAGGATCTCGGCGCCAATGTCGGCCATGCCTTGTGGTTTCGCGGCACCAATATTTTTTCGCCGTTCGGTCACGGCCGCCTGAAAGCCGGCGCCGACTTCAAAGGAAAGTTGGAGCGCTTTGACGTGAGCGATCGTCACGAGAACATCGACGATAACGAAAAGCTGCACGCCATCGTCCTTGGCGCCATCCGCGCGCTCATCTGAAATTTCTGCATCACAGCCGTTCGCTGCACGCCGGGCAGTGGATGGCGCTTGCCTTCAATTCAAAAAAGGAGATCCGCATGAATATCGAAACCATACTCAATTTTGTTCGCCAGGCACTGACATTCATCGGCGGCATATTCGTTGCCAAAGGTACGATCACTGCCGAGACGCTCACCGACGTCGTGACCAATCTCTCTACCGTCATTGGCGGGATCGCCGCGCTCATCAGCACCTACTGGTCGCTGCGGGCGGCAGCGAAATCCTGATGTGGGCGCTTATCGCCGAGCGCGTTGTCGAACTCGCGCTGGCTATTGCAGCGGCGGTCAAGTCGGCCGCCGCTGCCGTTTTGCAGTGGCGGGCGTCGTCGTTGGGCTGGCTTGCGGGGCAATCGGCGAGCGAAGCCGCCCACGATGAGGCCGCCCGTGCGGCGGACGAGCGAATGCGGGCCGTTGCCGATAAGCCCGCCGTTCGTGAGGAAGTCATCCGGCGATTGGAGGAGGGCTCGGCATGAATCCGATCTGTCTCGGCCTTGAAGTCGCCATCCTCGGCGCACGGCTTTGCTTCGGCGAGCCGCAATTGCAGCGGGTAACAATCCCGATCTGCGCCGTGACGACCCCGCGCGATCGCGATTTCCAGCGCCGGCTTGCCGCCGATTTAAGGGCCGCGCCGCCGAATTCAGCGTTTGAGAGCGCGCTTTCCGAATGGTTGTCGCTTCGCGATCAGGCTCGGGTCTGCCGCGTCCCGCCGGGATAGCCGCCACGGAAGAGGGGCTTCCTGTGCTGTTAACCGCTCCGCGATGAGAGAGGACATGTTATAGCCATCCGGGCTAAATATTGCCGAATATCTGGAGCCCGCTATCCCCATGCGTCTTCTAGTCGTCGAGGATGATCCCGATCTGAACCGCCAGCTTTGCGCCGCGCTGACCGACGCGGGCTACGCGGTCGATCACGCTTTCGACGGCGAGGAAGGTCATTTCCTGGGCGAGAGCGAGCCTTATGACGCGATCGTGCTGGATCTCGGCTTGCCGAAAATGGACGGCATCTCGGTGCTCGAGTCCTGGCGCCGCACCGGAAAGAAGATGCCGGTCATCGTGTTGACGGCGCGCGACCGCTGGTCCGACAAGGTGCAGGGTTTCGATGTCGGCGCCGACGATTATGTCGCCAAGCCCTTTCACATGGAAGAAGTGCTTGCCCGCCTGCGTGCGCTATTGCGCCGCGCGAGCGGCCACGCGACGAGCGAATTGATCTGCGGTCCGATCCGGCTTGACACGCGCTCTGGCCGTGTCTCGGTCGAGGGCAACCCGGTTCGGCTCACTTCCCACGAATATCGCTTGCTCGCTTATCTCATGCATCACATGGGCCGGGTCGTTTCGCGCACCGAGCTTGTCGAGCATCTTTACGATCAGGATTTCGATCGCGACTCCAACACCATCGAGGTGTTTGTCGGCCGGCTGCGGAAAAAGCTCGGTGTCGATCTCATCCAGACCGTGCGCGGTCTGGGCTATCTCCTGACGCCGCCATCGAATGTACGCTAGTTCGCTCGCACGCCGCCTGTTTCTGACCGCCATTGCGGTCACCGCGATCGTGCTGATCGGCGCCGGCATTTTGCTGACCACGCTTTATCGCTCGTCGGTCGAGCGTTCGTTCGATCGGCGCTTGAATGTCTATCTCAAAACGATCGTTGCCGATGTCGCCGTGTCGTCGAGCACGGCAATGGCCGAGCCTTCGGCGCTCGGCGAGCCGCTGTTCGATCAGCAACTATCGGGCTGGTATTGGCAGATTGTGCGGATTGGCGGCGGCGATCTCGAAACGAGAAGCTCGCGCTCGGTGCCCGAGGGCGGTTTGCCGGGGCTATCCGATCCCGCCGAAGCGGAGAAACACGGCGGCTTCAGCGAAGGCTATATAAGCGGCCCGGAAGGCCAACGGCTTCGTTTCGTGCAGCGAATTGTCGATCTTGGCGATGACGGCCGTTATGTTGTGGCGGTCGCGGGCGACGCTTACGAAATCGACGACGACACGCAGGATTTCAAGGACGCGCTTTACATTACGCTCGGCGCGCTCGGTTTCGCGTTTTTGCTGATGGTCTGGTTTCAGGTGCGCTTCGGCCTGCGGCCGCTGAAACGCCTCTCCGTGGGGCTGAGCGACATTCGCTCCGGGCGCGCGGAGCGGCTCGAAGGAAATTTCCCGAGAGAAGTCGCGCCGCTTGCAGGCGAAGTGAATGCGCTTCTGGAATCGAACCGCGCCATTGTCGATCGCGCCCGCACGCATGTCGGGAATCTCGCACATGCGCTGAAAACACCGCTTTCGGTGCTGCTCAACGAGACGGCATCGCGCAAGGATCCGCTCGCGGAGAAAGTTCGAGAGCAGGTCATCGCCATGCGCGATCAGGTTCAACATCATTTGGAGCGGGCCCGCATGGCCGCGAGGGTTGCGGTGGTCGGAACGGTGAGTGACGTTTCCCCCGTGATCGCGAGCCTCGCGCGAACCATGCCGAAGATTCATCATGCCCGAAAGGTGCGGATCGAAACGCGCATCGTCGATGAAGTGAAATTCAACGGCGAGCGGCAGGATTTCGAGGAGATGATGGGCAATCTCATCGACAATGCCTGCAAGTGGGCAAACTCCCGGGTAGATATCGAGGTGTTCCGCAAGCCCGGCGAAAATCCCGATGACCGCAAGTTTTTCCATGTGCTGATCGACGATGACGGCCCCGGCCTGCCGCCGGAGATGCGCGAGCAAATTCCTCAGCGCGGGCGCAAGCTCGACGAGAGCAAGCCGGGCACCGGCCTCGGGCTCTCGATCGTGACCGATCTTGCAACGCTTTATGGCGGCAAGCTCATTTTCAGCAGCGCGCCGATCGGCGGCCTGCGCGCGGAACTGGTGCTTCCCGCTGCCTGAGCCCCGCTTTCGCCCCATTTCTCGGCACGCTATAAATCCAATCGAGATACACACCGCTTTGGCTGGGGAACTCATGCGAATGAACGCGACGCAATGCGCGACACGATGGATGGGCGTTGGCTTGATTGCGCTCGTGTTGGCTGGCTGTTCCGGCGAGCCGGGACCCAAGACCGGGGCGGGGGTTGCGACCGGCGCCTTTACCGGCGCGCTGATCGGTGCGGCAACGGGCCGGAGCCCGGGCTCGGCCGTGGCCGGCGCGTTGATCGGCGGCGTCGTCGGCGGTGCGATCGGTAACGCACTCGACGAGGAAGATCGCCGGCGTGCTTATGAAGCCGAAATGAACGCGCTCGAATATGGCGGCCCCGGAAATCCCGTGAGCTGGCGGGGCGAGCGCGATGCCTATGGCACGATTGTCGTCGGCCCGACCTATCCGCAGGCCAACTACAGCCGTTGCCGTCAATATACCCACACCATCTATATCCACGGCCGCCCCGAAGCGGCCCGCGGCGTAGCCTGCCGCAACCCCGACGGCACCTGGACGCGGATCAGTTGATCCGCGTCGTTCCCGCAAGGTTTCGTTAACTTCTCTCAACCCTCTCTTAAGATCGGCGCTTCTATGCTGCCCGCGTTTTCGTGGGAGAATAAATGACGACCGGCGCTTCAACAGCCGAGCGATTGCGGCAGTTTCTGCGCGAGATGTCGCCGGCGGCGCGCGCACTGCTGTTGCGCGAGCTTGAGCGCGGCGCCTACAACAGCGAAACCTTCCCCGGCTTCGATCTTATCCTTGACGAGTTGCGCCGCGCAGAGCGGGCATCGGCGGCGCCTGCGCCGCGCATCGAAGGTCTTGACCGCCGGCTGTTCCAGCCGCTGGTACCGTTCCTCGTTACCGAGGAAAGCCCGGAGAAGATGCGCGGCCGCATCACGCGCTCGTCGCTGGGCAGCATCTGGACATGGCTCGAGCGCGACCTGATGGCCGACGACATCAGGGCCTGCGGCGAGAAGCTCTCCGTCGCGATTGCCGCAGACAATGCCGAGCAGGCACAGCAGATCGCGGCCGATTTTCAGAACCGCTTCATTACGATTGTCGAAAAAACGCTCAAGGAAAACTGCTCGGATATGAAGGCCCGGCAGAAGCTGGTTTCGCAGCTTGGCGGCGAGCACGTTCTTGATGACCTTCTCGATATCGTCGCGATCCTGAAAATCCGCGAGGCACTCGCCGGCCTTGCGCAGCGCTTGCCGCCGCAGATCAAGAATCTGTCCGACTCCGACCTTCAGGCCATTCGCACGCTGTTCGAGCATCCTGCCGTGCAGCGTCCGAGCGTGTTTCCGTATGCGCTCGCGCTTTTATTCTCCCGCCTGGCTTTTCCCCCGCACATTCTGCGTCTCGCTGTCGCCGCTGCCGAAACCGATTCGGCGCCGCGTATCGCCGAGACGTCCTATGCCTTCGCCGTCGATCTTGTTGTTGACGAGATAGGCCGCCAGGCATCGCATCTCCCGGAGAGCCTGCGCGCCCGTGCGACGGCGGATGTCTGCGCCAGCATCAAGAAATTTCACGACTACGCCCGCGCGTTCTCCACCGAACTCGACGTTTCGATCGACACGCGCTGGAGCAAGAAAATCGCGCATATGCGAACCGAGCTCGCGCGTATTCTGCGCTCGAACATCGACGGCCTGCCGGGCAAGGTGCGCCGCATGTTACGGCCGCACCGCAAGGAAGAGATTTCGGCGGCGGCGCTCGATCAGCACGAGGTTGCCGATATCGAGAACGCGCTCGAAATTCTCGGCGCTTGCCGTTTGGCGGCGGGCGAAATCGCACTCAACGAAATCACGCTGCGGCTTTCTTCCGAGCTTGAAACCTGCCTCGACAACGCGACGCAGGCGCTGCTTGAGCAGATTCGCCAGGCCTCCGACGCAGACCGGCCGTTCCGCCAGTCGCAGCTCGACGCCGCCGTGCGCTTTTCCAGCAAGGTATTCGGCAAGCGCTACGCGGAACTTCTGTCGAAGGCCGCCGGTGTTGCCCTCCAGAGCGAACGGCGCGCCGCGCAGGGCTGATAGGCCGCCCGCGCTTGATCTCCCGCAATACCCCGTTTCCCGACTTATGATCGATTGCGGAGGCCTTACCAAAGGGCTTCCTGTCCATTAAGAAGTCGCCGGGAGATCGAATGTTGTTCTGGTTTCTGATCGCAGCGATGACCGGCGCCGCCGTTTTTTCGGTGCTGTGGCCGCTTGGCGCGCGCCGGGCGGCGGCCGCGCCGGCGAATGCCGATCTTATGGTCTATCGCGACCAGCTTGCCGAACTCGATCATGACCGCGCTCGCGGGTTGCTTGCGGAGCCCGAAGCGGAAGCCGCGCGCGCCGAGATCGCGCGCCGCCTGATTGGCGTTGCGAAAAAAAATGCCGGCCGCGAAACAAGCATCGGTTCGCCCATGCGGCGCCGGCTGGCGGGCCTTGCCGCGTTGACGGTCGTTCCCGCGGTGGCCCTGCTGTTCTATCTTTCGCTCGGCTCTCCCTATCTATCCGAGGTCAATCCGCGGCCGGCCGTAACGACGGCATCCGAGCAGGTCGCGATGCTGCTCGCGCGCATTGAAAAACATCTTGCCGAACATCCTGATGACGGGAAGGGGTGGGAGGTCGTCGCGCCGGTTTATACTCGCCTCGATCGCACCGAGGACGCGGTGAAGGCGCGCGCCAATGCCTTGCGGCTTCTGGGTGAGACGGCCGGCCGTCAGGCGGATCTGGGTGAGGCGCTTGTCACCGATGCACGGGGGGTCGTCACCGCCGACGCGCGAAAGGCGTTTGCGAGGGCCGATGCACTGGAAGCGGGCCAGCCGAAAGCGCGTTTTTTCCTCGGTCTTGCCGCGGAGCAGGATGGCCGCAAGGATGACGCCGAAAAGATCTGGCGCGAAATGCTCAATAGCGCGCCGCAGGATGCACCTTATCTACCGGCTGTGCGCGAAGCATTGGAACAGTTGCGCGCAAATCGGGGGCAGAGGAACGTGAAATGACGCGCCGCCAGCGACGTCTTACTTTGATCGGAATTGCCGCGGTGGTGCTTTCCGTTGCCGCAGCGCTCGCGCTCTCAGCGCTTCGGGATTCGATCGTCTTTTTTGTCACGCCGAGCGAGCTTGCCGCAAAGCCGGTCGAGCCAGGCAAGCGCTTCCGTCTTGGCGGTCTGGTCGAGCAGGGAAGCGTCGCGAAGGACGGCCTCACGGTTCGCTTCCGCGTCACCGATGGCGGCGCGAACCTGCCGGTGAGCTATCATGGGTTGCTGCCGGACTTGTTCCGCGAGGAGCAGGGCGTCATCGCCGAAGGCAAGCTTGATACCACTGGCGTCTTTATCGCCGATACTGTGCTTGCCAAGCACGACGAGCGTTACATGCCGCGCGAGGTCGCCGATGCGCTGAAGAAGCAAGGGCATTGGCAAGGCGAGCATAACGGTGAACAAAAGGGCGATCGGCCCAAAGGCAAGCCATGATCGCGGAGCTTGCGCATTATGCGCTGATCCTTGCGTTCACATTGGCCTTACTTCAGGCGGCGCTGCCGCTGTGGGGCGCGTGGAAAAACGACGCCACCTTGATCGGCACCGCTGCGCCGCTGGCGGTGACGGTGTTTGTCTTTATTACGCTGTCGTTTGCCGGCCTTACCGTCAGCTTCGTGCGTTCGGATTTTTCCGTGCTTGGCGTCTACGCCAATTCGCACTCGCTGCAGCCGCTGCTCTATAAAATCACCGGCGTATGGGGCAACCACGAAGGCTCGATGGTGCTTTGGGTCTTCGTGCTGGGGCTGTTCTCGGCGCTCGTCGCGTTGCTCGGCCGCAATCTGCCGCTGCGCCTGCGCGCCAACGTGCTCGGCATTGAAGGCCTGATCGCGGCGATTTTTCTCCTCTTTATCCTGACGACCTCAAATCCGTTCCTGCGGCTCGATCCGGCGCCAGCCGAAGGCCAGCAACTCAACCCGATCCTGCAGGACATCGGACTCGCGATCCATCCGCCGCTGCTCTATCTCGGCTATGTCGGTTTTTCGATCACGTTCGCATTTGCCGCCGCGGCACTGCTCGAAGGCCGCGTCGATGCCGCATGGGCGCGCTGGGTGCGGCCGTGGATCCTCGCCGCCTGGATCTCGTTGACGCTCGGCATCGCGATGGGCTCGTACTGGGCCTATTACGAGCTTGGCTGGGGCGGTTACTGGTTCTGGGATCCCGTCGAGAACGCGTCGCTCATGCCCTGGCTGATCGGCACCGCACTTCTGCACTCCGCCGTCGTCATGGAAAAGCGCGAGGCGCTGAAGATCTGGACGCTTCTGCTGTCGATCTTCGCGTTCTCCTTCTCGTTGCTCGGTACATTTCTCGTACGCTCAGGCGTTCTCACCTCGGTGCATAGCTTCGCCAATGATCCCGCGCGCGGTGTCTTTATTCTCGCCATCCTGGTGTTCTTCATCGGCGGTTCGCTCACGTTGTTTGCGTGGCGCGCGCCGCTCCTGAAGCAGGGCGGATTGTTTGCGCCGATCTCGCGCGAGGGCGCGCTGATCCTCAACAACCTCTTGCTCACCGCGACGGCGGCAACGGTATTCACCGGCACGCTTTATCCGCTCGTGCTCGAGGCCGCGACCGGTGAGAAGATTTCCGTCGGTGCGCCGTTCTTCGACCGCACAGCGGGGCCGCTGTTGCTCGCGCTGACGCTCGTCATGCCGGCAGGCCCTTTGCTCGCGTGGAAGCGGGGAGACGCGCGCGGCGTCGCCGAGCGATTGGCATTCATTGCCGCGGTTGCCGCAATTATTGCTGCGGTTGTTCTGTGGATCGCCAAGGGCGGGCCCATTCTCGCTGCCGTCGGCTTATTCTGTGCGATTTACGCCATCTTCGGCGCGCTCGTGGAATTCGTTGAACGTATCCAGCTTTTTCGTGTTGCGCCGGGCGTTTCTTTGGCGCGTGCGCGGGGCCTGCCGCGTTCGGCCTTCGGCACGCTGTTCGCACATCTCGGTATCGGCATTTCGCTTCTCGGCATCGCCGCCGAAGCAGGCTGGAGCCAGGAGCGCGTTGTCGCTCTCAAAGGCGGCGACCGGATCGAGATTGGCAGCTTCGATCTTTCGTTCCAGGGCCTGCACGAGCGCAGCGGCGCGAACTGGCGCGATCAGGTCGGCCGCTTCGAAGTGCGGCGTGGCGGCGTAATGATCGCGGTGGTCGAGCCAGCGAAGCGCGTTTATCTCGCCAACAACCAGCCGACGACCGAGGCGGGGATCGCCACATTCGGCTTCGGCCAGCTCTATGTCAGCCTTGGCGAACCGATGCCGGGCGGCGCCATCTCGGCTCGCATTTACTGGAAGCCCGTTGTGACGTTGATCTGGTTCGGCGGATTGCTGATGGCATTCGGCGGTATGCTCTCGCTAAGCGATCGCCGATTGCGGATTGGCGCACCGGCGCCCGCGCGGCGCGTTACCGTCGCGCCGGCCGAGTAACGCGGATGCGCCGTCTTCTCGTTGCCCTCGTACTTTTTGTTTCGCTTGGCGCTGCGTTTGCGGTTGAGCCGGACGAAATGATGAAGGATCCGGCACTTGAAGCGCGCGCTCGTGCACTGTCCCAGACGCTGCGTTGCATGGTCTGCCAGAATCAGTCGATCGAGGATTCGGCGGCGCCGCTCGCACGCGATCTTCGCCTGATCGTGCGCGAGCGTATTCAGGCAGGCGACAGCGACCAGCAGATTCGCGATTATCTTGTCGCGCGCTATGGCGAGTTCGTTTTGCTCGATCCGCGCGTGAGCGTTCACACCATTGCGCTTTGGGCCATTCCCGGCGGCATTTTGCTGGTCGGTATGACGTGGCTCGCATTCCTGTGGTTTCGCGGCAATCGGCCGCAGCCGCAGAAACTTTCTCGTGAAGAAGAGAAGCTTCTCGACGAAATCGTCAAGAAATCCAAAGACCTTACGAATTTGTAATTTTTCGGCCAGCGCGTTGTAAGGCGCGGGTGCCTATTTATCTCCGTGACAAGCGAATTCCCGCACGGAGAGATCAATGTTTCCCCAAGATCATTTCCCCACCCAAGATCATATCCCGCAGGCCACCCGTTCGAAACGCACCCGTTCGCTGCTGCTCGGCAGCGTGTTTGGCGTCGCCATTGCGGGCGCCGCCATCGGCCAGCTCGTCCTTCTCCCGTCTTCCACCACGCCCGCTTCCGCCCAGATTTCGACCGACCGTTCGGCGAGCCAGTATTCCTTCGCCGATGTCGTCGATCGCGTTCGCCCGGCCGTCGTCAGCGTCAAGGTCAAGGTGACGCAGCCGCAGACCATGTCGTTCAACGGCGAGGGGCTCGGCAGCGAAGACATGCCCCCCGAAATCAACCGCTTCCTGAAGCGCTTCTTCGGCAACCAGATGCCGAACGGCCGCGGCATGCCGAATGGCCGCCGCGTCACCGGCCAGGGCTCGGGCTTCTTTATTTCGGCTGACGGTTACATCGTCACCAATAACCACGTCGTCGAAAATGCGAGCGAAGTGGATGTCCAGACCGAAAATGGCAAGAACTACACCGCCAAGGTCATCGGCACCGATCAGCGCACCGATTTGGCGCTCCTGAAGATCGACGGTCACGGCGCGGACTTCCCTTGGGTCAAGCTTGCCGGCAATCCGCCGCGCGTCGGTGACTGGGTGCTCGCGGTCGGCAACCCGTTCGGCCTCGGCGGCACCGTCACCTCGGGTATCGTGTCCGCGCGCGGCCGCGACATTGGTGCGGCCGGCCCCGACGACTTCATCCAGATCGATGCCGCGGTGAACCGCGGCAACTCCGGCGGCCCGACCTTCAACCTCGCCGGTGAAGTGATCGGCGTGAACACCGCGATCGTCTCGCCGTCGGGCGGCAATGTCGGCATTGCGTTCGCCATCCCGTCCGAAACCGTCAGCCATGTCGTCACGTCGCTGAAGGAAAACGGCAAGGTCACGCGCGGTTATCTCGGCGTGAACATTCAGCCGGTGACGCCTGAGATCGCCGAAGGCCTCGGCATCAAGGAAACGCACGGTGCGCTCGTCTCCGACGCTCAGCCCGATACGCCTGCCGCGAAGGCTGGCATTAAGGCCGGTGACGTCGTGACGAAAGTGAACGGCGAGCAGGTCAAGGACGCACGCGATCTTTCCCGCCGCATCTCGTCGCTTGCGCCGGGCGCGAACGTCAAGATCACCGTGCTGCGTGACGGCAAAGAGCGCGAACTCAGCGTTTCGCTTGCGAAATTGCCGGATCGCCGCGCCGACAACAATTCGTCGCGCGGTGACGACAACGCGGATCAGACAGATCTGCCGCGTCTGGGCCTCAAGCTCGCGCCTGCCAACCAGGTGTCGGGTGCGGGCAAGGAAGGCGTCGTCGTCACCGATGTGGACGACTCCGGCCCTGCCGCCGAGCGCGGCATCCGGCCCGGCGACGTCATCCTCGAGGCCGGCGGCAAGCATGTTTCGTCGCCGTCCGAGCTGCGCGAGGCGCTGAACATCGCCCGCAAGGATGGCAAGAGCGTCGTTCTTCTCCGTCTCAAGAGCGGCGAGGGCAATCGTTTCGTGACCCTGCCGGTGAAGCAGGGCTGAGCTTGGGTATCGGCGGCGTCTTCCCGTCGCCCCCCCGTCGACCGCCGATGCCCCCTGGGCGGGAGGCTGAAAAGCTTCCCGCCCTGCTTTTTCAAAGGCCGAAGCAATGCCTATGTTGATGACCAGTATCGGTAACGATTCTCCAGCCAGGGCAGAAATGCCATGCGATTGCTTGTCGTTGAAGATGACCGCGATGCGGCGGGCTATCTGCGCAAGGCGTTCCGCGAAGCGGGCCATATCTGCGAAGTCGCGGGCGACGGCGAGGAGGGGCTGGCGCTCGCGCTTGATGGCGAATTCGACGTGCTCGTGATTGACCGCATGTTGCCAAAACGCGATGGCCTCTCGCTGATTTCCGAGGTCCGAAAACGCGGCGTCCTGACGCCGGTTCTGATTCTTTCGGCGCTCGGCCAGGTCGACGATCGCGTCACCGGCCTGCGCGCCGGCGGCGACGATTATCTTGCGAAACCCTATGCCTTCTCGGAATTGCTGGCGCGGATCGAGTCGCTCGCCCGCCGCGTTGCACCGCAATCGGCCGACACTGTCTATCGCGTCGGTGATCTTGAGCTTGATCGCCTGTCGCATACCGTTACGCGCGGCGGAAAGGAAATTCCCCTCCAGCCGCGCGAATTTCGCCTGCTCGAATACTTGATGCGCCACGCCGGTCACGTCGTGACTCGCACGATGTTGCTTGAGAATGTCTGGGATTATCATTTCGATCCGCAGACCAACGTGATCGACGTTCATGTCTCGCGTCTGCGCAGCAAGATCGACAAGGGCCACGACAGGCAATTGCTGCATACTGTGCGCGGCACCGGCTATATGATCCGGGAAAGCGGGAAATAGCGGCGCGTTTTCAAGCGAAGCGGGCGCCGGTTCGCGTTAAGAAAACGCGCAAAATCAGAAACTAGTCCAGCGTGATGCCCATCGTCAGCTGAACGATCTGCTTCATCATAACGGTGCCGAAGATCGTGCTGCCGTGGTGCGTGTCGTCCGGCCGCGCATCCGAATAAAGATCGGGCGTCAGGCCGTCCTCATGGGTAAAATCCGGAATGGGGATGATCGGAATTCCCATAGCGTTCAGCCTGCCGCCGATATAACGGCGATAGACCTGATCGACGGCGACCACGACGCCGGGCTCGATTGCATCGACCGCCGGGCCCTTTTTAAGAGGCTTCGGCGGCTCGGCGACGAGGATCATATAGCCTCGATCCTTGACCTCCTTCAGGATTTCCAGCGTTTTTCCGGCATGTTGCTCGGCCATGTGCTCGATCACGGCGTCGGAAACGGGATGATGCGCTGGAAATTTTTCCGAGACTCGCCACGGGCAGAACTCCCGCCATGCAAGCTCGCGCCACAGGCCGGCGGTGTGAAGCGGCCCGGAAAAAACATATATGTCGTCGGGCTGATTGATTGTGTAATTGAGCGGCTGCTCCCAGGTGCAGACAGCCCTCAACCGAAGACCTTTTCCGATCTGGTTGATCCGCACATTGCGCCAGTTCGGCGCCTGCCGGACATAGAAGTCGGCGTCGATACCGGCTCGCGCCATCGCTTCGTTGAGCGCCTGCTTGCCGCGGTGGAGCGGCGACACGTGCGAGTCGCCGAAAACATGCAGCATCCTCATCGCGTCAGATCCAGTTGCGACTCTTCGCAATGCTCGAAGCCGCGCTCGACGCGTGGCGCGGCGGACGCCGCAGCCTGTTCTTCCGCAACGCCATTATTTGAAAAGAAATGCTGCATGACGGTGGCAACGCCCGCGTCGCATACCGTGCGAAGGTCGGGGTTGTAGAACATGTGCCGCGCCGGCGGCCCCGTGATGATTTCGTAGGACGGAAAATAAAAGACGCCGGGAATATCGGCCGCGAGGTCGCCCGCAACCGCGCGAAGCACTGACTTCGAATAGGTCGTCGCCACCAGCACGTGATTGTCGGTCGCCGTCGCCGCGAGCGAAACCGGCGAGACGGTGAGAAGGACGCGCGCGTTTGGATTGATCGCCCGCAACGCATCGACGAAATATCGCATATCCTCGTAAACATCGTTGTAGCGGAAGTTCACGAAGCGATAGCGTTCCGGATCGTAGCTGCCCGCGATTACGCCAGGTGCGATCGGATACACCGTGTCGTCAAGGTTGGAGACCCAGGCTTCCGTCAATCCGAGCGTGAAGACGAAGAGATCGAGATCGCTGAACAGCGCGCGTACTCGCGCGAGATGAAGCGCGCGAAGGGCCGCAATCTCCTCCGCGGAGGAGGCGCCCGGCGGCTCGATGCCGGGGCGCAGCGCGTCGTAATAGCGATTGCCCTTGGTCCAGATCGCATCCTGCGGCTTGCGCTTGCTGAAGGCTTCGTCGAATAGCTGGCGGAGTTGCCGCGCGGTGTAGATGTTGCCGTATCGGCATGAAAACAAACCGTAGCCGAACCGCGCGCTTTCCTCTGCGCTTAAAAAAGATGGCCCCGGTTCGTAATCGAGATAGGGAAGGCCCCGCGACTTCAGGAATTTGCCGATGTGCTGCGCAAAGCAGCTTCCCGCGGTGGCAATTTTGCAGCCCTCAAGACCGGGCACTCCGTCGAACAAGCCGCTGATGTTGGTGACGTGCTGCGCAGCCGCCGCCTTGCTCCAGAACGCGCGCTCTGGGCGGTCCGAATAGGGGTGCGGCGGATTTGACGAATGCATCGGTGATTCGCGCTATCTGCGATCACACCATCATAAATGCCCGTTATCCGCAACGCGGCCGCTCCTCCGCCGGCTCCGCATGAATATTTTGTCACTATGGGGGCTGCGGGCGGTCGCCTAAACTGCGGCTATGAATAATTCTTCCGGCTTTCTATTCCCCGCCCCGGCAGCGTTCTCATCGTGACCGCGCTCTCCAAGCTCCTTCGCACCACGGCGTTCAAGATCATCGCCGTCTATCTTCTGGTGTTCGCGCTGTTCGCGGCCGGCATCATCATCTATCTCGGCCTCCACACCCAGCAGCTCGTCTTCTCGCAGATCACCGAGACGGTGGATGCCGAAGTACAGAGCCTGAACGAGCAATATCAGATCGGCGGTATCCGCCGCCTTGTCGATACGATCGAGCGCCGGGCGGCGCAGCCGGGCTCCAATCTTTATCTCGTTACGACCGCATCGGGCGACAAGCTCGCCGGCAATCTGAGCGAGATGCCCGACAGAGTCGTGCAGAACGAAGGCTGGTCGGAAATTCTGTATCGCCGCAGCGAGGACGCCAAAGGAGCGAAGCCGAGCCGCGCTGTGGTGCGTGTCTTCGCGATCCCCGGCGGCTTTCGCGTTCTCGTCGGCCGCGACTACGAGGAGCGCGATCGCCTGCGGCAAATTCTGGCGCAGCCGGCGCGCTGGGCGGTCGTGTTGATCGTTGTGATGGGCATTGCCGGCGGCGTGTTCATCGCGCGCCGCGTCTTGAAACGCATCGACGCAATGACCGCGACCAACGAGCGCATCATGGCGGGCGATCTCTCCGGGCGGCTTGCCGTCACCGGCTCGGGCGACGAGTTCGATCGTCTTGCCAATAGCCTGAACGTCATGCTCGAGCGTATCGAAGGCCTGATGGCCGGGCTCAAGCAGGTTTCCGACAACATTGCACACGACCTCAAGACGCCGCTCACGCGCCTGCGCAATCGCGCGGAAGAAGCGTTGCGCAACGCCAGGAGCGAGGGCGATTATCGCGCGGCGCTTGAATCGACGATTGAAGAATCCGACGGCTTGATCCGCACCTTCAACGCGCTTTTGATGATCGCGCGCGCCGAAGCGGGCGAGGCACGCGAAGGCATGGCCGAGTTCGACGCCTCGGAGGTCGCGCGTAGCGTTGCGGAGCTTTACGAGCCGCTTGCGGAAGAAAAGGGTCTGCGGCTCACGGTCGAAGCGCCGGAGGCTTTGCTGCTTCACGGCAATCGTGAACTGATCGGTCAGGCGCTCGCCAATCTTGTCGATAATGCCTTGAAATATGGCGTGCGCTCCACCGGCGAGGGCGACATTCGTATCGAGGCAAAGCAGGCCGATGGCCGTGTTCTGCTGTCGGTAACCGATCGGGGCGCAGGCATTCCGGTGGCTGACCGGTCGCGCGTCGTCGAGCGTTTCGTGCGGCTTGAGACGAGCCGCTCGAAGCCGGGTGCCGGGCTTGGCCTCTCATTGGTCGCGGCTGTGGCGCATCTGCATGGCGGCGAACTATTGCTGGAAGGCAACGAGCCGGGACTGCGGGCGACACTTTCATTGCCGCAGCCTGCGGTCGAGAGGGCTTGACGCAACCGCTGTCGCCCCGCCACGCTAGGCTATGTCCTTGCAAGGCCGTTCGATTTCCCCCCAACACGGATCGCTGGCTGCCGAGCTGCGGGAGGCACCGTGCCTCTCCGAGCCCGAGGCGGCGGCTCACCGGCTCGGCGAGTTCATCGCTGCCTCGGGCGAGGCAGGTAAGCGGCTTGCGAAACTTTGCGCGCGGCCGGAAACGAAGCAGGTGCTCGAGGGCATCGCAGAAGCATCGCCGTTCCTGTGGAGCATCGCCAGCGAAGACCCCGAACGCCTCGTCGCGCTTCTGCAGGATAACCCCGAGCGGCATTTCAGCGAGTTGATCGACAAGACGGTAGCCGGCGTGCGCGCAGCCGAAGACGACGCCGAGGTAATGCGTTTGCTGCGCAGGATGAAGCGCGAGGCGGCGCTCCTGATCGCTCTTGCCGATATCGGCGGCATCTGGCCGCTTGAGGAAATCACCGGCGCGATGACGAAAGTGGCTGACGCTGCCATTTCATCGGCGGTCGATTATCTGCTCGCGAAAGCGCAGAAGGCGGGTCAGCTCACGGATGCGACACATAGCGGCTACATCGTGCTCGCGATGGGGAAATACGGTGCGGCCGAGCTGAATTATTCGAGCGATATCGATCTCATCGTATTGTTCGATCTCGCAAAGCCGATCCCTGAGAATATCGTGCCGCAGACTTTCTTCGTGCGGATGACGCGCGATCTTGTCCGCATTCTTCAGGAGCGCACGGAGGACGGCTATGTCTTCCGCACCGACTTGCGGCTCCGTCCCGATCCGGGCTCGACGCAAATCGCGATGTCGACCGATGCCGCGTTCTCCTATTACGAACGCGAGGGCCAAACCTGGGAGCGCGCGGTTTATATCAAGGCGCGTGCGGCCGCTGGCGACATCGCCGCCGGTGAGCGGTTTCTGCGCGATCTCTATCCGTTTGTCTGGCGGCGCTATCTCGATCACGCGGCGATCGCTGATGTGCACGCCATGAAGCGGCAGATGCATGCCTTTCGCGGCCATGACGAGATTGCAGTCGAAGGGCACAACATCAAGTTGGGCCGCGGCGGCATCCGCGAGATCGAATTTTTCGTACAAACGCAGCAACTCATTGCTGGCGGCCGGGCCCCGGATCTGCGCGGGCGCCAGACGCTGCCGATGCTCGATGCGCTGGTGGAAGCGCGCTGGATCGAGCCCGCGGTACGCGACGACCTTGCCGAATCCTATCGCTACCTGCGGCGGGTCGAGCATCGCCTGCAGATGATGGCGGACGAGCAGACGCATACGTTGCCCGCCGATCCGGCGGCGCTCGAGAAATTTGCGCGCTTTCTTGGTTACCAAAATCGTCAAATCTTCGCGGACGAACTCGTCAGCCATCTCGCGCGCGTGCAGGAACATTACGGGCGCCTGTTCGAAGATGCACCGCCGCTCGCCAGCCGCTTCGGCGCGCTCACTTTCGAGGCGGGCAAAGAAAATCGCGAGACGCTCGATACGCTCGTGAAGATGGGCTTCGAGCCATTACCGGCTCACGCGATCATCAGCGAATGGTTCAAGGGCGATTATTTCGCGCTTAAGCCCGAAGCGGCCCGCGCCGATCTCCAGACTATCCTTCCTGCGCTGCTCGATGCGCTTGCGCGCTCCGGCAGCGCCGACGCGGCATTGCTTGCCTGCGATCGCTTCTTCGCCGAGCTTGTCGAAGGCACGCGTATCTTTGCGGCGCTCCGCACACACCCCGATCTTGTCGAATTGCTGGCGCTCATTCTCGGCACCGCGCCGCGGCTTGGCGACATCGTCGCACGAACCCCGTCGTTGCTCGATGCGCTGCTGGATCCAGCGTTCTTCGGCACCATGCCCAGCGAAGCAGTGCTGACCGAACGGCTTAACGCGCTGCTCGCCGATGCCGCGACGGAGGAAGAGGTTTTCGATCGCTCGCGCCGTTTTGGCCGCGAACAGATGGTGTTGATCGGCGTTCGCATTCTGTCGGGCGTCGTTTCCGCCGGGAAGGCGGGCGACGCCTATGCGACGCTCGCCGATGTTCTGATTCGCGCGCTTCATCGTGAGACGGAAAAGCGCTTTGCCGAAACCTACGGTCACATGGCGGACTCGCAAACCGCGGTTCTTGCGCTCGGCAAGCTCGGCGGGCGCGAAATGACGGCGGGCTCCGATCTCGATCTTCTGCTGCTCTATCACTTCGATCCCGCGCATCCCGAATCCGATGGCCAGCGCAAGCTCGACGGCAGTCTCTATTACGCACGCTTCACCAAGCGGATGATCAGTTCGCTGACGACGCCGACCAACGAAGGCAAGCTTTACGACGTCGATATGCGCCTGCGGCCCTCGGGCCGTTCGGGGCCGGTCGCGACGTCGGTCGAGAGCTTCGCTGAATATCAGCGCAAGGAGGCCTGGACCTGGGAGCATATGGCGCTGACGCGCGCACGCGTCGTATCGGCGCCGCCTGCATTTCACGGCCAGATCGAGGCGTTGATCGGTGAAGTGCTCTGCACCAAACGCGACCCGAAGAAAATCGCGGCGGATATTCGCGAGATGCGCCTGCGCATCGCGCAGGACAAGGGCGAGGATAATCGCTGGGATCTGAAATATGCCGCCGGCGGCCTCGTCGATCTTGAGTTCATCGCGCAATATCTTTCGCTGGTTCACGCCGCGGACAGGCCTGAAATTCTCGACACCAACACGATGCGCGTGTTCGAGAAGGCGCAATCTTTCGGAATTTTAAGCGCCGCCGATGGCGAATTCCTGCGAAGCGCCACCAGGCTCTATCACGACCTCACGCAGATTCTCCGGCTCTGCCTGAGCGGGCCCTTCGTGCCGAAAGAGGCGGGGCCATCACTGCGCGCGCTTTTGGCCCGCGCCGGCGCCTTGCCGGATTTTTCCACGCTCGATGCACATCTGGGCGAAACGCAAACGCGCGTTCGCCGCACTTTTGAAGCGATCGTAAAAATCTAGGCCGCAGCTTCCGCCGGGAACGGCCGCGCCGCCGGCAATCGCACGATCACCGTGGTGCCAATGCCCTCGACCGAGCGGATTTTCATTGCGCCGTGGTGAAGTTCGGCAAGCGATTTTGCGATCGCAAGGCCAAGGCCCGAGCCCTTGTAGGTCTTGGTGAACTGGCTTTCGACCTGCTCGAACGGCCGCCCCAGCTTCTTCAGTGCCTCGCGCGAAATGCCGATTCCCGAGTCCTCGATCAGGATCAGCACCGAGCGGCGCGACATCTTCGCGCGCACCGCGACCCGGCCGCCCTCCTCGGTGAATTTCACGGCATTCGAGAGGAGGTTCAGCATGATCTGCTTGATCGCGCGCCGGTCGCAATGGACCACAAAGCCGGGCGACACCTGGGAGACGACCGTGAGCTTCTTTTCGCCGGTTTTCAGCGACATCACCCGCATCGCCTCGTTGACGATTTCGTCGAGGCGCAGAGTCTCGAGCGTCAGCTTCATGCGGCCGGCTTCGATCTTCGACATATCGAGAATGTCGTTGATGACGTCTAGCAGGTAACGGCCGCTTTCACGGATGTCGCGGCAATATTCGTGATAGCGCTCGGAACCGAGTGCGCCGAACATGCCCGACTCCATAATTTCGGAAAAGCCGATGATGGCGTTCAAGGGCGTGCGCAGCTCATGGCTCATATTGGCGAGGAAGTCGGACTTCGCCTTGTTGGCTTCCTCGGCACGGGTCTTCTCGTCGGCATATTTCTGCGCAAGTTCGGCAAGCTGCTGAGCCTGATATTCGAGCGTCTGCTGCGATCTGCGCAGATCGCTGACGGTGGCGAGCAGCCGCTTTTCGCCCTCGACCAGCTTTTCCTCGTGCTGTTTGATCGGCGTGATATCCGTGCCGACCGAAACATAACCGCCGTCCTTGGTGCGGCGCTCGCTGATCTTGAGCCAGCGCCCGTCGTGCAATTGCGCCTCGAACGAGCGCTCGCCTTCGGCGACATTCTCGGATTTGATAGGCGTGCGGATCACCGGCTGATGCCCGAACGACAGCACTTCCTCGTAGGTCGTGCCGGGCTGGGTCGCTGCCGGGGGCAGATCGTGAAGCTGCTGGAATTTCGAATTGCATAGCACCAGGCGATCGTCCGAATCCCACAACACGAAAGCTTCCGAAATCGTTTCGACCGCGTCACGCAGCCGGATATCGGCGGTCGCGGTACGCTCGGCAAGCCGCTGTTCTTCGGTGACGTCCACGACGATGCCGATGAGATGCGGCCCGGTGTCGCCATC
>Ga0180218_1000727_pt1 | contig 25851 bp, 22 predicted proteins | sample eDN3rd37CKraftBY_FD_151334 | JGI IMG/M metagenome (GOLD analysis project Ga0180218, IMG submission 151334) | Enriched backyard soil microbial communities from Emeryville, California, USA - eDNA 3rd pass 37_C Kraft BY (version 2) (version 2) | ecosystem: Environmental > Terrestrial > Soil >...
GCACGGCGAGGTGCACGCCGGGCCCAACGCCGTCCTCGCCCTCGCCCGCGAGGGCTACCGCCGCCGCGACGTCGCGTGGCGCGACGTCGCCGACGCCGCGTCGTGGCCCGGCCTCTGGCGGCTCGCCGGGCGCAACCTCGTGCCCGGCGCGGCCGAGGTGGCGCGGTCGGTGTCGCGCACCTTGTTCGCCGCGTCCGTCGCACGCCTGCTGCCCGGCACCACCGCCGACGACCTGCACCCCGCCCCCGCCGGCGTGCGCGCGCAGGCGCTGCACCGCGACGGGCGGCTCGTGGACGACTTCCTCGTTCGCACCGCACCCCGGCAGGTGCATGTCGTCAACGCGCCGTCCCCCGCCGCCACCGCGTCGCTGGAGATCGCGCGGCACGTCGAGACGGAGCTCGACCGCACGATGGCCGCGGTCTGACGCCCGTCCCCGGCCGCCGCGCTCAGTCCGCCTCGACGACCAGCAGCCAATCCTCGTCGCCCTCGGCATTCGGGCCGGGGGTCGTCAACCGCGGGGTGAGCCGCACCTCCGTGGACTCCCCCGACGCCGGGTCCACCCAGCGGACTCGGGCGCCGGGGGCGAACCTGGCCGTGTCGAGGACGATCGTGCGCGCCGTGGGGACGTAGACCAGGGCGAGGTCGCCGTCGCCGCTTATCGCCGCCGTCGCGTGGTCCGACTCCAGCACGTCGGCGAAGCCGCCGTTCTGCGTTCCAGTCGTGATCTGAGCCCCGGCGCCCTCGGTGAGCAGGCCGTCGTCGGGCACGAGCCGCCACCAGTCGAGCGCAGCGACGAGCGCGTGGAGCCGCCCGAGCTGCGCGACGGCCTCGGTGTCGACGAACCGCTCCCAGCCGTCCTCGAACGGCCAGATCGCCCGGTGCCCGTACGCCGTGCCGATCCCGCCCGAGGTGTAGGTCCACAGCACCTGGCGCCGCAGCGACTCGTCGGTGGTCTCGGGCCCTCCCTCGTTGTTCTCCTCCTCGAAGTTGGACTCGACGAGCATCACGGGCGCGGCGTGCCGGTCGTACGCCGTCCCCACCGGGCCGTACGCCGGGCGGTAGGTGTACGCCGCCTCGAGGTTGTAGACGCCGCGCCACCGCGGGTTGTCCCACGACGTCGAGTCCTCGTTGTAGTACTGCACCGTGACCGGCTGGGCGGCGCCACCGGCACGCAGCCCCTCGACGAAGCCGAGCAGCTGCGGGTCGTACTCGTCCCAGTACTCGGCCTTGTAATCGACACCCATGAGCCAGACGATCCCCGGCGTCCGTGCGTAGCGCGCCCCCATCGCCTCGCCGAGCTCGCGCGCCCGCTCGGCGTCGAAGTCGAGCCCGGCCGCCTCGAACTCGGGGGCCGCGCCACCCGGCGCGAGGAACACGGTGATCCCGAGGCCGCGTGCCGTGGCGAGCAACCGGTCGAGCCGACGCCAGTAGGCGGGCTCCGGGCGGGCGACGTCGCCGTCGAACGGCTCCAGCCCGTCGGGGGTGCGGTGGTCCTCGCCCTCCTGCCCAATCCAGGGGAACGGCGTGACGAGGATCGCGTTGAACCCCTGCGTCGCCCGTCGCTCCAGGTGGGCGGAGATCTCGTCCGGCGTGAGGCTCTGCATCATCGCCCACGCCGTCTCCGCGTGGAGCAGCACAGGGTCGCCGTGCTGGTCGACGAGCGTGCGGCGGTCGTCGCTGACGCCCACGACGACCGGGGGGTCGTCCGCCGCCACCTCGGCGGGCGTCGTCGTGCCGGCGGGGACGGTGGTGTCCGACTGCGGCGCGAGCGCCGGCGGGTCGGCGACGCCGCGGACGACGAACACCGCGCCGAGCGCCATGACGGCGGCCGCCAGCACGGCGACCACGACCGCGAGGCGGCGTCTCGACCTGCCCTGCGTGCCGGCGGACGACGGCGTGGGGGGCGTCGGCGGAACGGACGGGGTCGTCATCCCGCCCGCGCCTTTCGCCGCTCGTGCACCGCGGCCGAGGACGCCAGGATGCCGCGGCCCACGAGCCCGCGGCTCACGACGAGCGACACCACGCCTCGCCGGTCCGGGTACAGGCGCGCGGTGTCGGGGTACACGGCCGGGTTGACGCACGAGTCGAGGAACGCCGCGCCCTGCCCTCGGGCCCACCACTGCTCGGCGAGCCGGCCCAGGACTCCGGGGCCGAACTGCTGAAGATCCTGGTCGTAGGCGTCACGGCCCCCGAACCAGCAGCCGCCGGAGCGGTAGGTGATCGTCAGGTAGACCGGCCGGTCGCCGGCCGCCAGCTCCCCTACGAACAGCCGACCTCCGGCGCGCAGGCCGTCGGTGAGGTCGCGCAGCCAGGCGGTGCCGCCGTCCAGCACGGCCACCCCCTGCCCGCCGCGCTCGGCCCGGCCCTTCCATCCCGCCGTCTCCATCTGCACGAAGTCGTCGACGGCCGCCGGATCGGCACTGCGGTCCCGCCAGGTCAACGCGCCGTACGCGTCGGCCAGCGCCCGCGCCGTCCGTCGCACGCTCTTGCGGCGCGAGGTCGACAGGTGGCCGACGAGGTCGTCCACCGCCACGGGCACCGGAGCCCCGACGCCCCTGCCGGCGCCCGCGTGGGCCGCGCCCGACGGCACGACCGCCCCGCGCTCCCCCGACTCCCACCGCCGCGTGCTGGCGCCCAGGCGCCGAGCGGCCCGCTCCAGGGTGGGCCGCACCTCACCGTCGGCCCCGAGCAACGGCAGCTCCACGACCACGGGAGCACGCCCCGCAGTCCCCGCGGACAGCAGGGCCGCGGCGGCCGGCAGGGCGGCCTCCGGGGCGAGCAGCGGCGTGTGCAGGTCCGCCACCGTCGACCCGAGCGGCGCCGCCGCCGTGCGGGCACGCACGGGCAGCCCGTGCCAGCGGGGCAGCTCCACGCAGGGCAGCACGCCGATCAGGGTCGCGTCGTCCCACGCGGTCATGACGAGCGGGTCGACCCCCGGGGCGAGGTGCCGGTGCGTCGCGCGAAGGAAGTCGACGTCGAAGTACGGGTTAGGCTCCAGGGCGCGCCGGGACAGGCCGCGCCAGGCGTCGGCCGTCGCCTCGCCGATCCGCGAGAGGCGGACGACGTGGGCGCGCGTCACGGCTCCCCCGCACCGACGGGTGCGGTCCGGCGGACGGCGCCCGCGGCGTAGAGCTCGAGATAGGCGTCGACGACGCGGTCGAGGGAGAACTCCTGCGTCCGTTCGAGCCCCGCTTCGGCCAGCCGCGAGCGCCGGGCACGGTCGCCGAGCAGGTCCCGCAGCGCGGTCCCCACCTGACCGAGGGGGGCGATGACCGCGGCACGCCCGTCGTCGGACACGTACCGGGCGCCGACGTTCGGGGTGGCGACGACGGGCAGCCCGCTCGCCATCGCCTCGACGTACGGGATGCCGAACCCCTCGTAGTCGGACGGCAGGCAGAACACCCAGGCCCGCCGGTAGGCGTCGGCGAGCTCGGCGTCGTTCAGCGCGCCCAGCACGCGGACCCCGGGGCCCGGGTCGGCGGGGGCGTCGCGCGTCACCATCCACAGCTCGGCGTCCGGGTGGGCGGGGAGGACGTCGCGTGCGAAGGCCGCCGCCAGGTCCGCCCCCCGCTTGCGGCCGCGCCACCCACCGACGAAGAGGACGACAGGGTGGTCGGCGCGGGCGGCGGGGTCGGGCCGGAAGCGAGTGGTGTCGACGCCGTTGGGCACGACCCGGCGCACCCACGGGTACCAGCGGCGGGTGGCGGGCGACACGACGACCGTGGTGTCGGCGACGACGCTGGCCAGCACCTCGGACAGGCCGAGCAGCACCATCCGCACCTTCTCCTTGATGCCCCGGATCGTGCGGGCCTCCTCGAAGCAGGACCCGTGCAGGGTGCGCACGTGCACGGCGGTGCGGCGCCGCCACATCCAGTAGTCGTCGCCGTGCGCGTGCAGCACGTCGTAACCGCTCAGGTCGAGACGCCGTAGGGCCAGCGCGAACCGGAACGTGCGCAGGGGGCCGCGCAGCTCGACGTGCCGGTGCCCGTACGGCGCCCCGGGGACCGCCGGGCACTCGCTGAGCACGTCGACGGCGTGGCCGCGCCGGGTGAGCTCGGTCGCGAGCTCGTGCACCTGGTACCCGATGCCCATCTTGCTGGTGGACGGCAGGTAGTAGGAGACCATCGCGATCCGTAGGGGTGGTGCGCCGTCGTCACCCATGCAGGCCCTCCTGCAGGGCGCGCAGCCAACCGTGCCCGTGCCGCAGGTCCGGCTCGAGGTGGTTGCCCTCCGCCCACTCGTTCCACGACTTCACCCACAGCAGGCGCTCGTCGGCCGGTCGCCCCGCGAGGGTGGCGACGGCGTCGCGCACGTGCCTCCCGAACTTCTCCGGGGACGACCCGGTGAGCACCAGGCCGCGCCGCCCCGAGCGGGGCGTGTTGTCCCAGTTGGGGTAGACGCACGGCTGAACCCACGGCTCGTCGGGGCCGGGCGTCCACGCGTCGTCGTACGGGTACACCTCCGGCCCGCCGAGCTTGCGGCCCGCCCGCATCCGCGCCACGGTCCATCGCGTGCGGCGCGCCGGCATCCGCATGTACACACCGGCGTCGAAGCCGTCCTCCTTGACCCGGCCGTAACGCGGCCCGGTGCCGAGCAGGTCGCTCACCTCGGCCACCAGGTAGAGGCCCGGCAGCCCGGCCGCGCGTGCCAGGCCCTGCCACCGGTCGACGAACTCCGCGGCGTCCGGCAGCTCCTCGGGGCGGAACACGTAGAAGACCGGCCGGTCGTCGACGCGCAGGTACCGCTCGTCGCGGAACGCGGGCAGGACGGCCGCGAAGTGCGCCCGGTCGTCGTCGGCGCCGCCGTAGCGCTGCTGGACGAGGACGCGGTGCGGGTCACCGTGCCAGATGCCGCTCCACGTCTGGTTGGCCCACGCCAGGCAGAAGGACAGCCCCGGCTCGCCGGAGTCCAGCACCTCCGTGAACGGGCGCTCCAGGATGCGGCGCCCGTCGCCGAACCAGTAGTGCCAGTAGCAGAACGCCTCGACCCCGTACTGGCTCGCGAGGTCGGCCTGCGCGGCGCGCGCCTCGGGCAGCCGGAGGTCGTAGAAGCCCAGGTCTGCGGGCAGGTCGGGCTGCCGGTGCCCCGGGAACAGCGGGCGTGCGCGGGCCGTGTTGGTCCACTCGGTGAAGCCGGTGCCCCACCAGGCGTCGTTCTCCGGGATCGGGTGGAACTGCGGCAGGTAGAAGGCGACGGCGCGAGCGGCGAGCGTCATGGCGCGGCGCTCCTCCCCCAGGTCGACGACGGCGACGGTTGGGTCGCCTGTCGCGACGCTAGTCGCGCCCGCGCCGCCCCGGCCGTCGCCGAGGGCGCTTTCACCCCGGGCACGGGCGAGGTTCACCCGGTGCGCCCGGCGCCCTCAGACGAAGCGCTTGGCGTAACCGAGGCGGTAGCCGAGGTCGCGTGACCGCTCCCGGATGAAGCGCGCCGGGTTGCCTCCGACCATCGCGAAGGGAGGCACGTCCTTCGTCACGACGGCACCGGCGGCCACGACCGCTCCCTCGCCGATCGTCACGCCGGGCAGCACGATGGCGTGGCTCGCGACCCAGGCGTGGTCCCCGATGACCACCGGACCGCCCACCTCCGCGAAGTCGGGCGAGTCCACGGCGTGCTGGCGGGTGTAGATCGTGACGTGGCTGCCGAGGTTGACGCTCTCGCCGATGACCAGGCCGGAGCGCCCGTCGAGGAAGCAGGAGTCCCCGATCGTGCAGTACGGACCGACGGCGATCGATTCGGGCGCGTAGAACTCCGCACGCCAGTGGATGCTCGACGTGGGGTGCAGGCGCAGCCCGGCGCGACGGTAGACGGCGTTGCGCACCGCGTGCGAGGGGAACCTCCCGACCTCGGTGAGGAGTCGCAGCCGCAGGTCTCCCCACACCTCGCGGCGCCACCGCACGGCCCGCACGACGCCGGGCGGTGCCGCGCGCTTCAGCGACTCCCGCAGCGAGCTGCCCATCGTCGTCCTCCCTGCCGGCACGGGCCCCGTGCCCGCCGCACGAACGTATCGCCCGGGCGACGGCCGGTCACCGGGTGGCCGCGTTTTCCACCCGCAGTTCCACCCGCTCGACCCGGTCCACCGCGCCACCAGGAGCGACATACTCGGGAAGTCACCGCACCGGGGCCCCGCCCCGGTCCGCAGGCCCCAGGAGGACGCGATGACGGACAGCAGCACCGGGCGTCCCTCCGGACGCGGCCGCCGCCTCGGTGCCTACGTGCTGCCCGGGGACCCCACCTGGCTGGCGCGGACCCTGCCGCGGTACTACGACCTGCTCGACGTCCTCGTGGTCCCGGTGCCCACCGACGGGCGCGGCTGGACGGGCGCACCGGTGCCCGTGGCCGAGGTCGTGCGGCTGGTGCACGACCTCGACCCGCGGGGCATCGTCGAGGAGGTGCCCGGCCGCTGGACGGACGCCGCCCACCCTCAACGGGCCGACACGGCACAGCGCCAGGCCGCGCTGGACGCCCTCGGTGACCGGGTCGACTGGGTGCTCCAGGTGGACAACGACGAGCTGCTGCCCGAGCCGGCGGCCCTGCTGGCCGCCCTCGACGAGGCGGAGGCGCGCGGTCTCGACGCGGTGGAGTGGCCGATGCGTGTGCTGTACCGCCGCACCGACCGCCACGTGCTGGAGGTGTGCGCCGCGGACGGCTCGCCGCACCACGAGTACCCGGGGCCCGTCGCCGTGCGGGCCGGGGCCGGCCTGGTCGACGCTCGCCGCACCGCAGGGCCGTTCCTGCGCGTGGTGGTGGCCGGGGACGAGCGCTCGCTCCAGCTGCGCCGACCGCCCGGCGACGGCGAGCAGCGTGCGGTGCTCGCGCGGCCCGAGCAGGCGATCGTCCACGACTCGTGGGCGCGCACCCCGGCGGAGATCCGGCGCAAGACGGCGTCGTGGGGGCACGCCCGCGACGCCCGCTTCAGCACCTACTTCTGGCTGCGCTGGTGGCCCGCCCCCGTGACGTGGCGGTGGCTGCGCGACCTGCACCCGTTCGCCCGGGGCCTGTGGCCGCGGCTGCGGCGGCTGCCGAGCACGGGGCTGCTCGGTGAGTGACCCGAGCGGGGGCCGCGGCGGGCACACCGTCGTCGTGCTGTCCTACCGCGGGCGGGAGGACACGCTGCGGTGCGTGGCGTCGGTGCTGGCCGGGTCGCGGGCGCGGGTGCTGGTCGTGGACAACGGCTCGCACGACGGCGTGCTCGCGGAGGCCGCGGCGCGGTGGCCGCAGGTCGCGACCCTGCAGACCGGCACCAACCTGGGGTTCGCGGGCGGCATGAACGCCGGACTGCGCCGCGCGCTGGACGACGGAGCCGCTGTCGTGACGGTGCTGAACAACGACACGGTCGTGGACGCGGGCGCGCTGGACCGTCTGGCGCACCGCGCCGCGGGGGCGCGTGCGGCGATCAGCCCGGAGATCCGGTACCTGCACGACCCGGACCGGGTGTGGTTCGCGGGCGCCCGGCTCGACCCGCACGACGGGCTGCCGCGCCACCTCGACGCCCGCGAGGCGACGGCGCGGCGCGGCCGCACGGACGCCGGCGACGCGCCGTACCGGGTGGACCTGCTCGCCGGGTGCTGCGTGACGGCCGGCCGGGACGTCTGGGAGTCCGTCGGCGGGTTCGACGAGCGCTACTTCCTCGACTTCGAGGACTCCGACTGGAGCGTGCGCGCGCGGCGCGCGGGCGTCGCCCTGGAGGTGGACCCCGGGGCGATCGTGCGGCACGCGGTGTCGGCGTCGTTCGTCGGGGCGTACTCCTATCTCGGGCTGTACTACTACGCCCGCAACGCGCTGCTGTTCGCCCGCACCAGCGGACGGCACCCGCGCCGACCGCGCCACGCGGTGCAGGTGGCCCGGCTGCTGCGCCATCGGCTGCTGCCCGTGCCCGTCCGCGTGGCACGGGACAGCGGGCCGCGCACGGGGCTGCGCCACGGCGTCGTCCTCGCGGCGGCGCTGGGTGCCAACGCGGCCCGCCGCTACGGGCGGGCACCGGCCCGTCTCGAACGTCTGGCCGACCGCTGGGTGAAAACGCCGCCCGCCGGGTGAAACCGCAGGATTCCGCGGCTGGACGACGGTTTCCCGGCGTTAGGCTGCCGCAGCCGAGGGAGTGCGAGGACGACCATGCCCGATACCGCCATCAGCGTCCGAGGTCTGTCGAAGAGCTACCGGATTGCGCGCGGAGGTCTGCGGACCAACCGCGCGACGGAAGCGGTGCTGCACCGCCTGCGCCACCCTCTGCAGCGCGCCCGCTACGAGGAGTTCCGCGCGCTCGACGGGCTGGACTTCGACGTCCCGTGGGGTGAGGCCGTCGGGATCGTCGGGCGCAACGGCGCCGGCAAGAGCACCCTGCTGAAGATCCTCACCCGGATCACCGCGCCCACGACGGGGACGATCGACCTGGGAGGGCGGGTCGGCAGCCTCCTGGAGGTCGGCACCGGCTTCCACCCGGAGCTCACCGGGCGGGAGAACATCTACCTCAACGGGGCGCTGCTCGGGATGCGGCGCAAGGAGATCCAGCGGCGCTTCGACGAAATCGTCGAGTTCTCCGGCGTGGAGACCTTCCTCGAGACCCCGGTGAAGCGGTACTCGTCGGGCATGTACGTGCGGCTGGCGTTCTCGGTGGCCGCCCACCTGGAGACCGAGATCCTCGCCATCGACGAGGTCCTGGCCGTGGGCGACGCCGAGTTCCAGGCGAAGTCGCTGGCCAAGATGCGCGACGTCGCCAAGGACGGGCGCACCGTGCTGTACGTGAGCCACCAGGCGCAGACGGTCTCCGCGCTGTGCACCTCGGCGATGTACCTCGACCGCGGCGCGCTGGTGCACCACGGCACGGTCGACGAGGCGATGACCGCCTACCGGGACAGCTTCGACGACTTCCAGGTGTCCCAGCAGGACGCCGAGCGGCGGCCCGGCACGGGCGAGCTGCGGTTCACGCACGTCGACCTGGGCTCCACCACACCCGAGCCCGTGGACGACAAGACGGTGGAGTTCTCCGTCAACGCCAACCCCGCGCTGCTGGGGCAGTACTTCGTCTCCTGCCACGTCAACGACGCGGACGGCAACGTCGTCGTGCAGTGCGACTCCCGCCTCGTCGGGGCGTGGTTCTCCCCCGGCACCGAGCAGAAGGGTGCGCTCACCATCAAGGGCCTGTGGCTCAAGCCCGGGCGCTACACGGTGGACCTGTACCTGTGCAAGACGGGCATCCTCGACGCGTGGGAGGGCGCCGCCGCGTTCGAGGTGCTGCCCGTGCCCCCGTACCCCGAGGTGACCTCCGACGAGGCGTTGACGCACGGCGCCGTCCTGGCCGACTTCGAGTACGAGACGTGGTGAGCGCCCGATGACCACCGAGACCGCGACCCGCGAGGCGCTGCCGCGCACGGTCATCACCCCGCCGGGGCGGCTCAACCTCCCACGCTGGCGTGAGCTGTGGGAGGCCCGCGAGGTGCTGTACCGGTTCGGTGTGCGCGACATCGTGCTGCGGTACCGGCAGACCGTCATCGGCGTGGCGTGGGTGGTGCTGCAGCCGCTGGCGTCGGCGGGCATCTTCGCCGTCGTTTTCGGGCAGGTCGCCGGGCTGGAGAGCGGCGGCGTGCCGTACTTCGCCTTCAGCCTCGCCGGCATGCTGGCGTGGAATCTGTTCAACGGCATCGTGTCCCGGGCGGCCCCCTCCCTCGTCGCCAACCAGGCGCTGGTCTCCAAGGTCTTCTTCCCCCGGATGCTGGTGCCGCTGTCGTCGGTGCTGGCCGTGCTGCTCGACTTCCTCGTCGGCTTCGCCCTGTTCGTCGTCCTGCTGTTCGTCTACGGCATCAACCCCGGGTGGGCGATCCTGGCGACGCCGCTGTGGATCCTCGCGGCGATCGTGCTCGCGTCCGGGCTGGGGATGGCCGGGGCCGCGATCACGGTGAAGTACCGCGACGTCGCGTACGCCCTGCCGTGGGTGCTGCAGCTCGCCCTCTACGCGACGCCCGTCGCCTACTCGCTGGAGTCGGTGCAGCAGAACGTGCCGTCGTCGCTGAGCTGGCTGTTCGTCGTCAACCCGCTGACCTGGCTGATGGAGGGCTTCCGCTGGTCGCTGCTGGGGCTCGCAGCCCCGCCGTGGTGGCAGGTCGTGGGGCTCGCCGTGGTGTCGGCGGGCGTGTTCCTCGCCGGCACGCTGGTGTTCCAGAAGCTGGAGCGAGGGTTCGCTGATGTCATCTGAGCCCGCCGCACTGCCCCGCGCCCCCGCCCCGCCGGCGGGGCGCACCGAGGGACGCACCGCGGGGACGCGGCGGCTGCTGCACCTGCTCACCCCCGGGGACCACTACTCCCCCGGCACCGGCAGCGCGGTACCGACCGTGGTGCACGGGCTGTCCGCCGCGACTGCCGCCGACGCCCCCCGGCCGGGCGTGCTCGTCGCGGCGGGCACGTACACCGACCGGTACCAGAGCGCCGACGCGATCGAGTACGCCGTGCCGCGGCCACGCCGGTGGGACCGGTACACCGACGTCGCCCTCGGCCGCGCCCTCGCCGTCCGCCCCGGCGCGCGGCGCACCGTGCGTCCCGCCCTCGCCGGCCAGACCGGGTGGGAACCCTCGGTCGTGCTGGCGCACAACCTGCCCCAGGCCCTCCCGCTGGTGGACGCCCGCCGGCACGCCCCCGTGCTCTACGCCCACAACCAGCTGCTGCGCACCTACACCCGGCGCGAGGCCGACCGGGTGCTCGGCCCCGCGGCCGCTGTCGTGGCGGTCAGTGACCATCTCGCCTCCGGGCTCGCGGCCCTGCTGCCCCCGTCCGTGCGCCCGCGGCTGGTCGTGGTGCGCAACGGCGTCGACGCTGCCGCGTTCGCCGCGCCCGCGCGGGCGGACGACGGCGTCCTGTCGGTCGTCTATGTGGGCCGCACCATCCCGGACAAGGGCGTGCACGTGCTGGTGGACGCCGTGCGACGGCTCGCGCGGCCCGATGTGCGGCTCGAGGTGGTCGGCGGCGCCGGGTTCGCGCCCGACGCCCCCCTCACGCCCTACGAGCGGTCGTTGCGCCGCGTCGCCGCACCCGCCGGTGACCGCATCTCCTTCCGCCCTTTCGTGGCCCGCGCCGGGGTCCCCGCGGTGCTCGCGGGTGCCGACGTCGCCGTCGTCCCGTCCTGCTGGCCCGACCCGTGCCCCCTGACCGTGCTCGAAGGCATGGCGTCCGGCGCCGCGCTCGTGGGCACCACGGTAGGTGGCATCCCCGAGCTCGTCCGCGACGCCGGCGTGCTCGTGCCGCCCGACGACTCCGACGCCCTCGCCGACGCCCTCGCTGCCCTCGCCGACGACGCCGCCCTGCTGCGCCGCCTCCAGTCCGCCGCCCGCGAGCGCGCCGTCGCCCGCGACTGGCGGGTCGTGCACGACGAGCTCGACTCCGCGCTAGCCCGGGTCGTGCCCTAGCCCACAGCCCGAGGAGACACCATGACGCTCACCCAGACCGTCACGCGAGTGGCGCACCACGTCACCGCCGCTCCTACCGCCGGCGCGCGCCGCCTGCGGGCATCCGCAGGCGAGGCACTGCGATGGCGCCTCGGCATGTACGACGACCTCCGGCTCCCGCCGTTCCCCGCCGACGGCTTCACCCACCTGGGCATGCGGGCCCGTCCCTACCGGGAAGCGGACGCTGCGTGGCGCCTCGCCCTCGAGAACTCCCCCGGCATGGAGCTGTGGGAGAACGGCGACCGTCCGCGCACGACGCTCGACGAGTACGCGGACCTGCTGCGCTGGACCCGGCGACGGATCGAGCGCGAACGGGGACCGTACGTCCTCCTGCTGGAGGACGCCGCCACCGGCATCCCCGTCGGCGACCTGTCGATCTGGCGGGTCCGGGAGCACTACCGCACGGCAGAGTTCGCCGTCGCGCTGGACCCGGGCAGCCGCGCGCACGGGAACGGCGTGGTCGCCGCGAGGCTGGCGATGCGCTGGCTGTTCGGCACCGGGGAGATCGGCCGCGTCGAGATCACCCACAGCGTCGAGAACCCGGCCGCGTGCTACGGCTCCAAGCGGGTCGGGATGGCGGTGGAGACGATCATCCCGGACGCCTACGCGGTGCGGACGCGGTCAGGCGAGGAGCGTCGCGACGCCGGCTGCCTGCACAGCATCCTGCGCGACGACTTCGAGGCTGGCGAGGCCGAGCGTCTCGCCGCCCGCCGCCGGGCTCCTTCGGCCGCGACATCCTGACGCCGCGTCAGCGGACGTGCGCGGTCGCGGCGGCGGGCTCCGGCCTGGGGTCGCCGCCCCGCACGCCCACGAGTCCCGCCAGCACGCGGGCCCGGAACTCCTGCGGTGCCACCTCGTACGCGCCGAAGCGCGCGAAGTGCGGCTTGAGGCCACCGCAGTCGACGAGGTCCCAGCGCTCGCCGAGCCGTCCGACGAGCGCCGCCATCGCGACGGCGCCGGCGCCGTCCTCCCGGTGGAACATGCTCGCGATGCCGTAGGTGCGGCCGAGGTCGATCCCCCACATCCCGGCGACGGGCACGCCCTCGCGCGAGGCGGTCCATGTCGTGACGATCCCCGCCCGCTCGGCGTCCGACCACGCCTCGACGACCGGCTCGACGATCCACGTGCGCTCGCGCTCGGCGCACGCCCGGATCACCGGCTCCAGCGGCAGCGCGTCGCCGATCTCCAGGTCTCCGCGGCGCAGGTAGGTGCGGACCCGCGACGGCACCCGGGCGCTCGCGGCATCGATGACCGCGCGCGGGCGCACGTACCGCAGCACGAGCTGCGGGCGGGCGTCGCCGCCGCGGCCCATGAGCACGTACCCCCGCAGGTAGGCGCCGGCGAGGTCCGCAGGCGTGATGTCGTCCAGCGGCGTGAGCTCCTCGGTCACCTGCCCCAGCGCCGCCTCGCGGTCGTCCGCCACGGCCACTGACCACGCCGCCATCCGCCCCGGCCCCAACGCCCGCGCCATGGTGCCCACGACGGCACGCCCCGCGGCACCGCCGGCGCCGCGGGCGGCGTCGGTCGCGCGCCGGCGCACCTCGGGCCAGGCCGGCATCAGGCGGCACCCTCGGTGACGTCGGGCGCGGAGTGGTACGCCCCCGCGTAGCGGCCGCGGGTCAGCCGCACCAGGTTGCGCTTGACGTCGAACGGGTAGAACCGCCAGTTCGGCACGGCCCACTCGCGCACGACGGCGTCGACGGCGCGGGCGCGCTCGGTCGCGGGCACGGGTGCGGCCAGGCACGCGCCGAGCATCCGGCGCAGCAGTTCCCACTGCGGGAACGCGACAGGGCGCCGGAAGCCCGGGTCGTACGTACGCACCTGGTCGAGGACGTCGCCTCCCTGCACCTTGTTCGTCTGGCGGTCATGCCGGCGCGAGACGAAGAGCTGCTCCGGCACCAGCACCCACGGCGCCCGCAGCGCCATCGCGACCCCGAGCGCGACGTCTCCCCCGTAGTAGCCGGGAAGCCCGCCCATCCGCCGCAGCACGTCCGTGCGGTGCACGCCGCCGAAGCCGATCACCTGGTACGCGTGCCGGGCGAGGAACGTCCGCACCCGGTCGGACGAACGGCCCGCGTCGAGGTCGAGCCCGTCGTCGTCGAGCTCTCCCACGGGCCGGTCGTCGACGTCGACGAGAGACACGCGCGAGAACGCGATCGTCGCGTCCGGGCGGGCGGTCAGGGCCGCACGGCAGCGGGCCAGGTGGGCCGGGCGGACGACGTCGTCGGCGCCGTTCCACATGAAGTACGGCGCCCGGGCGTCGGCCAGCACCCGGTTCCAGTTCCACGGCACGCCGCGGTTACGGTCGCTGCGGAGCAACCGGAACCGAGGGTCGGACGCCGCGAACGACGCCGCGATCGCGGCCGACCGGTCCGTGGACCCGTTGTCGGCCACGATCACCTCGACGTCGTCCAGGTCCTGGTCACGCAGGGCCGCGAGGGTGCGCTCCAGGAATCGCTCGCCCTCGAAGACCGGCACGCCGACGGTCAGCGCAGGGCCGTCGGTGGGGGTGCTGTCCATCGCTGTCCTCCGTCGCCGCGGGCTCCCGTTCGAGCGTAGGGCGGGCTCCCCGCGCGGCCCATGCCGGGCGCGGGTGAGATCCGCCCGAGGCCGGGTGAGATCCCGCCCACGCCCTCCCGGCACGACCCGGCGTGCAGGCACAATCGGCGTGCGGGCGACGTCCGACGACGGGATGACCGCCGGCCGCCCGCGGCCCGAAGGAGCTGCCGTGCCCGACCGACCCGACACCCGCCGCGCACCGCTCGTGTCGGTGGTGGTCGCCACCGACCGCGGCGGGCCGCACCTGGCCGAGGCGCTCGCCTCCGTGCGCGCCCAGACCTACCCCCACGTCCAGACGGTGCTCGTCGACGACGGGTCCGCCGACCCGGAGGGGCTGCGGCGGATCACCGACGAGTTCCCGGAGGTCGTCGTCCACCGGCAGGAGAATGCCGGGGTCTCGGTAGCGCGCAACGCGGGCGTCCGGCGGACCGACGGCGAGCTGCTCGTCTTCCTCGACGACGACGACCGCTGGCACCCGGAGCGCCTGGCCCGGCAGGTCGCAGCCCTCGAGGACCGGCCCGACGCCGTCCTCGCGTACTGCGGGATGCGCACGATCGACCCCCGGGGGCGCGAGCTCGTGCCCGCCGACCAGCGCCAGGTGCGCGACGTCCACGAGGTGCTCCGGCGCGAGACCGGGATCATCCTGCCGAACGTCATGGTGCGGCGCTCCACGTTCCTGCGGGTGGGTGGCTTCCACCCGGCCTTCCGCCGGGCCCAGGACCTCGACCTCGTGCTCAAGGTGGCGCTGGAGGGCCCCTTCGTCTTCGTGCCCGGCACCCTGGTCGACTACCGGCACCACGAGGGCAACAACACCCGCCGGCACCGCGAGCTGTGCCGCAGCATCGACCACGTCGTGCGGCTCCACCGCTGGAACGCGCACGAGAAGGGCCGCACCGACCTCGTCGCCGACCACGACGCGAGCCTCGCCGCCAACGGCCGCTTCGCCGCGTGGAGCGCGTCGCGCGCCGCCCGGCGGGCGCTGACCCAGGGCCGTGTCGCCGCCGCGGCGGGCGAGCTCGTCTGGGCGGTCCGGTTCGCGCCGGCTGCGCCCGTGTCGTGGCTGCGTCGACGGGTCAGCGACCGCGCGCGCCGGCCAGTACCTCGTCCAGCTCCCTGAGCTGGCTCCGCGCCGTCGCGGCGAGCCGGTCCCGCGCCGCCACGACCGTGCCGCGGACCTCCGCGTCCCGGTCCCGCAGCTCGCCGAGGAGCTTGTCGAGGCGGGCCGCCTCGAGCCCGCGAGCCCCCACCACCCAGGGGGACAGCCCGGCGTCGGCCATCAGCGCGCGGACCTTCGCCCGGTCCGCCACCGCGACCACGGGGCGGCCCGCGACGACCGCGGCGACGACGGTGTGGAAGCGCGACGCCGCGACGGCGTCGCACCGGGCGATCCGGGCGACCTGCTCCGCGAACGACGGGACCCCCCACGACTCCACCGAGCGGCCCGTCGCGTCGGGGCCCAACCGACGTGCGGCCTCTGCCCCGACCGCCTCGACGACGGCGAGGTCGGCCGCGTCGCCGCCCAGGAGGGCCGCCCGACCGCCTGCGGCGACGTGCCGCTCCACCGCGTCGGCGAGCGCCTGCACGTACGACGTGCGGGCCAGCTCGGCGGCGCCACCCGGGCCGAGCCACGGGAACCGCATCACGCCCAGGGCCAGCAGGCCCGGGTCCTCACGCACGGCCGGCGCCCCGCCGTCCCGCGTCGGTTCCGGCCCCGCCGTCGACGCGAACACGACGTCGGTGCTCACCGGGTCGTCGGGCAGCGCCCCGCCCATGCGCACCATGGCGTCGCGGCTCCCGAGGTCGCGGAACGACCGGTACGACGCCCGGCGCATCGACAGCGCCAGGAGCGTGCGCTCCCACCGCCGGCTCGTCGTCGTGCCGCCCACCGCGAGCACGACCAGCGTCCGGCCGTGCGTGCTGCTCGCGAAGGTCAGCACGCTCAGCGCCAGCATCTCCAGGACGCCGACCCCCGCGGTCGCCTCCGCCTCGAAGAAGCCGCCCCCCGTGACGACCATGGCGCCCGCGGTCCGGCCGCTGCGCCAGGCTCGCCGGACGCCGGCCGCCGCGGCACGGACGCGGTGCAGCGCCCGGCCGACGCGGGTCCTTCCGCCGCCGGCATCGCCCTCGCCCAGCGGGACGCACGGCAGGCCCTCCAGCCCCTCCACCGGCGCGGGCCGATCCGCGTACGTCACGAGGACCACGTCGTGCTCCCCGCGCAGGTGGTCGGCGACGGCCCGCGCCGTCGCGTCGTTCCCCGGGTTGCCGGTCCCCCACCCGCCCAGCAGCCCGACCCTCATGCGGGGCCACCGAGGGACAGCACCGCCTTCCGCGTCACGAAGGCCTCCGCGTAGCGGTGGCGGCACTCCATGCCGCGCAGCCGCATCAGCCCGAGGAACATCTCCTCGTCCCACCAGTCGCGGCCGGTCTGCGACGGGTAGCTCTTCGAAAGCAGCTCCACCTTGCGCCGGGCCGCGTGCTCGCCGAGCGGCACGTAGTGCGTGGCCGGGCCGAGGTCGCCGTCCCACTTGGGGATCTCGTACTCCAGCACGAGCGCGTCGCGCCAGGCGGTGGGCACCAGCTCGGACACGAGCCGGTGGTCCTGGTGGGAGTCGTCCCGGCGCGGGCACAGCACCAGGTGCGGTGCCCCGTCGGCCGCCAGGTCCTCCAGGACCGTCTTGACCGCGTCCCAGTGCCCCGGCAGGCGCCCGTCCGGCAGCCCCCCGAACCGCACGCGCGCGCCCGGCAGGAACGCCTCCGCCGCGTCGCGCGCCTCCGCCTGGCGCTCGGGCGTGCCGGTGAGCACGCCGAACGTCGCGGTCACGCCGCCCCGCGCGGCCAGGCCGAGCAGCAGCCCCCCGCACCCGATCTCGATGTCGTCCGGGTGGGCGCCGAGGCACAGCACGCGCAGCGGCCCGGCGGGCAGGGACAGATCGATCATGGTCAGGCCCCGACCGCGCGGATCCGGGGCGGGGGCACGTCGGCGGCCGTCGGCCCGGACGCGTGCGAACCCACCGTGGCGAGCACCGGGCGATCCGCACGCCAGACCGCCCAGGGGCACCGCCCCGTGCGGTAGAGCTCCTCCAGCGCCGCGCGCTCCTTCAGGGTGTCCATGGGCGCCCAGAAGCCGTCGAACCGCACGGCGCGGAACCGGCCGTCGCGCGCCGCCCGGACGCACCCGTCCATCACCAGGTCGTCGCCCTCGTCCAGGTAGTCGAAGATGCCCTGGCGCAGCACGAAGTAGCCGCCGTTGATCCGCATCTCCATGTCCGCCACCGGCTCGATGCCCCGCAGCATCCCGTCGGCGTCGATCTTCACGACGTGGAACGAGTCCTGGGGGTCCACCGCCAGCAACGACCCGACGGCGTCGGTGGCGAGGAAGTCGTCGACGATCCGGTCCATGGGCGCGTCGGTGAGCACGTCGCCGTAGTTGGCGAGGAAGACCTCGTCGTCGCCCAGGTGGCGGCGCACCCGGCGCAGCCGCTCCCCGATCGCGGTGTCCGCACCGGTGTCGACGAAGGTGATGCGCCAGTCGCTGATGTCGCTGGACAGGAGCTCGACCTCCGCGCCGCCCTTGGTACCGCCCTTCGTGAGGACGAAGTCGTTCGAGTGGGTCTCGCGGTAGTCGAGGAAGTAGTCCTTCACGGCCGACGCGCCGTAGCCGAGGCACAGGATGAACTCCGTGTGCCCGAAGTGCGCGTAGTACTTCATGATGTGCCACAGGACCGGGCGGGAGCCGATCGGCGTCATCGGCTTCGGCAGCGAGTCCGGGCCGGAGCGCATCCGCATCCCCAGCCCCCCGCAGAACAGCACGACCTTCATCGTCCGACCTCCCCGAGCGTGGTGGCCGCCGTCGGACCGGGGTCCGGCAGCCGGCGTGGCGCGGCGCGCTCCCGCATCGCCGGCGCCACCGGGCGGCCGCGCAGCAGCCCGTCGGTGGTGCCGGCGTCGACCGCCCGCCGGTAGACGTCCAGCGCCCCGCGCACCGCGTCGACGGTGAGCTCGACGTCGGCGTCCGTGTGGGCGGCCGAGATGACGAACGACTGGGCGAGCACGCCCCGCTCGAGGAGCTCCTGGAGGAACAGGGTGCGGAACGCCTGGGACGGGTTGCCCTCGTGGTCGCGGGTGCCGAAGACGAGGCACGACGCGCGACCCATGACGGTGACGTGGTCGGCGAGCCCCGCCTCGGCGGCAGCCCGCTCGACACCGGCGCGCAGCAGCTCGCCCTGCGTCTCCATCTCCCCCACGACGTCGCGCTCGTCGTACGCGTCGGCGACCGCGAGGTACGCGGCGAGGCCGGTGGTCTCGGCGCCGTGCGTCGTGGACAGCAGGAACGCGCGCGCCGCGTCCGTGTTGAGACCGCCCACCTCCATGAGGTCGGCCCGGCCGGCGAGCGCCGAGACGGAGAACCCGTTGCCGAGCGCCTTGCCCCACGTGGACAGGTCGGGCACCACCCCGTACACGGACTGCGCTCCGCCGGCCGCCCAGCGCATCCCGGTGATCATCTCGTCGAAGATCAGGACGAAGCCGTCGCGGTCCGCGAGCTCCCGCAGACCCTCCAGGAAGCCCGGCGCGGGCTCCGCCGTCGCCGTCGCCTGCTCGAGGATCAGGGCGGCGACCCGGCCCGGGTGCGCGTCGAGCATCGCGCGGACCGAGTCCAGGTCGTTGTACCGGAAGCCGACGGTGAGGTCGCGGTGCGCCGGCGGGATGCCGGCGGACATCGCCGTGGTCGAGATGAACCAGTCGTCGGTCGAGAAGAACGGCTGGGTGGAGCACACGGCCACGAGGTCGCGACCGGTGGCCACGCGGGCCAGCTTGACCGCGGCCGTCGTGACGTCGGAGCCGTTCTTCGCGAACTTCACCATCTCCGCGCCGGGCACCTGGGCGAGGAAGCGTTCCGCCGCGCGGAGCTCCCACACCGACGGCCGGGAGAAGTTGACCCCGTCGCGGGCCGCGCGTGCCACGGCCTCGGCGACCGGCGCGTACCCGTGCCCCAGCGTCACCGCCCGCAGACCCATGCCGTACTCGACGAGCCAGTGGCCGTCCAGGTCGAGCACGCGCGCCCCCTCGCCACGGACCAGGACGGGCGCCATCTGCTCCGGGTACTGGTCGGAGCCCCGCGCGTACGTGTGCGCGCCCCCGGGCACCAGCTCGTGCAGGCGCCGCTGCGCGTCCGTCGATGCCGTGAACGTGCGCGCCGCGGCCGGGGCCGCGGCGGGTGCGGTGCCGACGGTCTGAGCCATCGCGCGCTCCTCGCTCGCAGTGCCCCGGCGGGCGGCCGGGGCGGTCCCGACAAGTCTGAGCAGCCCGTCGGCGGGTGCGGAAGGCGGCCCGGACGAGTTCACCCCGTCCGGGCCGCCCCAGGGCGCGATTTCATCCGCCCGGGCCGAAGACGGCGCGGTTGCCCCGCCCTACGGTGGGCCGCATGGAGATCATCGAGACGTCCATCCCCGGCCTCGTCGTGTTCCAGCCGACGCCGCACCGGGACGAGCGCGGCTACTTCTCCCGGACGTTCGACGTCGACGTCGTCGCCCGGGCGGGGATCGACCCGGCGGGCTTCAAGCAGGAGAACCAGTCCCGCTCCTACCAGGGCGTGGTCCGTGGGCTGCACGGCCGGTCGAACAAGGGCGAGGCGAAGCTCGTGCGGTGCGCGCACGGCGCCGTCCTGGACGTCGCGATCGACGCCCGGCCGGACTCTCCCACGTTCGGGCAGATGGAGACGTTCCTGCTCGACGACCAGGTCTGCCGCCAGGTGTACATCCCGCGGGGCTTCCTGCACGGGTACCAGGCGCTGACGTCCGTGACGGACTTCGTGTACCGGATCGACGACTTCTACGGGCCCGACGAGGACGTCACGGTGAGCTTCGACGACCCCGACCTCGCCGTCCCGTGGCCCGGCCCGGTGACGATCGTCTCCGAGCGCGACCGGCACGGCCTCACCTGGGCGGAGTACCGGGCGAGCCTCGGCCGCTGAGCCCTCCGGCCTCGCCCTCCCGGGACGGGAGGGCGAGGCGGACGGGTCAGACCTCGCGCGGCATCGGGTCGAGCACGACCCACCTGCCCCCGTTGGCCTCGATCTGGGGCAGGGCGCGCCGCACCTCGTCGAGCAGGTCGGGCACGAACAGCAGCACGCGGTCGGGGGCGAGGCCGACGAGGTCGTCCGGCGACACGATCGGGATGCGGTTGCCCGGCATGGTGCGGCCGTGCTTGGCGGTCGAGGCGTCCGCGACGGCCACGACCTGCGACGCGTCGATCCCCGACGCCCGCAGCAGCGCGGACGTGCGCGACGCCGCGCCGTAGCCGGCCACGGTGAGGCCCCGCTCCTGCGTGCCGCGCAGGTACGCCCCGATCTCCGCGACCGACTCGCGCAGCGCCGTCCCGAGGATCGCGACGGAGCTCGGGTCGAGCACGCCCTCCGCCGTCTCACGCTCCACCATCGCCGTGACGTCGTCCGCCTGCCCGCCCCACCGCGAGCCCTCCTTGGCGAAGGCCAGCATGATCGTGCCGCCGTACAGCGGGTACTCCCACGCGCCCACCGCCGTCAGCCCCACCTCGGCTCCCATCCGCACCAGCGCGGGCGTCGAGTAGTACGCGAAGTGCCCGTGGCGCAGGGCGTTCCAGATCCCGCCCCGCATGATCGCGGCCAGCGTGTGGTACTGCATGAGCAGCACCCCGTCGTCGGCGAGGTGGTCGCGCCGTTCGAGGAGCGCGGCCCGCTGGTCGGCGTCGTGCATCATCCCGAAGATGTCGACGATGAGCTCGGCGGGCCCCTCGGTCACCTCGACCATGTCGCGGCGGGCGAGCTGCTCCACCCACGTGCCGCCGTGCGGGCTCGGGTACTCGAGCACACGGGTGCCGCTGCGCACGAACCCGGCGGCCTCCGCCTGGTCGACGGCGGCCTCCGCCTGCGCCACCAGCGCCGCGGGCTCGACGCCGCGCGGTTCCTCGGGCGTCGTCGGGTCCGCCTCGAGCTGGGCGAGGCCGGTCGTCGTGCCCACGACCATCCGCAGCGGGTGCTCCGGGTCGGGCGTCGGGTCCGACGGTGCGGGGAAGAGGTCGGCGGGCGGCTGCAGGCCGAGGTCGAGGACGACGACGCCCTCGGACGATCCGTCCCAACGGTCCCGCCAGGCGGGGTCGAGCGGGGACGCGGCGGGGTCGCGGCGGTGCGAGACGTGGGTGGTGGTGTCGGTCATGGAGGTCTCCGTGGTCCGGGGCCGGCTCAGCGCAGCCGGAGCGTGGCGAGGTCGAGGCGGCCGTCGGCCGCGAGCTGACGGATCCGTTCGAGACGCACGAAGCGGGCGCCCTCGAAGTCGGCGGCCTCCAGGCCGCGGTCGGCGGCGTCCTTCCAGATCTCTCGGATCCCGTCGGGAACGGTCCAGCTCGGCGCCGCCGCGGGCAGGAGCGAGCGGATCTTCGAGAAGTCGACGCGGTAGTTGCGGGTGTCCGGGCCTGCGCCCTGCGCGAACGTCACCGGCGCCCCGGTGATCTCGCTGACCTGCTCCGCGATGGTGCGGATCTGCACCACGTCCTCGTCCCGCCCGACGTTGAACGCCTGGTCGTGCACCACCTCTCGCGGTGCCTCGAGGGCCGCGAGGAACGCCGCGGCGATGTCCTGGGCGTGCACGAGGGGCCGCCACGGCGACCCGTCGGACTGCAGCCGCACCTGCCCGCGCGTGTACGCCGTGCCGGTGAGGTTGTTGACGACGATGTCGGCGCGCAGCCGCGGCGACGAGCCGTACGCCGTCGCGTTGCGCAGGTAGGTGGGCGAGAAGGTGTCGTCGGCGAGCGGCGAGATGCCCTGCTCGGCCATCACCTTGCTCTCGCCGTACGGGGTCACGGGGTGGAACTCGCCGTCCTCCGCCACGGGGGCGTCGCCGCCCGCCCCGTACAGCGAGCACGAGGAGGAGAACAGGAAGCGCGGCACCCCGGCCTCCTTCGCGATCCGCGCCATGTGCACCGCGCCGCGGGCGTTGACGTCGTAGGTCGCCTCGGGGTTGAGGTGCCCGACCGGGTCGTTGGAGATGGCCGCGAGGTGCACCACCGCGTCGAAGCCGTCGAGGTCCGCGGGGGTCGCGTCGCGCACGTCGCCGGTGCGCTGCTCGTACCCGTCCGGCTGCTCGCCGAAGTCGCAGCCGTCATACCAGCCGACGTCGAGCCCGACCACCTCGTGGCCCGCGGCGCGCAGCACCGGCACCATCACCGCGCCGAGGTACCCCCGGTCCCCGTCCACCAGCACGCGCATGACGCTCCCCTCCCACCGGGCGCGCTCGGCCCAGCCGTCGTCGGGTCGAACCTATGCACCGCGGCGTGCCGCCCGGAACCTCCCCAGCGGGTGGAATACAGGCCGCGAGCGGGTGGATTTCCGCGCGACGGCGCGGCGTTCTCCACCCGGGTGATTCTGGCCCCCAGGGCGTCCGGAGCCGACCCTGCCGGGCAAGAATCGCTGCCATGAAGGTCCTGCGCGTATCGCACAGCGCCGTGGTGGGCGCGTGGCGCGAGCGCGAACGAGAGCTGCGCCGCCTGGGCGCCGACGTCCACCTGCTGTCGGCCCGGCGGTGGGACGAGGGCGGGGCCCCGGTGCGCCTGCGGCCCGAGCCGGGCGAGCCCGTCACCGGCGTCCGCACCCTAGGCAGCCACCCGGCGCTGTTCGTCTACGACCCCCGGCCGCTGTGGCTTGCGCTCGGCGAGCGGTGGGACGTGCTGGACGTGCACGAGGAGCCGTTCGCGCTCGCCACCGCCGAGGTGCTCGCCCTGTGCGGCCTGCGTCGCGTCGTCGACCGGTGGCGAGGGCGCGACGTCGGGCGCGCCCCCGCGCTGGTCGTGTACTCCGCGCAGAACCTCACCAAGCGCTACCCCGCGCCGTTCCGCTGGATCGAGGCGTGGGTGCTGCGCACCGCCGACGGCGTCTCCGTGTGCAACGCGGACGCCGCCGACGTCGTGCGCGCCAAGGGTGCCCGTGGGCGCGTCGAGGTGATCCCCCTCGGGGTGGACCCGCGCGTGTTCGCGCCCGCCCCGGCGGCCTCCGCCGACGCCGCCGGGACCGCTGCGACCGGCCCGGCCCGGCCGGTCGTCGTGGGCTACGCCGGGCGCCTGGCCGCCCACAAGGGCGTCGACGTGCTGCTCGACGCCGTCTCTCCCGACGAGCGCATCGTGCTGCGCGTGGCGGGCGCCGGCCCCCTGGAGCCCCGGCTGCGCTCCACCGCGGAGCACCTGCGAGGCCGGGTCACCCTCCTCGGTCCGCTCGCCGACGACCAGCTGCCCGCGTTCTACCGGGGCCTCGACGTGCTCGCCGTCCCCTCCGTGCCCACGCCGGGCTGGACCGAGCAGTTCGGCCGGGTCGCCGTCGAGGCGATGGCGTGCGGCGTGCCCGTCGTCGCGAGCGCCGCCGGCGCCCTGCCCGACGTCGTCGGCGGCGCCGGGACCCTCGTGCCGCCGGGCGACGCCCGGGCGCTGCACGCCGCGCTGCTGCACGCCGCCCCCGACACCCCGACCGCGGCCGCGCACCGTTCGGCGGGGCTGCGCCGCGCCGCGGAGTGCTCGTGGGCGACGGTCGCCCGCCGCTACCTCGACCTCTACGAGGCGGTGACGCCGCGGCCGAGCGCCTCCGCGGTCGCCGCGGGGAGCATCCTGCCCCCCGCCACCGACCCCGCCGCCGTGCCGCCGGAGGTCGTCCTCGTCGCGTACGGGGCGCCCGGGCTCGTGCGCCGCGCGCTCGCACCGCTGGCCGGCCGGCTGCCCCTGACGGTCGTCGACAACTCGTCCTCCGCCGAGGTCGCAGCCGTCGCGCGTGCCGCGGGAGCGGCCTACCACGACCCGGGCCGCAACCTTGGCTTCGCCGCCGGGGTCAACCACGCCCTCGCCCGCCGCAGCGCCCCCGGCCGCGACGTCCTGCTCCTCAACCCCGACGCCGTCGTCTCAGCCGCCGACGTCGACCGCCTGCACCGCGCCCTGCGCGCCGAGCCCCGCACCGCGAGCGTCGGCCCGGCGCAGGTCGACGCCGCCGGCCGGCCCGCGCGCGTCGTGTGGCCGTACCCGTCGCCTTCCGCCGTCTGGGTCGAGGCGGTCGGCCTCGCGCGCTGGCGGCGCACCGCCCCCGAGCGCAGCTTCGTCGTCGGGTCGGTGCTGCTCCTCGCCGCCGACGCCCTCGCGGCCGTGGGCCCGCTCGACGAGCGGTTCTTCCTCTACGCGGAGGAGACCGACTGGGCGTACCGCGCGAACCGGCTCGGGTGGCGGCACCGGGTGGTGCCCGACGTGCTCGCCACCCACCTGGGAGCTGCCACCAGCGACGACCCGCACCGCCGCGACACCCACTTCCACGCCTCGCAGGAGCACTTCCTGCGCAAGCACCACGGCGCGCTGGGCTGGCAGGTCGCCCGTGCCGGCGCCGTGGTGGGTGCCGCCGGGCGCGCAGTCCTGCTGCGTGGCGACGGCCAGGGGAGCGCCCAGGCGGCGGCCCGGCGGCGGCTCGGTCTCTACCTGCGCGGCCCCGCCCGGGTCGAGCGGCGGGTGCTGACCGGCGCCAGCCCTGAAGGGGAGACGACATGACCCGGACCTGGGAGACCCTGGCGCAGGGCCGGTCGCTCGGCCGCGCTGCCGGCCGCTCGGTCGCGTGGGCCGTCGGCGCGGTGCTGGTCGCCGCCATCCTTCTCGGCGTCGGGGCGCTGATCCCCGTGTCGCTACCCCTGGCGGCGGGCGCCACGCTCCTGGTCCTCGCCGTGGGCCTCACCGCCTACGACCCGGTGGCCGTCCCCGTGCTCGCGATGCCCGCGCTCGTCGTCGTGCAGCGCGTCGGCGGCGGGGGTGTCGACCTGTCGCTCAGCGACCTCGCCCTGGCCGCCGCGTTCGGTTTCGCCGTCGTCTTCGCGCCCCGCCCGTTCTCCCCGCCGATGCGGACGCTCCTGTGGCTCACGGTGGTCTACCAGGTCGCGACCCTCTTCACCGTCGTGGCCCACCCGTACGTGCAGAACACCGTCGAGTGGTTCCATGCATGGCTCTCGACGGCGGGTGCCCTGGTGGTGGGGTGGGCCGTCGGGCGCGGCGGGCGGGCGCGCCTGGGTCTGACGCTCCTAGTCGTGCCGTGCCTGGCCATCGCCGCGCTCACGGGCGTCGTCGCGCTCCAACAGCTCGCTGCCGGCAACACCGGGGCCGTGTACCTCGAGTGGCCGATCCCCATGCACAAGAACTTCATCGGCTGCGTCCTGAGCCTGGCCGCCGTCCTCGTCCACGCGCGTCCCACCTGGGTCGCGTGGCCGCGGTGGTTCTCCACGCCCGCCCTCGTGCTCCTGTGCGCCGGGGTGGTCGCCTCCCAGGCCCGCCAGGCGCTCGTCGGGCTGGTCGTCGGCATCCTCGTCGTCTCGCTGCGGCCCGACGCCCACCGCCGGCGGTCGCGGATCGTGCTGCTCGGCGTCGCCCCGGCCCTCTACTTCGTCGTGACCGTGGTCCGCGAGCAGCTCGCCTCCGGCGACCAGTTCAACTCCGCCTACCAGCGGCTGTCCTGGTACCAGCAGGCTCTCGACGTGTGGCAGCAGGACCCGTGGTTCGGCGTGGGCCTGCGGTGGTGGGTGGCGGGGCGCACCGAGTACACGTTCCAGCCGCCGAACGCGGAGCTCGAGGTGCTGTCCTCCGCGGGCGTCGTCGGGCTGGCCGGGTTCCTCGTGCTCTTCCTCGGGGCCGTCGTCGTGCTGTGGCGACTCGACCCGCGGTTCGGCACGGCCGCGGTCGCGGTGCTCCTCGTACGCATCACGCAGGGCCAGTTCGACCTCTTCTGGGTGTCGGTCCAGGTGACGCTGCCCTTCGTCGTCGCCGGCGTGTGCCTCGGCGCGGAGTCGCTCGCCCGATCCAGGCGGGCCGGCCCCGCACCCGGGGC
>Ga0180218_1000729_pt1 | contig 25773 bp, 24 predicted proteins | sample eDN3rd37CKraftBY_FD_151334 | JGI IMG/M metagenome (GOLD analysis project Ga0180218, IMG submission 151334) | Enriched backyard soil microbial communities from Emeryville, California, USA - eDNA 3rd pass 37_C Kraft BY (version 2) (version 2) | ecosystem: Environmental > Terrestrial > Soil >...
GCGCCGCCGGTGCCGATGTGGTGCGCGGTCGGCCTGTCCCTCGCGGTGATCGGATCCGCGGCCTTCAACGGCGTCGGCGTCCTGTGCGCGACGGTTCTCGTGGCGGTGGTGATCGTCGCGCTGACGCGCCTGCACGCCAGCGCCGCAGGTGCGGCCACCACATCGGAACTGCTGGGGGCGGTGCTCGGGCCGGTGTCCGCGCGGTTCACCGGGCTGGTGCAGCTTGCGGCGTACGCCGCTCTTGGTGTGGGCGCCGCGGTGTCGCTGGGGCTGCAGCCGCTGGGCATGGCGGGCGTGGACCCGGAAACCGTCTTGAGCAGCTGGCTTTGGCCGATGTGGGCCGGCATCGGGGTCATCGTCGCAGGCACGCTCGTGGCGGTGCTGCCGACCAGGACGGTCATGGCGGCCGTCGCGGTGCTGGCCGGCCTGGGGCTGCTGGCGTATTTCTATCTGGCGCTCGCGGTCATCGCCAAGATGGCCTCGGGCAGCCCGCAGGTCATGGGCGGCACCGAGAGCATCTCGACCGTCGACATGCTGGCCGCTGCCCTGCCACTCGGTCTCAGCCTGTTCGGCTTCGAGGCCCCCACCGCCGCCTCGGATCGGCTGCGCTCGGTCGCACGACCGCTTGGTGTTGCGGTCGGCATCACCGCGGTGTGTGCGGTGGTACTGCTGGTCGCGGTGAACCTGTCGACGATCGCCGGTTTCAGCCACCGCGCCACCGACCTTCCCCTGATCGTGCCTGAACTGTTCGGCGACATGGGCAGACAGAGCCTGAACCTGGCCTCGGCGCTGCTCGGGGTCGCCGTGGTGCTGGCGACCATGTGGGCTGCCACGCGCGTCGCCGCGCGGTTGTTCGGCGGCGGCGTGGTGACCGCGGTTTCGGTGCCCGCGGTGATGTGTGTTCTCACGGTGGTGGCGTGCCGGTTCCCCGAGGACATCGGCGAACTGCTGTTCGTCGTGCCGGCACTGCTGCTGTTCGTGGTGTACGTGGCTGTCGGGGAGGCGAATGCCCGGGTCGCGGGTTCCCCGGTCGCCATGCAGCTTCCGCGTGCAGTACTGGTCGTGGTGTTGCTCGCCGTCCTGTTGATCTCGGTGCGCGAAGGCTATTTCATCCTGGGGTCGATCTGGCCGCTGCTCGTGGCGGCCGTGATCACTGCGGCCGCGGCGATTTTCGCGCGTACCACACCGCGGCCAGCGCACCCGCCTCGTTGAGCGCAAGATGCACCAGCAGCGGCGCGGCAAGGCTTTTCGTGCGGTGCATCAACCAGTCCAGGAACCAGCCCGCCGCGCCGGTCGCCAGCACGGTGCCGACCACCGGTTCACCGGCCGCGCGTGCATCGGGTATGTGTGACAGTCCGAATGCCGTTGCCTGCAGAAGCCTTCCGCCTGTGTGCCCGAACGCGCCGGTACCCACTGCGCCGAGAGCGCCGCGGAACGCGGCCTCCTCGGACCACACGGTTCCCAGCGGGATCCCCAGCATCAGCCAGAACGCCACGGCAGGCGGCAGTTCCCGCTCGCGCATCGCGGTGCGGACCGCGGGCAGCGCCGTGGTCGCGACCACCGAGGATGCCACCACGGCCGCGGCGACCGATCCGGTGCGCATCCCCGACCACAGCGCGGGCGGTCTCAACCCGGACCGCCTCGACCCCGGCGCGGCGCGGCTGAGGCCGAGCAGCGCCGTGCCCACCAGCGCACGCACCACCGGCCTGCCCCGTTCGGGAAGCCGCGGATCGACCACGACGTTCCACGCCGTCAGCGCGGCCGCCAGCGCCAGTGCACGGAACTTGGCGGCGGTCATCGGGGCCATCAGTATTCGGGTCCGTCGTTGGCGGCAGTCTTCTGCAGCGCCATACGGATGCGTTCGGTGTCCTCAGGTGTCCAACCGTCCGGCGGCGCCACGGCGGCCCAGCCGTCGAGCACCGATTCGCCGTAGTTGTGGCCGTGGCCCGCGGGCACGCTCGACGCGTTGGTCATGTCGGCGGCCACCTGCCAGAACGTGATGATGGGATACCACCGCATGGACGCGGTGCGGTCGCCGCCGGGCGGTTCCACGAGCCAGTCGGGTCGGGAGAACAGCAGATCGGTCGACCACCACACGATCGGGTCGGAGGGGTGCTGCAGGAACAGTACGCGGGTGCCCTCCCACGGTTCGGCGGTGTCCCTTGCGATCTGGGCGGGGTCGGCGGCCTCGGAGAACCGGACGGTGCGACCGTTGTCGTAGCGCGGACGCACCTCGGGTGTGCCCGGGTCGCGGCGCACTGTCAGCCCGTGCCACAGCGGGCTCGCGTTGGGCGGCCCGACCCACAGCACCGAGGAGAACCCCTTGCGCGCGATGTCGGGCAGCCAGGAGAACGCACCCTGGCCCGCCATCGAGCCCAGGCTCTCTCCGTAGAGCACGAGTTCGGGCCTGCGGTCGGGAGGTAGTGCCTCCCAACGGGACTGGATCGCGTCGATCATCAGGCGCCCGGTGTGCATGGATATCTCGCGGTCGCCCAGAAACGAGATCCAGCTCGGCAGATACGAATACTGCATGCCCACCGTCGCGGTGTCACCGTTGTACATCAGCTCGATCGCACGCGCGGCCACGGGGTTGACCCATCCGGTTCCCGTGGTCGGCACGATCACCAGCACTTCCCGGTCGAACGCATGGGTGCGCTCAAGTTCACTGAGCAGCAACGAGATCCGCTGTTCCTCGGTATCGGCGCTCTGCAGCCCCACGTAGACGCGGATCGGTTCGCGGGCCGGCCGCCCGTTGACCTCTTCGAGTTCACCCGCACGGGGTCCGGTCGCGACGAAGTTGCGACCCTGGTATCCGAGTGTGTCCCACGGCGCGAAAGATTCCGGGCTACCGGATCTTTCGGGCTCGGTCGGCTGACTCACACCTTCTCGGGTGGTCGAGTTCTGCGGCCGGAACACATTGCTGGCGCCCAGCAGGAATCCCCGGTACAGCACGCCGTTGACCAGGGTCACCACCAGCACCACCACGACCACGGTGCCGATGAACTGCGCGACCTCGCGGTGCAGATGCAGTCGGCGGATCAGCACCTTCGCGACCTGGCGCACAGCATCACGCAGCACCCGCGCCGTCGCGATCAGCGCGCCCGCGACGGCGGCCGCGAGAACCGCGGTGCGCAGGTATCCCGGTGTCGCAGGGCCTTCCATGCCCATGAGCGCCGAGACCTGACGCTGCCAGGCCGCGGCGGGGATCAGCATCAGCACACACGACGCGATGGAACCACCGACGATCAACGTCTTGGCCCACAGCAGCACCCAGTTGGGCGGGGGCCACCACGTGCGGTTGCGAAGCGCGAAGCGGTACATCGCCTTCCCGAGCACCACGCCAAGGCCGTAGCCGATCGCGGCGTTGACACCGCCGATCAGACCGGCGAACAACCAGTCACGCGGCAGCAGCGACGGCGTCAGCGAAAGGCAGAAGAACAGCGCGCCGACGGCGACACCGGCGAAGTCCAGCCGCAGCAGGCTCCAGGCCCAGCGCAGCAGAGGATGACGAAGGGTGTGTGAGTTCTCCTCGATCACCCGAACAGCCTGGGCAGCACGCCCTCCGACGTGCTCCGCAGCTCGGACAGCGCAACGCTGAACTGGTCCTGGACCTCGACCGAGTCGCTTCCCTGATCGACGACGCCGACGCGGGTGACGGGAAGTCCCCTGGCCTCGCACATCGACCGGAAGCGGCTCTCCTCGGTGCGCGGCACCGCCACCAGCACGCGACCCGACGACTCGGAGAACAGGAAGACGAAGGGGTGGGCTCCTTCGGGAATGATGACCCGGCAACCGGTTTCACCCGCGAGCGCCGATTCCACGACAGCCTGGATCAGACCGCCCTCGGACAGGTCGTGCGCCGCGGAGATCAGGCCGTCGCGCGATGCCGCGGTGAGCACCTCGGCCAGCAGCTTCTCGCGGTCCAGGTCCACCTTGGGCGGTACGCCACCGAGGTGGTCGGCGGTGACCTGAGCCCAGATGGACCCGTCGAACTCGTCGTGGGTGTCGCCGAGCAGCAGCAGCGTCTCGCCGGGTTCGGTGCCCAGACCCGTGGGGATGCGGCGTTTCACGTCGTCGATCACACCGAGCACGCCGACCACGGGGGTCGGCAGGATCGGGGTGCTGCCGGTCTGGTTGTAGAAGCTGACGTTGCCGCCGGTGACCGGGATGCCCAGCGCGGCGCAGCCGTCGGCCAGCCCGCGCACGGCCTGGCTGAACTGCCACATCACGCCGGGATCCTCGGGCGAGCCGAAGTTGAGGCAGTTGGTCACCGCGACCGGGGTGGCGCCGGTGACCGCGACGTTGCGGTAGGCCTCGGCCAGCGCCAGCTGGGCGCCGGTGTACGGGTCGAGCTGCGTGTAGCGGCCCGACGCGTCGGTGGACACCGCGATGCCGCGGCCCGTGTTCTCGTCGATGCGCAGCACACCGCCGTCGGCGTGTTCGGCCAGCACGGTGTTGCCGCGCACGTAGCGGTCGTACTGCTCGGTGATGAACGCGCGGCTGCACAGGTGCGGGCTGCCCAGCAACTTGAGCAGCGTCTCCTTGAGTTCGTCGCCGGTGGTGGGGCGCGGCAGCTTCGCCGAGGTGTCGGCGATCAGCGCGTCCTGGCTCTCGGGCCGTTCGACCGGCCGTTCGTACACCGGGCCCTCGTGCGCCACGGTGCGCGGCGGCACGTCCACCACGGTCTCGCCGTGCCACGTGATCTGCAGCCGGTCGCCGTCGGTGACCTCACCGATGACGGTGGCCAGCACCTCCCATTTGCGGCACACCGCGAGGAACGCGTCGACGTTCTCGGGTGTGACGACCGCGCACATGCGTTCCTGGGACTCGCTCGACAGCACCTCGGCCGGGGTCATGTTGGCCGCGCGCAGCGGCACCTTGTCCAGCTCGATGTGCATGCCGCCGTCGCCTGCGGATGCGAGTTCCGAGGTGGCGCAGGACAATCCGGCACCGCCGAGGTCCTGGATGCCCACCACCAGGCCGGCCGAGTACAGCTCGAGGCAGCACTCGATGAGCACCTTCTCCATGAAGGGGTCGCCGACCTGCACCGAGGGCAGCTTCTTGCGGCCGGGGCCGGAACCCTCGTCGCCGCCGAAGGTCTCCGACGCCAGCACCGACACACCGCCGATGCCGTCGAGACCCGTGCGCGCGCCGAACAGGATGATCTTGTTACCGGTTCCGGACGCGAACGCCAGATGCAGGTCCTCCTTGCGCAGCGCGCCCACGCACAGCGCGTTGACCAGGGGGTTGCCCGCGTACGACGCGTCGAACACGGTCTCGCCACCGATGTTCGGCAGGCCCAGGGAGTTGCCGTAGCCGCCGACACCGCGCACCACGCCGTCGAGCACACGCCGGGTGTCGGGGGCGTCGGCCGGACCGAACCGCAGCTGGTCCATCACCGCGACCGGTCGGGCGCCCATCGCCATGATGTCGCGGACGATGCCGCCGACGCCGGTGGCCGCACCCTGGTAGGGCTCGACGTAGGACGGGTGGTTGTGCGATTCGACCTTGAAGGTGACGGCCCAGCCGTCGCCGATGTCGACGACGCCTGCGTTCTCGCCGATACCGGCGAGCATGCCCGCGCGCATCTTCTCGGTGGTGGTCTCCCCGAAGTAGCGCAGGTGCACCTTGGAGGACTTGTAGGAGCAGTGCTCACTCCACATCACCGAGTACATCGCGAGTTCCGCATCGGTGGGGCGCCTGCCCAGGATGTCGCGAATACGCTGGTACTCGTCGTCCTTGAGACCGAGTTCGCGGTAGGGCTGGGGCTGATCGGGGGTGGCGGCTGCCCGCTCAACGGTATCTGTCTGGTGAGTGAGCTCCGACGTCACGAGGACAGTTTAGTTTGTTGCCTCTGGTAGGCGCGGGCAGCCGCAGGTGCGCCGACGCCGTGCAGCACGACGCTGCCCAGAACCGACACCACCAGAACCATCGCGACCGTGCTCTCCGCCACACCGTCGAGCGCGTTGAACGCCAGCAGACCGAACACGATCGACGTGGTGCCGCGGGGCCCGAGCCAGCCCAGCAGCAGGCGTTCGGGCCAGCTCACGGGCGAGAAGAGAAGCGCCAGCAGCACCGGGACGATGCGCACGACGGTCAGCGCGAGCAGGCAGAACGCCACCAGCCCGAGCGGCACGCCGGAGCCGAGTGCGAGCACCGCGGTCAACCCGAACACGAACCACATGAGCGCCGTCATGAGGAAGCCCACATCGTCGACGAGCTCGAGTTCGGTGTGGAACTGCTCCGAACGGCGGAAGTAGTTGAACGCGATGCCGCACACGAACGCCGCGACGAAGCCGTTTCCGCCGATCGCGAGGCTCGCGCCGAACGACAGCAGCGGCGCGGCCACCAGGATCATGCGCTTGGCCTGCGCGGTCATGAAGTCGCGTCGCTCGGCGGCGTTGGCGGCCAGCGCCAGACCCGCGCCGACCACGACGCCCGCGATCAGGGCCTTGACGGCCTCGGGCACCGCGGCGCCGAGCGCCTCCACGGGCGTCGACGCGTGCTCGCTGTCGGCGGCCAGCACCAGCGCGAAGATGAACACCGGCGACACGATGCCGTCGTTGTAGCCGGCCTCCACGTTGAGCAGTCCGCGCACGCGTTCGGGGATCCGCGTGTCGCGCAGCAGCGCCGAGTTGGGTGCGAAGTCGATCGGCACCACGATGCACGCGACGGCCAGCAGCACCGCCCACGGCAGCCCGGGCAGCAACCACAGCCCCAGCAGCACCGACAGCGCCAGCCCCACCGGCATCGCGATGAACAGCATCCGCAACGCCGCCTTGGGTTGGGCGCCGAGGAAGCCGCCTCGGACGTCGGTCGCGTCGACGAACAGCAGCACCGCCAGGATGAGTTCGGCGATATGTTCGGCGCTGTCGGTGTTCAGCGTGACGCCGAGGTGGTCCTTCATCGTGAAACTGATGGCCATGCCGGTGAGCACCAGCACCATCGGCGCCGTCAGCCGCAGGCGCTGCATCTCGCGCGACAGCAGGGACCACACGGCGAGCACCACGGAGATCGCGATCAGCGACAGCAACACGAGGAAATCATTGCAGCCGTCGCACAGGTTTCCCCGGTGGCGACGCGGGTACCACCGCCAGATGAGTCAGACAGTCGCCGAATATGTTCTCCAACGTCTCCGCGAGTGGAATGTGGAGCAGGTGTTCGGCTATCCGGGTGACGGCATCAACGGGCTGATCGCAGCGTTCGGCAAGGACGAGTCAGCGGGTCCGCGCTTCGTGCAGACCCGGCACGAGGAGATGGCCGCGCTCGCCGCGACGGGCTACGCCAAGTTCTCCGGCAACGTCGGCGTGTGCATCGCGACGTCGGGTCCGGGTGCCATCCATCTGCTCAACGGCCTCTACGACGCCAAGCTCGACCACACCCCGGTCGTGGCGATCGTCGGCCAGACGGCCCGCAGCGCGATGGGCGGCAGCTATCAGCAGGAAGTGGATCTGCAGGCGCTGTTCTCGGATGTCGCCAGCGACTACCTGGTGGAGGTCAACGTCGCGGGTCAGCTGCCCAACGCGCTCGACCGCGCGTTCCGGACCGCGCGCGCACGCCGCGCGCCCACCGCGGTGGTGATCCCCTCGGATCTGCAGGAGCAGCCGTACGAGCCGCCCGGACACGCGTTCAAGCAGGTGCCGTCGAGCGCGCCGCACGACGCCGAGCCGGTGCTCTCACCGGATCCCGCGGCGCTGCAGGACGCCGCCGACGTGCTCAACGCGGGCTCGAAGGTCGCGATCCTCATCGGGCAGGGCGCCCGCGGAGCCGCCGACGAGGTCACGCAGGTGACCGATCTGCTCGGCGCGGGTGTCGCCAAGGCGCTGCTGGGCAAGGACGTGCTGCCCGACGACCTGCCCTTCGTCACGGGTTCGATCGGTCTGTTGGGCACACGGCCGAGCTATGAGCTGATGCGCGACTGCGACACGCTGCTGATCGTCGGCACCAACTTCCCCTACAGCCAGTTCCTGCCGGACTACGGGCAGGCCCGCGCGGTGCAGATCGACATCGACGGCGCCAACATCGGGATGCGCTACCCCACCGAGGTCAACATCGTCGCGGACGCGAAAACCGCTCTCGCGCAACTGGTCCCGCTGCTCGAACGCAAGGACGACCGGTCCTGGCAGCAGTCCCTCGAGAAGGGGGTCGCGCAGTGGTGGGAGACCGTCGAGCGTCAGTCGATGCTCAAGGCCGATCCGGTCAACCCGATGCGGGTGGTCTGGGAACTGTCGTCGCGGCTGCCCGAATACGCCATGGTCGCGGGCGATTCGGGTTCGTCGACCAACTGGTACGCGCGGTGCCTGAAGTTCACGTCCACCACCCGTGGTTCCCTGTCGGGCACGTTGGCGACGATGGGGTCGGCCGTGCCGTACGCGATCGGCGCGAAGTTCGCGCAACCCGACCGCCCGGTGATCGCGTTGGTGGGCGACGGTGCGATGCAGATGAACGGCCTCGCCGAACTGCTCACCATCCGCCGGTACGCGCACCTGTGGGCCGATCCGCGAATGGTGATCTGCGTGTTCCACAACAACGACCTCGCGCATGTCACGTGGGAACTGCGCGCGATGGGTGGTGCCCCCAAGTTCGAGGGCTCGCAGAGCCTGCCCGAGGTGTCCTATGCCGACGTGGCACGCGTGATGGGGCTGCGGTGCATCACGGTCGACGATCCCGAGCAGATCGGCGCGGCGTGGGACGACGCTCTGTCGGCCGACGAGCCCGTGTTGCTCGACGTCCACACCGACCCCGAGGTGCCGCCCATCCCGCCGCACGTCACCTACGAGCAGATGAAGGCCACCGCGCAGGCGTTCGTGAAGGACCCCAACGGGTGGCACCTGTTCGCCGAGATCGCGAAGAACAAAGCGGCCGAACTGCTTCCGAACCGGCGGTAGTCCTACCCGACTAGTCGCCGCCCCCGATGCAGAACGCGTTGCCCTCGGGATCGGCCAGCACGACCCAGCTGAACTCCGGCCCGAAGCTGTGCCGTCCGGTCTCCTCCGCGCCCAGCCCCACGAGCCGGGCCACCTCGGCCTCGACATCCGCGGCCGACAGGTCGAGGTGCAGGCGATTCTTGCCCGGCGTCGGATCGGGCACCTTCTGGAAGCCCAGGCGCACGCCCTCGGGGCGCACGAGCACCGAGAACTCGCCCGGCGCCAGCACGTTCACGTCACCGCCGACGGCCTGCGACCACCACTGCGCGAGCGCATCGGGATCGGCACAGTCCACGGTCACCATTTCCACGGAGAGTCCCATGCCGGTGACCCTAGATCACGCCGGTGACAAGAACGCCTGGAGCGCCGCCGAGTACGCCGCGACGTCATGCGCGCCCATGAACTCGCGCGCCGAGTGCATCGCGAGTTGCGCCGCGCCGACGTCGACCGTGGGGATTCCGGTGCGCGCGGCGGTCATCGGCCCGATCGTCGACCCGCACGGCAGATCGGCGCGGTGCTCATAACGCTGCAGCGGCACGCCGGCCTGATCGCATGCGAGCGCGAACGCGGCCGCGGTGCGCCCGTCGGTCGCGTAGCGCAGGTTGGGCTGCACCTTCAGCACGGGCCCGGCGTTGACCTCGATGAGGTGGCCGGGTTCGTGGCGCTCCGGGTAGTTGGGGTGTGTCGCGTGCGCCATGTCGCCCGAGGCGACCATCGAACCGGCCACGCGGCGCAGGAAGTCCTCGCGGCTCTGCCCGGCGGCGAGCGCGATGCGCTCAAGCACAGTGGGCAACAGTTCGGACTGCGCACCGTGATCGGACTGCGAGCCGACCTCCTCGTGGTCGAACAGCGCCAGCACGGGTAGGTACCCGGACTCTTCTGCGGCGAGGAACGCCTCCAGCCCCGCGTAGCACGTGGCCTGGTTGTCGAGCCGCGGTGCGCTGACGAACTCCCCGGCCGCGCCGGTGACCGCCGAGGGCGCGAGGTCGTGGGTCATCAGGTCGAAGCCGAGTACGTCGGCGGCGTCGACACCGGCGCGGTCGGCGACGAACTCGATGAACACACCGGGCCGCTCCCCCAGGCCCCACACACCGTTGAGGTGTCGCTGCGGATCCGGGCTGACCCCCTTGCGGTCATCGGACAGATGGATGGCCAGCTGCGGCACCCGCAGAATCGGATCGTCTATCCGCACCAGGTGGTGCGCGATGCCGTCGTCCGCGCTCTCGTCGCGCAGCGTCAGCCTGCCGCTGATCCCGAGGTCGCGGTCCAGCCACGAGTTCAGCCAGGCCCCGCCGTAGGGCTGCAGCGCGACCACCTGCCAGCCTGCGACCATGCGGTCGGGACGCTGCTTGACCCGCAGGTTGGGGCTGTCGGTGTGACCTCCGACGATGCGGAACGGTGCGCCGGTGTCTTCGACGGTCCGCCAGGCCACCAGCGATCCGGCCCGCACGGTGAAGAACCTGCCCGACGCGGGCCATGCGTCCGTTTCGGCAAGCTCGGTGTAGCCCGCGTCGCGCAGCCGCGCGGCCGCGGTGGCGCACACATGGAACGGCGACGGCGACGCGTCGATGAACTCACACAAGCTGTGGGGGCTGGCTGGCATATCTCTATCTTGACCGTGATTTCCCGCCGCGCCGCGTTAGGGTCCATTTGTGCCCGCACCACAGCCTCAGCCGGTTCTCGCCCCACTGACCCCGGCTGCCGTCTTCCTGGTTGCGACCATCGACCAAGGCCAGGAGGCGACAGTCCACGACGCGCTGCCCGACATCTCGGGTCTGGTCCGCGCCATCGGCTTCCGTGACCCCGCCAAGCGACTCTCGGCGATCACCTCGATCGGATCCGATGCATGGGACCGGTTGTTCAGCGGCCCACGCCCGGCCGAACTGCATCCGTTCCGCGAGATCGACGGTGGACGCCACCACGCGCCCGCGACGCCGGGCGATCTGCTGTTCCACCTGCGCGCCGAGTCCATGGACGTGTGTTTCGAACTGGCGACCAAGCTCGTCGAGGCCATGTCCGGGGCGATCACGATCGTCGACGAGACGCACGGATTCAAGTTCTTCGACAACCGTGACCTCATGGGGTTCGTCGACGGCACCGAGAACCCGGACGGCAACCTCGCGGTCGTCGCGACCCAGATCGGCGACGAGGACCCGGATTTCGCCGGCGGCTGCTACGTGCACGTGCAGAAGTACCTGCACGACATGGCTTCCTGGAACTCGCTGTCCGTCGAGGAGCAGGAACGCGTGATCGGCCGCACCAAGCTCGACGACATCGAGTTGGACGACGACGTCAAACCCGCCAATTCGCATGTGGCGCTCAACGTCATCGAGGACGAGGACGGCAACGAGCTCAAGATCATCCGGCACAACATGCCGTTCGGCGAGATCGGCAAGGGCGAGTTCGGTACGTACTACATCGGTTACTCGCGCACACCCAGCGTCACCGAGCGCATGCTCGACAACATGTTCATCGGTGATCCGCCGGGCAACACCGACCGCATCCTGGATTTCTCCACCGCCATCACCGGCGGGCTGTTCTTCACCCCCACCGTCGACTTCCTCGACGACCCACCACCTCTTCCGTCGGAGGACGACCGTGCCGAACCGGCTTCGGCGCCTTCGGCCGACCCGGTCCACACCGACGGCTCACTCGGAATCGGCAGCCTGAAAGGAACCCGCTGATGAACAACCTCTATCGCGACCTCGCCCCGATCACCGAATCCGCTTGGGCCGAGATCGAACTGGAGGCGACCCGCACGTTCAAGCGTCACATCGCCGGACGCCGGGTGGTCGACGTCAGCGGGCCCAACGGTCCGACGACCGCGAGCGTCAGCACGGGTCATCTGCTCGACGTGAGCCCGCCCGGCGACGGCGTCATCGCGCATCTTCGCGATGCCAAACCGCTCGTGCGCCTGCGGGTGCCGTTCACGGTGGCGCGCAGGGACATCGACGACGTCGAGCGCGGCTCGCAGGACTCCGACTGGGATCCGGTCAAGGACGCCGCCAAGAAGCTCGCGTTCGTCGAGGACCGCGCGATCTTCGAGGGCTATGCCGCCGCGTCGATCGAGGGCATCCGCAGTTCCAGCTCCAACCCCGCGCTCGCACTGCCCGACGACGCCCGCGAGATCCCCGACGTGATCGCCCAGGCCCTCTCCGAGCTGCGTCTGGCCGGTGTCGACGGGCCCTACTCGGTGCTGCTCTCGGCCGAGACCTACACCAAGGTCAGCGAGACCACCGCACACGGATATCCGATCCGCGAGCACATCAACCGCCTCGTCGACGGTGAGATCATCTGGGCGCCCGCGATCGACGGTGCGTTCGTGTTGTCAACGCGCGGCGGTGATTTCGACCTGCAGCTCGGCACCGACGTGTCCATCGGCTACCTGTCCCATGACGCCGAGGTGGTCCACCTCTACATGGAGGAGACCATGACGTTCCTGTGCTACACCGCTGAGGCCTCTGTCGCGCTGACCCCCTGACCCCGTAGCGGGTCACCCCGCACCGCGAGCGAGTCACCCCGCACCGCGAGCGGTCACCCTGCACCGCGAGCGTGCGTGTCTGCTGCCCGGCACACCGCGAATCAGCAGCACTCGGCGCACGCTCGTGGATGGCGAGAGTGCGCAGAGTGCTCAGCTCGGCGGACTCAGAAGCGAAATCAGACCGACAGGATCGCGTCGAGCGCGGAGTAGAACAGGCCCAGTCCGTCGTCGGACGGTCCGGTCAACGCCTCGGTGGCGTGTTCGGGATGCGGCATGAGGCCGACGACGCGGCGATTCTCCGAGCAGATGCCCGCGATGTCGCGCATCGACCCGTTGAGGTTCTCGCGATAGCGGAAGACCACGCGGTCCTCGCCCTCGAGTTCGTCGAGCACGGACTCGGACGCCACGTAGCGCCCCTCGCCGGACTTCAGCGGGATCAGCAGGTCGGCACCGGTCTCGTAGCGCGTGGTCCACGCCGAGGTGTTGGACGCCACTTCGAGCCACACGTCGCGGCAGACGAAGTGCAGACCCGCGTTGCGGGTCAGCGCGCCGGGCAGCAGGCCGGCCTCGCACAGCACCTGGAAGCCGTTGCAGATGCCGAGCACGGGCATGCCCTTGTTGGCGGCCTCGACCACCGAGCCCATCACGGGCGCGAACTTCGCGATGGCGCCGCACCGCAGGTAGTCCCCGTAGGAGAAACCGCCGGGCACCACGACCGCGTCGACGCCGTGCAGATCCGCGTCGGCGTGCCACAGGCTCACGGCCTCAGCACCCGCCAGACGGACCGCGCGGGCCGCGTCGATGTCGTCCAGCGTGCCGGGGAACGTGATCACGCCCACACGAGTGGTCATGCGTCCTCCCGGCTCACAGTGAAGTCCTCGATGACGGTGTTCGCCAGGAGCGATTCCGCGATCTCGTTGAGGGTTTCGTCGGTCACGGAATCGTCGACCTCAAGCTCAAAACGCTTGCCCTGCCGCACGTCTGATATGCCTTTGTGCCCGAGTCGGCCAAGCGCTCCCACGATGGCCTGACCTTGCGGGTCGAGGATCTCAGCCTTGGGCATGACGTGCACAACCACCTTTGCCACGGCGTTCACTCTACCGGCACGATCCCAGGTAGGCGTCACACAGTGGTGCGGCCATCGCGTCGAGCACCTGGCTATCGTCCACCGACGGCCACGGCACCTGCGGCGGGGTCGTCGACCACAGCGCGAGCTCCACGACGGTGCTGTTGTTGGGGTCGGCGAGCAAATACTGGCGCAGAACCCGGTCGCCGAAGGCGATCACCCCGGCCAGCCGGCCCGGTTCGTCGGTGGTGAGCGACGGTGAGCTGTCGGGCGCCACCAGCTGACACGCCCGGATCGCGGCGGCCGACGCGCTCACGGCCTCCATCGCGAGCTGCCCGCCCCGCCAGGTCTCGCCGCGCCAGTGGATGATCTGCGCGGAGAGCTGCCACTGCCCCACCGGCCGGGCCACCTCGGCCCGCGCGCTCACCGCATAGTGCCGCGGATCGTCGGGCAGCAGCGGCAGCGCGCACTCCTGTTCGAACCGGAACCGCGGCGACACCGTCGTCACGGCCAAACCGGCCAGCCGTGGCCAGCGGTACTCGCGGTACAGCGGGATCTCGGTGGCCGCGATCCACGCCGAATCCGGGATGCGGTCGCACATCGGCGGGCAGTTCATGGGCGCGGCCCCGGCCGGCACCGCAACCAGTGTCGTGGCCGCCAGCCCCGCCGCGGCGAGCAACGTTGCCCAGATCAACCGCATGAATCCTCCCACCGAGGGCAACAATATAGAGATGCAACTGACCCATTTCGGACATTCGTGCCTTTTGGCGACCATTTCCGATACGACGGTGTTGTTCGACCCCGGCAACTTCTCGCACGGTTTCGAGGGCATCACCGGGCTGTCGGCGATCCTGATCACCCATCAGCACCCCGATCACGCCGACACGACGCGTCTGCCCGCGCTGCTCGACGCGAACCCGCAGGCGAAGCTGTACGCCGATCCGCAGACGGCGGCGCAACTCGGTGAGCCGTGGACCGCAGTGCACGTCGGTGACGAGTTCACCATCGGCTCGATCAACGTCCGCGGTGTCGGCGGCAAGCACGCCGTCATCCACCCGGAAATCCCTGTCATCGACAACATCTCGTACCTGCTCGGTGACGACGAGCATCCGGCCCGGTTCATGCATCCGGGTGATGCATTGTTCGTCCCAGGCGAACCGGTCGACGTGCTCGCGACGCCTGCGGCCGCGCCGTGGATGAAAGTGTCTGAGGCCGTGGACTATCTGCGTGCCGTCGCACCGCGCGCCGCGGTGCCGATCCATCAGGGCATCATCGCCCCGGACGCGCGCGGCGTCTTCTACGGGCGCCTGTCGGAGATGACGTCGACGGATTTCCAGGTGCTGCAGGAGGAGAACGGCACCGAGGTCTGAGTCGACGGTATTTCAGGCGATGTCGGCGGCCGCACCGCGGCCGGCGGCACGCCCGGAGAAGATGCAGCCGCCGAGGAACGTCCCCTCCAGCGACCGGTAGCCGTGCACGCCGCCGCCGCCGAATCCCGCGGCCTCACCGGCCGCGTACAACCCGCCGAACGTGGTGCCGTCCTCTTTGAGGACGCGCGAGTCCAGGTCGGTTTCCAGTCCCCCCAGCGTCTTTCGCGTGAGGATGTGCAGTTTCACCGCGATCAGCGGACCCGCCTTGGGATCGGTGAGGCGGTGCGGTGCGACGACGCGCGTGAACCGGTCGCCCAGGTAGTTGCGCGCGGCGCGGATCGCGGTGATCTGGCCGTCCTTGGTGAAGCGGTTGGCCACCTCACGGTCGCGCGCGGTGACCTCGGCCGCCACCTTGGCGTAGTCCAGCGGTACGACGTCGGGCAGATCGTTCATGCCTGCCACCAGATCCCGCAGCGAGGTGGCGCTCACGAAGTCGACGCCGTGGTCGACGAACGCCTGCACGGGCGCCGGCGCACCGGGCTTGACGCGCGAGAGGAGGTCGCGCACGTTGCGTGATGTGAGATCCGGGTTCTGCTCCTGGCCCGACAGCGCGAACTCCTTGGCGATGATGCGCGCGTTGAGGATGAACCACGTGTAGTCCTGCCCGCTGCGGCAGATGTGCTCCAACGTGCCGAGCGTGTCGTATCCGGGATACAGCGGGACAGGGAGCCGATCGCCGTTGGCGTCCAACCACAGTGACGACGGACCGGGCAGGATCCGGATGCCGTGGTTGGGCCACACGGGGTCGTAGTTGGTGATGCCTTCGGTGTAGTGCCACATGCGGTCGTTGTTGATCACGTGGGCGCCCGCCGATTCGGCGATGCCGATCATGCGGCCGTCGACGTGCGCGGGCACGCCGCTGATCAACTGATCGGGCACCCGGCCAAGCCGCGCCGGCCAGTTCTTGCGCACCAGCTCCAGGTTGCCACCTATGCCGCCGCTCGCGACGATGACCGCGGAGGCTCGGAATTCGAAGTCGCCGATCACTTTCCGCGACGACGCGACACCGCGCGGGGCGTTGCTGGGCTCAAGGATCGAGCCGCGCACCCCGGCCACCAGGCCCTCGTTGACGATGAGTTCGTCGACCCGGTGCCGGTGGGCGAACCGCACCCGCACGCTGTCGCGGATGCGTCGCGCGAAGATCTCGACGAGCGCCGGGCCGGTGCCCCACGTGATGTGAAACCGCGGCACCGAATTGCCGTGGCCCAGCGCGTCGTACCCGCCGCGCTCGGCCCAGCCGACCAGCGGGAAGGTCTGCAGCCCACGCGCCCGCAACCAACTGCGCTTCTCCCCCGCGGCGAAGTCGACGTAGGCATGGGCCCACTCACGCGGCCAGTGGTCCTCGGGCCGGTCGAAGCCCGCCGTGCCCAGCCAGTCCTGCAGCGCGAGTTCCTGGCTGTCGCGGATCCCGAGCCTGCGCTGCTCGGGACTGTTGACGAAGAACAGGCCCCCGAACGACCAGAAGGCCTGGCCACCGATGTTGGCCGCGTTCTCCTGGTCGACGATGATCACGCTGTGCCCGCGTTCGACGAGCTCGCATGCGGCGACCAGTCCGGCCAGACCTGCTCCCACGACGATGACGTCGGCGTCTGCCATGAGACGTCACCATAGCGTGAGTCAGGCGGCCTTGTTCAGTACCGAGGGCGAAGCAGATTCGGGCTGCCACCGATACACCGTGGGCACGCATCCGTGCAGCAAAGCCAGATCGACCGCGTCGAGCATGGCCTGGCGCGGTCCCGGCGCCCGCAGGTGCCGCGCGGCAACCGCGACTCGCACCACCCCGCCGCGGCGCGCGGTGCGCGCGGTGGTCAGCACCAGCGTGCGGCACCACCACGGTTCGGTGAGGAAACCTTCGCCGATCCCGACGACGCGGGTGCGGGTGGTGGTCCGGCGGACCAGGTCGGTGATCCCGTGCAGGTCGGCCACCAATCGAAAGCCGTTGCGCGGCAGCGCCGTCACCGTTCCCGGTGAGACGTTCCAGCCGGGGGCCGCGAACAGCCTGGTGCGCAGGCCCACGTGTTCGAGGATGCGATCGGCGCCGAGCAACCGCAGGTTGGCCTCGTGCGCGGGCAGCGCGGCGAACTCACCGCGGCGTTTTTTCGTCGCGGCCTCGTCGTAACCGTGCAGCACCACGGCGTCACCGGACGCACGCCGCACGGTGAGCCACTCGACGGTCTGGGCATCGCTCTCGAGCCGGTAGCCACCCTTGAGCCGCGGCGCCACCAGCAGTGACGCGGGCACACCGCGGGCATCGAGTTCGGCGCAGAACGTCGCGACCTCGTCCAGGGTGCGGTGGCTGATCTGGGAGATCGAGACGATGAGTTGTCCGGTCACGACGCGAGTGTGGCGTCCTCAGGTGTCGCGATGGTTGCCGGCACCCGCACTGCGGGTGTCCGGTTTACGAAACGACCTTCTCGATCGCCTCGATCACCTCAGGGGCGTCCGGTTCTGTGCGGGGCCGGAACCGGTTGACGACGATGCCGTCGGCCGCCAGCAGGAACTTCTCGAAGTTCCACTGGATGTCGCCCGCCTCGCCACCGGCGTCGGGGGTCTCGGTCAGTGCGGCGTACAGCGGGTGGCGCTCTGCGCCGTTGACGTCGGTCTTGGCCAGCAACGGGAACGTCACGCCGTAGGTGGTCGAACAGAACGTCTGAATTTCCTCGGCCGTGCCCGGTTCCTGTCCCATGAATTGGTTACAGGGCACACCGATCACCGTGAGGCCGCGGTCACCGTATTCCTGCGCGAGTTTCTCCAGTGCGCTGTATTGCGGTGTCAGACCGCATTTCGAGGCGACGTTGACCACGAGTGCGGCCCCGGGGGCCAACTCGCCGAGCGTGGTCTGCTTGCCGTCGAGGGTGGTCAAGTTGATGTTCTTGAGGCTCACCGGTGCGACGCTACCGGAGTCAGCCGTCGAACAGGATGGCTCCCAGACGCTCGACCGTGGCGATCGGGTCACGGTCGGTGTCGATCGCGTCGTTGAGCCACAGCAGCGAAAAACCGTGCACCATCGACCATGCCGCGAGCGCGGCCGCGGCCGGATCGTCCTTGGCCTTGGGGTCGTCCAGGGTGCCGACCCCGCGGTTGAGTTCGGCACCCGCCGCCGAGGCGGCCGCGACGAGACCCGGGTCGGTGTCGTCGTACAGCGACTTGTCGAACATGACCGCGTAGTGGCCCGGATGGTCGAGCGCGAAGCGCACATACGCCTTGGCGGCGTCGATGAACTGTCCGCGCACGTCTTTCAGGGCGTCGGCCAGCAGTTGGTACCCCTCGGTGGCCAGCGCGGTGAACAGGCCGCGCCGGTCGGTGAAATGGTGCGCCGGCGCGGCGTGAGAGACCCCCGCGGTGCGCGCGAGTTCGCGCAGCGAGATGCCGTCCGCTCCGCGCTCGGCCACCAGCGTCGCCGCGTGCTGCAGGATCACGGCCTTGAGGTCGCCGTGGTGGTATGCCATACCGACGATCCTATCGAAACAATCTTGACAGTGGCTAAATCGACGCGCACAATCGCAGGATCTAGCCACTGGCAAGATTGGATGGAGCATGGCGGTATTCGCGACACTGGTGCTCGGCACCGTCATCGCCAGGATCGTGGGACTGCTCGGCGTCGCCTACGTCGACACGTGGTCGTCGGCGGCCGCGGTCGGCCTGGCCGCGATGTTCGCGCTGACCGGGATCGCCCACTTCGTCGATCCGTTGCGCCGCGACATGATCGCGATCGTGCCGCCGCGCCTGCCCGCGCCGGGACTGCTGGTCACCGTCACCGGCGCGCTCGAACTCCTCGGCGCGGCAGGCCTGCTGTACCCGCCGACGCGCGTCGCGGCCGCGGTGTGCCTGTTCGTGTTGATGCTGGCCATGTTCCCGGCCAACGTCTACGCCGCGCGGATGCCCGATCCGCCGAAGTCGATGACGTCGAAGCTAGGTGTCCGGACCGCCGAAGAGGGCGTCTACCTGGCCGCTGCCGTACTGGTCGCGATCGGCGGCGGCCAGTAGCCACGCGTACTGGAACGCGGCCTCGCGCCACCGCTCGTAGCGTCCGCTCAGCCCACCGTGGCCCGCCACCATCTCGGTCTTGAGCAGCACCGGGTTGTTGTCGGTCTTGGTGTGACGAAGCGCGGCAACCCATTTCGCCGGTTCGACGTAGTACACGCGGGTGTCGTTGAGCGACGTCATCGCCAGGATCGGCGGATAGTCCTGCGTCGTGACGTTCTCGTACGGCGAGTACGACTTCATGTACCGGTACACCTCGGGGTCCTCCAGCGGGTTGCCCCACTCGTCCCATTCGGTGACCGTCAGCGGCAGCGACGGGTCCAGGATCGTGGTGAGCGCGTCGACGAACGGCACCTGCGCCAGAATCCCGGCGAACAGGTCCGGCGCCATGTTGGCCACCGCACCCATCAGCAGGCCACCCGCGCTGCCGCCGAGTGCCACCAGGTTCTGCGGGCGCGTGAGCCCCTGGTCGATGAGATGGCGTGCCACCGCGATGAAGTCGGTGAAGGTGTTCTTCTTCTCCAGCAGCTTGCCGTGCTCGTACCACGACCGGCCCAGCTCACCGCCGCCACGGACGTGCGCGATCGCGAACACCATGCCGCGGTCCAAGAGCGACAGCCGCGCGATCGAGAATCGCGGATCCTCGCACGACTCGTAGGCGCCGTAGCCGTAGAGCAGCGTCGGCGCCGGGAACTGCACACCGGCGCGGTGCACGATCGAGATAGGCACACGCGCACCGTCTTCGGCGATCGCCCAGTCGCGGCGCTCCACGTAGTCCTCGGGGCGGTAGCCGCCCAGGACGGGCTGCTCACGCAGCAGGGTCCGCTCGCCGGTCGCCAGATCCAGGTCGTACACCCGCGCCGGGGTGATGAACGACGTCGCCGCGATACGCAGCTTGGGTGTCGACCAGTTCGGGTTGCCGGCCAGGCCCGCCGCGGTGAGCTCGGATTCGAACGTGATCTCCTGCGCTCGGCCGTATTCGCCGTCGGCGTCGATTGGCCACAGCTGGATCTTCGGCAGCGCCTCGCTGCGGTAGCTCACCACCAGGAACCCGTCGAACGCGTCGACCGCGTCGAGTCGCACATCGTCGCGGTGCGCGATGAGCGTGCGGAAGTCGTTCGGATCGCTGACCGGGGCGTCGACCAGCATGAAGTTCTCGGCGCCGTCGTTGTGCAGGATCAGGAACCGGTCCTCGCCGCCCACCACCGCGTGTTCGACGGAGTACTCCACCAGGTCGCGGCGCCCCCACACCGAGGTGAACTCGGCCTGCGGATCGGTCGCGTCGCCGTAGCGCACCTCGGATGTCACGGCGCTGCCCGCGGCGATGAACACGTACTTGTCGCTGCGACTGCGCCCGATGCCGACCCAGAACCGTTCGTCGGGTTCGTGATACACCCGCTCGCCCGGCAGACCGGCGCCCAGGCGGTGGCGCCACACGGTGTCCGGGCGCCACGCGTCGTCCACGGTCGTGTAGTAGAACGTCCGGTTGTCGGCCGCCCAGATGCCGCCCGCACCGATCCCGGTGATCGTGTCGTCGTACAGCTCACCGGTGTGAAGGTCTTTGAACCGCAACGTGTACCGCTCGTCACCCAGGACGTCGACCGAGTAGGCCAGGGTGTTGCCGTCCAGGCTCACCGTCGCGGCGCCCAGCGCGAAGTACTCGTGCCCGTCGGCCTCGACGTTCTCGTCGAGCAGGATCTGCTCGCCCGGAACCTCGGTGTGCTCGTCGAAGGTCGGCGGCGTCCAGTCGTCGGGATCGCTGACCGGGCACCGGCAGTGCACGGCGTACTGCTTACCCTCGAAGCTGCGCGCGTAGTACCACCACGGCCCGCGACGCATCGGCACCGACAGATCGGTTTCCTTGGTGCGGGCCTTGATCTCGTCGAAGATCTTCTGCCGCAACGGCTCCAGATGCGCCGTGACGGACGCGGTGTAGGCGTTCTCGGCCTCCAGGTAGCCGATCACCTCGGGGTCGTCCTTGTCGCGCAACCACTCGTAGGGATCGATGAACACATCGCCGTGGTGCTCACGACGGTGGTTGAGCCGCTTGGCGACCGGGGGTTCCACAGGCTGCTGCTCGCTCATGCACCGATCCAATCGTCGAAACTGAGACCCGAGATGCGTTCGTAGGCCTCGATGTACCGCTCGCGCGTGGCCGCGACGATGTCGTCGGGCAGCGCGGGCGGCGGGGTGTTGCCGTGGCGGTCCCAGCCCGACTCCGGGCCGGTGAGCCAGTTGCGCACGAACTGCTTGTCGAAGCTGTTCTGCACCACGCCCGGCTGGTAGCTGTCGGCACGCCAGTAGCGCGACGAGTCGGGCGTGAACACCTCGTCGGCCAGCACCACGGTGCCGTCCCTGTCGACACCGAACTCGAACTTGGTGTCGGCGATGATGATCCCCTTGCTCAGCGCATGGTCGGCGCCGGCGGTGTAGGTCTGCAGCGTGCGGTCGCGCAGCTGGTTGGCCAGCTCCGCGCCCACCAGCTCGATCACCTTCGCGAACGAGATGTTCTCGTCGTGCTCGCCGATCTCGGCCTTGGTGGCCGGGGTGAACAACGGCTCGTCGAACTTGCTCGCCTCCCCCAGCCCGGGCGGCAGCGCGATGCCGCACACCGTGCCCGTCTGCTGGTAATCGATCAGCCCCGAGCCGGTCAGGTAGCCGCGCGCCACGCACTCGACCGGCAGCATCTCCAGGCGGCGCACCACGAGCGCGCGGCCCAGCACGTCGGCGGGGATGCGCTCGTCGTCGGGCGGGCCTGCGAGGTGGTTCGGCACCCCTGCGGTTCGCAGCAGGTGGTCGAAGAAGAACACGCTCATCGCGGTCAGGATCCGGCCCTTGTCCGGGATCTGGGAATCCAGGATGTAGTCATAGGCCGAAATCCGGTCGCTGGCCACGAAGAGCAGGTGCTCGTCGTCGATGCGGTAGATCTCGCGGACTTTGCCGCTGGCCAGGTGTTGGTAGTCGGACAGAGCAGGGCGCATTCGGCCAGCCTATGTGTTGGGATCGGGTCCATGAGATCGCGGTACCTGCCCTATGCCAGCAGACCGGGCCGATTGCTCGCACAGTTGTTCAGCGATGTGGCGGTGATCCTGTGGACCGCGATATGGGTGCTGGTGGGCATGGCCGTGCACTCCGCGGTGTCGACGATCGCCGAGGTCGGGCGGCAGGTGGAGACCGGAGCCAACGGTGTGTCGGAAAACCTCAGCTCAGCCGGGGACAGCACCGACAACGTGCCGCTGATCGGCGACACGCTGAGCAAGCCGCTGCGCGCGGCCAGTGACGCGGCTCTCGACATCGCGGGCGCCGGGCACAACCTCGACTCCACCGCGAGTTGGCTCGCGTGGGTGCTCGCGCTGGCCGTCGCCGCCGCGCCCATCCTGTTCGTCGCCATGCCCTGGCTGTATCTGCGCGTGCGATTCTTCCGGCGCAAGTGGACCGCGATCACGCTGGCGTCCACGGCCGCGGGAGAACAGTTGCTCGCGTTGCGAGCCCTGGCCAACCGGCCGCTGAGCAAGCTCACCGCGGTCTCCGACGACCCGGTCGGCGCCTTCCAGCGCCAGGATCATGCCGCGATCCGCGGGCTCGCGGCCCTCGAACTGCGCTCGGCGGGCATGCGCCTGCGCCGCATCCCGTGATTTGTGGAGTTTTTCCGTCGCTGAGCGCACGAAAAACTCCACAAATCGCTGGGGTGGAACCGGTTGAGGGGCTGGGACCGTCCAATGCTTTGTGATCGACGACTATCTGCGTGACCACGACGGCGTGATCACCCTTGCGCAGGCACGCGAGGCAGGCCTGAGCGAGAACTCCGTGCGGCGCAGGGTTCGGTCGGGGCGCTGGCTTCGCTGTTCGCGCGGCGTCTACTTCGCCACGGACCGTCCCTTCACCGATCAGGCCCGTATCCGTGTCGGCGTGTGGTCGTACGGTCCTCAGGCGACCGCGAGCGGGTTGGCTGCCGCGTGGTGGCTCGGCGTCACGAAGTATGCGCCCGAGATCGTCGAAGTGACCGCACCGCGTTCGAGTCGCCTGCAACACCGCCCGGGCACCAGGCTGCGCCGCCGGGATCTGTGGCCCACCGACGTCGTGGAGCGCAACGGTCTGCGGGTGACGACGCTGCCACTGACCGTGGTGGAGGCGGCCGCGCGACGGGGTGGCGGCGCCAAGCTCATGGACTCAGCCCTTCAACGCCACGTCGAACTGCGTGAACTGTGGCGAGTCCACCTGCGCAACACGGGCAGGCATGGTTCACCCGCCGCGCGCCGGCTGTTGATCGCGGCCGACGACGGTGCCCGCTCGGCCGCCGAGCGCCTCCTGGTGAAGCTGCTGAAGGATGCCCGGATCATCGGCTGGAAGGCCAATCACCGCGTGGGCCGGTTCGTGGTGGACGTGGCGTTCCCCGCGGTGAAGGTCGCCATCGAGGCCGACGGCTGGGCGTTCCACAGTGATCAGGCGGACTTCCAGCACGACCGCATCAAGCAGAACGAGTTGACCTTGATGGGCTGGCTGCCGTTGCGGTTCACGTGGCTGGACCTCACCGAGTACCCGCAACGTGTGATCGCCGAGATCCGCTTCGCTATCGACTCCCGGACAGCCGCCGCAGCCACCTCGTATACGAGTGCCGCACGGTGACCGTGCCCATGCGCACCCGGCCCCGCACGACAAGGTGCAGATGCTCCGACGGCGGACTGGAGCGCACCTTGAGTGTGGCGTTGCCGGCGACCGGATGAACCCCGTTGAGATCGGCCGTGGCGTTGCCCGGCACGATCAGGGTGGTGGTACTGCAGTAGTCGTCGATCTCGATGTGCACCACGCGCCCGGGAAGAACCGCGGACGTGAAATCCAGCGTGGTGTTGCACATCCTGGTGACGAGCCGCAGAGTCGGGGCGACGGTCCACTGCCCGCGGCGCTCGATGGTCGACATCCAGCTGCGCAGTTCCTCGGGTCGCCGCTGCACCGTGGGCGCCATGGGCGCCGTCGGGTCCGGCAGGTCCGCGAGGACGGCGTTGAGTTCCCCACGGGTGCGCGCGGCCAGGGCGATGTCGACGCGCTCGGTGAACTCGTCGAGCGTGAGCATGCCTGCCCCGACGGCACGTTCGAGGGCGTGCCTGACCTGGGTGCGTTCGGCATCCGAGACTCGCAGATTGTCACCTGAGACCGGGTCCATGTTCCCCAAGGGTAGGTGACTCAGCGGGGCACCCGCGTTGCCACGGCCATCAGCCACGCGGCAAACGCGATACCGAAGAACACCTGCGACACCACAACCAGTGGATGCCAACCGGTTTCGCCCGCGACGGCAAACGATGCGGCGGAGTACATGCCGAGCGGGAACACCGCGGGCCAGTTGTTGAGCTGCCGCCAGCCCGTGAGTGCCAACGGCACGATCTGCACCGAAGCGACGCCCAGCGTGACCACGGTGACCGCGAGCACGGCGTCGGCGATCGGGCCAGGGTGCAGCGTGGAGTGGATGTGCTCGCCGGCCAGGGTCGCGATCGCCGCGGCGCCCATCAGGATCCAGTGATCGGCGGGCACGTTGCGCCGCGTCTCGGGTTCGACGAGGCCCCGCCACGCGACCAGACCGGTCATCACCACGTATACGCACATCGCCAGCACCCACAGAGACATCGCCGCGAAGAGGTTTCCGCCGGCCATGAAGACGATCGCCAGCCCGGATGTCGCGACGCTGGCCAGTTCCCACAGGCCGCGGGCACGATCACGCATGCCGGTCAGGCCCAACCGCCGCATGCGGCGAATGACCATCGGCGCCAGCGACACCCAGCCCGCCGTCGCGAGCGGGCCGAACACCCAGACGCTCCACCCGTATTCGTGCAACCGCGCGGTGAGCACGGCACACGCGGCCACGTAGGTGTACAACGACATCACGATGTCGATGTCACCGATGTCGAATGTTCGCCACCGCGCCGCGGTCAGGTACATCAGCACCGGCAGCGCGAGCAACGCCAGCACCGCGAGCGGGGCACTGATCACGCCGAGGTGGTGGTCGGCCGCGGCGATGGACACGATGCCGGTGGCCATGACCACCGCGAACACATTGGGTTTCACGCGTCGAACTCGACCACCAGGTGGCGGATCCCGGTATGGCGGTTGCTGCGCGTCCACTCGACGGGTTTGACCAGACGCGCCGCCGAGAACCGGCGCAGCAGTTCCTCGAACAGCACCCGCAACTCCAGGCGTGCGAGGTTGGCGCCCAGGCAGTAGTGCACACCCTGACCGAAACCCAGGTGCGGATTGGGTTTTCGTGTGATGTCGAAGACGTCGGGATCGGTGAAGACCAGCGGATCCCGGTTCGCCGAGCCCTCCCAGATCTGCACCTTGTCGCCCGCGGCGATCCGGCAGCCACCCAGTTCGACGTCGCGTGTCGCGGTGCGGCGCTTCGACGGTGACGGCGACGTCCAGCGCACCATCTCCTCGACCGCGGTGGGCAGCAACGCGAGATCCGCGCGTAGCAAAGCCATTTGCGACGGACGCTCGATGAGCGCGAGCAGCCCTCCTGCCACGGCGTTGCGGGTGGTCTCGGCACCCGCGCTGAACAGCAGGCTGAAGAACAGATACAACTCCAGGTCGGACAACTCGGCATCATGAGCGTTCGCCACGACCGACAGCATGTCGTCGGTCGGCGCCGCTCGTTTGGCGGCGATCAGTTCCATGCCGTAGCGGTACATGCGGTTACCGGCCTCTTCGGGTGTCAACTGCCCCACCGAGGCCGTGCGGGAACCGGAGAAGTCGAACTGCGGCTCGATCGCGTGAAACAGCCAATGACGTTCGGATTCCGGCACTCCCAGCAGGATGCAGATCATCTGCATGGGCAGTTCCGCGGCCACCTCCACCAGGAAGTCCAGCGGCACGCCGGGTTCGACGGCGTCGAGCAGG
>Ga0180218_1000730_pt1 | contig 25668 bp, 22 predicted proteins | sample eDN3rd37CKraftBY_FD_151334 | JGI IMG/M metagenome (GOLD analysis project Ga0180218, IMG submission 151334) | Enriched backyard soil microbial communities from Emeryville, California, USA - eDNA 3rd pass 37_C Kraft BY (version 2) (version 2) | ecosystem: Environmental > Terrestrial > Soil >...
GGTTTTCCCGGGGGGGGCTGAACGTGTATTCTGGCCACAGGTGCCGCCGGGAGCGGGGCAGGAGTTGATGCGCGGAATGAATGCGGTTCTGGAGGTTGTCGTTAACGGCGAGAAGGCCCGCACGCGGGCCCGGACGCTCGCCGAGCTTCTGATCGAGCTCGGCTACGGCGGTGCCAAGGTCGCGACAGCGCGCAACGGCGACTTCGTGCCCCTGCGCAAGCGGGACGCGGTCGAGCTTACCGGCGGCGATACGATCGAGATTGTAGCGCCGAGACAGGGCGGATGATGACGGACACGATGACCAACACCCGGCCAGATGCCATGCGGTCCGCTGCGGGACGAGACGGCCTGGAAGTCTATGGCACGCGCCTCGACTCGCGCCTCTTTCTTGGCACGGCTCAGTATCCGTCCCCGCAGGTTCTCGAGCGCGCGGTTAAGGCTGCCGGCGCCGACGTCGTGACCGTGTCCGTCCGGCGCGAGGGCGCGCGCGACAAGGGGGGCCAGCATTTCTGGGAGCTCATTGCCGGCCTCGGCGTGCGTGTGTTGCCCAACACGGCCGGCTGCCGGACGGCGCGTGAGGCCATTGCTACCGCGGAGATGGCGCGCGAGCTTTTCGATACGGACTGGGTCAAGGTCGAGGTCATCGCCAACGACGATACGCTGCAGCCGGACCTCTTCGGCCTCGTCGAGGCCGCGGGCGTGCTCGTCCGCGAGGGCTTCAAGGTCTTTCCCTATACGACCGAGGATCTGGGCGCCGCGGAGCGCCTGCTCGCGGCGGGCTGCGAGCTGTTGATGCCCTGGGGCGCGCCGATCGGCACCGGGCGTGGTCTCGCCAATCCTTACGCCCTGCGCACGCTGCGCAACTATTTTCCCGGCGTGCCGCTCGTCGTCGATGCCGGCATCGGCGCGCCGAGCCACGCCGCGCAGGCCATGGAAATGGGCTTCGACGCGGTGCTGCTCAACACAGCGGTTGCCAAGGCAGGCGATCCCGTCGCCATGGCGGAAGCCATGGGCGCCGCGATACGTGCGGGCCGCACGGCCTTCCTCGCCGGCATCATGGAGGTGCGCGACATGGCGGCGCCATCGACGCCGGTGGCCGGAACGCCGTTTTTCGATCTCAAGTGAGCGAGCAGCAAATGCCTGCACCCGCGGTGCTCGACGTTTTCTACCCGATCGTGCCGGATACCGGCTGGGCGCGGCGACTCGTGCCGCTCGGCATCAGGACCGTCCAGCTTCGCTTCAAGGGCACGGATGCCCGTGAAATCCGTCGCGAGATCGCGGAGAGCCTGGAACTCTGCATCGCTCATGGCTGCCAGCTCATCGTCAACGATCACTGGCAGGCTGCGATCGATGTCGGCGCCGATTTCGTCCACCTCGGTCAGGAGGATCTGGCCGAAGCCGACCTTGCAATCATCAAGGCGGCCGGCGTGCGGCTCGGCATCTCGACGCATGACGAGGCGGAACTCGCCATTGCGCTCGCGGCCGAGCCTGACTACGTGGCGCTCGGGCCTATCTGGGAGACCAAGCTCAAGGTCATGAAATGGGGCCCCCAGGGCCTCGACCGCGTCGGGGCTTGGAAGCGGAGAATTGGCGATTTGCCGCTCTGCGCTATCGGCGGAATCACGCCCGAGCGGGCGCCAGGCGTCCTCGCAGCGGGAGCGGATTGCGTCGCCGTGATTACCGATTTCTTCACGCATCCGGATCCAGAAAAGAGGGTCCGTCAATGGCTTAGCTGGGCGGAAGAAGTACGCCCCACGTGAGCGGCCGAACGAATTTCCGTCCCCGTCGTTATTGAGTGCATCGGGCGCTCATATGACTTGTTTGTGACAAGCCGAGCGCCGAAATTGCTTGAGCGTCTCACCAAGGGCCTCCATGGCGTATCGATTGAAGTTGAAGGAGCCGCTGACCAAGGGCGTGCGCCGTATTGCGGGCGAGCAGCTTGGGAACGCGGCTGCCCGGCTTGAAGGCGGCTCCAATCCCGAGACGAGCGTGCACGAGGCACGAAAGAGCCTGAAGCGCACGCGAGCCCTGCTCCGCCTCATTCGACCGGGCCTTGGCGAGACGGATTTCCGCAAGGCCAATGCGCGCCTCAGGGACATTGCCCGCAGCCTCTCGGCGGCCCGCGATCGCGATGTGGTTCGTGGCCTTCTCAAGAGCCTCGAGGAAGCCAAGCCATCCCTGGCCAAAGCGGCGGGGCGTCTTCGCGCTCTGCTCGACGATGCGCCGGCCATCGCCAACGGCTCGGGCGCGTCTCAGCGCAACGTGGCCGAGGCGCTGCACGAGATCGATGCCATGCGGCGCGAACTTGGCGATATCGCGCTCCATCCGGCGAGCTTCGACACCATCGTGGCCGGTCTCACGAAAAGCCATCGGGCAGGCCGCAAGGCGCTCGCGCGCGCACGAGCGAACCCGGAAGAGACCGAGGCGCTGCATGACCTGCGCAAGGCGGCGCAGGCCTATTGGCGCCAGATGATCCTCATCCAGCAAGCCTGGCCGGAAGCCTGCCTTGCGCGCGCGGCGGCAGCAAAATCCGTCGCCGATCTGCTGGGGCATGACCACGACGTCGCCCTGCTCGATGCTGTTCTGGCCGGACCGGAAGGGCAGTCATTGACCGCAGCCGAGCGACGCACGCTGGCTCGGTACTGTGCCGGGCGTCATAGTGAGCTCAGGGCGGAGGCTCTGCCCAAGGCCGAGCTCCTTTTTATCGAGAAATCCGACCAGCTTGGTGCCCGCGTGAGGGCGCTTTGGGATTCAGCGCAGGAGGCCTTGCGCGTGCATCCTCGCGCCGAGGCGAGGAGCGAGGCGGCGGAGGATCGCCGTTCGTCGTGAATGTTCCGAGAGTGGCGGAAATATAGCTGTGGGCGCGCATGGCGGTCATGAGCGTGCGCTGAGAGACAGCCTTGCCGGAATCCCCTAGATTGCGGCCGTTCTAGCGGTTCCGGCCCGCGCAACGGTCGCCGGAACACCTCCCGCGATCATCGGCCATCTACCTGCGCAACGGGGCATCCGAAGCCGTGACAAGCGAAGCCGTACACACTGCGCCGGTAGACCGGCGCCGCATTCTGACGGCCGTCGCGGGGCTCGGTACCACGCAGATCATCGGCTGGGGAACGACGTTCTCGAGCCTCACCATCTTCGGCACGACGATCGGAACCGATCTCGCTCTTTCCCGTGAGGCGATCTTCGGTGGCATCACGATCATGCTGCTGGCAAGCGCCCTCGTAGCGCCGCGGGTCGGGCGATACGCGGATCAGAGGGGCGCCCGCTCGGTGATGATGACGGGATCGTTGCTGGTAGCACTGGCGATGATCGCGCTTGCCTTCACGCAGGGTGTCGTCACCTACCTGCTGGCCTGGGTGCTCGTCGGGCTCGCCATGCCGATGATGCTGGCCAATACCGCGCTCGTCGGCCTCGTGCAGATCGTCGGGGCGAACGCACGCCAGGCCATCACCGGCCTCATGCTCATGAGCGGGCTGACCGGCACTGTCTTCCTGCCGCTCAATGCGATGCTCATCGACAGTATCGGTTGGCGCAACGCCTATCTCTGTTTCGCTCTGCTGCATCTTCTGGTGTGCCTGCCGATCCATGCGCTCATCCTGATGCGGCATGCGCCTGCCGAGGCGCCGCGGGCACGTTCGTCCGGCGACCTCACGATCGACGGCATTCTGCCGCCCGAGAAGCGGGTCACAGCCTTCGTGATGCTCACCATCTGGTCGTGCGCGGAAGGGCTCATCGTCTGGGGCCTCTACATGCAGATCATCGATGTGCTCAAGGGCATGGGGCTCTCGGCCGTTGCCGCAGTCGGCGTGTGGGCTATCGTTGGCCCGGCGCAGGCCTCGGCCCGGTTCGGTGAGCTGATCTTCGGCGGCCGCTATTCCATTCTGACGACGGCGTTGCTTTCTTCGGCGCTGAGCTGCAGCAGTTTCTTCCTCATCCTGCCCTTTGGCGGCTCGGTCGTGACGGCGGCGGCCTTCTCGATCTGCCTGGGGCTCGGCCACGGCTTCTATGCGATCGCGCGCAATACCTTGCCGCTCTTGCTCTTCGGCGTGCGCGAATACGGCACCTATCTCGGCCGCATGATGCTGCCGCAGAGCATCGTCAATGCGGTGTCGCCGATCATATTCGCAACCCTGATCGCACGCTTCGATCCGACGAGCGCGCTCTGGCTCGCGGGCACGGCGGCATTTGCCGGCTTCGCGTCCGTGCTCATGCTCGTGCGCACCTGCCGGACCTAAATCTCGAAGAGATAACCAAGGGAGCGCTTTAGCCGCTCAGCGCGAGCGACCGTGCTTGATTTCTCCGCCGACCCGTTGCCTCAATGGCCGCGCGTCTTCCGCACTTGTGACGAGGAACGAGAATGCCAGAGCAGGACGAGAGTGGCGAGCTGACAGCCATCATTACAGGGGCGGGGTCCGGTATCGGCCAAGCTACCGCCATCCTCCTGCTCGAGCGCGGATGGAACGTTGCCGCACTCGATCTTCATCGGAAGGGCTTGGCCGAACTCGAAGCTCGCGGTGCTGGTGCCCGCCTGTTCGTGCGCGAATGCGATGTGGCGGATGAGGCTCAGGTTACGGCTATCGTAAGCGATGTCGCTTCCCGGTTCGGCCGCATCGACGGCGTTGTCAACTCGGCCGGTATGGCCGCCGACAAGCACGTCTTCGACACGTCTGCCGAGCTCTTCCGAAAGATCCTCGACGTCAACGTGGTCGGGACGTTCCTGCTCGGACGCGAGGCCGCGCGACATATGGCCAAAGCGGGCCGCGGCGCGATCGTCAACGTGGCCTCGATCTCGGGCCTCAGGGGCTCCAAGGGGCGCTCTGCATATGGGGCATCGAAGGGCGCGGTCGTCAACCTGACGCAGGTTATGGCGAACGACCTTGCGCCGCACGGCATCCGCGTAAATGCCGTTGCGCCTGGGCCCGTCGAGACGCCGATGGTCAAGGCGTTGCATACCGCCGCTGACCGCGCCCTCTACAACCGCTATGTCCCGATGAGGCGCTATGCCGAGCCGCGCGAGATCGCGAGCGTCATCCATTTCCTTCTCGACGAAAGCCAGTCGAGCTTCGTGACGGGCGAGATCATCGCGGTCGACGGCGGCTATCGCGGCGCCGGGATCATCGTCGATCCGACCTAAGTAGGGCTTCTACACAAGAGACACATGCCCCGCTATCGCATCACCATCGAGTATGACGGCACGCCGTTCATCGGCTGGCAGGTCCAGGCCGACGGCACCTCCGTGCAGGGACGACTGTCCGAGGCCATCCACAAGCTCGGCGGCGAGACGGTCGACGTGCGCGGCGCAGGGCGGACGGATGCGGGCGTGCACGCACTCGGTCAGGTCGCGCATTTCGACCTCGTGCGGGACTGGCCGGCGGATACCGTGCGGGACGCGGTGAACTTCCATTTGCGGCCCGCGCCGATCACCATTCTCGACTGCACGGTCATTGGTGAGGGCTTCGACGCCCGCTTCAGCGCCGTTGCACGCCACTATCGCTACCGCATTCTCGCGCGCCGCGCGCCGCCGGCGCTCGATCGTGATCGCGTATGGTGGGTGCCGCGCCCGCTCGATGCGGGGGCCATGGCTGCTGCGGCGCCGGCCTTGCTCGGCAAACATGATTTCACGACATTCCGCGCTGCCGGTTGTCAGGCGCGCTCGCCGGTCAAGACGCTCGATCGGCTTGATGTGACGCAGGTTGGCGATGAGATCCGCGTGGAGGCCTCGGCGCGCTCCTTCCTGCATCATCAGGTGCGCTCGATCGTTGGCAGCCTGAAGCATGTCGGCGAAGGGAAATGGCCCGTGAGCGAGATGGCAGCCGCGCTCGCCGCGAAGGATCGCAGCCGCTGCGGCGCGCTGGCGCCGTCGCGCGGACTCTATCTCGTGCGCGTCGACTATCCACCGGGGCCGTTCCCGCCGCTCCCGTCGCATTAAATTGCGTTCGCACGGAATAGCAACGCAATCCCCTTCCCCCTTGTGGGGATGAACAAGGTCGGTGGCCTTCGCTAACCCTTGAGCATTTGATCAATCATCTCGCCCGCCGTGCCGAGGTAGTGCGCGGGATCGACGACACGGGCGAGATCCGACCCCTGGATGTGCTGGGTAACGTCGGCGCGCTTCTCCAACTGTTCGAGCAGCGTCGTTCCATTGTTGAGTGCCTCTCGACAGCACTCGTAGACGATGTCATGGGCGGCGCCGCGCCCCGTGTACGGTGCGAGTGCCATCATCGCGGCCTCGGCAACGATCAGGCCGCCGGTAATGTCGAGATTACGGCGCATGCGATCGCCATCGACGATCAGCCCTTCGAGCATGAAGCGGGCCTGATGGAGCGCGCCGGCCGTCGCGATGAACGCGCGCGGCAGTGCAATCCATTCGAGATGCCACGGTCCCGTCGCGCGTTCGTGATCGGCTGCCATCGCATCGAGCAGCAGGCCGGCATCGGAGCGCACGGCCTTCGCAATGGCAAGGATCATCTCGCAGGAAATGGGATTGCGCTTCTGCGGCATGGTCGAGGAGCCGCCGCGCCCTTTCACAAATGGCTCGAAGGCCTCGCCAACTTCCGTCTGCATCATCAGCATGACATCGGTCGCGATCTTGGCGAGACCACCGGAGAGAATCGCCAGCGCGCCGCCGACCTCCGCTATCGTGTCGCGCGCCGCGTGCCATGTGATGTCCGGCTGCGCGAGATTGAGTTCTTCCGCGAGTGCGGCCTGCACTTTGAGGCCATCGCCGCCGAGCGACGCGAGCGTGCCGGCCGCGCCCGAGAACTGGACGACGAGAAGGCGCTTGCGCAATTCGGCCAGCCGTTGCTTGTCGCGACGCACGCTCGAAAGCCACACGGCCGCCTTGTAGCCGAACGTCACGGGCAGTGCGTGCTGCATATGCGTGCGGCCCGCCATGACGGTATCGCGATGCTTTGCGGCAAGCGCCTCCAGGGCCCGCGCGACGGCATGAAGCTCATCGTCGATGATGTCGAGCGCCGCGCGGAGCTGGAGCACGGTCGCGCTGTCCATGATGTCCTGCGTGGTGGCGCCCCAGTGCACGTAGCGACCGGCCTCGCCGCACTGCTTGGCCATCTGATGGACGATGCCGATGATCGGATAGCCGACGATATCGGTTTCCGCCTTGAGCTTGGCGAGGTCGAGCTTGCTCGCATCCGCGTTTGCCGCGATCTCCTTCGCTGCTTCCGCGGGGATGACGCCGACGCGTCCCTCGGCCTTGGCGAGCGCCACCTCGACCTCGACATAGCGGGCAACCAGCGCCTCGTCGCTCCACACGGCGCGCATGGCCGGCGTGCCGAAGAAATCGCGATAGATGGCGGAATCGAAGACGGTCGAGGGCATGGGGGTGCGGCGTCCTATGTGAATCGAGACAATTCTTGCGTCGCGCTCAGGTCTTGGCCTTGCCGCTGAGCGATCGATAGACTTGCACGACTTGGCTGTCGTCCTGCTGGCCGAGGCCCATGCCGGCGGCAGCCAGATACTGCTGGTGCGCAGCGGCGGCGATCGGCAGGCCCATGCGCAGCGCGCGACCGGAATCGAGCACGAGGCCGAGGTCCTTGACGAAAATCTCCACGGCGCTGGTGACCACATTGTCGTAGTCGATCATGCGCGGCCCGCGCGCCTTGAGCATCCAGCTTCCGGCGGCCGACCCGGTCAGCAGGTCATAGGCGACTTTCGTGTCGACGCCGGCGCGCTCGGCGAAGGCGATGGCTTCCGCAGCAACGGCCAGATTAGCACCGGCCATGAGCTGATTGACGATCTTCATCGCCGAGCCCTGGCCGGGCTTCTGTCCAAGATAGAAGAGATTGGAGCCCATGGCCTCGAGCAGGGGGCGCGACGCATCGAACGTCGCCTGTGGCGCGGCTGCCATGATCGTGAGCGTGCCGCCCTTGGCGCCGGTGACGCCGCCCGATACAGGGGCATCAACGAATTTGCGCCCGCTCGCCTCCACGCGCGCCGCGATGGCCTCGACGCGCGATGGCGCGCATGTCGACATCAGAATGACGGTGCCGCCTGCCGGAAGCGCTTCCAGCGCGCCATTATTGAAAAGGACGTTCTCGGCCTGCTCGGCATTGACGACCATCAGCACGAGCGCCTCGGCGCCCTTGGCCGCCTCTGCAGCGCTTGCGGCGGCGTGCCCGCCGTTCTTCACCAGGCGGTCGATGGCTTCGCGCCGAACGTCGTAGCCGACGACGCGCCACTGCTTCGAGACCAGCGTCTCCGCCATCTCCGCCCCCATGGCACCGAGGCCGACGAATCCAATCGTTGCAGGCATGGTTCCTCCCGGATGTCTGGCCGGACCTGGACTGGCCGGCACGTTCGATAGGTTTCTACTGCGCAGTCTCTACGGGTTAAAGCGCTGCGTTGACTTGCGCTGCATTGCACCGATGAACAGTACGCGAACGGCCCTTGCGCTCGCCAAAATGGCGGTCCAACATGCCCGAGCGCGATCGCCTCACACGGGTGCGATAGGGCACTATGTGAGGCGTGAAACGCGCTCTGAACTTAAGTTTGGAGCATGATTCATGTTTCAGATGGCTTTGCCGCGCAATCCCGTCTGAAATGATCATGCTCCAGGCCGCGCAGCCTCAACTCAGGCGCGGGGCGCGGCACACGTCCTTGCGCCTGAGCGACAAGGAGGAAACCATGGGGCTTGAACCCAACGGCAGTGCAACGCGCAGCGCCCGCGCCATCGCGATCCTTGGTCCCTACCTCTCCGGCAAGACGACACTCCTCGAAGCCATCCTCGCCCGCACCGGCGCCGTAACGCGCCAGGGCGCGATCGCGGACAAGAACACGGTCGGCGACAGCGTGCCGGAGGCGCGCGACCATGGCATGAGCGTCGAGGTCAACGTCGCCGACATCGATTTCCTCGGCGACCGCTTCACGTTCATCGACTGCCCCGGCTCGATCGAGTTCCAAGCCGAGGCGAACGCCGTCCTCGCCGGCTGCGATGCGGCGGTCGTCGTTTGCGAGCCTGATCCCAAGCGCGTGCCTGCGCTGCAGCTTATTCTCAAGCAGCTCGAGGATCGTGGCATTCCCCATTTCCTCTTCCTCAACAAGATCGACAGTTTCGAGACGCCCGTGCGCGAGATCCTGCCCATGCTGCAGCCGGCGAGCGCGAAGCCGCTCGTGCTGCGCCAGATCCCCGTCTGGGAGAACGGCATCGCGACAGGTTTCGTCGATCTCGCCCTCGAACGGGCTTTCGTCTACCGCGAGCACGCGCCCTCCGAAGTCGTTCCGATGCCGGAAGCGCTCGAATCTCGGAAGCAGGAGGCGCGCTTCCACATGCTCGAGCAGCTCGCCGACTACGACGACGAGCTCATGGAGCAGTTGCTGGGCGACATGCAGCCCCCGCGTGACAGGATCTTCGAGGATCTCGCCAAGGAAACGCGGGAGGGCTTGATCTGTCCGGTGCTGCTTGGCTCGGCGGAGAACGGCAACGGCATCGTGCGGCTTCTCAAAGCGCTGCGCCACGAGGCGCCGTTCGTTTCGAGTACAACGGATCGCATCGGGCTTGGTGATGCCAAGTCGGCCGTGCAGATCCTCAAGACGGTTTACACGGCGCATGGCGGCAAGCTGTCGATTGCGCGCGTGCTTGCGGGCGACCTTCCTGATGGGGCGACGCTCTACGGCCCGCGTGGCGATGACCGTGTGGCCGGCGTCTTCTCTTTGCTGGGTCAGGAGGCGCGCAAGCTCGCGAGCGCCAGGCGGGGCGACACCGTCGCGCTCGGCCGGCTCGAAAGTGCGCGCACGGGCGACACGCTCTCCACGGAGAAGAGCGGCATTACGCAACTCGAGCTGCCCGAGCAGGCCGCGCCCGTATACGGCCTCGCCATCGAACTCAAGGACCGCAAGGACGAGGTCAAGCTCAGCGCAGCGCTTGCGAAGCTCATGGAGGAGGATCCTTCCGTCAGGCTCGATCATTCAGCGGAGACGCATCAGATGGTGCTCTGGGGCCAGGGCGAGATGCACTTGCGCGTCGCCATGGAGCGCCTGAAGCGGAAGTATGGCATCGAAGCGGGGACGCGCCGGCGCCAGATACCCTACAAGGAGACGATCAAGGGCAGCGTTTCGATCCGGGGCCGGCACAAGAAGCAATCGGGCGGGCACGGCCAGTTCGGCGATGTGGTGGTCGAGATCAAGCCGCTGCGCCGCGGCGAGGGCTTCCAGTTCGACGACACGATCACGGGCGGCGTGGTGCCGAAGCAGTTCATTCCCTCGGTCGAGATCGGCGTGCGGGACTATCTCCAGCACGGGCCGCTCGGCTTCCCGGTGGTGGATGTCGCCGTGACGCTGACGGACGGCTCCTATCACAGCGTCGACAGCTCGGACATGGCCTTCCGCCAGGCCGGCCGCCTCGCGATGTCGGAGGGCATGCCGAAATGCGGCCCCGTGCTGCTCGAGCCGGTGATGTCCGTCGAGATCGTGGTGCCGTCGGAGGCGACGTCACGCATCAATGCGATGATCTCGCAGCGGCGCGGGCAGATCCTCGGCTTCGACGCGCGTCCTGATTGGCCGGGCTGGGATGTCGTTCAGGCGCGCGTGCCCGAGACGGAAATCCAGGATCTGATCGTCGAGCTGCGTTCGGCGACGGCTGGTGTCGGCACCTTCGTAGCGAGGTTCGATCATCTCGCCGAGCTGACCGGGCGTCTCGCGGATCAAGTGATGGCCGCGCAGAAGGAAGCGGCGGCGTAGCTTTTTGCTTGCCGCGGGCTGCTGGGAAGAGGTGCTTCGCCTTCATGCATCGTGCCATGCCCGCGGCGGTCATAGCGAGAGGTCGGGAAATTGCCGCGAGCGCGACATGTCCCTTCTCCCCGCAAAGGCGGGGAGAAGGAAGAGACTACCGCATCAAAAACAGCGGGCATTCGAGCGCCGCCACGAGGTCGCGCAAGTCACCATGCGCCGGCACGAGAATGCCGCCGAAATGGCCAATCAGGAATCCCGCCTTGAGACGGCGGATAACCTCGGCGAGCGCGGCAGGCGCACCCCGATCGATCTGATAGGAAATGAGGGTGACCTTCGATTGCGTGCCGAGCGCGAGCCGAACCTGCTCATCGAGCCCCTGGCCGCGTTCCGCGCCATCGGCGAGCAGCATGACCATAACCTCGGCGCCGGTCACACCGGCCATGCGCTCGGCAGCCCGCAGCATGGGCGGAAGATGATCGGGGCTCTCGACAACGGCGATCACCGGGCCTGCCGTACGCCGCGCCTTCGGGCCGACGAGCATCAAGCCCGTGTAGCCGGCGACATTCGCGAACAGCTCGCGGACTCGCAGTCCCTGGCCCGGCGCCAGGACGTCCGCCAGCGCGACGACGTTCCACGGCCCGTCCTCGGCACAGGCCTTGGCCAGCGCCTGCACAGGATCATCGCGCACCACGCGGGCCCTAAGCGGCACGTTGGCGGCGTGTGCCAGTGCTTCCACGCGGCGGCGCAGCGCGCGTGCCGTGAGCTGAAGGTCGTGCTCCATGGCCTCGCGTGAGAGGGCACGGCGTGCGCCCGTCAGCGAGATCTCGCGCGCGAAGGGATAGCTGGCCATGTCGTAGAGCTGGAGGTCCTCGACGAAAAGGCTCTCGATCTCGGAGTGGAAGGCCTGGGCAATGCGCACGGCCGCCTCGAGCGCGACCGCGTTCGGATGCCCTGATGTGAGGTGCAGTACGACCCGCCCGCGCTGCTCGCCGGCTTCCGCAACGTGCATGATCATGACGACGGCTTTCCGCTGTCGCTGTTCGTGATGGCGCCATCACCGGACTCGGTGCGGCGCGCAAAGGCCCGGCCTCGCTCGGCAAAGCCGCGCAGCTTGTCCTCCACCTTCCGGTTGATGCTGCCGGCCTCGAATTCTCCATCCGCCCCGCGGGCGCCTGCCTTGACCCCGGTCAATATCTCGATGCCCTGATCGATGGTGTCGACGGCGTGGATCGCGAATTTGCCGTCCTTCACGGCCTGGACGACATCCTCGCGCAGCATGAGGTGCTGCACGTTGGACCTTGGAATGAGCACGCCCTGCTCGCCGGTGAGCCCACGCGCCTTGCAGACGTCGAAGAAGCCTTCGATCTTCTCGTTCGCACCGCCGATCGCCTGCACGTCGCCCCACTGATTGACCGAGCCGGTGACGGCATAGGACTGCTTGATCGGCACTTCGGAGAGCGCCGAGAGCAGCGCATAGAGCTCGGCAGAGGACGCGCTGTCGCCGTCGACGCCGCCATAGGACTGCTCGAAGACGAGCGTTGCCGCGAGTGCCAGCGGCACATCGAGCGCGTAGCGCCCGGCGAGAAAGCCCCAGAGGATCATCACGCCCTTGGTGTGCAGCGCACCGCCGAGCTTGGCTTCGCGCTCGATGTCGGTCACGCGGCCCGAGCCCATGCGCACGCGCGCGCTGATGCGGCTCGGCCGTCCGAAGGCGAAATCGCCGAGCTGGAGGACGGCGAGGCCATTGATCTGCCCCACCTTCGCGCCGGTCGTATCGACGAGCACAATCTGGCGCTCGATGGTCTCCTGAGCGCGATCGCGCAGGCGATCTGAGCGCTGGACATTCTCCTCGATGGCCTGGGCGACGTCGGCACGCGTGGTCACGTCGCGCCCGGCCTGCGATGACCAGTAGTCGGCCTCGCGCACGAGGTCTGCGATGCGGCCGATTTCGATCGAGAGCTTTTCCCGGTCGGCGGCAAGTCGCGCCCCTTCCTCGATGATGCGGGCAACGGCCGAGGCATCGAGCGGCTTCAGCTTGTGCTCGGCGACGATGGACGCGATCAGCCGGGCATAAGCCTGATCGTTCTCGGTAGAGCGTACGATCGAATCGTCGAAATCCGCCTGGACCTTGAAGAAGCGCGAGAAATCGGGATCGGCAGCGGCGAGCAGATAGTAGAGCTCGCGGTCGCCGAGCAGGACGACCTTGGTGTCGAAAGGAATGGGCTCGGGATCGAGAGACTGAGTCGACATGAGACCCGACATCTCGGATGGCTGCTCGATGCGAATTTCCTGCGCCTTGATCGTGCGCTTCAGTGCCTCCCACGCGAAGGGAGACATCAGCAGCTTGCGCGCGTCGATCATCAGATAGCCGCCGTTCGCCTTGTGCAGCGCGCCCGGCTTGATGAGCAGGAAGTCCGTCACGAGCGCGCCCATCTGGGCAATGTGCTCGACGCGGCCGATGAGATTGCCGTAGGTCGGATTCAGCTCCTCGACGAGCGGCGCCACCGGCGGATCGTCCCCGCCGTGCGAGACCATGGGATTGACCATGTAGCGGCGGAAGCGGGCGTCGCGCGCCGTATCGACCGACTGCTTGACGATCTCGTTCTCTTCCCCCGTGGACATCAGGAAGAGGCCGACGTTGCGGATGAGATCGCGGCCGACGGCGTCGAGATAGGCGAGGACTTCCGGCTGGTCGGCGAAGGCGGCGGCGAGGTCGTCGAGCGCTTCGTGCACACCGAGCGCGGCGATCTCCTCGTTGAGCTCGCTCAGCTTCGCCCGGCGCTGCTTGTCGGTCTTGGGCAGCTTCTCGATGATCTCCGCAAGCTCTTTCTGCAAGGCCTCGATGCGCTGCTCGATCTGCTTGCGCATGGCTTCGGGCAGCGTGTTGAAGACCTCGGGCTTGACGATCTTGCCCTCGTGCATCGGCGCCATGGCGAAGCCAGTGGGCGTGCGTAGGATGGTGATGTTCTGGCTGTTGGCCTTGGCATTCAGCCCCTCGAATGCCTGCTCCTGACCGGAACGGAACTCCTCGTCGATGGCGCGCCGGCGCGCCTGGTAGTCCTCGCCCTCGAACATGGCGGGGAGCGTATTCCGCAGCTCGTCGATGGCACCGATCATGCCCTTGGCAAGGGCTCGCGCACGCCCCGGCGGCAGCTTCAGCGCGCGCGGGCGGTTCGGCGTCTCGAAATTGTTGACGTAGACCCAGTCGGGCGGGATCGGCAGGTCCTTGAGCTTGCGCTCGAGGTGCTGGCGAACGGCCGTGGTCTTGCCCGAGGCCGCAGGCCCAAGCACGAAGATGTTGAAGTCGTGGCTCGCCATATTGGCGCCGAACTGGATGGCCTTGAGGGCACGGTCCTGGCCGATGAGGCCGCGCGCCGGTTCGAGCTCGGAGGTCGTCTTGAAGCCGAGGGCCGCCGGATCGACGGCCCGCCTCAGCTCCGTGATGGCGAGCGGCGTGTGCGATTGGGCAGGTACCGGGGCCTGACCATTGGCCGCATTGGTGGCCGCAGGGCTGTCTTTCTCGGCTTTATCGGCCTTGGAGGGCTGTGATTTCCAGAAGGCCATGCAACGTTACTCCTCGCCTTACTCCGCGTCCGTCCACCCGCCCGCGCCCGAGGTGCCACGGAGAAAATCGCACCCGCGCCACGCGGTCAACCCATCGCTTGCCGGGGCGTTCCTCAGGCCGGCCGGGCGGTCGGCTCTGCGGTCCCGGTTGCGCCTTCCTGCGGGGTGGCCCGCTCGGTTCGGCTCTCGAGGTAGGCCTCGCTGCGCATCTCGATCAGGCGGCTCACCGTGCGCTCGAACAGCACGGCCGCATCGCCCGCCGGGTAGAGGTCCTGCGGCTCGGCTTCGGCCGAGGCGATGAGCCCGATGCGATTGTCATAGAGCGTATCGATCAGGTTGATGAACCGGCGCGCCTCATTGCGCTTTTCCGGTGGCAACTTGGGAATGCCTTCGATGATGACGGTGTGGAAGGCATGGGCAATGTGGAGGTAGTCGAGAGGCCCGAGCGGCTTTGCGCAGAGGTCATCGAACGTAAAATACGCGACACCCCGCGCTGCCTCGGGAACGGTCAAGGTGCGCCCCTTGACGTCAAGCGTCATCGGCTTGCCTTTCCAGACGCCCGTGAGCCGCGTGAAGGCGGCCCTCAGCGCCCGGCGGGGATCCGAATTGGCCGGCGTGAAATAGAGCGGCTGGCCGGCGAGCTTCTCGAGCCGAAAATCCTTGGCGGCGCCGAGCTCGATCACCTCCATGTGCTTTTCAATGAGATCGATCGACGGCAGGAAGAGCTGGCGGTTGAGGCCGTTCAGGTAGAGCCCGCGCGGCGGCTGATTTGATGTCGCGACCATGACAACCTGACGATCGAAGAGGCCCTTGAAGAGGCGTCCGAGGATCATCGCGTCGGCAATGTCCGTCACGTGCAATTCGTCGAAGCAGAGGAGCTGCGCCTCATCGGCGATGCCGTTTGCGACAAACGGCAGGGGATCACCGTCGACTTTCTTGCGCGCCATGCCGATGCGGTCGTGCGTCTCGGCCATGAACTCATGGAAGTGAATGCGTTTCTTGGGCGCGAATTGAACGGTATCGAAGAAGAGATCCATGAGCATGGTTTTACCGCGGCCAACCTTGCCATGGATGTAGAGCCCTCGGGGGGCTGGTCGCTTGGCGGCAAATAGATTGGAAAGCTTCCAGCCACCGTTTACCGGGCGCCAGTCCTTCAGCTCGGCCGCGAGCGCATCGAGGCGGGCGGCAACGGCGGCCTGGGCGCTGTCGTAGCTCGTTTCACCGGCTTCGACGCGCGTAGTGTATCGGGCAAGGGGGCTTGCGCTCATGATCTCGGCGTGCGGGCAGGACCGTTTGGATTTCGGACGATCTTCGGATTCCAGCCGTCGGCGGCAGAATGCCCGCGTCGGTAGGGTCGATTGCTTGTTCAGCTAACGGCTCCTGCGGGCAGGGTCAAGCACCCGTGCAGACGACCCGTGGCGGGCGCAACGCGGGGTGGCAGGCGTGCCTCGCTTTGCCGTCGCCGAACACACGCAAGAGGCCTAATGGCTTACCAAAGTGGGACAATAAGGTGCTGGACGTTCTGAATGAAACGCGGCAAGCTCTCTGCCAAGGCTGTGGGTGCTCGCGTTATGCGCGGGCGTACAATGCGGCCAAAGAGCGAGACACTGGCATGCAGATGCTGCCTGTCGAGGGAGGGAATGAGTGGTAGCTGTTGTCGAGCCCGCTACGGCGCGGCGCGGGGCTGTGCCGTCCGCGCCACCGTTACTGAGCGTCAGAAACGTCTGCGTACGCTTTGGCGGTATTGTTGCGCTCGACGGGATCACCTTCGACATACGGAGCGGTGAGATCGCTGGCCTGATAGGGCCCAACGGCGCCGGCAAGACGACGCTCTTCAATTGCCTCTCCCGCCTCTACATCCCTAATGACGGCGACATCCTCTTCGAGGGCCACTCGATCCTCGCCTCGCCGCGCCATGAGATCCCGAGCCTCGGTCTCGGCCGCACCTTCCAGAACGTTGCGCTATTCGACCGCCTGAGCGTGCTCGACAACGTCAAGGTCGGCTGCCACAGCCAGAGCTCCTCCGGCTTTCTCGCGACGGCGCTGAGGCTCCCGGGCGTCACGGCGGAGGAGGAGAGCATCACCGCCCGGGCCTGGGAGCTCATCGAGTTCATGGACCTCAAGCCGTTCGCGGCCATGCCCGCAGGCCCGCTGCCCTTTCCGATCCGCAAGCGCGTCGAACTCGCCCGTGCGCTGGCGGCAAGCCCCAAGCTCCTCCTTCTCGATGAGCCGGCAGCCGGCCTCAATCATGAGGAGATCAGCGTGCTCGAGGCCCAGATCCGGCGCGTGCGGGATCTCCAGAAGGTGACCGTGCTGCTCGTCGAGCACCACATGAGCCTCGTCATGGCCGTGTCGGACAAGGTCGTCGCGATCGATTTCGGCCGCAAGATCGCGGAAGGAACGCCGGCCGAGGTTCAGCGCGATCCCGAAGTGATCAAGGCCTATCTCGGCACGGGGGCCGAGGCATGAGCAATATCCTGGAGGTCAAGGATCTCAAGGCTTACTACGGCCCGTCTCAGGCGCTGCACGGCATCAGCTTCTCGCTCGTCCAGGGTGGCATCACCACGCTGCTCGGCGCCAATGGTGCCGGCAAGACGACGACGCTGAGGGCCATCTGCGGCATGGTGCGCGCGGAGGGCTCCGTGCTGATCGACGGGGAGCCAGTCACGGGCAAGCCGACCGAGGCCGTGGTCCGTCTCGGTGTCGGACATGTCCCGGAGGGCCGGGGCACGTTCACCGAACTCAGCGTCGAGGAGAACCTGCGCGTCGCCGCCTATACCCGGCGCGACCGCTCCGCCGTCGCGCGCGACCTCGAGATGGTCTTCACTTATTTCCCGCGCCTCAAGGAGCGCATAGCGCAGCAGGCGGGCACGCTCTCGGGCGGTGAGCAGCAGATGCTCGCGATCTCACGCGCGCTTATGCTCGGGCCGCGCCTCATGCTGCTCGACGAGCCATCGTTCGGCCTCGCGCCGCTCATCGTGCAGGAGATCTTCCGCATCATGCGCCGCATCAACGAGGAGGCGAAGGTCTCGATGCTGCTCGTCGAGCAGAACGCGGCGCTGGCGCTCGAGCTTGCGGACCATGCCTACGTGCTCGAGACCGGGCGCGTCGTGATGTCGGGAACTTCGGCGGATGTGAAGTCGGACGAGCAGATTCGCAAGTCCTATCTCGGATACTGAAATCGGCAGGCTGGACATCGGATCGATATGGAGCAGCTCCTTCAGCAGGTGGCATCGGGACTGGCGAACGGCGCGATCTATGCGCTGCTCGCGCTTGCGCTGGTCATGATCTTCGTTTCGACGAACCATATCAATTTCGCGCAGGGCGAAATGGCGATGTTCAGCGCCTTCATCTGCTGGCAGTTTATCGATTGGGGCTATCCATTCTGGATCGCGCTTCCTGCGACCATGCTCTTCTCGTTCACGGTCGGCGTGCTGATCGAACGCATCATCCTCAGACCGCTACACACTGCGCCCCTCCTGTCAGTGGTGGTCGTCTTCATCGGCCTTCTGGCGATCTTCCACTCGCTTGCCGGCGCGATCTGGACCCACACCATCAAGCCATTCCCGTCGCCCTTTCCGGACGTGTCGTTCGCGGGCTCGGGGATCATCGGCTTCCATCAGATCGGCATGATCCTGGTTTCGGTCGGCATGCTGGTCCTGCTCTTCTGCTTCTTCCGCTTCACGTCGCTGGGGCTTGCCATGCGGGCTGCGGCGCTGAACGCCACCTCTGCGCGGCTCGTCGGCATCAACGTCGACTGGATGCTCGCGCTTGGCTGGGGCCTTGCTGCGACCGTCGGCTCTGTCGCAGGCGTCCTGGTTGCCCCGGTCGTCTATCTGGAGCCGAACATGATGGCCGGCATCCTGCTCTATGGATTTGCCGGTGCGCTCGTCGGCGGCATTTCGAGCCCGGGCGGCGCCGTCGCCGGCGGCTTCATCGTAGGCGTGCTCGAGAACATGGTGGCCTATCTCGGCAATCAGCTGGAGCGCGCGACCGGCGTCTATCTCATCGGCAATGGCGAGAAACTGACCGTGGCGCTGCTGATCGTCATAACGGTGCTCACCCTGAAGCCGTCCGGCCTCTTCGGGCACGTTACGGTCAAGAGGGTCTGAGCATGGCGACGACAATGACGAGCGACAGACCTGCCAACAATGCGGAGCGCGCCGCGGGCGCTGGACTGCCGGCAGCGCAGGCGTCCGTGCCGAAGTGGATCTGGCTCGGCGTTATCATCGCTGCCCTTCTGCCACTGGCGGGCGGGGAAAACGGCTTTATCTCGAACTTCTACTTTCTGCAGCTCTCGCTGATGATCGTCTACTCGATCGCAGTGCTCGGCCTCAATCTGCTGACCGGTTTCAACGGTCAGATCTCGCTCGGCCACGGCGCGTTTTTCGCAGTCGGCGCCTACGTCACGGCAATCCTCATCGATCGCTACGAGATGCACTATCTGGCGACGCTGCCGCTCGCGATGCTGGCGTGCTTCGTGATTGGCTACCTCTTCGGCCTGCCGGCGCTTCGACTCGAGGGGCACTACCTGGCGCTCGCGACCTTTTCGCTCGCCATCGCGGTGCCGCAGTTCCTCAAGTATCGCCACTTCGAGCCCTTCACGCATGGCGTCCAGGGTATCAACATCTTTAAACCCGATCCGCCCTTCGGACTGCCGCTCAGTCCGGATCAGTGGCTGTATCTAATTGTTCTGGCGTGTGCGGTGGTCATGTTCATCGTTGCTCGCAACATCGTGCGCAGTCGCATGGGACGGGCGATGATGGCGATCCGCGACCAGCCGCTCGCCGCCGACACCATGGGCATCAATTCAGCGCGGACGAAATCGATCACCTTCGGCATCAGCGCACTCTACGTAGGCCTTGCCGGCGCGCTCCATGCCATCATCTTCGAGTTCGTCTCGCCCGACAGTTTCCGCTTCGAGCTGTCGATTGCGATCCTCGTTGGCGCGGTGATCGGCGGCGTCGCGACGCTTTCCGGCGCGGTCGTCGGCGGCTTCTTCGTCCAGTTCATCGAGAAGTACGCTGATGCCGCGACCAAATGGGTCACATCGACCTTTCATCTGCCCATTCATCTCGAGCCTTGGACAATCTACGGCATCGTTCTCATCTTGCTGATGTACATCATGCCCATGGGCATAGCCGGCGGGTTCGGCTCACTGTGGCGAAGAATCCGACTGACTGGATAGGCGGCCGCGGTGCCGCTTAAGAGCCTGTTCTCAACGTGGCCGTTCAAAGGAGGAAGCACATGACAAAGAGAACCCGCAGAGATGTTCTGATCGGCGGCTCCGCGATTGCGGCCGCCCAGGTGGTCGGTTTCCCGGCCATCGCCCAAGGCAAGAAGTACGATGATGGCGCGAGCGACAGCGTCATCAAGATCGGCCACTCGGGTCCATATTCCGGCAATGCCTCGGCCTACGGCAATATCGGCCGTACGATCGAGGCCGTCTTCAAGATGGTGAACGACAACGGCGGCATCAACGGCCGCAAGATCGAGTTCATCACCTATGACGACGGCTATAGCCCGCCGAAGACCGTCGAGATGGCGCGCAAGCTCGTGGAGCAGGACAAGGTTCTGTTCCTCTTCAATACCCTCGGGACACCGCCCAACACCGCGATTCACAAGTACATGAATGCCAAGAAGGTGCCCCAGCTCTTCGTGGCGACCGGCGCTTCGAAATGGGGGCAGCCGAAGCAGTTTCCGTGGACCATGGGTTGGCAGCCTGACTACGCCACGGAGGGCGCCATCTATGCCAAGCACATCCTGTCTACTGTGAAGGAGCCGAAAATCGGCATCCTCATGCAGAACGACGACTACGGTAAGGACTACTACAACGGCTTCATTCAAGGCCTTGCCGATAAGAAGGGCCTCGTCGTTCAGCTCGCGACGTACGAAGTGACCGACCCGACCGTCGACAGCCAGATGATCCAGCTCAAGAACTCGGGCGCCAACGTCTTCTTCAATATCACGACGCCCAAGTTCGCGGCCCAGGCGATCAAGAAAGCCCACGAGATCGAGTGGAAACCGGCCCACTACCTAAATAACGTGTCGTCGTCGTTCGGTTCAGTGTTCCAGCCCGCAGGTATCCCGGCATCGCAGGGCGTGATGCTCGCGCTCTACCGCAAGGACGTAAACGATCCGCAGTTCGCCAATGCCCCGGATGTAACTGCGTTCAAGACCTTCTTTGCGAAGTATATGCCGAGCGCCAATATCAAGGATGATACGCATAACTACGGCTATTCGGTCACGCACACGGTGATCGAGGTGCTCAAGAAATGCGGTGATACCCTGACACGCGAGAACGTCATGAAGCAGGCGGCCAATCTCAAGGGTTTCGAGGCGCCGTTGCTGCTTCCGGGCATCAAAGTCAACACGAGCCCGACAGATTTCTACCCCTTGCAGTCGGTGCAGTTGGCGCGCGTCAAAGGCGAAAGCTTCGAGATGTTCGGCGATATTCTTTCGAACGAGAGCACCTGATCACGTGTTGAGGCCGGTGCAGCAATGCCCCGGCCGGCCCGCTCACGTCGCGAAGAACTTGGGTCCGGCGCCGACAATGTTGGCGTCGGGCCTTCCTATTTTCGAGACTTCCTTGCCTTCGTACTCGACCGCGCACAGGACGGCACGGATGGCTTCGAGCCGCGCCCGGCGTTGGTCATTTGCCAGGATGACCGTCCATGGTGCCGTCGACGTGTGTGTGAAGCGGAACATCTCCTCCTTGGCGGCGCTGTAGTCGTCGAAGCGCGCCATGGCGGCGAGGTCGATATCGCTGATCTTCCATTGCTTGAGCGGATCATGACGGCGCTCGTGGAAGCGCACGAGCTGCATCTCGCGGCCGATCTCGAGATAGAACTTGAAGAGGCGGATGCCGTCCCGCACGAGCATGCCCTCGAACTCCGGCGCCTCGCGCAGGAAGATCGCGTGCTGCTCCTCCGTGCAAAAGCCCATGACGTGCTCGACGCCCGCGCGGTTGTACCAGGAGCGGTCGAAGAGCGACATCCCGCCCGCGGGCGGCAGATGCGGCACATAGCGCTGAAAGTACCACTGCCTGCTCTCGGTCTCGGTCGGCTTGTCGAGCGCAACGACACGCGCGTGGCGCGGGTTGAGGTGGCGCACGAAATGACTGATGCACGTGCCCTTGCCCGCTGAATCCCGCCCCTCGAACAGGCACACGATGCGTTCGCCGCTCTTGCGTATCGAGTTCTGCAGACGGGCGAGCTGGATCTGCAGTCTCTCAAGCTCGTCCTCGAAGGCGTCGCGCTTCATATTCTTGTCGTAGGGATAGCCGCCGCTCCCGAGTGCCGCGTCCTCGATCGCCTTCGGCAGCTTCGGATTATCGAGATCGAAGTGAGCGAGAGCCTTTGCCTCGCTCTGGGATCTTTTCTTCGCTCGGCGGACAGAAGCTTTCGAATACGTGGCCATTGCGCCCTTCCTGATACGTCCTATGTCACAGCGCCTCGGAAGTGTCTCGACGTGAAGTCGGCAATTGCCGCAAGCACGGCGGCTTCCTGGTCGCGATGAGGCGAGTGTCCGCACTTCTCGAGCACCACGCGTTCGGTCGGGCCTCGGGCGAGCTCGGCTATGCGGTCGATCTGCGCCAAAGTGCCGTACTCATCGTCCAGGCCCTGAATGAGAAGTGTCGGTAAGCTTAATGCGCTGGCCTCGGCATCGAGCGACCAGTCGAGGAAGGCGGGGTCGAGCCAGGTATCAGCCCAGCCGTGGAAGGCATCGTCGACATGGGCGTGATAGCGGGCGAGCCGCGCCCGCAGCGGTCCCTCGGCGTAGGTTGCCGAGATGCGGGCGATGCTCTCGACTGAGATAGGCTCGACCATGATGTGCGGGGCCATGAGTACGAGCCCGGCCGTCGGGCGCCCCGAAGATGCGGCGTGGATGAGCGCGATCGAAGCGCCGTCGGAATGGCCGATGAGCATCGGTTCCGAAATCCCGGCACGGTCGAGCAACACGGGCAGGACGTCGAGCGCTTCCTCGTGCATGAATCGCGGCGTTCGTGGCCCTTCGAGGCCCGCCGACTGCCCATAGCCGTACCGCGAATAAGCGAGCGCGGGCACACCGAGCTCGCGCGCCACCTTGTCCGGAAAATCGCGCCAGAGTTCCGCGCAGCCGAGGCCTTCGTGCAGGAAGACGAGCGGCGGACGATCCGAGACCGCGCCCGGAATGACGCGGTACTCGATGGCGCGGCCGCCGAGGTCCATGAACAGCATCCGAAACTAAACTCCGAGATGACGATGCATGAGGGCAGGATCGGCAAGGAGCGATTCCGGCGCGCCTTCGTGCACGACCTCGCCCTTCACCAGCACCACGACGCGATCGGCCACGCGGGCAAGCTCGCCGACCGATTTGTCGACGATGAGCGCAGCAAGACCGCTTTCGCGCACGAGGCGGATCGTCGCCCAGATCTCCTCGCGGATAAGCGGTGCGAGGCCTTCGGTCGCTTCATCCAGGATGATGAGGCGTGGATTGGTCAGCAGTGCGCGCGCAATGGCCAGCATCTGCTGCTCGCCGCCCGAGAGCTGGTCGCCGCGGTTGGTGCGCCGCTCGGCAAGGCGCGGGAAGAGCTCCAGCACGCGGGCCACCGTCCAATCCATGCGGCCGTCGGGACCGGGCCGCGCCGCGATGTCGAGGTTCTCGGCCACGGAGAGTGTCGCGAACACACCGCGACCCTCGGGCACGTAGGCAACGCCGAGCTGCGCCCGCGCGAATGTCGGCAGGCGCGTGGCTTCGACCCCGGCAAGCATGACGCGGCCCTCTGCAGCTGGCACGAGCCCCATGATCGTACGAATGAGCGTGCTCTTGCCCATACCGTTGCGGCCCATGAGCGCGACTGTCTCACCCTCGCGGACGTCGAGGGTCACGCCGCGCAGGATGTGGCTCGCCCCATAAAAGGCGTGGAGGCCTTCTGCCGCGAGGAGCGGACTGCCGGCGCGAGAGGGAGCCACGTGTGCCGCATCCATCATGATGCCGCCCCGAGATACGCGCGTTGGACGGCAGCATCGGCGCGGATGTCGCGCGGCGCGCCGCTCGCGAGCAGCGAACCCTCGACCATCACCGTCATGCGGTCTGCAACCGAGAAGACGAAATCCATGTCGTGCTCGATGAGCAGGACGGCATGGTCACGGGCCAAGCCCATCAGGAGGTGGGCCATGGCCTCGCCCTCCTCGTTGCCCATGCCGGCGAGCGGTTCGTCGAGCAGGAGCACGCGCGGATTGCCGGCGAGGGCCATGGCGATCTCGATCAGCCGCTGCTCGCCGTGTGAGAGCGTGCCTGCAATGCGGTCCGATGCCTCGTGGAGGCCGATCCGCTCCAGCACAGCCGTGACACGCGCATCGAGATCACGGGCGGCGGTGCGCGGGCGCAGCAACTCGCGGGCGGGCGTGTGGATGGCCTGCGCGGCGAGGCGGACGTTCTCGAGGATCGAGAGCGGAGGAAAGATGTTGGTTCGCTGGAAGGAGCGGGCCACGCCGGCCTGTGCCATGCGTGGTGCGGACGTGCTGTCGAACGGCCGGCCGTCGAGACGGATCTCGCCAGATGTGGGCCTGAGCTCGCCGGAGAGCAGGTTGACGAGCGTCGATTTTCCCGCGCCATTCGGGCCGATCAAGGCGTGCAGCTCGCCGCGCCGCAATGCGATCGACACATCGCGCACGGCGGCGAGGCCGCCGAAGGATTTGCTGAGAGCCGTCGTCTCGAGGACCGGCGTGTCGTCTCCGCTCATGACCGCACCTGCTCACGCCGAGCAGGCCGGCTGCCGTATGCCGGCCGGATGAAGCGCGGCCATCTGAGGCTCGCGAGGCCGCGCGGCAGCGCCAGCACCACGGCGAGAATGACAAGGCCTTCGAGCAGGAGCTTGCGCTCGGCGAGCGCCTGGATCGCGAGGCCGAGATCCTCGAGACCGATACTCGCAAGGAAACGCGCGAAGGGCTTGGCGTCGCCGATGAGCTGCGGCAGCTCGCCGAGGCCCGTGAAGGCGAGGGCGCCGAGAATGGGTCCGTGCAGGGACTGGAGGCCGCCGAGCAGGATCATGAGCAGCGCCTCGGCCGAACGGTGCCAGCCGACGATCTCGGGGTTCACGAATGCGCGGTGCATAGCCCACATATGGCCCGCGACGCCGGCAAGCCCGCCCGCGATGACGAACGCCGCAAGCTTGTAGCGATACGTTTCGTAGCCGAGTGCGCGCATGCGGTGCTCGTTGACCCGGATGCCTTCGAGGACACGGCCGAAGAGCGAGCGCAGCAGGAAGGCGAGGAAGAGATACATGGCAACGAGCTGCACGAGCGCCACGTAGTAGAGATAGACCGGCCGCTGACGCCGCGGATAAGTCAGCTCGAGGCCCAGGAATGAAAGGACCGGGCGCGCCAGATAGGCGCCATCCGTGCCGCCGCCGAGCTTGGTGTCGTGGAAGACGAAGAAGATCATCTGCCCGAAGGCGAGCGTGACCATGAGAAAGAAGAAGCCGCGGGTCCTGAGCGAGAGGGCGCCGACGAGAAGTGCAGCGCCGCCGGCCGTGAGCACGGCCAGGGGAAGCGTGATGAGTATGGACAGGCCGGCGTTCTCGGGCGTCACGAGATAGACCGTGTAGGCAGCAAGCCCGTAGAAGGCGCCATGGCCGAGGCTGACGAGGCCTGTGCAACCGACGAGTAGCTGGAGGCTCAGTGCCAGCATGGCGGCGACCAGCGCCGTAGTGGCCAGCTCGATGTAGTAGGTGTGGGCCATGAACGGGAGCACTGCGAGCAGTGCCGCGCCGGCGGCCAGTGCGAACGCTCCTTTCGGCGTCGGCAGCACGATGTCCGCCCTCCTCAGCCGCGCTGACCGAAGAAGCCGGTCGGTCGCCAGAGCAGGACCGCGGCCATCAGGACGTAGATCGCCAGACCGGCAACGGCTGGGACATAGGCCTTGCCGAGCGTATCGACGAGGCCGATCAGCAGGGCCGACCAGAACGCGCCGGTGATCGATCCGAGTCCGCCGATCACAACGACCACGAACGAGATGATGAGAAAGCCGTCGCCCATGCCGGGATAGACGGAGTAGAGCGGTGCTGCGAGCGCGCCGGCCGTCAGCGCCAGACCCGTGCCGACGGCGAACACCGTAATGTGGACGCGTCGCGCGTCGATGCCGATCACGTCGACCATCTCCGGCTTTTCGGCGGCGGCGCGAATGATCGCCCCCATGCGCGTGCGCTCGATCCAGAGGAAGAGCGCGACAGCCAGCGCCAGACATATGCCGATCACGACAAAGCGATAGGCCGAGTATGCGAAGCCGGCCGTGATCGGCACCGAGAAGTCGAAGATCGCGGGCACCGGGACGGAATAGAAGTCATTGCCGACGAGGATCGAGCGGGCCTCCTCGAAAAGCAGGATGAGGGCGAAGGTCAGCAGCACCTGGTCGAGGTGGTCGCGCTGGTAAAAG
>Ga0180218_1000731_pt1 | contig 25625 bp, 20 predicted proteins | sample eDN3rd37CKraftBY_FD_151334 | JGI IMG/M metagenome (GOLD analysis project Ga0180218, IMG submission 151334) | Enriched backyard soil microbial communities from Emeryville, California, USA - eDNA 3rd pass 37_C Kraft BY (version 2) (version 2) | ecosystem: Environmental > Terrestrial > Soil >...
GGCGGCGATCGCCGCCGGCAGGCCGTAGCCCATCACGCCCGATTTCGGCGCGATCTGCGTGCCCAGTTTCCGGTAGCGATAGAAGCGGTGCAGCCAGATCGAATAATTGCCGGCGCCGTTGGTGACGATCGCATCGTCCGGCAAACGATCGGCGAGAAACCGGATGACCTGCGAATAATCGAAGCCCGAAACCTTCGGCGGGTTGTTCTGATAATTGACGTAAGCCGCCCTGCACTCTTCGCGCCACGGCGCCCAGGCCTTGGTATCGAGCGGCGCCAGCTTCGCCAAAGCCTCGGCGAAATGCGAGGACTTCGACTGGATGCCGAGCGCCGGCGTGTAAACGCGGCCGAGCTCCTCCGCGCCGGGGAAAACGTGGATCAGCGTTTGCTGCGGCACGGGCACGTCGAGCAGCGTGTAGCCCTTCGTCGTGACGTCGCCGAGGCGATCGCCGATGACGAGCAGAAGATCGGCCTTCTTGATGCGCTCGCGCAGCTCAGGGCTGCCGCCGAGGCTGAGATCGCCGATATAATGATCGCTGCGATTATCGAGAATGTCTTGCGAACGAAAGCCCGCGACGACCGGGATGTCGTTCTTCGTAACGAACTCCTTGAAGCGCGCGGCCGCATCCGCGGTCCAGCCGAGATTGCCGACAATTGCGAGCGGGCGCTTCGCCGTTTGCAATAAAGCGCGAACCTCTTGCATCTGCCAAGGCATCGGGGCGGTTTCAACCGCGCTCACCGGCTTTGCGTCGCGCACCGCGCTCATTTCGCTCAGCACGTCTTCGGGAATGGAAAGAACGACTGGCCCCGGACGGCCCTGCATCGCAATGTGAAACGCGCGGCTCAAATATTCGGGAATAAGATCGGCGCTTTCGACCTCGCAGACCCATTTGGTCATGTCGGCGAAAACCCGCGTGTAATTCACTTCCTGAAAAGCCTCGCGGCCGCGATGCGCCCGCGGCACCTGACCGATGATGAGGATCATCGGCGTCGAATCCTGCCATGCCGTATGCAGGCCGATCGAGGCGTGCATGGCGCCCGGCCCGCGGCTTACGATGCACACACCAGGACGGCCGGTCATCTTGCCGTCAGCTTCCGCCATATGCGAAGCGGTCGCCTCATGGCGGCAAACGACGAACTGGATCGGATTGTTCTCGCCATAGAGCGCATCGAAGATCGGCAGCGCGCTTTCACCCGGCACACCGAAAATCCGATCGATGCCGTTGAGCCGCAAGGCCGAAACCAGAATGCTGCCGCCGCTTCGAGCCGAACCTTCCGTAGCACGAGAAACCGATGCCATTTCGTTCATACCGTTCCTGATGTTCAGGCTGCGTAGGTGCAGACCGTTTTCAATTCCGAGTAGAAGTCGAGCGACCAGTTGCCGCCTTCGCGGCCGATGCCGGAGCGCTTGAAGCCGCCGAACGCCGCGCGTTCGTCGCGCACGCGCCAGCAATTCACCCAAACCGTACCGGCTTCAATCCCGGCCGCGACCTTGCTCGCCCGCTGCGGGTTCTTCGTCCAGATGGCGGACGCAAGACCATAGTGTGAATTGTTGACGCGCTGTACGACCTCATCGTCATCGTCGAACACCGAAACGTGTCCGCACGGGCCGAAAACTTCCTTCCGGCAGACGTCGGCGCCGTCCGGAAGACCCGTCCAGATCGTCGGTGCGACCCAATAGCCCTTCGTGAAAGGCTCCGGCATCTCCAGCGCGCCGCCGCCCGTTACAATCCTCGCGCCATCGGCCGCGGCCCGCTGATAAAAGCCCAGCACCTTGTCGCGCTGAATATCGCTGATCGCCGGACCCAATGTGGTGCCGGCGGCGAGCGGATCGCCGGGAACGAGTTGCTTCGTGAGCGCCGCGAGGCGTTCGACAAACGGCTCGAAAATCTTGCGATGAACGAAAATCCGCTCGGTCGTCAGGCAAACCTGGCCGCAATTATCGAACATCGAGCGCACGGTGCCGGCGGCCGCCGCCTCGAAATCGGCGTCGTCAAAAATGACCGCCGCATTCTTTCCGCCAAGTTCGAGCGAAACCGGGCGCGGTCCCGCCGCAGCCGCTTTCATGATGGCTTCGCCCGTGCGCGTTTCGCCCGTGAAAGTGATCGCGCCAACATCGGGATGCGACACGAGGAAACTGCCGGCCGCATTATTCCCGTGCCCATGAACGACGTTGAGGACGCCTGCCGGCAAACCGGCCTCATGCGCGATCCTGGCCAGCAGCACCGCGGTGCGCGGCGAATGCTCGGACGGCTTCACGACGATGGTATTGCCGCACACCAGCGCCGGCGCGACCTTCCAGGTCAGCAGCAACAGCGGCAAATTCCACGGCGCGACGATACCGATCACGCCGATGGGTTGGCGCAGGATCGTGTTTTCCGCGATGCCGCCCGCGAGCGTCTTCGTCTGGAACGGCTTGAGATGCTCGTCGCGAGCGATTGCGGCAAACGACCGGAAGTTCGCAATGGCACGGGGAATTTCGACGTTGCGGGTCGCCGTAACCGGCTTTCCGGTATCCTTGATCTCTTCCTGAACGAGTTCGTCGATCCGCTCGTCGAGTTTGTCCGCAAGCCGCTCAAGGAATACGGCCCGCTCCAGCATTGTCGTCTTTTTCCACGGGCCGTTGAGCGCGGCACGCGCCGCTTCGACCGCTCGATCGACCTGCGCGCGATCCGATTCGACCACCTGCGCGATCACTTCTCCCGTCGCCGGATAAGCTTTCTCGAAGTAATCGTGCCCTTCTTCCTCTCTACCGTTAATAAAACACGGTACTTTATGTAGAGAATTCATCGCGCACTCGTTATCGCCGGGCAGCCGCCGCAGCCGCGCCGCAAACCGGCTAGGTTTCCTTGAAGACTTCGCCGCGCCACCGAACGATCGAGGGCACGGCGATCGAAAGCAGCAGCGCCACGCTCATGATCAGCAGCACGAGACTGATCGGGCGCTCGAAAAACACCATGGCGTTTCCGTGTGCCGTGATGAGGCTGCGGCGGAAATTCTCTTCGAGCATCGGGCCGAGCACGAAGCCCATCAGAAGCGGCGCCGGCTCCGCATTCAGCTTGCGCAGGATGTAGCCGAGCAGCGTGAAGCCGACGGTCATGTAGATGTCGAATGAGGAATTATTGACCGAATAGACGCCGATCGCGCAGATCACCAGGATGATCAAATAAAGCAGCCGATACGGCACCGCCAGCAGCTTCACCCAGATGCCGATCATCGGAAGATTGATGATGACCAGCATCAAATTGCCGATGAACATGCTGGCGATCAGGCCCCAAAACAGGTCCGGTTGGCGCGAAATCACCATCGGGCCGGGTGCGATGCCGTGCAGCGTCAATGCGCCGATCATCAGCGCCATCGTGGCGCTGGTGGGAATACCCATGGTGAGAAGCGGCACGAACGAGGTCTGCGCCGCGGCGTTATTGGCCGATTCCGGCCCCGCGACGCCCTCCACCGCTCCATTGCCGAAGCGCGAAGGATCCTTCGCCACACGTTTTTCCACCGCATAGGCCGAAAATGCCGCGATCGTCGCGCCCCCGCCCGGCAAGATTCCGAAGATGGTGCCAATAAAAGTCCCGCGCATCACGGAAGCCCACACCCCCCTCAACACCTTCATCGATGGCCAGATGCTGATGATGCGCGAATGATTGACGACGCGGGCGGATACTTGCTCGAGGTTGGCAATCACTTCGGCGATGCCGAAAAGCCCCATCACCAACGCTACGAAATTGATGCCATCGGACAACTCGATGAGGCCCAAGGTCATCCGCGGTTGGCCGGTATTGATGTCCATGCCGACCATTCCGAGCAAAAGGCCCAGGAAGATCATTGCAATCGCCTGGAACATCGAGCCGTTGGCGAGCACCACCGCCGAGACAAGACCCAGCACCATCAACGAGAAATAATCCGGCGACGCGAACTTCTGCGTCATCAAGGCGAGCGGCGGCCCCGCCACGGCAATCACGAGCGTGCCGATGCAGCCGGCGATGAAAGAGCCTATCGCAGCGACGGCCAGCGCCTCGCCGGCACGGCCCTGCTGCGCCATCTTGTAACCGTCAACCGCCGTGACGACCGACGTGGATTCGCCCGGAATATTGACGAGGATAGCCGTCGTCGAGCCGCCATATTGCGCGCCGTAATAAATACCGGCGAGCATGATGATCGCGCTGATCGGGTTGAGCGCGAACGTAACGGGCAACAACAACGAGATCGTTGCAACCGGGCCCAAACCCGGCAGCACGCCGATCAACGTTCCGCAAACCACGCCGATCAGACAAAACAGCAGGTTTACCGGTGTTGCCGCGACGGCGAAGCCGTGCGCCAGAGAAGCGAAAACATCGATCATGGCAGCAAACTGACCGGAATCTTGAGGATCCAAACGAACAACACCGACGACGCGGCAGCGAGCACGGCAGCAAGAACAAGGCTTTCGAGAAGACGAGTCTCACGCGACCCAAAATGCGCAACGATCACTTGCACGAGAATTGCGCAGATCAATCCTGTGCGCTCCACCAGCACACCGAAGAGCGCAAAGGAAAGCAGCACGAAGAACAAAGGCCTCAAGTGGATCGCGCCCACCTCCGGCCCGCCGGATAGAACGCCTTTGACGATCAGAACGAGGCCCATACCGAGCAAAATGAGCGCAAGACCGAGCGGAAAATAGCCCGACCCCATTTGCAGAACCGTTCCGATTTCAAGAGTGCGAATGTAAAACAGGGCAAAGATAGCGATGCCCGACAGCAACACCCCCGAAAAGAAGTCGATATTTCCCCGCCAGGCGAACGGCTTCATCGTCATCTCCGGCGCGGAGAATATTCTCCGCGCATCGTCTTGGGATTGGCAGCAACGCCGCGGATGCGGCGCTACTTATTACTTGCCCGAAATCTCTTTAAGCAGCGCCTTCCACTGCTCGACTTCCTGATTGATCTGCGTCTGGAAGCCGTCCGGGGTGGTGAATACCGTCGAAGCCCCGATCACAGCCATCTGCTTTTTCACCTCGGGATCCGCCGCCATCTTCTTGTAAACGGCCGAAAGCTTCTGAACGATGTCCTCCGGCGTGCCCGCAGGCGCCATAACGCCGTTCCAGGATTCGACGTTATAATTTGAAAGGGCTTTTACCTTTTCGGCGATAGTCGGAAGCTGCGGCGCGAACTCACTGCGGTTTTTCGAAGTAATTGCAAGCGCCTTCACCGTCTTGGCTTCGATCTGCGGCAACGCATCGGTCATATTGGTGAAAGTCAGATTGACTTCGCCGGATACGACGGCCGCAGTCGCGGGAGCGCCGCCCTTGAACGGAACGTGGACCATCTTGGTGCCCGTACGCGCTTCGAACAGCGCAACGGAGAAATACATCAGTCCGCCCGCTCCGCTCGAGCCGTAATTCAGCTTGCCCGGATTTGCTTTCGCGTAAGCGACGAGATCTTCGATTGAATTGACCGGCACGGACGGGTTCACAATAACCGTCTGCGGAATGGTGCTGACGATGCTGATCGGCCGGAAGCTCTTCAACGGATCGTAGGAAGTTTTCTGCGCAACCGGCGCGACGGAAACCGCGCCGACGCTGCACATGCAGAGAGTGTAACCATCGTTCGGCGATTTCGAGAGGAAATCCGTGCCGACAATGCCGCCGCCGCCCGGGCGATTTTCGACAACGATCGGCTGTCCTAATTCTTTTTCCATGAAACGCGCAGCGATACGCGAAACGCCATCGGTATATCCTCCCGGCGCGTACGGAACGACAAGCTTGATTGGCTTGCTTGGCCAGGTTTGCGCCGACGCAGAGCCGCAAAACAGCGCTGCGATAGAAATGACGGCAAGAGCAATTTTCTTCATCGATTACCCCCTGAGACGTGTTTTTCTGTTTCGTTTGCGGGCCCGCTTAAGAAAGGCCCATGATTTTTAACGCTGCGGTTGAATCCGCACTGAATGCTTCATCCTTGACCTCAGTCGGCGCGAATTCGACACGCCGGAATTTTGCCTGATCCTCGAACGGTATGGTCGCGTCGATCCCGAGCTTCGCGCGGATGCCTTCCTTACTGACGCGTACATATTCATGACCTCTCGCGGCCGGAATAATGACGAGGTCAGTCGACGCTTCCATGCGCGTTGCGATCGCATATTCGACGTCGTGGACATCGCGAATATCGATATCGTCATCGACCACCGTCACGAGATCGAGGTCCTTCAACGCGCCAAACGCAGCAAGCATGGCATTGCGCTGCAAGCCGTTATGCTGGCGGCTGGTTTTCTTGACCTGAATCACGGCGTGGAAACGATGCAGGCCTCCCGCCGTCATCTCCGCATCGACGACAATCGGAATCGCTGATTGCAGCACTTTCAGCAGGCTCGCTTCGAGCACATATTTGCGAAGCATGATCGTTTCGCGCCCGAAGCCGTTGATGACGTGATAAATTGGCTTGGCGCGATGCGTAACGGCGGTGATTTGCAGAACCGGCGCATCGGCAGGCGGCGCGGCAAAGCCGATGAACTCGCCAAACGGCCCCTCCGGCGCGACCTCGTTCGCGAGAATCTTCCCCTCGAGGATGAATTCGCTTTCTGCCGGAACCAGAAGATCCTGCGATACGGCCTTCGCAACGGAAAGCGCCTTGCCCGTCAGGCCGCCGGCGACCGCAAGCTCATCCGCCGTTTCCGGCATCTGCGAACCCATCGTCGCCGCCGTAAAATGCAACGCGAGATCCGTGCCGATGCAGACCGCCACCGGCAGATCCTGCCCCTTCTGCTGCGCTCGTTCAAAAGCAAGACGCAAATGCCGGCCAAGGTCGAGTTTGATCGCGACGCGATCCGGCCCGATGAGCTGCAACCGATGATAGGAAGCGTTGTAAATCCCCGTCACCGGGTCTTTCACCACAACGATACCCGCCGTGATGTACCGTCCCGCATCAGACGGCGCGTGATAAAGCGCAGGCAGCAGACGGCCGATGTCGAAGCCGGTCTTCAATACGACTTCCTGCGCCGGCGCCTTGGCGACGAGCGCCGGTTCGATCGGCGCGTTCATCGCCCGCTGGATGAGGCCGCGAATGCCGTTGAAATCGAGACCGAAAGCAGCCTCGCAATTCTCGCGCGAGCTCAACAGATTGCCGATCAACGGCGTCGGATTATCCTTGATCGCGGAGAACAGGATCGCTTCACGGCCATCGAACTTTTTCAGGATCGCCGCCGCCTCGAGATGCTGATCGACCGGCTTATCGTATGTGAGCAGGCGTTTGCTTTTCGCCAGCCGCGACAGCGCGGAACGGAAGCTCGTATCGAGAACCTTGGACTGCATCATCTTCGGGGTTCCACAAATTCTGCGTCACGTAGAAATGCCAGGTAGACCGGGCCGCCGGCTTCCTTTCGACGGCCGAAAATATAAAAAAATCATAGCTAAGTGACAAAGCTAGTCAAGCCTAGCTACGAGGCATAGCGTGATCGAAAACCTTGCGGACCGCAATAACGATCCGCAAGCCGGAAGCATCAATCACGCGAATGGATCCCCATCACACGGGATCGAAATAGTGAATCTCCATGAGAAGGCAGCCGTTTTCGGATTTGAACGGGCCGTGAAACGCGCCGGGCGGACGGCAGGCGTAGGTATGCGGCTTGAACGACTGCCCGCCCTTTCCGTTCTCGTCATTTCCAACCGTCAGGTCGCCAGAGAAGAGAAACACTTCTTCCCAGTATTCGTGCACGAAGGGCTTCGTGGTGTAAACGCCGGGCGCGAAACGCAGAAGGCGCGTACGGCTGCCCCGCTTGTTCTTTTCGTCTAGCGAACCCGACAGAATTTTCTGCTGGATACCCGCGGGATATCCCGGGGGCGTCTCCCATCCGCTGTTCATATCGAGCGTATGGAATTCGTCATGAGCCTTGTTGACTGCCATTGCACTTCCCCGAATTAAGCGACAGAGCGAGACGGCTTGCCGGAGCCCGCGAGATCGTCGGAAAGATCGTAGCTTGCCAGCATCCGATCGAGAAGCGACGAAGCGGACTTCCAATCGTAAGTGCGGAAGGCATGCCCCTTCGTGACGAAGGTCGCGCCCGCAAAGAACATCTCGTATTGCGAATGGCGCGAGGCGAATTCCGAACCGACGGCATCCCATGCCAGCTTGTAGAACTTCACCTTGTCGGCGGCGTTCGCGGCCGGCGACTGCTGTGTTTTCTCGATCAGCCTTGCGATTTCAGGATTGCTGAAATCCTTGGCCGACGACGGCAGCATGATCAAACCTCCGCCGGCGAGTTCGCGCAGCGTGTTGTTGATCTTGGCGTAAAGCTGCTGGGTGAGAACCTGCGCCGAATAAAGCATCTGGCGATCCGGGACGAAGTAAGCACCGCGCTGCTGACCTTTGGCTTCCATCGCGGCGACCAGCGCCTCGACCATGCTGACTTCGGCCGCGAGCTGTCCGAGCATTTCGCGCACCTGCGGAAAGCCGACGATACCATTCGTCTCGGCGGTACGCAGAGCGATGCCGGCCAGAAACTTCAGCTTCACCGAAAGGCGGATCATCGCCTGGTAATTCTGATAAACATGCGCCGGCGTCGCGTGAAACTGCTTTTGGCACATCTCGATGCTATCGACGATGAAGACGCGATCCCAAGGCACCTTTACATCGTCGAAATAGAGAACCGCATCGTTTTCGTCGAAACGGCTTGCCAGCGGATTGTCGAACACCGACGGCGCCGCCGCCTCGTAGGACTTGCGCGACAGAATCTTGAGGCCCTTGGCGTTCATCGGCACCGCGAAAGAAATCGCATAACGCTCGTCGCCGGGTTGCAACGGCTGAATGCAGGTGACGAACACCTCGTTCGCCATGATGCCGCCGGTTGCCAGCATCTTTGCGCCGCGAACGGTGATGCCTTCCGCGTCGCGATCGACGACGCCCGCCGACAGGAACGGATCGGCCTGCTGTGCCGCGGTCTTGGAGCGATCGGCCTGCGGATTGATGATGACGTAGGTCAGGTAAAGATCGTTATCGCGCGCATAGCGATAATAATCGGCAAGCGCCTTCGCGCGCTTCGGATCGTAAGCCTCGAAAACCTCAAGACCCATATACATGCCGGCAATGCATGACGCGACGTGATCGGGCGCGCGGCCCATGAAGCCGGCGTGTAACTCGGTCCAGGCCTCAAGACCCTTGCGGCGTTTGACGAGCGCCTCATAGGAGCCCGGAAGCTCCCAGATACGGTTGGCGCGCGTCTTGGTGTCGGTCTCGAACGTCATCAGATCGCGGTTTTCGGGCACGCTCTGAAAGTCGAACATTCTGCCGATCGAGCCTACCGCACCGCGATAGGCGGGATGTGTCGTCGGGTCGCTGACCCGCTGCCCATCGAGATAAATCTCACGCCCGTCGCGTAGGCTGGCGATATGTTGCGCACCGGTTTTGATCATTGCTTCCCTCGAATCCTGCTTTTCGAATTTCTGTTTTGATTTTTCTTGAATTTCAGTAGTGCATCGGCAGCGGCCACTGGGGACTGCTTTCTTGCTTGGCAAGGGTACGATAAGCACCGCGAAAAAAGATCAGCGGGTCGTTGGCCGGATCGACCGTGAAGCGCACGACGCGGCCGACGAAAATCAGATGATCGCCGCCGTCATATTGCGCATAAGGCTCGCACTCGAAATGGGCGAGCGCGCCGGAAATCAGCGGCGCCGCGCAATGCCCAAGCGTATGCTCGACGGCCGTCCATTTGTCGCCAAGCGCCTTGGCGAACTGGTTGGACAGATGTTCCTGGCCGCGGCTCAGAATATTGACGGCGTAGCCCTTGGCTTCGGACATCGCCTGAAGACTGAAGGCCTTCCGGTCGATTGAGAAAAGCACGAGCGGCGGGTCGACCGAAACCGAATTGAATGAACTCATGGTGAGTCCGATTACGCTACCGTCCGCCGCCTCCGCGGTGATGACAGCGACGCCAGTCGCAAACTGGCCCAGTGCCCGGCGGAACGCCTTCGCGTCCTGCTCTGCCATGCCAGCCATCCGCTCTCCCTGCACTTTATAGCTTTGTTACAAAGCTATAGAATAGAGACATTGCCCCGCCTGTCAAGAATAACACCCGCGGCCCAGTACAACATTGTTCGAGATGCGCACGCTCGCTATAGGTGTTTCTCGAACAAGGACCGGAACAGAATGAACCATACGCCCACCCTCGCCTCACTCGCTGACGATCTCGCGGCTGGCCGCACAACATCCCGAAAACTCGTCGAAGCATGTCTTGAGCGCATTGACGACTCCGCCGGCGAAGGCGCGCGCGCGTTCGTCGCCGTCGATCGCGAAGCTGCCCTCGCCACGGCGTCCGCCATGGACGAATTGCGCCGCCGCGATGCGGCACCGTCAGCCTATGCCGGCATTCCGATTTCCATCAAGGACCTGTTCGATATCCGGGGGCAAGTCACCAAAGCCGGCTCGAAGGTGCTCGCGAATGCGCCCGCCGCAGATGCCGACGCGACAATTGTCGCGCGTCTGCGCCAAGCGGGTTTCGTGCTGATCGGCCGAACCAACATGGTGGAGTTCGCCTATTCCGGGCTCGGCCTGAATCCGCATTACGGAACGCCGCTCAGCCCGTGGGAGCGCAAAGCAGGCCGCGTACCCGGCGGCTCGTCATCCGGCGCCGCGATCTCGGTAACCGATGGCATGGCGCATGCCGCGATCGGCACCGACACCGGCGGATCCTGCCGCATTCCTGCGGCGTTCACCGGCATCGTTGGCTTCAAGCCGACGGCCGCGCGCGTGCCGCTCGACGGATGCCTGCCGCTCGCGCCATCGCTCGATTCGATCGGATCGTTCGGGCGCTCTGTCGCCTGCTGCGAAGCGATCGACGCCATCATGTCCGGGGCGCCTCTTGCGCGTCGAGACATCGCACCGCTCAATCGCTTGCGCTTTGCCGTTCCGGCCAATGTCGCTTTCGATCATGTCGATAACGAAGTTGCGAGCGCCTTCGAAACGGCCGTTCGCCGGCTGAGCGATCAGGGAATTCAGATCGATCGAATTGCGATCCCCGAATTCGACCGCGTTGCGGATATCAACGCCAAGGGTGGATTTCCGGCAGCCGAAAGCTTTGCCTGGCACCGCCGGCTGATCGAAAAAGCAGCGGCGCAATACGACCCGCGCGTTCTCGTTCGTATCCAGCGCGGTGCCAAACAGACCGCCGCCGATTACCTCGATATCGTCGAGCAACGCCGCGCACTGATTGCCGACGCAAGCAAGCGCATTGCCGCTTACGACGCCGTCATGATGCCGACCGTCGCGATCCTGCCGCCGAAAGTATCGGAGCTTGCCGACGACGCCGAATTCGGGCGGCTCAACCTGCTTTCGCTGCGAAACTGCACATTGATCAATATGATCGACGGCTGCGCAATTTCGCTGCCGATCGCGCGTGGCGATAACGCCGCCCCGGTCGGATTGATGCTTGCGAAAGAGCGCGGGCAGGATGCAACGCTATTCGCCGTTGCATCCGCCGTCGAGAACATCGTTTCGCGATAGAACGGATCCTCAGCCGAGGATCGGCAGCGGCACGATATCGTAACCGTGTTTGATGGTGCGGTTGAGAACCGGATCGACGATTTCATAATCGAACCGCGACGCGGGGCGGATGCCGCCTTTGGCGGCGAACGTGCCGCCAAACATCAGCGTACCCTCCGGCATTCCCGCCTTGCCGAAGCCCCGTTCGATCAGCTCGGCGGGCGGCAGCATGCCGGCAAGCGTGCCCTCCTGATAGAGCTCGCGCTTGCCGCCGATCGTCGCGAACGAGCGCAGCACCAGGCTGTCCCAATGAGCGACAACATCGTCGAGAAGCCAAACTTCCGGCGCGACGGGCTTATCGCACATCTGCTTTGAAACGGTGATGTTGTAGGTTTCGACCTTGCGATCGGTATGATCCGAACCGACACCGACATAGGACCGGCCGCCCGCCCGGATGAGCGCAAACTCGACCTCGCCGCTCGAATCTTCCCCGCTGGCTTCGATGCTCGCCGCGGTGACGAGGCGGCTCGCTGAAACACGGTAGTAGATCGGCGTAGATGCAGGCCGCGGCACACCGAGCTTCTCGAGCTCGGCGATGTGCTTGTCCCGCGCCACCGGATCGCGCCCCGTCCAGCCCGCGATCACGAGGCTCTTGATGCCGATAGCCCGCACTGACGAACCGCCGCGCTCATGGACGGTAAACTGAATATTGCTGTTCATGATTCCACTCGATCGCTGCCGCAACGACGATGCTGCGCCCAATAACTGCTTTGATAGAAAGCTATTATGAAAATGCGGTCAAGCCGCGTGCCTTTTATTTTTTTGCTTGCCGCCGGATGCGGACGGCTTCGCCGATCGCGGCTTCGGCCATTTTGCGGTGAAGGCAAGCATCGAAACCGCTTTGTCGCCGCATGGCACGAGGCGCGCCATCATCGACGACAATTGCTGAAACTCGGCAGCGGTCAGGCAATCGAAAAGCGCATCGTTTACGGGCGCCTGAATGCTGACAAGCTCGTCGAGCAAACGGCGCGCTTTTGGCGTCACGGTCAACAGAACGCGGCGCCGATCGCTCTTGTTGACGCGCTTCTTGACGAGATCCGCTTCGACGAGCTTCGAGACCTCGATCGTGACGAAAGCGCCGGACAAATGAAGATGTTCGGCAATCCGGCTGACGCCCACTCCTTTTTCGCCCTGCAGATGGGCGATCGAAATCAGCGTCGTATAAGCGATCCCCGAAATTCCCAATCGCTCGCCAAAGCCTGCCCGGCATTGGCTGACGCGCGCGCTGAATGCCAGAAAGTCATGGATAAAGGTGCGAAAGATCGCGTCGCTTCCTCCTGGCATCAATTCCGTTTTTGTCACCGTTCTTCGCGACACAGCATCAACTCCCCGAACCTGAAACAGCGTTTTATTTGAGACATGCGGCAAATGGAATTAATTGAACACTCTTGCGTTTAGCCAGCGGCAATAACCGATTGCTCACAACATAGCCGAGTCCCGGCACCCTCCATGAGAGCGCGCCAACTCGCCTTCAATAGCTGTGAGAGCCCTTCCATCACAAAAGATTTCAATAAGCGCGCCGCTTTGTTCCACGCCTTGGCGGGCAAAGCGGAACTCCGGTCCGGTTTCTGCAGAAAACTGAGAAGCCATTCACCCCGCCTGATTGTCCATGACAATCGTAATCAGGGTAAAATAGTACGTACCTTTGTCAACTAGCTTTAAAAAAAATACATCTTACTCCCGTCGAAGATGAAGCGCCGATAAAACGGCGCGGCACCAAACTCACCATAGGCCCGTAGCGACCTGCGCATTTAAACACCCCAGGAAGGTCTGCCGTTAAGCGAGCCTGCTTAGTCAATCGCTCCTTCATTACATAAGCTGCGGAATGTTTCTGTAGAGATCGAGCGCTTGCGGATTGCTGAGCGCGGTCAGGTTCCGCACTGGCCGCCCATGAATGGCATCCTTCACGGCCACTTCAGAAATCTTGCCGTTCGCCGTCTTCGGAATGTCGGCAACAGCGAGGATCAAATCGGGTACGTGGCGCGGCGAAGCAAAGGCACGGATCCGTTGCCGGATCTTCTCGATCATCGCCGCATCTAGCTGATGAGCGTCCTTCATCCGCACGAATAACACGCTGCGCGCATCATTGTCATAATCCTGCGCGACAACGACGCTCTCCCCGACTTCGCCGATAGCTTCGAGTTGCCGATAGATTTCGGCGGTGCCGATGCGAACGCCTTTAATATTCAATGTCGCGTCGGAACGCCCGTGAACAATGAATCCGCCGTTCTCGGTGATCTCGGCCCAATCGCCGTGACGCCAGATATTCGGCCAATGCGCAAAATAGGATTCGTAAAGACGCTCGCCACTCTTGTCGCCCCAGAATTCGAGCGGCACCGACGGAAACGGCAATGTACAAACCAGCTCGCCGGGTTCGCCGATAACCGGCTTGGCATCGGCATTGAATATTTCCGCTTTCATGCCCAGCGCAACCACCTGGATTTCGCCGGCACGGCACGGCCCGATCGGATTGCCGCTGCCGAAAGCCGCGATGATATCGGTGCCACCCGAAGGAGATGTGAAATGGACGTCCGGCTGAATTTCCTCATAAACGAAGGCATATTCTTCCGGAGAGACTCGCGCGCCGCCTGCAACCATGCACTTCAGATGACTGAGCTGATGCGTCTTGCGTGGGCTCAGCCCTTCGCGCTTCAGCGCTGAAATAAGCGCCGGCGGAACGCCGGCAACTGCAATTTTCTCTCGCTCGATCAGATCGAACAGACTGTCGGTGCGCGGATAAAGCGGTGATCCATCGGCGAGAACAATCGATGCGCCGGAGGCGAGTGCCGTCACCAGCGCGTTCCACAACATCCAGCCCGAGGTCGTCACCCGGAACATCCGCTCGCCCGGCTGCAGATCGAAATGAAGCTGATGTTCCTTCAGATGCTGCAGCAGTGTGCCGCCAGCGCCGTGAACGATGCATTTCGGCTGGCCGGTCGTACCGGATGTATAAAGAATGAAGACCGGATGATTGAACGGGAACCGCTCGAACGAAATTGGCGTGGAAGAATGCGAGGCCGTAAACTCCTGCCAGGTTTTCGCATTCGGCAAATCGAGTGTGGAATCGGCGCTCAAATAAGGAATGACGACGACCTGCTGCAGCGAAGGGATCGCCGCGGCGATTTCTTTCGCCTTGGCGAGCGCGTCAAACCGCTTGCCGCCATACCAGGCGCCGTCAGCGGCAAACAGCACGCTCGGCGAAATCTGCCCAAGACGGTCGAGTGTTGCATTAACGCCAAGATCGGGCGAGCAGACTGACCAGATTGCACCGATCGCCGTTGTTGCGAGCATCGCGATCAGCGTCTCCGGCATGTTCGGCATATAACCGGCGACGCGATCGCCCGGCTTCACGCCCGCTGCCTGCAGCGCCCGAGCGAGCCTTGAAACCTCGGCATCGAGCTCGCGGAAACTCAGGCGTTGCACCACCTCGCCTTCACGCCAGAAAGTCACGGCCTCGGCGTCTTCGCCCCGTCGCCGCAACAGATTTTCGGCGAAGTTCAGTTTGGCCTCGGGAAAGAAGCGCGCCCTCATGATCGAATCTTGATCGACGACGACGGGCGAGCCGTTGCGATCGCCGATCAGGCCGCAAAAATCCCAGACTTCGCTCCAGAACTCGGGATAGCGCTCCAGCGAAAAGCGCCGCAGCGCTGCGTAATCCGGCAATGTCACACCGTATTTACGCTCCAGGCTACGCGCGAAAGCGTAAATTCGCGTGCGGGCAACATTTTCAGGCCGCGGAGTCCAGACAACAGGATTCATGAGCTTGTTACGCGGTTCTTGCAGCGCGGCGTCCGATACCGAACAACCGCTCGGCAAACTGAGGATAGGTTTCAGCAATCTGACTTGCGACAGCGTCGCGAATGATTCCAAGCACGCGATTATCCGGGATCGCGGTCACGGGTACATGCTCGGGCGCGTCGAAATCAAAACCGGTGTTATCTTTCACCTCTTCGAGCGTATGGCCAGGATGGATGCTCTCCAACATGAAGCGTCCGCGCTTGCGATCGAAGCCGAACGTACAAAGACTGGTGATGAGCGCGCTCGGTCCGCCCGGACGAAACACATTCGGCTCATTAACGCCGGCAGCCGACACATAGTCGACCTTGGATACGAAGACGCGCCGGGTATGCTCTTCGCGAAACAGCACCGTTCTCTTGATCAGCGAATAAAGATACGGCGTTCCATAATTGCCGGCCCATCGCACCGACAGTTTCGGATACGGGCCGATGCCCATCAGATTGACGTTCGCCTGCCCGTCGATCTGGCCACCCCCCATCATGAAGGCGTCGATCCGTCCCTGCGCGGACGCATCGAACAGCTCGCGGCTGCCCTCGGTGAAGAATACGTGGCTCTTGCTGCCGAGGATCGTCACCCGCATCGGCGTATCAGAAAGTTCGCTGGCCAAAAGCGCGGCCGCTCCCGTCAGCGGAGACGCCGAGCCGACGGCCACATGACGCGCACCCATGAGTTTGCGTGCCAATACGCCGATCAGAAACTCCTGCGGATTGATACTCATGCCGGCACAACTTCCCGCTCGAACACATAACGATCGAGATAAGCCTTGAAGCCTTCTTCGGTGCGGGCCGATTCAACATAGAGATGGAGATGCTCGGCATCTTCATCATAGTCGTTACCGAAGGAGAGGGGCCAGGCTCCCTTCGGCTGATGCGATACCGCCGTCACGTAAAGATTCGATAGGACGCCGGTGACCGCCTGCTCGTCAGCCATGAAATCGGTATCGACGATTTTTTCGACGGTGACGAGCGTGACCGCGGAAGCATGGGCCGCCACCGCAAGCTCGCGCCGGCGGCCTATCCAGATGTTGCCGTGACGATCCGCCATCGGCGCGTGCATCAACATCACATCGGGAGTGATCGCGGCGACCAGAAGGATCGGGTCATTCTCGCCGAAGGGATTATCGATGACCTTCCAGTCATTGCGGTACGAAACAACATCGCTCCCCAAAATTCCCCGCAGTGGAATAAAGGGGATTCCCTTCTCGCCTGCCTGCAGGCCTGCATGGATCGCAGGACAGGTCGAGTCGCGCATCTCGATCTTGCCCGCTTTCAATGCGCGCGCATAAGCGGGTGGAACGCCGAACTCGCCGAGGAACATTGAGCCGGCTTCCATCCGCTTTACGCAACCTGCGCCGATCAGCATGTCGGCCTGGAGTCCGCCGGTCGGGACACCGATGATATGCAAGTCACGAACGCCGCGCCGGATTAGCGCGCGGGTCGCCGAAACTGCGGCGCCCGAGTACATGCCATTGAAATCGGTCGGAATGGCAAGCCTGCATCCGTCCTTGATATGAGAGATCAGCGTATCGAGATCGACGATGATCTTGCTGTTGTTCGCCATCATCACACCTTCACGACAGCCGCAGGATTACTGCTGGGGAATCTTGGCCTTTTTCACCACGTCAGCAACCTGCTCGCTCTCTTTCTTGAGATAAGCTGCAAATTCCTTGGGCGAGCTCGCGACGAGATCGGCGCCAAGGCTGGTCAGCCGCTCCTGAACAGTTTCGGTTTTGAGCGCCTTGACAGTTTCCTTATTGAGAAACTCGACAATTTCCGGCGGCGTTTTCGCAGGCGCCATCAAGCCGTACCACGTGACGATATTGTAGCCTGGCAGGCCCGATTCCGCGATCGTCGGAATGTCAGGAGCCGACTTCGAACGATTGGCGCTCGTTACGGCCAGCGCACGCAACCTGCCGTCCTTCACAAGCGGCATCGCCGACACAATGACATCGAACATAATCTGGATCTGGCCCCCGAGAAGATCGGTCAGCGCCGGCGCGCTTCCCTTATACGGCACGTGGAGAATTTCCGTCCCTGCGGCAACATTGAACATCTCACCCGCAAGATGCAGCGTGCTGCCGTTGCCGACAGAGCCGTAATTCAGCTTGCCCGGCTGCGACTTCGCCAGCGCAATCAGTTCTTTGACGCTTTTCGCGGGGACGCTCGGATGCACGACAAGCAACTGTGGCACAGTGCCGATCTGTGTGATCGGCGTAAGGTCCGTGTCCGGATTGTAGATCATCTTCGTATAAAGGTGCTTGTTGGTCGTGATCGGACCCGGCGTGCTCAGCAAAATGGTGTAGCCGTCAGGCGCGGCCTTGGCGACGTAACCTGCCCCAATCATGCCGCTCGCACCCGCGCGATTTTCGACGATCACTTGCTGCCCAATCGACTTGCTCATCTCTTGCGCGATTGAGCGGGCAAGGACGTCCGTCGTGCCGCCCGGCGGGAATGGCGCAACAAGGGTGATTGGGTGATCCGGAAATTTTTGCGCATATGACGGAGCGGCGAACAAGGCTAGCGCCCCCGCTGCAATTAGGCGCTTTAAGCTGCGATTGACCTTCATCCTGTCCCTCCCCTGCTTTTATATGCACCCGGTCCGGGTTTCCTAGACAGCGAGTACAATGTGTTTCTGAAACTGCTCGATATGTGCACGGGCAGCTTGCGCCGCTCGCTTCTCGTCGTGCGCAGCGATCGCTGCAAAAATAGCCTCATGTTCGGCGTGGACGTCTTCGAGCCGGCGAACAACCGACAGCGACAGAAACCAGACGCGAAGCGAGCGCTCATGAAGCGAGCGCAGGATGTTTCCAAGCACAGGGTTCCGCGAGATGCGAGAGATTTCGCAATGAAACTCATGATCGAGATTCATCAGCACCTCGATATCGTGCGCCCCGATCATTTCTTCGGCACGATCCAGAATATCACGCAATGACGCTATATCCCGCTTGTCGGCCCAGCGCGCGGCAAGCGAAACACACAGCGCCTCGTTCACAGAGCGAACATGCGTGACATTCATGATCTCATCGAGCGAAACCGCGCGCACGATAACGCCCTTGCGCGGAATGATATCGACCAGTTGCTCAAGTTGCAGGCGATGTAACGCCTGATGCACCGGCGTCCGCCCCGCGCGGAGCGCTTTGGAAATCCGGGCCTCGTTCAAATATTCGCCGGGGCGATATTCCATGGTGATGATGCGACGCTTGATTTCTTCATAGGCTTTCTGCCGCAACGTCCGGCCGCCTTGTGCAACAGACGAACGCCGAGATGAGGAATTGGTGTGCACTTCTACAGCTTGGTTCTTCATCAATGCTGATCCCTATTATTTCTGCCCGCCAAAAATTCGCATGCGCAAAGATGCAACCGCGGGGAGAGTGTTCGCATCGCGGTCAGTCTGCACGGCCTTGCAATGAAGACGCATCTTGCGGGCCTAATTGAAATGCGATGTAATTTCTCAAAAGTAACTGTGATATTTCACAACGTCAATCACTGGGGAGTGATGCCATGGCTTCTTCCATCGTTCCGATGCTGCAAACAATCGTCGCCAATAAAGCAGCCTGGCCGGAAGTGCCGCTTCAGGAGAACGATTGGCTGATCGGCATCGATGCGCCGACGCAGGAAGAAATTCTGCGCACCGCCGAAAATCTGGCGCGCTATCCTCTGCCGCTGGTCGCGTTGCGCGCTGATGATTTTCCTATGCCGCACTCCCGCAAGCTGGCGCAGCGCGTACGTGAAATACTCATACAAGGCCCGCGCTTTGTGCTTCTTGACCGCCTGCCGATGGAACAATTGAGCGACGCGCAAGCAACGCAAATATACTGGCTGCTTTCATCGATGATCTCGCCGCCGGTCGCGCAAAAACTCGACGGCAGCATGCTCTTTGAAGTCAAGGATACGGGCCGCACCGCGGCGCCAGGCTCGGGTGTGCGCCCAGCGGAAACCAATGCCGAACAGTCAATTCACAACGATAACGCCTTCAACGAGGCGGCCCCTGATGTCGTCGGGCTTCTCTGTCTTCGCCAAGCGCTGGAGGGCGGCGAGAGCCGCGTGATGAGTTTCTACACCGCTCACAACGAACTGCTCCGTAATCACCCCGAAACATTGAAGCGGCTGTACCAGCCGTTTCCGCACGACCGGCAGAAGGAACATTGGGAAGACGAAGACAAAATTCTTCGGCTGCCGATCTTCGCGCTCGAGAATAACGAGCTTCTGGCCCGCTTCTCGCCCCATCCAATTCAGAATGCTTATCAGCTTCTTGGCGAGAAAATGGATGATGAGACAAGCGCTGCGCTCTCGACCATGCGCCGCATCTGCAATGAATCGGATATTTCGATTTCTTTCAGAATGGAGCGCGGTCAGATTCAATACGTAAATAATCGTCAGATCGGGCATTCGCGCTCCGGCTTTCGCGATCACAGCGACCCGGCGCTGAAGCGGCATATGGTTCGGCTCTGGTTGCGAAACACCGGCGGCCGCGACTATCAGGGCAAAAGCCTCGCGGCCAACCCTTGAACGAAAACTAAAATAGTCAGCCTGACGATGGGCAGTATCTAGAATGAATATTCAGGACCCCGTCGACAGGCTGGTGCACCCGTCTCCTTTGCCCGATGCAGCGGAGCGCGTTGCGACGCTCACGCAGCGCGTTCGGCGCGCGCTCGAATATCTCGGCGCCAATCTGCCGAACTGGGTTCCACCGCGCGCCGGCATCGATCATGATGTCGCGATTGTCGGTGGCGGCCAAACCGGTGTCGCTATTGCTTTTGCCTTGCGCAAGGCTGGTATCGCCAATTTTTCGGTGATCGATAAGGCTGCCGAAAGCCAGGAAGGCGTTTGGCGGACTTGCGCTCGCATGCGGACGCTTCGTTCCCCCAAGCATTTGCCGGGCCCCGAACTCGGCTTCGACTCCTTAACGTTGCGCGCATGGTACGAAGCAAAATACGGTGAGCAGGCCTACGCCGATATACTTCGTTGCGGCACTATTCTATGGGCCGACTACGTCTCGTGGTTTCGCGCCGCCACCGGAATTGAAGTCCGCAATGGCACAGCGCTCGAGTCGATCGAGCCACAATCCGGCAGCTTTTTGCTGAACCTCCGAACGGGCGGCAAGCCGCACAGGGAGACAACGCGCAAGATTGTCCTGGCTACCGGCATGGTCGGCTCGGGTGCGCCAAACATACCGGAGACGATTGCGGGGCTTCCCAAAGAGAAATGGATTCACACTGACGACGTCTTTGATCTATCGGCTTACAAGGGCATGTCGATCGGCGTTCTCGGCGCCGCATCCTCGGCATTCGATGCCGCCGCTACGGCGATCGAACTTGGAGCGCGTGACGCGCATCTTTTCGTCCGCCACAGCGAGCTCACGCGCATCACCCGGATAAAAGCCATGTCGTATCCCGGCGTACTCAATCACTTCCACGAGTTTTCCGATCACGATCGCTGGGGCCTGATGCGCTATTTCCTGCAGCGCTCATCGGGTCCCATCGCCGAGACGGTGCAACGTGCAACGCGGTTTCCGAACTTCCATCTGCACTTCAATGCGCCTTGGGATACCGCGCGGATGGAAGGTGAAGCGATCATCGTCGAAGCCGCCGGCAAGCGTTTCGCCTTCGATCGGCTGATTGCCGGTACCGGTTATCGGGTGGATATGTCTGCGCGCCCCGAGCTATCCAATATCGTCGGCGAAATCGCTCTGTGGCGGGATCGTTATACGCCGCCCGAGGAAGCCAAAAACGAAACGCTCGCGCGATATCCCTACCTAGGCAAAGGTTTCGAGTTCCTGGAAAAGCGTCCGGGCGCCGCACCTTATCTTCGCAACATCCACTGCATGAACAACGCGGCGCTCCTCAGCTTCGGCCGAGCCGTTGGCGAAATTACCAGCATCGGGCATTCGGTGCCGCGGCTCGTCGATCGCATCGGCGCGGATTTCGTCGTGGATGACCGGCTCGCGCATTTTGCGCGCATGCGCGCTTTCAACGAGCCCGATCTTTAGCAGCAGGGCTCCGATCACCCTGCCGTAGCTAGCTCCCAATTGGGATGCGAACGACTTACCCGGCACTATTCTCCAAACAGCCGCTCGGTAAAATGCCGCCCTGCATGATTGCGAATTATGCATAAACGATCGCCACTCGGGTTAGGCCGTATTGCTCCCGCAATGCAGCACGCGAGGCTTGATCATGACGTGGCACTGGTTCAGTGATCGACCATAAGCTATTGCAATTCCGACAGAAGCGTCCCGCGTCCATTCGCAGCCGTCCGAGCCGCCGGTAAATGACAGATAATAAAAGCCTCGCCCTTTGGAAGCGCGTCATGATGAAGCGATCCGCCATCGGAAAGGAAAACGCACTCCTCCGCGCGACGCTTGAGAACATGAATCAGGGCGTCGCGATGTACGACGCCGATTACCGCCTTGTTACCTGGAACGAGCGCTTCGTCCAATACCTCGACATGCCGGAGGAGTTCCTCGGCACGGAAAAGACCTTCTACGATTACATCCGTTACCTCGGCGAGCGCGGCGAATTCGGCAAGAATGCTGATATCGAGGCCGAGCTGAAGAAGCGCGTCGCTGTACTCGACACTTCGCACTCTTTCGAACGCGTGCGCCCCGACGGAACGATACTTGAAGTTCGTCGCGACCCCGTGCCCGGCGGCGGCTTCATCGCGATCTATACCGACATCACCGCGCGCAAGCACGCCGAGCGGCAGCTCCGCGAGGATGAGGAGCGCTTTCGCGCAATCGATGCGGCGTCGCCTGTCGGCCTCGTCATCGCTGCCCGCGAGGACAAAACGATCCTTCATTTCAATCGCAGTTTCTGCGAAATCATCGGCTGTGAGCCGAACGACATCCTGGGAAAATCCGCTGCCTCGCTGTTCGGCGATCCCGCAGAAGGCGCGGCACTTGCCGCCATTCTGGGCGGCGAGTCGGGACAGCGTTCGGAATTCCGCTTCAACCGGTTCGACAGCGAGTGCTGCGCGATGGTCTCGCTCGCCGATCTCGACTTTCACGGCAACAAAGCCGTGTGCGCAAGCTTCGTCGATATCACCGATCGCATCCGCGCCGAGGAAGAACTCAAGCAAGCGAAGGAAGCCGCCGAATCCGCGAGCCGCGTAAAATCCGCGTTCCTCGCCAATATGAGCCACGAACTGAGAACGCCGCTGAACGCCATCATCGGCTACAGCGAAATTCTTGTCGAAGACGCGAATGACCGTGGCGACAATGCAAGCATCTCGGACCTCAACAAGATCCAGTCCGCTGGCAAACACCTGCTCGGCCTCATCAACGACATTCTCGATCTTTCCAAGATCGAGGCGGGCCGCATGGACGTCTACCTCGAGCAGATTTTTCTTTCGAAGCTGGTCGATGAAGTGAAGACCATCGTCGAGCCAATGATGGGCAAGAACAACAACCGGCTCATCATCGATTGTCCCGCCAAGATCGGCTCGCTCCGTACCGATCTCACCAAGCTCAAGCAGAACCTCATCAATCTTCTCAGCAACGCCGCGAAATTCACCAAGGACGGCGAAGTGAAGCTCGCGCTATCACGAGAGAACGGCGAGGATGGCGTCAAGCGCATCCGATTTACCGTCTCGGACACTGGCATCGGCATGACCGAGGAACAGATGTCCAAACTGTTCCAGTCGTTTACACAAGCCGATTCCTCGACGACGCGGAATTTCGGCGGCACGGGTCTCGGCCTGACGATCACGAGGCATTTTTGCACCATGCTCGGCGGCACGATCGACGTCGCGAGCAAACCCGATCATGGGTCGACCTTCACGATGATCCTGCCCGATCAGGCCGCCAAACCCGCCACACAGCAGCCTGCCGAGCTTCGGTTGGCGCGCCGCACCAATGGCGTGAAGTCGATGAAAATCCTCGTCGTCGACGACGATCCGGCGGTTCACGAAGTACTCTCCGCCACGCTCTCGCGCGAGGGCTATGAGCTCCTCCATGCCCATGACGGCGACGAGGCACTCAAGATGATGCGGCAGTCGCAACCTGACATCGTTACGCTCGACGTGATGATGCCGAAAATCGACGGCTGGTCCCTGCTCGGCATCATGAAATCGGAGCCCTCGCTCCAGAATATTCCGGTGATCATGCTCACGATCGTGGATGACCGGAACCTCGGCTTCTCGCTCGGCGCATCGGAGTTCATGACGAAGCCAATCGACCGCACGCGGCTTGTCGGCCTCATCAAGCAGTTCACGCATACAAAAGGAGCAACCGTCCTCGTCGTCGATGACGATCCCGACGTGCGCCTCATCATTCGTCAGGCGATCGAAGGCGTGGGCCTCGTCGCCACCGAGGCTGTGCATGGCCGTGCGGCGCTCGACTGGCTCGACAAGAATCCCGCGCCTTCTCTTGTGCTGCTCGACCTCATGATGCCGGAGATCGACGGCTTCGAGTTTCTGGAGCGGATCCGTAAACGCAAGGGCGGGCATGACATTCCCGTGGTGGTGCTGACGGCGAAGGATCTGAGCGAAAAAGAGCGCGTATTCCTGGCCGAGCGCACCATTCTCGTGCTCAGCAAGAGCGCACAGCCGATCGGCAGCATCGGCAACGCGCTTGCCGCGATCGCCGAGCGAGGCGCCGCGGAAAAAGCCGAATAATATAAAATCAGGGGGTTTGAGATGGCCAAAATTCTGATCGTCGAGGACAACGAGATGAACCGCGATATGCTCTCGCGGCGTCTCGCGCGACAGGGCTTCGAGATTGCATTTGCCCTCGACGGCAAGCAGGGCGTCGAAAAGGCCGAAAGCGAGATGCCCGATCTCATCCTGATGGACATGAGTCTTCCCGTGATGAACGGCTGGGAAGCGACCGAGAAAGTGAAGTCCAACCCGGCCACCAAGGGAATCCCGGTGATCGCCCTCACCGCGCACGCCATGGCCGAGGACAGGGAAAAATGCATCGCCGCGGGCTGCAACGATTTCGATACCAAGCCCGTCGACCTCCCTCGCCTCCTCGAGAAAATCAAGACGCTGCTCGCCGCGAAGGCAGGCTGAAGGAAACGGAATGACCGCCGAAACCGACAATGAGGAAGAGCGGCGGATCCAGCGTGCACTTCTCGCCCATCTACGTCAAGAATTCATGGCGCCTTCCTCTTCGATCACGGGTTATGCCGAAATCCTGATCGAGGAAGCGCGTGAACAGGCGCTCGACACTTATCTTCCGGATCTCGAGCGCATCGCAGTGGCCGGGCGTTCGCTGCAATCGCTGCTTCGCTCCGTTCTCACGCACGATGACGCGAAGAAGGAAACGCTATTCAATAGCGCCGAACTCCGGCACGATCTCCGCACCCCGATCAATGCAATCAAGGGCTATGGCGAAATGCTCGCCGAGGACGCCGAGAACGACGGCCATACCGGACTGCTCGCCGACCTCGGAAAACTCCTCTCAGCTGCCGACGGGATGCTGAAGCGGATCGACGCGCTCGTCGATTTTCGCGAGCAACCAGGCGCCGACAGTGTATCGCCCGGCGCGATCGAAGCCGCCCGCACCATCCGCTCGGTGGCATCCGGCAATGCGCGCAGCGAGATCAAAGGCCGCATCCTGATCGTCGACGACAACGCCTCCAATCGCGACCTCTTGAGCCGTCAACTCATCCGCGCCGGGCATACACCGATCGAGGCGGACGGCGGCCCAGCGGCGCTGGCGAAAGTCAGTACGGAGAAGTTCGATCTCATCCTCCTCGATCTCATCATGCCGGAAATCAGCGGTTACGACATGCTGCATCGCCTCAAGGAGGAACCGGAGACGCGCGATATCCCCGTCATCATGATGTCGGCGCTCGATGACGTCGACAGCACGATCCGCTGCATCGAAGCGGGCGCTGTCGATTTCCTCGCAAAGCCCGTGGACGGCACGCTGCTGCATGCCCGGATCGGCGCGAGTCTCGAAAACAAACTCCTGCGCGACCGCGAGAAGGACATGCTGATGGAAATTCAGCAGGAAAAGGCGCGCTATGAGGATTTGCTGCTCTCGATCCTGCCGCGCTCGATCGTCGATCGCATCAACAACGGCGAGCAGATGATCGCCGATCAGGTCGATGCAGTGACAATCCTGTTCGCCGATATCGCCGGTTTCACGCCGATGGCGAACCGCCAGTCGGCAGCCGAGCTCGTGCGCTTCCTGAACTCGATCTTCTCCACCTTCGACGCGCTCACCCAGCGGCTGGGCGGCGAGAAAATCAAGACCATCGGTGACGCCTATATGGCGGCCTTCGGCCTGCCCGACCCGCGCCCCGATCATGCCGAGGCAGCGGCGAACCTCGCACTGGCAATGCTCGAAGAAGCCCGCCGCTTCCGTGGCGAGGATGGAG
>Ga0180218_1000732_pt1 | contig 25517 bp, 27 predicted proteins | sample eDN3rd37CKraftBY_FD_151334 | JGI IMG/M metagenome (GOLD analysis project Ga0180218, IMG submission 151334) | Enriched backyard soil microbial communities from Emeryville, California, USA - eDNA 3rd pass 37_C Kraft BY (version 2) (version 2) | ecosystem: Environmental > Terrestrial > Soil >...
GCGTCTGGATTCCGGGTTCGCGCCTTCAGCGCGCCCCGGAATGACGTGGATGGGTTAGCGCGTAGGATGGGTTGAGCGTAGTGAAACCCATCACGACAATTCCGGGCCGGCGATGGGTCGCGCCTCGGCGGAGGTTGAGGCGGCGCGCGACACGCCGACGCGGTCATTCCGGGGCGCTCGCATCGGCGAGCGAACCCGGAATCCAGCGGCGGATTCAGAGTATGCGTCTGGATTCCGGGTTCGCGCTTGCAGCGCGCCCCGGAATGACGTGGATGGGTTAGCGTAGGATGGGTTGAGCGCAGCGAAACCCATCACGACAATTCCGGGCCGGCGATGGGTCTCGCTTCGGCGGAGGTTGAGGCGACGCGCGCGACACGCCGACGCGGTCATTCCGGGGCGCTCGCATCGGCGAGCGCCCCGGAATCCAGCGGCGGATTCAGAGTATGCGTCTGGATTCCGGGTTCGCGCTTGCAGCGCGCCCCGGAATGACGTGGATGGGTTAGTGCGTAGGATGGGTTGAGCGCAGCGAAACCCATCACGACAATTCCGGGCCGGCGATGGGTCTCGCCTCGGCGGAGGTTGAGGCGGCGCGCGACACGCCGACGCGGTCATTCCGGGGCGCTCGCATCGGCGAGCGAACCCGGAAACCAGCGGCGAATTCAGAGTATGCGTCTGGATTCCGGGTTCGCGCTTTCAGCGCGCCCCGGAATGACGCCTTGCCTCAGCGCGTAGGATGGGTTGAGCGCAGCGAAACCCATCACGACAATTCCGGGCCGGCGATGGGTCTCGCGTTGCTCGACCCATCCTACGGGGCTGAGAATGCGCGGCCCGCTCCGAACCAACGCCCCTCAAAATCCCTTCGGCAGGTCCTTCGCCCACTTGGCGCGTATGCGGTCGTCCAGCGCCTTGCTGGAGCGGGCGACCTTCGGGAACGTCTTCTTGCGCCGGAACGGAATGCAGGCGTCGATGATGACCCGCGAATTGCGCCGGTCCTCGGCGGTGTCGTAGCACATCGGGTCGAGCGCCGAAGACCAGCCGCCGTCGATGATATCGACCTGGTCGCGCGGATCGCAGCGCGTGCACATCGCCCACACCACGTCGTCGAAGTTCGTGGGGTCGATGTCGTCGTCCACCACGATGGTCCAGCGGTTGTTGTAGGCGCCGGCATGACAGTGCGCCGCGACCATCGCCGCCTGCTTGGAATGCCCGCCGTAAAGCGTCTTGATCGAAACGACCATCATGAAGCGGCTGCCGCCGGCCTGGTGCGTCCACACGCCCTTCACCTCCGGGATGCCGGCGGCTTCGAGCTGGTTCCAGATCGCGCCCGCGCGATAAGCCCCGAAGTAGAAGGTGTTGTCGTTCGGCGGCACCGCCGGGATCGCGCCGACCAGGATCGGGTTGTCGCGATGCATCATGGTTTCGATGCGGATGGCGGGCTCGAGATCGCTGCCGCTGGCGTAATAGCCGGTCCACTCGCCGAGCGGCCCTTCCTTGATCTTATCGCCGGGATGGATGAAGCCCTCGAAGGCGATCTCGCAATTCGCCGGCACCGGCAGCCCGGTCTTGGGCATGTTCACCACCTCGACCGGCTCGCCGAGGATGCCGCCCGCCGCCTCAAGCTCGTTCTTGCCGTAAGGAATCTCGATGCCGCCGAGCATGACCATCGCCGGATGCACGCCGGCGACGACGGCCACCGGACACGGCTCTCCGCGCTCGTGATACTTGCGCATGATGACAAGGCCGTGCTTGCCGGGCGACATCATCACCGAGGCAACGTTGGGCTCGTGCGACTGCACGCGATAAGTGCCGTAGTTCACCCAGCCGCTGTCGGGGTCCTTCATCACCACGAGGCAGGCCGTGCCGATGAACGGGCCGCCGTCGAGTTCGTGCCACACCGGCGTCGGGATTTTCTGGATGTTCACCTCGGCGCCCGACATCACGTTGTCGAGCAGCGGCCCGCCGTTCACCGCCTTCACCGGATGCGAGGGCGCGTTGCGGAAGTAGCTGCGCCACCACTGCGTCAGCTCCATTTCCGACGTTTCCGGCGGCAGGCCGAGCGCGACGTTGATGCGCGGGATCGAGGTGAGGATATTGGCAAGAACGCGATGCCCCTTGGGAAAGCCCGGCACCTCGTCGAACAGCACCGCCGGGTTGCCCATCTTGCGCATATAGATATCGACGATGCCGCCGATTTCTTCCTTCGGCTCGGCGCCCTTGATGGCCTTCAGCTCCCCCGCCGCCTCAACGCCGCTGATCCAATCGCGCAAGTCTTTATTGGCCACGATGTACTCCCTGCGTGCCGGTGTCTTCGCCGGCACAATCGCAGACAATGCGGGCCAAGGGCAACACGGAGGGCCCGTGCAAACCCGCCCGCGCACGCGCCGCGCGTGAATCGCGGAACGGACCGCCGACATCCAAAGGGGCGCGGGCCTCGCCACCGATAAAAAACTTATCCCCGCTCTCGAATCCGCCCTTATCTTCGAGCGCAGGCCGGTCCGACCGAGGGCGCTTCGCGAGGCGTCGTCAAGCGGGACCGGCTCGCGGTGGCCGCGCAAGGGTGCAACACGCACACCCAACGCACGGCGGCCCAAGCCGCATCGTCCCGGCCCGGAGACACCGGGTCACGGAGTCCTTGGCGGCGATTGCCGTACAGCCGCGCCAACGGTCAGGCGGTCGCGGGGCTCCAAAGCGGTGGATAGAAATGGTCAATCCACCGGGGGCCATGCGGAGCAAGCCTCAAACACCGCGCGCGGGATGCCGGAGAAACGGCGAACCTGCGGCACTGAACATCCGGATCGCCTCGATGTCGTGAGATGTCGAGGTCCGCGGGTTCCTCGGAGCTCGCGGCATCCCGCGCGCCCTCGGACTCTCTTGGAGGCGCGAATGCCGATCGCTCGGGCGCGAACGCGCCGCGAGAGCGCCGTTCTGTGCGAGACGAAGCGCACGGCGCATGACGGCCGCGACCGTGGCGCGAACGGCGGTCCTTCGCTACCATTGCACCGAAGCGCGGAGCCCAAGCACAGCGTGACCATGCCAGCCCCATCCCAGAGCGGCAGATGAGCTCCGGCCGCTCCCTCACGACACGGTTTTTACGCCTGGCCCGCCGGCTCCTGTCGGCGCGGGCCCTGGCCGCGGCGCTGCTGGCCGCGCTGCTGTCGCTGCGCGTGACCGATCCCGGCCCGCTGCAGGAGCTTCGGCTGCAGGGCTTCGACCTGCTGCAACGTCTGCACCCGCGCGATGCGTCGGAGCGGCCGGTGGTCATCGTCGATATCGACGAACGCAGCCTGCGTGAGCTTGGGCAATGGCCGTGGCCGCGCACGCTCGTCGCCGACCTGATCGCGCGGCTCCATGACCTCGGCGCGGTCACGATCGGCTTCGACTTCATGTTCGCCGAGCCCGACCGGCTGTCGCCGGCGCTCGCCGTGGACGCCTTCCGCAACCTCGACGACGACACCCGCAACAGGCTGCGCGCGCTGCCGAGCAACGACGCGGTGATGGCGCAGGCCATGCAAGACGCCAAGATCGTCCTCGGCGAATCCGGCATCCTCAACCCTGCCCCGCAGGCCGAGCGGCTGCCGGTCGGTCTCGCCGCCATCGGCCCCGATCCCAGGTCGCTCCTGTTCAATTTTCCCGGTCTTCTGCGCAGCATTCCCGCGCTCGACGAAGCGGCCGCCGGACGCGGCCTCCTGAACATCCGCACCGAGCGCGACGGCATCGTGCGCCGCGTGCCGATGGTCATGACGGCGCAAGACCAGATGTTGCCGTCGCTGACATTCGAGATGCTCCGCGTCGGCATGGGCGCCAGCACCATCCTGATCCGCTCCGACGAAGACGGCGTCCAAAGCGTCGCGATCCCTCCGCACGAAATCCCCACCGACCGCAACGGCCAGCTCTGGATTCACTTCGCGCCCCACGACCAGGCCCGCTACGTCTCCGCGGTCGATGTGATCGAAGGCCGCATCGACCGCAACCGCTTTGCCGGTCGCCTGGTGCTGGTCGGAACGTCCGCCGCAGGATTGCTCGATCTGAAAACGACCCCGGTCGATCCGGCCATGCCGGGCGTCGAAGTCCATGCCCAGGTGTTGGAAAACATCCTCAGCAACGCGATGCTGTCGGCGCCGAACGATGCGCGCACCGTCGAGCTTATCGCGGCGCTCGTGCTGGGCCTGGCGATCGTCGCGCTCGCGCCGGTCCTCGGTCCCGCCCTGCTGCTGTCGTTCGGCGCGGCGTTCGTCGCGCTGCTGCTCGGAGCCTCATGGTATTTCTTCACGCAGCAAAAGCTCCTGATCGACGCCACGTTTCCGTTGCTGTCAAGCCTGCTGGTCTATCTCACGCTGGTGTTCGCCAACTTCGTCAAGGAGCAGCACCAGCGCCGCCAGATTCGTTCCGCGTTCGGCCAATATCTTTCGCCCGCGCTGGTCGAGCAGTTGGCGCAGTCGCCGGAGAAGCTGGTGCTCGGCGGCGAGCAGCGCGACATGACCATCATGTTCAGCGACGTGCGCGGCTTCACCACGATTTCGGAGGTCTACAAGGACGACCCGCAAGGCCTGACCGCGCTGATGAACAGCTTCCTGACGCCGCTGACCAACGCCATCATCGACCGCAAGGGCACCATCGACAAATACATGGGCGACGCCATCATGGCGTTCTGGAACGCGCCGCTCTACGACCCCACGCACGAACTGAACGCCTGCGAGGCCGCGCTCGACATGCTCGACCGCGTTGATGCCCTCAATGGCGAGCGCGAGCGGGCGGCGGCCGCGGACGGCACGCCGTTCATCCCGATCCGCATCGGCGTCGGCATCAACACCGGGCCATGCGTCGTCGGCAACATGGGTTCGGACTTGCGCTTCGACTATTCGGTGCTGGGCGACAGCGTGAACCTCGCGTCGAGGCTCGAAGGCCAGTGCAAATCCTACGGCCTGCCGATCATCATCGGCTCGCGGACGGCGCAGGCGGCGAAGGATCGCTTCGCCATCCTCGAACTGGATTTCATCGCGGTCAAAGGCAAGAAAGAGCCCGAGGTGGTCTATGCCATCGTCGGCCGCGCCGACATGGCGCAGTCGGAGCGTTTCCGGCGCTGGCGCGAACTCAACATGACGATGCTGTCGCTCTACCGCAGCCGCGACTGGAAGGGCGCGCTCGCCGCGATCGAGGACGGCCGGGCGGCCGACGAGGACGGGCGGTTTACGACGCTCTACACGGTTTATGCCGAGCGCATCCGCGCCTTCCAGGAAAGCCCGCCGCCCGACGACTGGGACGGCGCTTACGCGTTGGAAACCAAATAAAGCCAACCGCATCCATAAAGCTGTGGCGACGGCCGTGCCTTGTGACGTTTCGCACTTCCCGGCTAGCGCGGCCCGGACCATGCTGCGCGCCCCAACGACCCTGCGATTCCTTGAAAAGGCGGACCCGACCGGATGACCTCGACCAAAACTTCGGCCTCCGCCACCGCGGGGGAAGCCTCGGCCGCCGCCCGCTCGCTCTCGGTCCGGTTCTGGGGGGTCCGCGGCAGCATCGCCTGCCCCGGCCCCAACACGGCGCGCTACGGCGGCAACACGCCCTGCGTCGAGATTCGCTGCGGCGAACACATCCTGATCTTCGATGCCGGCACCGGCATCCGGGCGCTGGGCCAGGCGCTGCTCCGGGAGCCGAAGCCCCGCGCGCGATCGGGGGCGGACGGGTTCGACATCTTCCTCAGCCACGGCCACATCGACCATGTGGTCGGCCTGCCGTTCTTCGCGCCGATGTTCGAGGACGGTCAGGTGATCCGCGTCTGGGGCGGCACGCTGCAATCGGCCGGCGGCGTCGAGGAGGCCTTGCGCAAGCTGATGAGCTTTCCGCTGTTCCCGCTCCAGGTCGAGGCGCTGCGGGCGGACCTGGATTTCCGCGACTTCCGCGCCGGCGACACCCTCCAGCCCCGCCCCGGCGTGACGCTGCGGACCGCGCCGCTCAACCACCCCGGCGGCGCCGCCGGCTACCGCATCGAGTACGGCGGCCGCGCGGTGGCTTATCTCACCGACTTCGAAAGCAATGGCGCGATTGATCCCCGGCTTTTGGATCTCGCGCGCGGCGCGGCGATGGTAATTGTCGATGCGACCTACACCGACGACGAACTGCCGGCGCATGTCGGCTGGGGCCATTCGAGCTGGCAGCAGGGCGTGCGGCTCGCCAACGCCGCCGAAGTCGGGCAGCTCTGCCTGTTCCACCACGACCCCGACCACGATGACAACTTCATGGACGCCGTCGCGGCGGCCGCGGAGACGATGCGGCCGGGCACGATCGTGGCCCGCGAAGGGCTGCAGATCGAACTGTGAGCGACGATGTTGCCTTCAGCCCTTCGCCGCAGCCACGGGCTGCAATCGCTTGCTCTGCTCGACGATCCCCTCAAGCCGCGTCACGTTCTGCATCAGCCGCTCGGTGGTCAGGCGGAGGAAATAGTAGCCGAACTCGGGGTTCTGAAAGTAAAGCTCCAGCAGCTTGTCGTAGCTGATGGTGAGGACTTCGCCGTTTTCGAGACTCTGCACCGTCTGGGTGCGCCGATTCTTCGGCGTGATGAAGCCGAGCTCCCCCATGATACGGCCGGGCGGAAGCTCGACGCCGATTTCCTTGACCAGGAAGTTTCCGGTGACGATGAGGAACATCTCGTTGGCGACATCGCCCTTACGAAACAGCACCTCGCCCTTCTTGTATTTCCGCGGCGTCATGTAGGGACGCAGCCAGTCCATCGACAAATCGCCCTGCGCCGAAACGCGCGCCCGCTTGACGAGGTTCAGCATCTGCCGAAGGCGGATGATGTTGATCGGCAGCGACAGCAGATACAGAAGGAACGTCGCCACCGCTCCCGCCAGCGCGCCATAGCCGATGAAGAAGACGATGCTGAGAATGCCGAGAATGCGCAGCGGCACCATCGTGCGCACCATCAGCGTGGCGACGTAAAGCACCGCCCCGATCAGCGCCAGCGTGTTGGCGAAATTAATGTTGGCGAGGGTGATGTCGATCAGCCGGTCCAGCACCACATCGTAGCTGATGTTGGAGGGGTCGAGGCCGAGCTGGATCAACAGCTTCTCAACCCTGAGGTTCTGCGCCGCGTATTCCAGCGCACGGTTGAGTATCGCAGACGGATCCAGGTTTGCGCTGCCCATCCCCACCCCTCCCAACGGCCGCCCCCTTCGACGACGGCCGAAGTCTTACGCCCATCGCCAGTCTCGTACTCACCGCCGCCGCGTTGCCGCGTCACCGCCTTCACAGCAAAAATGCTGCTATCAATACGCAATTAAATTCGCTTGTCTGACCTATTACCACGGCCGAACGTCATTCGGAACGGCGCGGCGATCCCTCGCCCGACGATCCTGCACGACAGGAGGATAGCGACAAGCGGTGACCGGCATGGCGGCCGACAAACCAGACCTCAACGCGGACGATGACGTACTCGCCGTCGCCAGCCGACTGCAAGCCAGGAAGCAGCCCTTCGCGCTTGCAACCGTGATCGAAACCGAAGGCTCCACATCCGCTCGCACCAGCGCCAAGGCCATTTTCGATGCCGACGGCGGCGTGGTGCTGGGCTGGGTGGGCGGCGGCTGCGCGCAGTCCACGGTGGCGCACGCGGCGCTTGATTGCATGCGCACCAACGCCACGCAGATCGTCGAGCTTGATCTCAACGACGAAGTGCTCGGCACCGGAATGCCCTGCGGCGGCAGCATGAAGGTCTACATCGAACCTGTCCTGCCCAAACCGACGCTTTGGATCCTCGGTCACGGTCGCGTGGCCGAATGCCTTTGCCGGATCGGTGCGATGATGGACTTCGACGTCGTCGTCGACGATCCGCTCGCCGACGCCACCCGCTACCCCGCAGCGTCGAAGGTGGTTGCCGACGATCTCAACTACGACATCGTTCAGCCCGGCGCCTCCGACTATATCGTTCTGGCGACGCAGAGCAGCGGCGATCACCAGTCGATGAAGCGCATCCTGGCCTCCGGGCACGGTCAGGTTTCGCTTATCGCGAGCCACAAGCGCGCCAAGCTCGTCCTCGACTACCTGCGCGAGGACGGCTACGGCCAGGAAACGCTCGACCGCATCCGCACGCCCGCGGGACTCGACCTCGGCGCGCAGACGCCCGAGGAGATTGCCCTCTCGGTCATCAGCGAAATCGTGTTGTTCCGCCGCCGCGGCCGGGGCTTCGTCATCTGCCGCGAGGAACCGCACGGGACCAAAAGCAACGGTCACGGCACATGAGTGCCGAACGGCGGCAATGCACACGGTGACAGGCACGGGCCGCAGCAACTGGATCGACGATCCGCGCGACGGTCTGAACGGGCTTGGAGCTGGGTGAGTTTGGGGCGCAACCATGCAGGACATCGACGGTTCCTCCCTGATCGCACTGGCGCTGCTCGCCCTGCTCTATTGGAACATCTGGGACTCGCTTCGCCTGTTCACGCCGCACGACGACGATGCGAAAGGCCGGAACGCGACGGACCCATCCGGCGGACCCGCCGACACAACTCCGGACGAGCGGCAGGCCGCAAACAAATATGCCGACGACGGCCTCGACCACTGCGCCGCATGTGCCATGCAGGGTATTCTGGCGATTCAGTCGCGCGATGCGGCGTTCGACGTGGCGCGGTTCCTCGCTTCGGCGGGCTCCGCCTATGAAACCATCGTTACCGCCTTCGCAGCAGGCGATCGGGCCGTCTTGCGCAATCTGGCGTCGCCAGACGTCTACGAGGCGTTCGCGGCGGATATCGAAGCGCGCGAGCGCGACGGCCACCGCACGGAAACGACGTTCGTCGCCATCGCGCCGCCGGAAATTGTGAGAGCGGATATCGCCGGCGACGAGGCGCAAATCACCGTTCGCTTCGTCAGCGAACTGTTCAGCGTGACACGATCTCAAACCGGCGCAATCGTCCGCGGCTCCGCCGACACGAAAAAAATCACCGCGGACGTGTGGAGCTTCGCCAAAACCCTGACACCCGACGGCGGCATCTGGACGCTCGTCGCCACCCGCTCGGAGTAAGTGTCGGCGGGAACGGGCGCCTGCGGCAACGCGATCCAGCGCGAGGATTGTCGTCGATTACAGCGATGACGCCCCGCCCACTTACGTCACGCTGGCCTTTTCCAACTCGGCGACGCGTCGGCGCAGGCTTCGCGTTTCCTCGAAACGACTGGTGACATCGCGAAGGATCGCCGCCATGCCCATCATGGCGTTGGCGCTGTCGCGCAACACGATGATGGTGAATTCGACGGAGATGCGCCGGCCGCCCTTGGTGAGCGCCGGCACCGCGAGGATATCGCCGGACCCGTAGCGCGTCGCACCGCCGGCCATCACGCGGTCGTAGCCCTCCTGATGCCGGGCTCGCAGGTTCTCAGGGATAATCAGGTCGAGCGGCTGACCGACCGCCTCCTCGACGGCAAAGCCGAAGATGCGCACCGCACCAGGATTCCAGAAACGGATGATGCCGTCGCGGTCGGCGACGAGGATAGCGTCGGATTGCGTCTCAAGAATCGCGTGAGCGAGATGGTCGGTGATACTCATGACGCCTTCTGCGATCGACTCTCCGCCGCGACGGCGGCAAGCCCGGACTCCAGGCCCGCGATGATGTCCGTCTCGGCCTCCAATCCCACCGACAGCCGCAGAAGGCTATCGCTGATGCCGGCAACGCGACGCGCCTCGGCGCTCATGCCGGCGTGAGTCATGCTGGTCGGATGGGCCACCAAGCTTTCGACGCCGCCGAGCGATTCCGCCAGCGTGAAGATACCAACCGCTTCCACGAACCGGCGCACGTTCTCGACGCCGCCCACCAGCTCGAAGCTCAGCATGGCGCCAAATCCGGCCTGCTGGGTCTTGGCCAACTCGTGGCCGGGGTGCGACTTAAGGCCGGGATAGTGAACGGCGGCCACCAGGGGATGGCGCTCCAGGAACGCCGCCACCGCCATCGCATTGGCCTGCTGGCGCTCGATGCGCGGGAACAGCGTCCGCACGCCACGAAGCGTCAGATAGGCATCGAACGGCGAGCCCGTGACGCCAATGACATTGGCCCAGGCCGCCAACGCCTCGACATCCGCCTTGCTCGCCGCGATCACGGCGCCGCCGACCACGTCCGAATGGCCGTTGATGTATTTCGTGGTGGAGTGAATGACGAAATCGGCGCCGAGCAGAATCGGCCGCTGCAGCGCCGGCGACAGGAAGGTGTTGTCGGCCGCGACCTTCGCGCCCACGGCTTTGGCGCGCCCGACGATCCGCTGGATGTCCACGATCCGCATCAGCGGATTGCTCGGCGTCTCAACCAGAACCAGCGCCGGCGACATCGCCAGCGCTTCCGAAAGCGCCGCGTCGTCGTTCTGATCGACAAATACAACCTTGAAATGGCCACGGTCTCGCCGTGCGGCGAGCAGCCGGTAGGTTCCGCCGTAGCAATCGTGCGGCGCCACCACGAGGTCGTCTCGCCCGAGCAGACCGAGCGTCAGGTCGATCGCCGCCATCCCCGACGACGTCACCACCGCGCCGACCCCACCCTCGAGCTTCGCCAACGTGTCCGCCAGCATGCTCCGGCTGGGATTGGCCGAGCGGGTGTAATCATAGGCCCCAGCCTGCTCGAAGCCGGCGAAGGCGTACGTGCTCGACATGTAAACCGGCGGCGTCACAGCCCCGAACGCGCTGTCGGTGGCGACGCCGTTCGCCGCCGCGACGGTTTGAGGCTTCTTGAGATTCAGCATGAGCGGGCCTTTCCCTCTGGCGGGTAACGTATACGACCCGCCAGGCAAGGAAACCAGCCGTCGCGTCATGACAATCCGCCACGGAAACGTGGTTATTTGATCCGCGGCAACCGCTCGAACTGGTGGAACGGCGGGGGCGAGGACAAGGTCCACTCGAGCGTGGTTGCCCCTTCGCCCCACGGGTTTCCAGCCGCCTGTGTCTTCTTGATGAAGGCGTAGGCCATGCCGACCAGGAACACCAGCAAGCCGGCGGCGGAAATGTAGGCCCCGATCGACGACAGGTGATTCCAGCCACTGAACGCGTCGGGGTAGTCGGCGACGCGGCGCGGCATGCCGGCGAGCCCGAGGAAGTGCTGCGGGAAGAACGCGAGATTGACGCCGATGAACGTGGTCCAGAAGTGCACCTTGCCCAGGAAGTCCGAGAACATGTAGCCGGTGATCTTCGGGAACCAGTAGTACCAAGCGGAGAAAATCGCGAACACCGCGCCGAGCGACAGCACGTAGTGGAAGTGCGCCACCACGTAGTAGGTGTCCTGCGCCGAACGGTCGATGCCCGGATTGGCCAGCACCACGCCGGTCACGCCGCCGATGGTGAACACGAAGATGAAGCCCACCGCCCACAGAGTCGGCGTGGAGAACTTCACCGAGCCGCCCCACATCGTGGCGATCCAGGAGAAAATCTTGATGCCGGTCGGCACCGCGATCACCATGCTGCCGGCGGCGAAATAAGCCTGCGCCGGCATCGACATGCCCACCGTGTACATGTGGTGCGCCCACACCACGAAGCCGATGAAACCGATCGCGATCAACGCATAGACCATGCCGAGATAGCCGAACACCGGCTTGCGGCTGAAGGTCGAAACCACCTGGCTGATGATGCCGAAGCCCGGCAGCACCATGATGTAAACCTCGGGATGGCCGAAGAACCAGAACAGGTGCTGATAGAGGATCGGGTCGCCACCGCCGGCGGCGTTGAAGAACGTCGTTCCGAAATTGCGGTCGGTCAGCAACATGGTGATCGCGCCGGCAAGCACGGGCAGCGATAGCAGCAGCAGAAACGCCGTGACCAGCACCGACCACACGTACAGCGGCATCTTATGCAGAGTCATGCCGGGCGCGCGCATGTTGAAGATCGTGGTGATGAAGTTGATCGCGCCCAGGATCGACGATGCACCCGCGATATGAATCGACAAGATGGCGAAATCGACGGCCGGTCCGGGATGCCCCGATGTCGAGAGCGGCGCATACATCGTCCAGCCCGTCCCGGCACCGTTGGAGCCCGGCTCGCCCTCGACGAACATCGAGATCAGGAGCAACGCGAACGACGACGGCAGCAGCCAGAACGAGATGTTGTTCATGCGCGGGAACGCCATGTCCGGCGCGCCGATCATGATCGGCACCATCCAGTTGCCGAAGCCGCCCATCAGGGCCGGCATCAGCGCAAAGAAGATCATGATGAGGCCGTGATTGGTCACCAGCACGTTGTAGGTGTGCGGGTTCGAAAAGATCTGCAGCCCCGGCTCCTGCAACTCGGCCCGGATCAGGATGGACAACACGCCCCCGATCAGCCCCGCGCAGATCGAGAACACCAGGTACATCGTCCCGATGTCTTTATGGTTGGTCGAAAGGACGTAGCGACGCCATCCGGTCGGGTGGCTGTGAGCGTGGTCGTGAGTCTGGTGAGATTCGGCGGCGACAGTCATGATTCAGACAGCTTTTCTTGGGTTTTCTTGAGCCTTTTCCGGCTTTTCCGAGCGAACATCCCACCGTGCAGGCGATTGGAAAAATGAATTTAATTGACATTTCAATACATGTTTGATGCTAGATGGGCATGGACACGGAGCTGGCCAGAACGTTCCTGGAAATCGTCTCGACCGGAAGCTTCATCCGGGCCGCCGAGCGGTTGAACGTCGGCCAAACCACCGTCAGCGCGCGCATCCGTACGCTGGAACAGCAGCTCGGGCGCCCGCTTTTTGTCCGCAACAAGGGCGGCGCGACGCTGACGCCGGCGGGCGAGCAGTTCCTGCGCTATGCCCCGACATTCGTGCAGTTGTGGGAGCGCGCCCGCCATCAGGTCGCGGTCCCTGCGGGCCACCGCACGGTGCTGAGCATCGGTAGCGAGGTCAGCCTGTGGCAGCCGCTGCTGCTCGATTGGGTGCATTGGATGCGCCGTTCGCTCCGCGACATCGCTCTGCGCGTCCACGTCGATGTGCCGCAGGACTTGATCAATCAGGTCGCCACGGGCCTGTTAGACGTCGCGATCATGTACGCGCCCCAGCATCGGCCGGGGCTGATGATCGACCTGCTGCGCGAGGAGGAGCTCGTGCTGGTAACGACCGATCTGGCGTCACACGCCTCGTCGGACAAGGACTACGTGCACGTCGATTGGGGACCGGATTTCGTGCTTCGCCATGACGCCGGCTTTCCCGATGCCGTGCCGGGGCTCCATGTCAATCTCGGCCCGCTCGGGCTGAGCTATATTCTGGCGGCCGGCGGCTCCGGTTACTTCCGGGTGCATGCCATTCAGCCCTATCTCGCATCCGGGCAGCTTCACATCGTGCCGGGCGCGTCGCGGTTTTCCTATCCGGTTTACGCGGTCTACTCCGCGCACGGAGACGACGCCGTCCTGGAACCGGCGCTCGCAGGCTTACACACCATCGCCAAGGAGCGAATGGCTTAGGCTCACGGCCTCAAGGCACCTTGCCGCGCTCCAGCGCCAGTTCGGCCTGCAGGCTTTCGACATCGCGGAAGATCGAGGCAACGGCGAGCACCCGGCCGCCGCTCTTGTATCGCAGCAGGCAGTCCTTGCCGTTGATATCGCCGTCGATGGCGATCTCGTCCCATTTCTCGGCGTGACCGACATAATTGATCGGCACGTCGTAGTGCTGGCTCCAGAAGAACGGCACCGCGTCGAATTTTTCCCGCGAGCCGAGCATGTTGCACGCCGCGACCTGGCCCTGGCGCTCGGCCACGACCCAGTGCTCGACGCGAATGCTCTGCCCCGAATGCGGATCGGGCCAACGCGCGATATCGCCCGCCGCGTAGATGCCCGGGACGCTCGTTTCCAGATACTCGTTCACCGCGACGCCGCGATCGAGGACAAGCCCCGCCTGCTCCGCCAACGCCAAGCGTGGACGCACGCCGACGCCAACCACAACGACATCGGCTTCGATGGCGCCACCGCTTTTCAGCGTCGCGCGCCGTCCGTCGATGGCCGTCACCGTATCCTGGAGATGGAACACCACGCCGTGCTCTTCATGGAGCGCCCGCACGAAATCGCCCATCTGCGGACCGAGCACGCGCTCCATCGGCCGTTCTTCCGGCGCAACGACATGCACCTCGATCTCGCGGGCGCGCAGCGCCGCGGCAGCCTCCAACCCGATGAAACTCGCACCGATGACGAGCGCGCGGCGCGCACCCTTCGCCGCTTCGATGATGGCGCGGCAATCGGCCAGCGAGCGCAAGGTGTGGACGTGAGGCTGATCGGCGCCGGGGATCGGCAGCCGCACCGGCTCCGCGCCTGTTGCCAGCAACAGGCGGTCGTAAGGAATCTTTGTTCCGTTCGCCAGCAGCACTTCGCGGGCCGCTGCGTCGATGCGCGACACCTCGGCATTGAGGCGCAAATCGATGTTGCTGTCGGCGTAGAATTCATCGGGCCGCAACGGCAGCCAATCCTCCGGCGCGCTGCCGGCGAGATAATCCTTCGAGAGATTGGGACGATCGACCGGCGACGCGGCGTCGCTGCTCAGCATGACAAGGCTTCCGCCAAAGCCCCGGCGGCGCAGCATCTCCGCCGCGGCAAAGCCTGCGGCTCCGCCGCCGACGATGACAACGCGCGCCGGCATGTTGCCGCCGGAAAGCGCGGACGGCTTGGGCTGCCCCTGCTTCTCGCGGACATAGATGCGCCCATCCTGCCGCTCGACCTTCCAGCATTCGAGCGGGCTCAGGGCCGGCGCGCGAACCGCCTCGCCGTTGCGCAGATCGAAACAGGCGTGGTGCCACGGGCAGCGAACGCTATCGCCGACGACAAGGCCATCGACCAACGGAGCATGGTAATGCGTGCAATGCGCACCGACGGCCAGAACGTTGTCGCCGTTGCGCACCAACAGAACCTCCTCGTCGCCGACATGGCCGACCAGCTTGCCGCCGGCGAGTTCGGACAACGCGACACCCTGGGTCAGATCCGGGCCAGCCGGCGCGGTTTGTTCTTGCGACATTTTTTCCTCCAAGGTCAGACCGTCGTGCCCAGGAATTCTTGCCGAAGCTGCGGGTTGTCGCGGAAGCAACCCAGCATACGACTCGTCACCAAATCCGCATCGGTCTTATGGATCCCTCGGGTCGTCATGCAGTGATGGGTCGCCTTGATGACGACTGCGACGCCCTTCGGCTTGAGCACGTCGTTGATCGTGTTGGCGACCTGCGCCGTCAGCTTCTCCTGAATCTGCAACCGCTTGGCGTAAATCTCCACCACGCGCGCCAGCTTGCTGATGCCCACCACCCGGTTCGTTGGGACGTAGGCCACCCACGCCCGGCCGAGGATGGGCGCCATGTGATGTTCGCAATGGCTTTCCAAAGCACCCTAGCAACCATTGATTTTATTGATATTTCCGCGTCAACACGCAGGCAAAGTTACGCAATTGTTACGCATGGAGTTGCCCGCCACCCGGTGCGTAGACAACAAAAAAAGCCCCCAGGACACCCGCATCGCTGCGGAGCCTGGGGGCTTTAGTTTGGGAGGAAACGCCCAAGGAGGCCTCCGCGGCGATGGTGATCGCCGCGAAGATCGTGCGGCCGCGACTGGCGGCCGAAACTCTATGTGTCCGTCTTAGCGGCTACCGCGACCGCCATCTTGTCGAGCTTGTCGTCGATCTTGGTCAGACGGTTGTCGATCCGATCCATCGCGGAATTGACGCTGTCCCGACGCGCGAACGTTTCGAGCGCCCATTGCCGTGTCGTCTGTAGCTCGGCCTGGGTCTGTTCGGCACGCTGACGCATCGCCGTGACCGTCTCGCCGAACTCGCGCCGCACGCTGTCCGCTCGATCCACCGCCGCCCGCTCGACGACGTCCAGCGCCTTAGCGACATCGGTCCTGTGGTCCGTGATTTTCTCAGTGATCCGCGCCTCCATCTCCGCAAACTTGTACGTCCCGCCGATGGCGAGAAGCAGCGTTTGCAAGACGAAGCCGGCCACGCCGAGCCCGATCATGATCCAGTGATACCACTCCATTGAGGCTGGTCTTTCCTGGTCAGCGGCGAATGATACGCGCGACGTTCTCGAAGCCGCGCTTGCCGAAATAGAACATCACGACGGTGTTCGTGATGCTCGCGATCCAGCCTTTCGGTTCAGGCGTCGAGCCGAGCCCCAGGCAGATGTCCCAGACCAACACCTTCAAGACGATGAAGGCGACGGCGTAGCCGATCAGTTTGTCGGGCTCGTACCACTTGCCGATTTCGGCGATGCGGATCGCCTTCTGCGCCTCGATCTCGCGTGCCTGCACGTCCAACTCGCGGCCGGCGAGATCGGCCGCGATCTTGTCGGCATCGTTGCCGGCGGCGAGCTTGGCCTTGTAGCCGTCGATGATCCCGGTGATGACGGGACCGCCGAGGAAGGATGCGAGCCAGGACAGGATGGCGGTCATGTCCGCCACCCGTGGTGTTTGGCCAGCCCGTACACTCCCTCCACCAGCGCCATGAGGACAAACCCCACGACGGCCGCGACGTCGGGATCGTTGGCGATCATGTCGGCCACGGACTGCGGCATGATTGCCCGGAGCGCCAGATACCCGGCGATGTACCGGACCAGAATGCGTGCGATCGGACCGATCATGAGCTTGCCTTTCCGAAGATGCGCGCGAGCGCGGTGAACAACGCCGACCAGATGGACGACGCGGGGGCGGGTTGAGGTGTGGCCGGCGGCGGGACAGGCGCGGGCTTCGACGGCACGGTCGGCTCGCTCTCAGCCTTCGCGAGGATCGGCACGATGCGCGCAAGCTGCGCCTGCCGGTCCGCGAGGCCGTTCGTCCCGCCGTTCCACAGCTTGACGCAGGCGGTAAAGTCGCCTGCGTCGGCCTTTGCCGAGAGGTTCTTCCACTTCCAAAACGCCGCGCAGATAGCGGGCTGCAAGTCGGGATCGGAGGCACGCTCGGGCACGGAGAGGAGATCGACGCCGATGCGCGTGCCGACTTGCAAGTAACCGTCCCGGCCGGTGACCTGCGGGCCACCGCGGCCGATGAACTGCGAGCCGTCATTGGTGCCCGGCCGGTTGCCCATCCGGTTGCCGTAGATGTCGTCGAAGGCTTTGCGCTGCCAGCCGGGCGCGGTGCCGTACTTGCGCTGGACGTCGGCCGCCGACTTGAAACGGTTCGGCCATACCGCAGCCATGCGGGTTGCGGTGTAGTTGATGTTCTCGGTGAGGTTCTTAATCGTGAACCCCGCCGTTTCGTGGTGGACGTTCGCCAGCATGTAGGCGAGGCGCTGCCGGGTCTGGCAGACCTCGGCGAGGACGTCTTGATGCGTGACGAAAGCCGCTATGATAGCGTCCGGCGCCTTCGGAAAGACAGCGCGAAGCGTCACCGCGTTGAGGCGGACGGTCATAACCATGTTCCTTGTAGGTGCGGCCCGACCGTCGCTACCGCGACAAGATCGCGACCATGATCGCGAGCGAGGACGCGGCAACCGCGACCATCGCCAGGATGGGAAGCCAGTCGAGACAGCGCGACGCCGCCGAAGGCTTCTCGATGTCGGGGATCGGCCGATAGACCATCGGCTGCGGCTTCAACTGCCCGACCACCGGACCAAGGTCCGGCTCCATCGGGCGGGTCTTCATAGCGCGGCGACGTAAGCCACGACGCGCGAGCGCGGGTACACACCGACGCCGACGACGCGGTTATGGTTGCCTGAGATCACGATGGGGTCACCGTGGCGGGTAAACCCTTTCACAACACCGACGTGCCCGGCCTGCGGGCCGCCACGGCGCGATAAAACGACGATAGCCCCTACCCTAGGCCCAACCCTCGGCAAAGCCGCCCAGGCGCGCGCTAGATTGGGATTACGGACATGCGCCGCGGCACGCGGCGCGATCATCGCCATGAAGCGCCCGCACCACACCCGAGCCCACCCGGTCGGGTTGGTGCCGATGTAGCGCGCCGCTCGCGCGACGAGTGATCCACCGTCCAACGCAGCGCCATGCCCAACCGGGTGCCGGCGGGCCGTCTTGACCCGCTTGGCGTGCTTGACGTGAGCGCGGTGATGATGATGGGGCTTCGCGGCCGGCGCCTGAAACTCCCAAGGCCAGACGAAGCCCCGATCACGAGCCGCGGCCGGTGCGGTGAAAAGCGCAAGCGCAAGCGCCGCGCAAAGTGCTGCACGCATAAAAGTCTCCTCGGTTTTTGTGTTGTGGCGCGCCGCTACTTTTGTGGCGCGAAGATATGCTCAGCGCCGAAGTCGGACGGCTCATACGACTTCGAGCCAGCGCCGGGCTTTCGTTTGTCTTTGCCCGCCTCGCCTTGCGGCAATTTCAATTCGAGCTTCGTGGTCCAGCCGGACCGCGAGTAGTTGTGATCGACGCCCTCGATCCGATACGCGCCGTCGATGCCGGGGCGCGCGCCGACCAGAAGGAAGGTGCCGCCTGGTCGTGCGGCCGCATTGCCGTCGATCTCGGCCGAGCCGCCGCCCTTCTCGCGCTCCGCGTCCTTCGCGCCGTTGGTCGCTGATCCCTTGCTCTCGCCTTCGTCGGCCCGCGAGTAGCGGTCGCCAAAGATGGCCTGTGCGCCCTGGTCGAGGATTTCGACCTCGGTTTCCTTCCACTTCGCGGCCTTGCGGTCATAGTAGCGAGCGCGGGACTTCTTGTGCCGCTTGCGGCCGAGCGTCGGGCTGATGTCCCAGGAGATGAGATTGTCGCCCCACGCGCCCGTCACAGTGCCCATAGCGAGGCCGGAAGCGGAGCCGCCATCCTTTACCGCCAGGATCGCCTCGGTGCCCCGGACCTTAAACACGCCGCCAAGCTCGTGCGCGACGCGCTCCCCGAAGTGCAGAAAGCTCTCGTCGTTGAGGCCCCACCACTCCCGCGTCTCGGAGGCAAACTTCGGATCGACCTTGATGCTGGTGATACCGGCGGCCTTGCCGGTTTCCTCCAACGCCTGCTTGACCGTTTTATTGTCCATGTGCCGCTGTTGCGGCTGCTTGGCTTTGCCTTCGGTGTCCACTCCCTTGGCGCTGATCGTCAACTCACGACCACCGCCGCGCGTCCCGCGCGAGCGGACCTCGTCAACGGTGCCGACGAACACGCTGATCGCACCGAAGCCTTCCCACCCCAGAAGGATCGACATCGGCGCGCCGGTCTGCGGGAGCAGGATGTAGCCGTCGCGATCATCGACGGTGATCTCGGCGCTGTCGGAATGCGTCCCCTCCTTGTCGGAGATACGGATCGACGTCGAGAGCGGATTGAACCGGGACGAGATGTCCTGCCCAGCGACGATGATCTGGTAAAACGCTCGCTTCGCCATCGGCTCAATCCCACAGCGACACGACGTGTTGCGTCTCGGCTACCGGCGGCGGCTCGATGGGGATCGTCACCGCTGTGCCGACCGGCAACTCGAAGCCGCAATGTTCAAGGTGTTGGTTCACGTCGAGCGCCATCAGGCGCTCGAACAGACCGGGCATCGGTCGGCGGAACCGTTGCCAAAGGATCAGGTCAACGGACTGGCCTTCCGATTTGACCGTGACCGTCTCGTAGGTGATCGCGGCCATCACCGCCTCCGTCAAAGCATCCCGGCGAGGATCGAGAAGATCGAGCCCGAGCCCGGTGCGTCGTCGCGCTTGAGCGACACATCGACCTCGATCACCTGACCGACGCCGTTGCGGTCCAGATAAGACGACCGCTCGCTGACCTTCTCGATGACGTACCAGCCGAGCGGTACGCCGTCGCCACGCATGAACGGCATGGGTTGGCCTGACGCTTGCTGATCGAGCAGAGCGTCGAGCGTCGATAGCCCGCCGAACTTCGACGGGAACAACTTGCATTTCAGTTCGCGGCTGTCCGGGCCGAGGCCGACGAACTCAAGCGGCGGCCGTCGTCCCATCACGGACTTCTCTGCAAACGAGGCCTCGCTGTCATGCGAGGCCTCGGTCATGTTGAACGGCCAGACTTCCATCTGGACCGATCCGAGTTGTGCAAGCACGGTTCAACCTCACGTAAAGCGCAAGCCGGTGTCCGCCTGCAAGCCGCGGACGGCCTGTTCGATCCTTCGCTCAAGATGGTCGCCGATCCGCTCGATAACCTCGCGCGGATCACTCACGCCGCTGATGCTGAACGTGTTGTTCATCGTCACCGTAACAGGCGATCCAGCGTTCGCGTGGATGCGCCCGCTCGTCGAAGGCGTGAAGATTTCGGGACGCTTCTCGCCGACGAGATAGCTGCGGCCCGCCGTCACCGGGCCGCCGCCGGCACGGCTCCCGCTGATCCGCGGTTTCCACCGCTGCCCCGGCGGTTTCGGCGCCATCGGGTCAGGGCCGGCGGTAGAGCCGCCGCCACTCCCCATGTTGCGGATCGCTTGCCCAAGGCTCACCGCGGCCTGCCACGCGCTCTTGAGCCAGCCGACGAACGTGCCAATCGCGGAGATCGCGGCGTTGATCCCCGCCGCCACCGTGCCGCCGATGGTGCGACCGAACGCGGCCCACTCCTCGTTCGACGCCTTGATCGGCCCGACCAGTCCCGAGAACCAAGTGAAGATGTTGTGCGCCATGTCGGCGATGGGCTGCAACAGACCCGGCAGCGGACCAAGGCCAGCCATGAAGCCTTCGGCGATCCCGCCGAACATCGCCTTGATGCCAGACCAGTTGTTGTAGATGGCGACGCCGGCCGCGGCGATGGCCGCGACCGCAGCCCCTACCGGCGTGATAACCGCAAGGCCGATGAACGCGGCGCGCAGCGCCGCCAGCGGGCTCAACATGGCGAGGATCGGCGCAACGGTCAGTCGAGCAAGGAAGCCGACGACAGCAAGCCCACCGCGCGCCATCATCAAGAGGCCGCTGTAAGCAAGCCCGCCAGCGAACGCCACGCCGAGCGCCGCGATACGCAGTCCGATCAAACCAGCCGTCACCGCCACAATGGACGCCGCGAGCTTCGGGTTCGCTTCGACCCAAGCCTCGATCCGCCGGACGATAGGGCCGAGCGCATCGGTGATTGCGGTCAATCCAGGGAGCAAGGCGTTGCCGAGACTGATGCGGAGGTTTTCGAGGCCAACGGTGAACCGCTTAAGCTTTTCCTCCGATGTCTCTAGACGCCGCTGGAAGTTGCGCTCGGTGTACCCCTGTGCATCAAGCGCAGCCTGCCTAATCTCCTGGTAACGCTTCATCCCCTCCCACATCGGGCGGATGAACTCCAAGACCTGCTTGTCGCCGAAGATTTGCGAGATCAGGTCGGCGTCACCTTTCGTCGCCTTTCGGAGGACGTTCAAGATATGCTCGATGGGTGACAGACCCTTCTCGCGCGCAAACTTGAGTTCCCGCGTGACGTCTATTCCGAACTTTTTGAAGTTCTTGATCGTCTCCTTGAGGGTGAGCTTCTGAAAGAAGTTCATCATATTGTTGGCGGCGGCCTCGCCGTCCTGCGCGCCGGTTCGTGCAACCTGCAACGCGGCAGCGAGGTCGGCGACCGCTGGCACGCCATGCTCGCCGAAGAACTGCGCCGTGGCCGTGATCTGCGAGAAGGACTTCGCCATGTCCTTCAACTCGAAGCCGCCTTGCTGACCGGCCATCGCCATCGCGTCGATGGCGCGCTCGACCTCGTTCGCTGGCGTCTTGAGGTTGAAGAAGATCGCGTGTGCCGACTTCGCCATTTCCTCGAAGTTGGCGCGGAACGCCGTCGTCGCCTTTCCGATGGCGGGCGCCATCGCTAGAGCGTTATCGACGTTCTCTTGATCGGTCTTGCCGCCCAGGCCCATGCCGACCAAGAAGTCGATGCCCTTGGCAACGCTGAGCGCACCCTGGTTGGTCTGGCGACCGATCTCGCGGATACGCTTACCGACCGCGGTAAGCCGCTCGCCCGACATGTCGGCTTTCTGCCCGAGGTCTTCGAGGACCGTCTCGAAGTCCATCGCCGTCTTAAACGTCGGCGACAAGGCGCGCTCAAGCGCCCACGCACCGGCTGCGGCCTCGAACATACGGCCGCGCATCGCCGCCAGCTTGGCGTTGTTTGCCTCAAGCGCAGCCCCGAGGCGCATCTGCGTCGCAGCGAAGCCCGTGGACATGCCACGGGCTGCGGTTTGGATCGTCCGCAGCCCGGCCACGGCAACGCGCGCCGGCCCCGATACTCCGTCGATAAGACGGATCAGGAGTTGAGAAGTCAGTGTTGCCACAGCACCACCTTAATGTGCGGCCTTGAAGATGCGCGCGGCCTCGTCGTGCCACGCACAAATCTCGCGCCACTCCATCTCCAAGAGCATCGGGATCGGCGTCGATAGGACGTGCGCCACGTCGGCGATCACTGACCGCCAGCCTGCCGCACCTTCGAGGGAAAAAAATCGTTTGCCGCCTCGGAGAGGTCGATCAAGTCCTCGGCGTCGATCTCGTCCAGCGCATCGACAGGCAGATCGTTGATGGACGCAAGCAGCGCGAGCATCAACGCCGTCTCGCCGCCGCCCTTCGCTGACACCTCCTCGATGAGGCGCATTTCCTTGCCGCGTGTCCGGCGTAGTTTCAGCGCCGAGATCGTGACGGGCTTTCCGTCCGCTGGCGTGTACGTGATCGGAAATTTGAGAGGGAACGACTTCTCGGTGACTTGGGCTGCGCCCTGTTTCACTTCGTCGGTCATTGGAGGCACTCCTTGCTGTTCGTTTATTGTCGTTCCGCCGGCCGGGCGTTACCGGCCGGCGGTGATGGCACGATCAGATCGTGCGCGGGATGCGGAGGATCGCGTTGGTCGTGGCGTTCTCGTCGGTGCCGTTGACACGCCACGCATTGGTCCAGAAGTCCCAGAAGATTTTCTCCTGACCGTCGAAATAGACCTCGTAGTGCGTGATCTCGTTGATGGCGTAATCGGTCGCCGGCAGATCGCCGCGCTTGTATGCGTCGGCCTCGATCTTGCCGAGGCGACCTTCCATCACGGCGCGCAGTTCGGTGGATTTTCCGGTGCGGCGGTCCTTGATCTCGCCATAGGCCGTGTAAAGGTTCTTCACCTTCGAGCCGAGGCCGAACTGGATCAGAAGCGCCGGGTCGAACCCGACCAGCTTGAACGTCGGCTCAAGCTTCTTGATGCCGACCTCGATCTCGATGCCGACGCGCGAACCGCCGGGCTGGTGATCCTGATAATCAGCCTCAAGCGTCGGCAGCTTGAGTTCCTGGATCGAAAGGTGCTTCGAGTTGGACGGGTCGTGCGAGCCGCAAAACAGGTTCGCGGCCTCAATGATAAAGAGCGACATCGCGTCGATCTCCTATTGGATGGAAGGTGGGAACGGCGCCGGCCGAAGCCGGCGCCGCGTCGATCAGGCCGCGACGTCGATCTGCGCGAGCAGATCGTCGAGCAGAATGTCGAGGGCAGCGCGATACCGCGACGAGCGGATGCCCAGGTAGCGCAGCACGGGCGGTTCCTCGGCGGCGAAGTCCACGACGAACTTGCCCAAGCGAAGCTGCTCGGGACTGTTCTGGTCGCGCGTGAAGCCGACCTTGTAATCGAGGATGTCGCCGTCCGCCTTGATGTCGCGCAGCGCGAACCGCATCGTGTCCAAGATGTCCTGGACCGTGCCATAGTCGATGTTGCGCGTCCCAAGGAAGCCGCGAAGCGTCCGCAGGAACATCAGGTGGATGAAGTCCCGGCCGCGCACGACGTGATAGAACTGCCACAGCGTGTCCTCGGCGCAGGTGTCCGTCCCGATGTAGACGAAGCCGCCCGAAGCGATGGCCGTCTCCACGCCCATCTCGCCGCGCACGATGATGCCGGCGTTCTGCGCGATAAGCGCCTGCCCCTCCGTCGCGCCATCGGTGAGCGAGAAGTCGATGGGACGGCTCGGCCCGACGATCCCCTGCACCGGCTGGTTCGCCCACGAGTGGAACGGTCGGCCGCCGAACTGATGGTCGCGGCGGACCGCGATGCCGATCACGCGCGGCGACGCCGGCTTCACGGTCGCATCGACGCCGACCTTCACGGCGGTTTCGACCGGGATCAGCCGCTCGCTTTGGATCGTCTCGCGCCAGTCGGTGTAGTCCTGTTGCGTCGTGGCGGGGCCATCGACCACAGCCACCGCGAGGAGCTTGTTCAACACCGCCGGCAAGGCGGCGCACACCGGGTTCGCGAGCGTCTCGACGACGGCCGTTGCGGTCGGAAGAACCTTGTTCTCGTCGTCGCCGCCACCGCTGAACGTCACGACCAGCGTGTCGGTGAGGTTCTTGCCGGCGGTCAGGATCGTCAGGCCGACGACCTTGTCCGCGTCGTCTCCGGTCCCCATCACCGCCTCGGCGGTCGGCAACTCCTTGTCGGGATCGGTGCCGCCGCCGGTGAACCCGACAGTCGGTGCCTCGGTCATATCCGAGCCCTGGGTGCCGAGCGTCAGTGTGGCGAGGCCCTTGTCCTGTTGCGACGTGAGGCCCGGAACGGCGATCAGGCGCGGGATCACGCCGAGCAGCGGGCCGGACGAGGCCAACGCCCAGATGCCAGTTTTTGCCGCCTGCGATCCGACTGCGTTCGCGATGGCCGCGTCGGTATCATCGCCGGGCTCTATCCGCACCACGACGACGCGCGCCGCAACCTGGAACTCGCCGAGTTGATCGTTGATGCCGGCGATGGCGTCGGGCAGCGACCCGTCCTCGCCGAGCGCGGTCAACGCCGCAGCGTCGTCGCTGTAGATCGCGACCGGCGTGTTGAGCGGAAAGGTCTGCGCGTTGGCGCTCGGCGCCGTGCCGACCAGACCGACCACCGACATATCGCTGACGATGGCGGGGCGCGGCTCGTTATCGACGCGCGTGATGGAAATTCCGAACGTGGGATCGGACATTGTCTCTTGCTCCAAAAGAAAAGGCCGCCCGAAGGCGGCCGGCTGGTGGGTCGGTGTTTACCGGCGGCCTTACGGCCACCGACTATTGTCGGCATAGTCGTCCGGGATCGGGTCCATCGCCTGGATCACGAAGCTTGCGGTCCAGATCGGTTGTCGGAACGCGCCGGCAGCAACCAGGATCGCCTGCCACTCCATCGCCGTAACCACCACCGGTCCGGTATCGGTCACGATGGCGATGGTCGAGGTTGTGTCGCCCGCAGCGACATAGGCGTTTGCGAGGTCCGTAACCTCACGCCATCCGATCATATCCTGATCGGTGGTGCCGATGCGGTGTACGCCGCGATCATCACCGAAGTCATAATTGAAGCCAGCGGCGAGGCGGCGCGCACGCTCCGCGATGACATCCCGCTCGGAGATCGGCACCAGGACTGGTGTTGCAACGACATCGTTGCCGACGCGGGCAATAGTGATGTCGCTTACAGATCGCCCGGTAGGCACATCGACAGACAACCGATAGAGGCCGATTGCCGCAAGCTCGGGTGCTGACCATAGCTCCATGATCTGCCACGGGTGCGTGACGTTGCCAACAACGATGCTTTGCCCCGGCATAAGCCGTACAAAAACGTCTTGCTGAGTTTCTTGCGCGTAGAAGATCATGTCATGCCACCGTTATAACTGCTTTACCGTTGCCCCCGCCGTTACCCCAGGCCTGCGACGTGTCTGGCGACCCACCGCCACCGCCAGCACCAACGAATACTGAGATCACATCGCCTAGTGCGGGCGCCCCAGGCGCGCCGTAGGTGTACGTCCTGCCGCA
>Ga0180218_1000733_pt1 | contig 25412 bp, 21 predicted proteins | sample eDN3rd37CKraftBY_FD_151334 | JGI IMG/M metagenome (GOLD analysis project Ga0180218, IMG submission 151334) | Enriched backyard soil microbial communities from Emeryville, California, USA - eDNA 3rd pass 37_C Kraft BY (version 2) (version 2) | ecosystem: Environmental > Terrestrial > Soil >...
CCTACCATCGCCGCCGGCGCCAAGCCGGACTCGGGCGGTTGACCCCGATCGAGTTCGAAGCCATCATGACCACACCGGCCAGTCAGGCCGCGTGACCGAAACTGTCACCTGATCGTGCAGCAGACCCTAATCAACGTCATCATCGACGACAGCTAGATCGCCACAGATCTTCGATATCGCGAAACTGTCTCGTTTCTAAAGAAGTGAGACGACCATGCACGGCCCGCGTTGCTGTCGCATCGCGCGAGGGCGCGGCGTCTCGGTTCTAGTCTCACACGGCGTGTCTCAGATCCTCAATGCCGGAGGGCAGTGAGACGGTAGTGCTGTGACAGCGATTCTCGGGTACGCGCGGGCGGATACGCTGGGTCAGGATCTCGATGCGCAGCTTGCCGCCGAGGGGGACGGACCGGCCGTGTCTTCACCGACAAACTCTTGGGTGCGGTGAACACCGTTCGGCCGGGCTTGACGGCCCGGTTGCACTATGCCGCGAGGGCGACACCGTGGTGGTAATCGCCATCGATCGGCTGGGCCGGTCCGTCGCGAAGGAAGCCCACCCGTACTATCGCGGACCTTGGCGAGCGCCGAATTCTCCTGCGCGCCTTACGTAAAGGTCGGAAGTGTATCGGCGGCGCTGCTCGCCTCACGTTGCGCTGCACGAGGGAGGCTGTGTCCTTGACCGTCGTCCGGCGCCCTCCCCGGAGGTCAGCGGCGGACCGCACTTGGGCGAAAACTGGTGCGATCGACCTTCTCTGACCGGCGATACGGTAGGAAACGGCCCTGCAGGCAGGGGTCAGGCTGAGTGCGCGGGGGCGAGTGCGCGAATTGTTGTCGACGGAGGTGCGACATGGGTGAGCGTGCGCGTGAGGTAGTGCTGACGGTGGATCGCGAGTCGGTGGCGATGGGTGATGACGTCGATTCGCACCGTGAGGTGTGGGTGCTGCCGGAGACCGCGACGGTCACTGATCTTCTGGTGGCGATGTCGCGTCGGTTTCTTCCCCCTGTGCAGGGCTTTTCGGGATGGTTGGTTTCGCAGGATTTCGGAGATCGTGGCTGGGGTGATCCGCTGGGTTTGATTTATTGCCGTGGCAGCTCTGGTGATGGGGACCGTTACATCTGTCGCGCACGGAGTTACCCGAACATCACGATGGCCAGCTTGGCTCAGCGCGCCCCCGCTGTGGTGGTGCGCGCCTACTATCTGTCGGGTCAGGCGGCCCGCCCGGTGAGTGTCGCTGAGGCGGTCGACGGGCCGTTGTGGACTGGGGCGGAGCCGGTGCGGGCGTGGTCGGAGGCGGCTGAAGATGCCCGGCAGGATTGGCGCCTGCTGCAACGTCTGGATGCGTTGAGCGCTTCGGCTGCGGGGGTTCGGCGGGAGTGGGTGCGCGTGCACTTGCTCGGCGCGGCGGTTCCGGCTGCGGTTGAGGTTTTCGCTGCCCGCCAGATGCCGTTGGTGGCGATGGATATCTGCCCGGCGGGCATGCGGGACGCGGCGGAGAGCTTTCTCGGGGGTGCGGGTGACGCGACGACCGTCTTCGGGAATGTGCCCGAGTACCGGGCGTCGGTGGCGCTGATTGCCGGGGTTCTCAGCGGCTTTGAGTGGGCATTGACCAAGGGGTTGCGCAGTCCGGAACCGCAGGCGAAGGCAGTGGTGTATTTAGAGTTTCTTGCACAACAAGGGTACCGGTTGTCGCCGATAGAGCAGTTTCTGGCTGGATGGATTCGGTTTGATCAGCTGGGTGCGGCGTTGGGGGATACGTAGGAGGGTGTAGGGGCAGCGGCTTCCGGCACGGGCCGGGCTGCCCGGTTGAGGAGATCGCTGAGTTGCAAGGCTGGGGGCGCGGTAGGTTCGGATGCTGTCGGTTCGAACTTAAACACCTTGGGGAAGCACGGTTCCCCAGGATAGATGATCTGAGGAAAGGGCCCGGACATTGTTCGTGAGAGAGCTTTGGCCGGGCCCTTTCCGCCCCACCGTGTGGGAGGACGTTGAGGCAACTTTGACGCTACCGCATTGTGGACTCCTGTCCTGCAGAGTTTTCCCGTCATGGCGCGGTGGGCGAATGGTGTTTGCTCAGAGGCGAACCCGTGTCGGGGAGACAACACTCAGCGCTTCTTCTATCGGGACGCTGGTGGTGCATCGATCGGTTTGGCGGGTCGGCGCCGGCCGCGCCCGCGTACGTCGAACGTTCGCGTCGCGCGTAGCTGTTCGCTTTTGAAGGGCGATTCCGCTTGTCGCAACGGCGATACCGCAAGCGTCGCGTTGCGGGGCGCGGGTGTGGGTGTGTTGTCGATCGCCGCGGCTGCGCGGTTCGGTTGGGCCGGCGACCGCCGATAGGGCCAAGGTGCCTCCGAGCCGATGCCACTCGACGGGTGGAGCAGGACCGAGCCGCTTCAACTGCCTGTGCCACTGGACCTCGCTCGCCTACGGCGACGATGTGACGTAAACGCCGGTGCGCGAGGGTATCCCGGTAGTAGCGGGGTGGCTAGTCGACCGCGCGTCATGCTCACGGTTGTGCCCAGAAGTTTGCGTGCGGTGCGGCCTGGGTGCGGCTTTAAGCTAGGTGTATGGCGGACGCGCAGCGCGGTGTACCCGGCGAATTCAGGCCGACGCCGGACAGGGCGGGGGGCGGTCCGCCGACTCCTCCGCTGGGCCCGCAGGGGAGTCACTGGGGTTATCCGCCGCCGGCCCAACGCGCCAAGAAGTGGACGGCTGCCGGTGTGGTGGTGGCCATCCTCATCGGACTGGCGGCGCTGACTGTCGGGATCGTGGCGCTGGCGACGCGCCCCGCACCGTCCGGTGTGGCGGCGCCTTCGCCGAATCAACCAGCCGCGGCTCCGTCCGACACCACCGAGGCCGATCGCGCTCTGTGCAGCGCAGTCGCGCCGCTCATGACGGAGAACGATGAGTTCTCAAACAAGTACGGGCAGCTCGGAGATGCCGGGACACCCGCACGTGATGCCGCGACCCCCAAGTATGTCGACGACACGTTGAACTGGGTCAGCCGAATCCAGCCCATCATCGACACGCATCCAGATATCGATCCGTTCTTGAAACGAAGCCTCCAGCGCTACGTCGATGACCAGCACCTGATTGCAATCGATCTTCAGCCAGGGCCCCTCACCTCGTATGCGAAGGCTCTGTTCGCCGACAGCGTTGGTGCCTATAGCGGGCCCCTTCATCTCTGTCATGACCTGGGTATTACGTGGTGAGCTTGCGCGGATCGGCTCCCCGACCGGGTCCTCCCAGGTCCAACTGGGGCTACTCGCCGCCAGTTCGGCGCACGAACAGGTGGATACCAGTGAGTATGGTGTGACGGCTCTCGTCGCGCTGGCGGCTTTGGTTGTCGGCATTGTGGCGCTGGTGACGCGTCCTGACGCGGTGGGCATAGCGGCGACTTCGTCGAATGAACCAATCGCCGTCGCACCCTCCGACACCACCGAGGCCGATGGCGCTCTCTGCAGCGCGGTCGCGCCGCTGATGGCCGAGAACGATGCCACCAACAACACGTAGGTGAAGTTGGGCGATGCTGGAACCCCTGCGCGCGACGGGGCGACTCCGCAGTTTGTTCGCGACACCCTAGATTGGGTTGCTCGCATTCAACCGGTTCTCGGTCGGCACCCGGATGTTGATCCATTCCCGCGCCGAAGCATGCAGCGTTTCATCGATGATCTCCACCTCCTAGCCGTCGACCTACGACCAGGACCGTTGACGTCGTACGCGAAGGTCTGTTCTCCGACAGTGCCGGCGCGTACAGCGGTCCCCTCCATACGTGTGGGGACCTGGGCATCAGGTGGTGAGTGGCGTCGAACAGAGTGCTGACCATTCGAGCCGGCCGCTTGTTCAGAGAGTCGGTCGCCGCTTGGCGCGAGTGCATCCAAGTTTTGCCTGTTCATCGACGCTTTGACGTAACGGTAAGTATGTGTGCAGGCCTCCCGTGTGGGTTCTTGCCGATGAGGTGGGCGGCGCGTTTGCCGAGCTGCTCTGAAGTTTGTGGGTGCCGTGGTATATGTGCGGCTTTAAGCTGGGGGTATGACGGTTACGCAGCACGGCGACCCTGGGGCCCCATATGGGTCGGCTCATGGCACGGCGCCGGGTGTTCCACCTGCGCCTCCGCCGGGCCCGCAGGGGTACGACTGGGGTTACCCGCCGCCACCGGTGCGACGTACCGGCGAGTGGATGGCTGTTGGCATGGCTGCGACGGCTCTCCTTGCGCTGGCGGCTTTGGTTGTCGGCATCGTGGCGCTGGTGACCCGTCCCGCACCGTCCGATGCGGCGGTCGCTCCGACGAACCAACCGGGCACTACGACGCCCGCGGATTTCGCCGAGGCGAACCGCGCGCTGTGCACCGAGATCGCCCCACTTATGGCCGAGAACGACCGGTTCTCCAACGGATACGTCGACTTGGGTGAGCCGGGAACACCGGCCCGGGATGCGGCCACACCGAAATACATCAGTGACACCCTGGATTGGATCAGTCGCGTGCAACCGATCGTTGACCAGCATCCTGACGTCGATCCGTATCTCCGCCGCAGCTTGCAGCGCTTTATTGATGATCAGCGCCTCTTCGCAGTCGACCTGCGGCCCGGACCGCTCCCCTCACACGCAAGGGCGTTGTACACAGACAGCATCGGCGCGTACAGCGGACCGCTGCACCTCTGCCACGACCTCGGGATCAAGTGGTAAGCGTTAGTGCGCCGGCGGGAATGCCGCAGCGGCAATTCTCGGCGACGATCATCGGCGGTGGTTGGCCTCTTACGGATCCACAGAACTTCCAGTCAGCTGCTGATGCTCAGCACGCCAAGGGCGTCGATCTACTTTCGAACGCTGATAGCTGCCGCGAGGCGGGCAATCAGGTAGCTGCCGAGCAGTCGGGGCACATGATCGATGGCTTCGTCCACAAGGTGAATCAGTACGCCAGCACCTACACCGAACAGGCGGATCGTTACTTCACCTTCGCGCGGGTATGCGAGGAGTGCGCCCGCCTGGTGTACGGACTTCGCGAGGACCTGGACCAGATCGACGCAGAGGCCCATGAAGCGATCCGAAAGGTGATGGAGGCTATCCAGCAGGGCTTCCCCGCGGCTATCGGCGGCGCGCAGATTATGGAGATCATTGCGGCAGCTCGGGCTGCCGCGGCGGCGAAGTCCGCCGAGGTGACTTCTGCGATTTCGGCGAAGGCGGCTGAGGCTGGACTCGGTAGTGCTGGGCAGAGTCAGGGAGCCGGCGCCGACCCGGTCGACAGCGATCTGCGCGACCTTGCGAACCAAGGTCTCGGGATGGGCGGCGGCGGGCCTGGCGGTCCCCGAAGCAACGGTATGCCTACAAGTCGGCTTCCAGGCCAAGAAGCTCCACAATCGCCCGACATCACACAACCGGAAACCAGCGGTCAAAGACACGGGGTGGATGGGGAGGCACGGGGAGGTTCTTCGATTGGCGACGTAGAAGGCTCTGCCGACGACACCACACCTCGCGGAGACCCGCTAGCTACCGACCCTGGATCTCGGGATAGCGCACCCAGCGCAGCGAGTCAGAGGCACGATGCCGACGGTCTTGGCGCTCCACCGCTTATCCCGTCAAGCGGCGGCATACCGAGTGGCGGCAGCGGTTCATCTACGCCGTCGTTGGGGTCGGCTGGGGGCCTTGGTGGTGGTGGGGTTCCGAAGATGCCGTCGGCGCCGAGTGGTTTGGGTTCGGGCGGCTTGCCGACACAGGGGTTGAGCTCGCCGGGTGGTTTGGGTAGTGCGGGTATGCCCAGCAGTGGGGGTGTGCCGGGGGCTGGCGGCCTTCCGCAATCGCCGTTGTCGACGTCGGCCGGTGCGCCGTCGGATTTTTCTCGTGGTTTGAGCGCTGGTTTGGGCGCTGGTGGTGGGCCGGCCGCGTTTGCGCCGCCGGTTTCTCCGCAGCCGACGGGCTCACCGGGTAGTGCTGTTCCCTCTGGTGTGCCTTCGGCTCCGGCGGGGGCAGCGCCGTCGACGGTCGCTGCGGGTTCGGCCGCGTCGTCGGCTCCGGCGGTTCCGTCTTCGACGCCGGCAAGTCCTGGGGTGGGGTCTGTGGGTTCGGCGGGTGTGCCGGCGACCCCGATGGGTCCGTTGCCGCCGTTCGGGTCTGATGTGGCGCGGTCTGCGACACCGGCTGCCGCGGTGACACCGTCGGCCGGTCCTGCGCCGGCGCCGACCGCACCGACTGGTGGTGGTGGGTCTTCTGCGGGCCCGGTGGCGCCGTTGCCGCCGGGGGTGGTGGGCTCCGGTGTGGGCGCTTCGGCGGGGGCTGCGAGTGAGGCGATCCGCTCGTCGCTGCCAGATCCGTTGTTGGCGAGTGCTTCTCAGCTGCTGTATCAGCTGTTGCACGATTCGCGGATGTACCCGTACATGGATTGGTGTGTGGGTGTGTTCCGCACGTCCTCGGGTGTGGAGACGTTGATCGTCAACAGCGAGGGTGCGGGTTATATCCCGACTGGGGTGTTTGTGCCGCGGTCGGCGCGGATGTTGTTCGCCGATGGCGGGCTTCCGGAGGATTTCCGGGCGCGCTGGTTCAGTTGGGCGAATCCGGCCGAGACGATGCTGGCGTATGCGAAGTTGGCCTCTGAGCACCGTTCGGATGTCGAGTTGTGGGCGTTGGCGGTCTCGACTGACGATGGCGGTTCGTCGATGCCGGCGCGGTCGGTGATCGAGCACTTTGAGGACTGTTCGCGTTCGTTGTCGCCGATCCCTGAGGGTGCGCCGACCTCGCAGTTGGATGACACTCACACGCACCGGCTGGAAACCCTTGATCGGGCGTTGTATTCGCGTCTGACCGGGTTTGGTGAGGGTCCGTTGCCGGATCGGTCGGAGGCGTGGCGTACGACGGTGTCGGCGGCGCAGGTCGCGTTGGGCCGGGCCGCGGCGATTGCGGATTTTGCGGTGTCCCCGGTGATTCGGGAGGTGCTGGATCTTCTGGGGCAGGGGTTGCCGGTGCCGCAGAATCGCTGGCAGGAGTTGGAGGCGACGCATATCGGCGCGGTGATGTCGGGGGCGGGGCTGCGGCCGGGCCGGTTCGGCAACGATGCGGGGACGGCTCCGCATGTGCTGGCCTACCACGATGTGGCGCGTCTGATCGAGTTGTTGATGTTGTGGCGTGCGGAGACGGTGGCGTATCCGGAGATCGCGTATCTGGCGGGCCAGATTCATATGGCGCCGCGACTGGCTGGGGTGGCGTGATGCCGTCGCAGGCGGCGGGTGCGTGGGTGCCCGTTGGCAGGTTGTTGGGTCGCGTCGGTCGGGGCGCGGGCCGTTTCGGGGAGGATGTCTGATGGCTGAGAAGGTGATGAAGGTGTTGTCGCCGGCGTTGGTGGCGGCGGCGGGGTCGGTGGCGGCGGCTGCGGCGAAGGCGGCGACACCGTCACCGTCGGCGGTTCCGGTGGCGGCGCCGGGGTCTCCGACTGATGGTGCGCTGGCGTCGATTTCGGCGGAGATTTCGATGCAGGCGGCGCAGATGAGCGCTCAGGTGTCCGGTCATGCGGCGGAGATTCAGGCCAAGACGTCTTCGGGGGTGACGAGGATCGAGAGCCAGGACGAGGCGAACGCCGGTCGGATCCAGTCGGTCAATGGCGGCGGGGTCGATGGTGCCGGGCTGGGCGGTGGGGGTGTTCAGGCGGCGAGTTTTGGCTCCACTGTTCCTCGGAAGGGCCCTTGGGGGCTGGAGGATGACGAGTGGGAGATCAACGATTTGGGCGGTCCCCAGCCGATTTATCCGACGTACGGCGGGGGAGGCGGCGCTGGGTCGAGTGCGACCGGGCCGACCGCGCCGGTCTAGGCGTCGGTGTGCTGGACGCGGTTGCCGCGGAGTCTTCTTGCCGCCAGGGGGTCGTTTCGTACGCCACCGCAGGTGTTGTCTCGGCCTATACAGCGTTGTGAGCAGCGCAGATTCGTTGCCGGTAGTGAATTCCGCAGCCGAAAAATTAGTGCGGATTTGGGTCAGCTGATCAGGTTAGGGTGACTGAGTGACCACGCAGCCTTTTGTTCGTCCGGGTGATCCGGAGGTCCCTCCGCAGACTGGCGGCGGCAAGGTGAAGCTGGAGCCGGCGATTGTCGCTCCGGTTCCTCCGCCTCGCAGCATTTGGGGTGTGGTGCTGCCGGTGATGTTGGTGTGCGGCATTGTCGGTCTGATCGCCGTGATGTACATGTCGGGGGCGCGCCAGCTGGCGAGCGGTTTCGGCTTGTTCGGCGCGATGGCGGCGTTCTCGGCGATCGGGTTGATCGTGCGCAACCGCGGTGCGGCACGCAAGATGTCGTGGGGTGAGCTGACGGCTCGCCGGCGCAAGTGGTTCTCCACGCTCGACGACATCCGCGAGGACGTCAATGTGCAGCGCAAGAAGCAGTGGGAGCATCGTACGTTCTTCCATTGGGATCCGCAGGAGTTGGTCAGTGTGGCCGGCTCGGTGCGGCAGTGGGACCGCGCTGCGGGCAGTGACATGTTTTCGGTGGTGCGCGTCGGTGTCGGCAAGGTGAAGCTGGCGGTGACGCTGGAGAAGCCGGAGATCGCTCCGGCGGCGGATTTGGAGCCGGCGACCGGTCACGCGCTGCGCAAGTTCCTCAACGCCCAGGAGTATGTCGATGGCATGCCGAAAGCGATTTGGCTGCAACGTTTCCCGGGTATGAGTGTGGTGGGTGACATGGAACAGGCCCGCAGTTTGGCGCGGGCGATGCTCTGTCAGGTGGCCGCGTTTCACAACCCGACCGATGTGCAGATCATCGTGGTCAGTTCCGCACCGGAGCAGTGGGATTGGGCGAAGTGGCTGCCGCATTTCCAGCATGACAGTCGCCGTGACGGCTGCGGGGAGCGTCGGTTGCTGTTTTCCTCACCTGCGGAGTTGGAGAACTTCCTTGACGAGGATCCTGAGGGGGTTCGGCAGGCGTGGTCGCCGCCGTCGAGCGGGCTGAGTGCGGGGGCACAGTCGACGCTGCCGTTGCGCATCATCGTCGACGATCACTGCGCCTCTGCGGAGGATTGGGCTGGGTTGACCGGTGCCACCGGCTATGCGGGCACGTGTTTTGTGCGTCTGGCTCCGGTGGAGCCGCCGCGTCCGGCGGGCGGTTTGGCCGGGGGGCAGCGGTATTGGGTGGGGTTCTCCCCGGATACCACCTATCGGATCGCGCAGGGCGAGTTGCGCAAGCGGGTGTCGGTGCTCGATCGCGATCCGCGCGCCGGCCAGCAGTACAGCCAGGATTCGCCGAAGTCCGATGAGGGCGAGGACGCGTTTTACGCCAAGGCCGATCAGTTGAGTGTCGAGGATGCCGAGCGGTTCGCCCGGGCGCTGGCGCGCTATCGCGGCAAGGGCACCGCGGGGATGTCTACGGTGTCGGCTCAGGATCTGGAGCAGCGGACGCTGTTGGATGTGCTCGACATTGCCGACCCGCGGAATCTGGATCTGGATCGGTTGTGGGCGGCGACCCGCACGCAGGGTTCGCAGTGGATGCGGTTTCCGGTGGGCACGTTCACCGACACCGGTGAGGTGGCCGAGATCAACCTGCGTGAGGGCTCCCAAGGTGGCATGAACATGCACGGCTTGTTCATCGGCACGACGGGTGCGGGCAAGTCCGAGGGTCTGATCACCGATGTGGCCGCGGCGTGCCTGACCCATTCCACCGAGGCGCTCAACATCGTGTTCACCGACTTCAAGTTGAAGTCGGCGGCGGGCATGATCGGCCGGTTCCCGCATGTGGTGGCCGCGGTGAGCAACCTGGCCGAGGAAAAGCATCTGGTGGGGCGGTTGTATGACACCCTCGACGGCGAGTTGGATCGCCGGGGCGAGATGATCGCCGCGCTCGATGATTGCCCGGATGTCACGAACTACAACCAGCGCCGCCTGCAGGATCCGTCGCTGCCGCCGATTCCGGCGCTGTGGGTGATCACCGACGAGTACAACGAGGTGTTCGCCGACCCGATCTATGGCCCGAAGTTCCGCAAGCTGTATCTGCGGATCGCACGTGTGGGTCGCTCGCTGCACGTGTTTTTGAAGCTGGTGGGTCAGACCAAGGACACCCAGAATTTGCGCGACATCTCGAAGCTGCTGGGCTACAGCATCGCCGCACGTACCGGCACCGAGGAGGAGTCACGCGCGGCGATCGGTGATGCGCGTGCGGCGCACATCGCCCCGGACGGCGAAGAGGGCACCGCGTATCTGCGGGTGGCGCTGCGCGAGCCACGCAAGTTCCGGTTTTTCTACACCTCCGGTGATTTCGTTCCCGGCGAGCGGGAGTCGGATGTGTTGGCCACGCCGAAGCGGGCGGCCGCAGAGTTTCGCCCGCGGGTGTTCGAGGCCGGCGAAACTGTCGATGTCGATGGCCGGTTGACCGCGCAGACCGACCCGATGGCCGGCAGTGTGGTGCCGATTCGTCCACAGCCGCAGGAGAAGCCGATCAAGATCGTCACCGCGATCACCGACGCGTTGCAGCAGGCGGCGCGCGAGGGGCGGGTGCCGATGCCGCGGCCGATCTGGCTGCCAGTGCTCAAGGATCCGATGCCTGCCGATGAGTTGGTGCAGCGGTGGCGCGGGCGGCCCTGGTTCGTCGACTACGGCAAGAATCCCGGTTTCAGTGCGCCGGTGGCACTGGCGGACTACCCGCGCGGGGCGCGCCAGGAGCCGCACTGCCTGCAGCTGTTGAACAACAACGTGTTGATCGTCGGCGCCCCGAGCCGGGGCACGACGACGGCGGTGATGACCGCGATCACCTCCAGTGCGCTGCTGTATCACCCGAGTCGGGTGCAGTTCTACTGCATCGCCGCCAGCGGCCCGCAGTTGTCGCGGTTGGCGGGCCTGCCCCATGTGGCGGCGGTGGCCGCCGGTTCTGACGCCGAGGGCGTGGGGCGGGTGGTGGCCACGGTGGAGGCGATCGCCACCGAACGCGATCGTGCGTTCACCACCCAGGGCCTGGACATGGACATGGTGCGCGCGGCGAAGTTCGGGGAGGGCAGCGGCGGTGGCATGACCCCGGCGCAGCGTGAGGCGGCCCTGGCGGTCAAGGGCGGCGAGGTGGTGCTCGTCATCGACGGGTGGAAGAACTTTTCCGAGACGTATGCGGATCTGGCCACCAAGGTGGGGGCGTTGATGCGCGCCCGCAACTACGGGGTGCGGGTGCTCTACACCCACACCAGCACGATCTCGGGTCTGACGACGGCGATGAAGACCGAGACGGGCCACATTCTGGAGCTCAAGTTGGTCAATGAGCACGACACCACCATCAAGCGGGACCCGAGTGAGCCCGAGCGCAACCCGGCCCGTGAGGTGCCCGATCTGCCGGGCCGGGGGTTGACCCCGAGCGGTCACCACCTGCTGGTGGGCGCCCCGGTGGTGGCCCACCCGCCGTCGCAGGAGACGACCGCGGGCCCGCTGGAGGGCGAGGATCTGTGTGCGCTGGTGCGCCGGGTGTCGGGGGTTGAGAAGTCCACCTCGGTGGCGCGTCTGCCCGAGCGGGTGCTGTTGTCGCAGGTGTTCGACGGTTTGTCGCAGTCCTCGGCGCTGCCGTATGGGGTGGTGCCGTTCGGGCTGGCCGAGTCGCACCGCTCGGATTCGGCGCTGGTCCCGGCGGTGGTCGATTTCGCCGAGAGCCCGCATGTGGTGGCCACCGGCATGGCCGGGTGCGGCATGACGAGCTGGTTGCGGGCGATGGCGCACGGCATCATGCGCTCCTATCGCCCGGATCAGGCGACGATCATCCTGGTCGATCCGCGCAAGACCTCGGTGGGTGTGGTGCCCGAGGACACTTGGCTGAGCGGGTATGCCCGGGTGCCCAACGAGATTCAGCAGCTGGTCGCCGATTTGGTGGCGGTGCTGGAGAAGCGGCTGCCGCCGCCGGGGGTGTCTCAGCATGATCTGGCGACGAAACGGTTCTGGGAGGGCCGAGAGTTCTTCCTGCTCATCGACGGCATCACCTCGTGGGGCAACACCGTCAACAACCCGCTGCTGGGCCTGGTGCCGTTTGTCGAGCAGGGCGAGGAACTGGGCCTGCACATCGTGGCCACCGCCGATATCCGGCAGTTCTCGTATCACGCCTCGGGGGTGGGTCCGTTGGGCAAGATGATGGGCATGCAGTGCCCGGTGTTCGCGATGGACGGGCACCGGTCCAACGGCGCGATCGTGCCCGGCGTGTTCGCCGAACCTCAGCGTGAGGGGAAGGGCAAGCTGATCACACGCAGGGGCATTGCCGCCGCACTGACCGGGTGGACCGAACCGCCAGAATTAGCTAGACGCCGCTAAAATTGGTGCGTCGGCGCTAGGGGTGGCGGCTTTAGACTCGGTATCACATGCTGTAAGGCAGGAAAGTTCAGGAGGGGGACAGCCTCATGTCAAGCCCATTCATGTTGGTCAACAGCGAGGTCGTGGCCGGCGCATCGGCCGTCGAGCACGGCGGTGCGGCGACGATGGGCGCCACCGCCGCCGGTACGGCTGCACCGGCCACCGCGATTTTGCCGCCGGGGGCCGAGGAGGCCTCGGCGGCGGCGGCGGCGGCGTTCATGGCCCGCGGCGCGGAGACTCAGGCCATGCTGGCCCAGTTGGTTGCTGTACGCGAGTTGTTCGCCCAGACGATGAGCACCAACGCCGCTGCCTACGCCGCGGTGGACGGCATCAACCACGCGACGCTGGCTCTGTAAACCGGCAGCGAGGGTGAGCTCAGCGGATGTCTGCGTTCGGTGACGCGGCGGCCTTGCCGCCGGAGGTCAACTACACCCTGATGTTCGACGGGGATCACGGCGCGAGCCTGGTCGCCGCAGCCGGGGCGTATGAGGCGGTCGCCGACATGCTGATGGCCGAGTTGGCGGCGATGGGGATGAACACCTCCACCACGGCCATGGTGGCCTGGCAGGGCGTCGGCGGGGTGGCGATGCAGATGAGCGCCGCAGAGTTCATGGCGATCTGCGCTGCGGCCTCGGCGTGGGTGCGCATCGGTCAGATTCAGGCTGCCGAGGTGGCCGCCGCGCATGCGTTGGCCTTGGAGTCGATGATCCCGGCGCCGGTGGCCCTGACCAACCGGGCCACCCAGCTCGGCCTGATCAAAACGAACATCTTCGGCCAGAACACCCCGGGCATCCTCGCGCTGGAGGCCCAGTACATCGAGTTCTGGGTCCAGAACGCGACGGCGCGCACCGGCTACGGCGGGGTGGTGACGACGGCGCTGGGTGCACTGGCCACACCGCCGCCGTTGGCCCCGAATGCGGCGAATCCGGCGGCACCGCTGGCCTCGGTGGCGCAGGCCGCGGCGACCAAGGGCACCGAAGGGGCGTTGCAGGCCAGCGGTAAGGCGATGAGCCAGACCGCCGAGGCGCCGGTCAAGGATGCGGCGATGGCGCCGAATTCGGCGACGGGTCTGATGTCGCAGCTCGGCGGGCAGTTCGGCGGGTTGTTCGGCCAGGCCAGCTCGAGTGTGGGCCAGTTGACGCAGGGCGGCGGGCAGCTGCCGCAGCTGCTTGGCCAAGGCCCCCAAATGTTTTCGGGCATGCTGGGTCCGCTCAGTTCGATGCAGGGGGCCAATATGGCGCCGGTGTCGGCGGCGGCACCGCCCGGTGTGGGTGGATTGCCGCCGGTGTCGGGGGTCAGTGCCCTAGCCGGTGGCGGCAGCGGCGCCGGCGCGGTCGGCGGGCCGGCTCCGTTGGCGAGCAACTTCGTGCGCCCGGCGAGCAGTTTCAACACCCCGAATGCCCCGACCTTGCCCGGCGGCTGGCAGGGCGGCGCCGAACCGGGGTCCTCCGGTCAGAGCCGCCCGATGGGTGGCGGCGGAATGTACGGCGCCCCACCGGCTTTGGGACAGGGTGGCCAGTCGAGTTCGGACGAGAAGTCCACGCGGACCATGCAGGTGACCGCGCGCCCGGGGACACACAGGGGGGAGCAGCAACGGATCTGAAAAAAATAGCGTCTGGAGTGCCCCCCAAGGGCTTTTAGACTCGAAAGCACACGCTCAACCGAACTTTTAAGGAGACATAGGAATGTCGCAACCTTTGCACGTAGATGTCGCGGCGGTGACGTCGCTGGCCAATTCGATGGACGAGCTGTCCCACCGCGCCCAGGACGTGCTGAGCCGCTATCAGGAGGCGGTGCAGCACGGGCAGGCCGCGCAGATCCTCAACGGAAAGGCCGGTGACACCAACGTGGTGACCGGCGAGGAGATCCGGGCCGCGCAGATGAAGATTCAGGCGCGGTTCCAAAACGTCAACGATCTGCTGCGCCAGAACGCGGGCAGCTACGACAACGTCGACCATGACGCCGCGGCGAACGTGGCCCAGGTCGCCAGCAGCCTGCGCTTCACCTGATCCCGACCATCCATCGATCCCAGACATTTTGAAGAGATAGGAAAGACCTATGAGCGGACCCATCATCTACAACCAGATGGGGCTGGCCGACATGACCAGCAACATGATCTCGTTCAGCCAGGAACTTGATCAGATCGGCCAGGAGGCGCAGAACCTGCTGGCCAATTCCCGGGAGTTCTTCCAGGGCGATCACGGCGCGACCGCCTACGCCCAGGCGCAGACCCTGATCAACGAGGGCATCGAGGACGGCAAAGAGGTCATCCGCCGCCACGGTGATGCCGTGGACTTCTCGGGCGCGTCGATGGCCGGCGCCGACCAGCAGGCCGGCAACTCGTTCATGAGCATCTGAGTGCCGCTGCTCGGCATGTGTGTGACTCCTCAGGAGGGGGGCCGGATGGTTCGGCCCCCCTTTCTGGTGTCTAGATGACGGCAAGGTGATTGGGAGACAGCGATGTTGACGACCTCAACCGAGTGCGTGTGGGTGCTGCAGGCGCTGCTGGGTGTGGAGCGCATGCCGGTGCCGCTGCGGTTGAAGCCGTTCATCCCCTCCGCGCACGGCGATTTGATCGTGGAGACCGATCAGGGTCGCCAGCCGCTGGCGCACACCGCGCAGTATCAGGATCTGGTGCGGGTGGGGGTGATCGACGAGCAGGGCCGCGTCGATGATGTGGTGCGCGACTGGATGACGGTGTTGAGCCGCGCCGAACGTGAGGTGACGCTGGCGATCCGGCGCCCGGATCAGCCGGCCACCGAGGACTCGCAGGCGACGGTGTATGAGCGGGTGATGGTGGTGTGCCGCTATCAGCGCTACATGGCGATGGCTGCCCGCGACGGCGCGCAGATGGTGATCGGTGGGGTGGGTGAGTCTGAGGATCCGGCCGCCCAGATCGAGGCGATGTGCAATGTGCTCATCCCGGCGCTGGGGGATCATCCGCCGGCCGATATCGACGGCATCAATCTTCCCAGTGCGGTGATTCAGCGCGAGGTCGAGGCCTCGGAGGGCAATCGGGCGGTGCTGGAGGCCGTGCTGCGCAACGCGGGCCTGAGCCCGTGGGAGATGCAGGTCGTGCTGGCCGCGACGGATCTGGAGCGCTCGGCGATGGGGGTGGTCACGGTGAGTGATCACGGCGCGGAGATGAGGGTGCATCCGCGGGTGCTGACCGTCGCCGACACCGAGTTCGGCCGGGTCAGCTTCTCGACGACCGCCGGCGCGGATGGCACCGAGTGGTTGAGCATCTGGCCGGCGACGGCGTCGAGCATTCGCCAGGACCTTGGTGAGCTGCTGGGAAGTCCGCAGTTGGTCTAGGTGTGCCGCCCGATGCGGGGCCGCGGGGTGCGTTATGTGATCAGGTGTGGGGATTGGTGCGCCGCGGTGTCCGAATTCGGGGTTAAGGTGCCTTGAGCGGTTTATCCGCCACTGCCGGTGAGAATTGTGCGGTGGCGTGAGACGCTACAGCGGGAAAACGGCACCGACCACGGCGGTCGGCCGAAATCGGGGGTCAGAAAATTGGTGCGGATATGGTGCACGGAACGGCGGTAGTGTAAAGCACCATGGCGCTGAACTTGACGAGCCGGCTGCAGGTCACGGCCCATTATTTTTGGAACCGCCGCAACGAGGCGGCATTGAGCCATCATGGCGTGCGGCTGGATTACGACCCCGAGCAGCGCCGCCGCTCGGCGTTGATACTGGGGTTTGCTCTGACGTTGATCGCGTTGGCGCTGGCGGCGTTGATGGCCTGGATCAAACCGGCCGGGCAGGTGGGCAACTCGCCGATTCTGGCCAACCGCGACACCGGGGCGATCTATGTGATGGTCGACGGCCGGCTGCATCCGACGAATCTGATCAGCGCCCGGTTGATCACCGGCAGCAACGCCAATCCGACGTTCGTCAAGGCCAACGAACTCGAGAAGTACCCGCAGGGTCCGCGGGTGGGGATTGTCGGTGCGCCCGAGGAGATGCCGATCCGCACCGGGATGCAGTCGCAGTGGGCGGTGTGTGACACCGCACCGGCGGCCACGGCGCGGTCGTCGGCGGGCAAGGCGCCGGTGGTGACGGCGATCGCCGGGCCGCTGACGCTGGGGCGGCGCTCGGCGCCGCTGGCGATGCCGAATGCGATTCTGGCCCGCCACAACGACAAGACCTATGTGGTGTGGGATGGGCACCGCTCGGAGATCGATCTGGGCAACAAGTCGGTGGCCTTGGCGCTGGGTCTGGATTCCACCGCCCCGGCGCCGGTGCCGATGTCCACGGCGTTGTTCGACGCCATCCCGGCCACCGATCCGTTGGTGATTCCGGCGATCCCGGAGGCCGGGCAGCCCTCGCGGTGGGATCTGGGTGAGGGTGTAGTGATCGGTTCGGTGCTCAGTGTGCGCGATGTGCAGCAGGGCGAGTCGTTCTTTGTGCTGCTGCCCAATGGGGTGCAGCGGATTTCGCCGTTCGTGGCCTCGCTGCTGCGTTCGGCCAACAGTTTTGGTGATGTGGCCCCGGTGGCGGTGGCCCCGGACAAGCTGGCCCCGGTCCCGGTGGTCGATTCCCTGCCGGTGTCGTACTACCCGTCGACGCGGCTTCGGCTGGTCGACACCGCCGTCAACGGCACGACGTGTCTGGCCTGGTCGAAGGGGGCCACCGACCGCGCCGCGGCGGTGGTGGTGCTCTCGGGCCAGGGTCTGCCGATTCCGCAGGAAAGCGACAACCGGTTGGTGCATCTGGTCAAGCAGAATCGTGATGACCCGACGGCGGTGGAGGCTGATCAGGCCTACATCGGCCCGGGCGCAACGAATCTGGTGATGAGCACGAATGCCGACCCGTCGTCGGTCAGCCGCAATGCGTTGTGGTGGATCTCCGATCAGGGCATCCGCTACGGCATTGCCTTGGACGATTCGGCGCTCAAACCGCTGGGTATTGCGACCGATTCGGCGCAGCAGGCGCCGTGGGCGTTGATCCGGGCGTTCCAGCCTGGTGCGGCGCTGTCGGCCGAGGACGCCAAGGTCGAGCACGGCGGTGAGTTGCCGCGCCCCGGTGTGGTTGCGGCGTTGGACACCGAAGGACGCTGACCACCCGTGATACCGAATTCTGCACCCCAAAAACTAGTGCGGATACTGTGCATTCGCGCTGATAGGATGGCATTATGAGCGAGCATCAGAGCAGTGAGTTCGACGAACGTCCGGCGATGCCGTCGCGCCCTGCCGACTCCGAGAGCGACGCGCCGCCGGCGCCGTCGATCCCGCTGCGGCCGCACGCCGGTGACGTCCCGGCCCCTCCGCCGCCGTTCGGCGGCGCCCCCGAAGAGCAGACCGAGCCCCCGGCGGGACCCGAGCCCGGCGCCCCCGAGCGGGCCGTTCCCGCACCGCCGGTGAGTCCGGAGCCGTTCCGTCCCGCATTCGACAGTGAGAAGACCTCGATCGTGCGCCCGGAGTGGGTGGCGCAGGCGATGGGGCAGCGCGGCGGCGAGCCCGCGCCCGACGACGGCAAGACCCATCCCTACAGCCAGGCCGGCCCGCCACCTCCGGGTCAGCTGACCACCCCGCTGCCGCCGCCACCGGTGTTCGGTGCTCCCGGGTCGGCACCGTCGCGCCCGGGACAGGCCGGGCAGGGGTTCGCCGCGGGCCGCGCGGGCGAGCAGGGTCGCGGCGGCTGGCAGGGTCAGCCGCCGCAGGGCTGGCAGGGCCAGCCGCGTCCGACGCTGGGGCGCGAGGGCGCGAGCGCCCCGGCCGCACCGGCGGCCTCGGACTGGTCGGCCGCGCAGGGGTCGGCGGCGTCGTGGAACTACGTCGACAACATTCGCAGCAGCGAATTGGTGCCCACTCGCCGGCTGCCACCGCAGCGTGGATGGCGAAAAGTGTTGTATTACAGCACCTTCAAGTTGATCAATCCGGGCCAGTCCCCGGACGAGCGGTATGAGGCCGAGCTGCAGGCCAAGGTGCGCACCCTGTTGCGCGGCACCTACAAGATCGGTGTGCTCGGCAAGGGCGGGGTCGGCAAGAGCACCACCGCCGCCGGGGTGGGCTCGATCTTCGCCGAGCTGCGCCAAGACGATCGGGTGGTCGCCGTCGACGCCGACACCGCGTTCGGAAAGCTCGGCGCCCGCATCGACCCGAAGGCCTCGAATTCGTTCTGGGAGGTCGCCGCGGACCGCAACCTCCACAGTTTCGCCGATATGCGCGCACGGGTGGGCAGCAACGCCGCCGGGCTTTTCGTGTTGACGGGCCCGTCGGAGACCGCGCGGCGGCGGGTGCTGGACCCGGCGATCTACCGGGAGGCCATCGCCCAGCTCGATCGCCATTTCACGTTGTCGATCGTCGATTGCGGGTCGACGATGGATTCGGAGGTTACCCGCACGGTCTTGGATGATGTGGACGCGCTGATCGTGGTGTCCTCCCCGTGGTTTGACGGGGCCTCGGCGGCGGGGCAGACCTTGGAGTGGTTGGCCAACGGTGGGTACACCGCGCTGTTGCACCGCACGGTGGTGGTGATCAACGACTCCGACGGCCATGCCAGCAAGAAGGATCTCAAGCTGCTGACCGAGCGGTTCGGCAAGCACGGCCAGAAGGTCATCACGCTGCCTTATGACCAGCATCTGCGTCCGGGTGGGGTGATCGATGTGCAAAACGAGGTCGATCCGCTCACGCGGCGGCGGTATCTGGAGCTGGCCGCTGCCTGCGCCGAGCACTTCGCGGCGACCACCGACCGGCCCCGTTCGGCGGTGGGTCCGGGCCAGCCCCCGGCGGCCGGCCCGGTGGATCGGCGGGGGGTGTAGATGACCGCGACAGCTGATCGGCCCGTCACGGCGGGCACCGAGACGATGGTTCCGGCCTCCAGTCGGGTGTCCATTCTGGTCGGCGATGATCCCAACGCCCGCCAGATCGATCTGGTGTTGCCGGCGGCGGTGCCGCTGGCCCGGCTGGTCGAGTCGACCCGCGATGTGCTCAATCAGCGGTTGCGCTCGTTGGGTGCCGAGGAGCTGCCGGTGGGCACGTCGTTCGTGTTCGCCCGCGCCGCGGGAATGACCCTGCTGGCGGGGAATCTGTCGTTGGCCGCCCAGGGCATTCACGATGCGGATCTGCTGGCGTTCATTCCGGCGGCCAAGGCCCAGCGGTATGAGCCGCACGTGGAGAACGTCTCGGCGGCGATCGCCAAGTGGGCCAAGGAGCATTTCCCGGCGGTGTCGGCCAGGGACGCCTCCCGCGTGGGTGCGGTGCTGACGTTGGTGGCCTTGGCGTTGGCGGCGGTGTTGGTGTGGAAGCTGCGCTGGGCCGGTGCCGGCGACTGGATCTCGCCGGCGATTTTCGGGGCGACCGCGCTGGTGTTGGCGGTCTCTGCGGTGCTCAGTGTGCGGATGCGCGCTGAACGGTTCCTCACCGACGCCACGACCTGGGCGGCGTTGGCGGCGTTGACTGCGGGCGCGGTGTGCGCCCCGCCGGGCGGCGATCCTGGTGCCCCACATGCCTTTTTGGCCGCGATCGTGGCCGTGGTGGCCACCACGTCGGTGGCGCGGTTCACCGGCCGGTACTGGACGGCGGCCACGACGATCGCCACGGTGGCGGTGGCGGTGATCGGTGCGGCGGCGGCGCGGATGTTTTTCGACGTGCCGGGTCAGCGCATCGCGGTGGTGTTGTTGGTGGGGGCGTTGACGGTCAGTTATGTGGCCTCATCGATTGGCCGCCGGTTGGCCAAGGTGCCTCAGCAGAGCTTCGCCTCCATCACCGGCAAGGACATGTACGAACGTAATCCGGGTGATCCGGAGGACACGATCGCCCCGGTGGCCGATGGGCCGCGCGACATCACGCTGACCGGTGAGCAGGTGGCCGAGGTGGCGTTGCGGTCCAACCGTGTGCTCATGGGGGTGCTGCTGGGGGTGGCGTTGGTGGAGGTGGCCGCCACGTGGTGCGCCATCCACCCGTGGGTCGGCACGCAGTGGACGTTTTTGGCGGTGGCGACGATGATCGCGTTCATCCAGGTGTTGCGGGCCAGGGCTTTTCGGGATCGCCGCCATGCGATCACGGTGGTCAGCGGTGCGGCGTTGTCGCTGTTTGTGATCCCGTTGCATTACGGGTTGGCCGCCGCCCCACAGGACACGATGGCGATCCTGGTCTCAGCCGCGGTGGTGGTGGGCATCGCCGTGCTGGCGCTGCTGGCTGGTGTGGTGGTGCCTTCGCGCACGTTCTCCGAACCGTTGCGTGAGGTGGCCGAGTACATCGAGTATCTGGCGACGGTGGTGGTGGTGATCCTGGCGTCGTGGACCATCGAGCTGCTGCAGTTCACGAGGTATCACTGATGCGTGTTCGGGCGGCCGCCTCGGTGCTGGGGGCGGCGATGTTGTTGGCGGGCAATGTGATGACCGCCCCGGCCGCGATGGCGATCGCGCCGCCGGTGATCGACCCGGGGGCGCTGCCGCCGGCGGAGACCCCGGGCCCGGATCAGGAGATGCGCCAGAGTTCGCAGTGCATCAAGCCGGCGGTGATCGCCGATCCGGATGTGACCCAGCCGGCGCCGGGCAACATGGCGTTGAACATCAAGCAGGCGTGGCAGTATTCGACCGGGGCGGGGGTGACAGTGGCCATCGTCGACACCGGTGTGACGCCGAATCCGCGGTTCCCGGCGCTGTTTCCCGGCGGGGATTACGTGATGGGCGCAGCCAACGGTGGCTTGTCCGATTGTGAGAACCACGGCACGGTGGTGGCGAGCATCATCGGTGCGGCGCCGTCGAATCCGGCCGACCGTCCGCCCCGCAAACCGGCGGGGGTGCAGAATCCGCCGCCGCCTCCGGGGGTTCCGGCCAATCCTGCCCCCACGAGCCCGCCTCCGCCGCCCCCGCCAGCGCAGACGGTGACGGTGACCGCGCCCGCACCTGCCCCGCCGGCTCCGGAGCCGCCGCCGCCCCTGCCGCCAGACGGTGTCGCACCGGCCGAGGGCCCACCGAGCGGTTCGGCGCAGCCGCTGGTGGCCGGTCCGCCTCCGGGTGCCCCGGATGGGATCGTGGGGGTCGCACCGGATGCGACGTTGATTTCGATTCGTCAGTCGTCAGTGGCGTTTTCACCGGCACATCCGTCTCCGGAGGATCAGGAGCAGCATCGTAAGGCCGGCAATGTGCTCACGTTGGCCAAGGCGATCCGCACCGCAGCCGATCTGGGTGCCAAAGTGATCAACGTGTCGTTGGCCTCGTGCACGAATGCTGCGGCCCCGGTGAATCAGGATCCGCTCGGCGCAGCGGTGCGCTATGCGGCGGTGGAGAAGGACGCGGTGGTGGTGGCCGCCGCCGGTAACCAGAACGATCCGATGCAGCAGGATTGCGGGCAGAACCCGGCGTTCAATCCGCTCAATGTCGATGATCCGCGTGACTGGGCCGGGGTGCGCACGATCGTCAGCCCGGCGTGGTTTTCCGATTACGTGTTGTCGGTGGCCGCGGTGACGCCCGAGGGTATCCCGATGCCGGATTCGATCAACGGCCCGTGGGTCGGTGTGGCCGCCCCGGGTGCACGGATTATGGGGCTTTCCAGTGACAACGGCGCGGCGGTCAACGCCTCGCTGGGCAAGGATCCCGGTACCGGCAACGGCATCTGGGGCACCAGTTTCAGCGCGGCTTACGTCTCGGGGGTGGCCGCGCTGGTACGCGCGAAGTACCCGGAGTTGACCGCCCATCAGGTGATCCGGCGGATCACCGAGACCGCGCACAACCCGGCGCACAAGGTTGACAACCAGGTCGGATACGGGGTGGTGGATCCGGTGGCGGCGTTGACGTTTGATGTCGCGCCGGGCCCGCCGCGACCGGCCGAACGGTTGACCACGATGCTGCATGTGCCTCCGCCGCCGCCGGCGCCGGACACCACGCCGCGCAATGTGGCGTTGCTCGGTGGCGCGGCCGCGGTGCTGGTCGCCGCGATTGCCGGTGGTGTTGCCGCGATCCGCAGGAGGATGTCGTGAAGGCGCGAACCGTGACGATCCGCCCGACGTTGGCGGCGATGGTGGCCGCGGAGGTGGTGGGAATCGCCGCCTATGTGGCGTTGCCGCCGGCGCGGTTCACCTGGTGGCCGTTCGCGGCGATCACCGTGGTGACGTTGGTGCTGCTGCTGGTGCGGGTGCACCGGCGCAACTTCGCGACGTGGGTGGCGGCGCGGGTGCGCTGGTGGCGTACCCGTCGCTATGCCACTGGGGTGGGCGCGGCGATCGACATCGGGCATGGCAATGAGGTGTACGGGGTGCGCACGGCCGGGGATGAGGCGGTGACGGTGATCCGCGTCGACGGCCGCCCGTACGAGCCGACATTCTTGCGTGGCTCGACGATGTCGCTGACCCGGAATCTGTTGCCGTTGGAGGTGTTGACGCGGTTTTTCGACCAGCCCGGCGGGTTGCGGTTGAGCGTGGATGTGGTGTCGATGGGCTACCGGGTGCGTCCAGGCAGCGGGTATCCGGAGTTGTACAGCACGTTGCTGGCGGATCGGGGCGCGGCAGGCCAGCGCACCACCTATGTGATTGTGCGGCTGGTGATCAGCGAGTCGCTGTCGGGTCTGGTGTACCGCAAGTCGGTCGGCAGCGCCGCAGCCGCGGCCACCGACCGGATCGTCAAAGCGCTGGCGCAGGAGGGGGTGCGCGCGGTCGCGCTCAACGCCGAGGAGCACGACGCGGTGCTGGCCCGGTTGAGTTTGGGATTGGCGGCCCCGCCGACGCGTCCGGTGGTGGCCGACCTGGTCGATGACGACGAGGGTGAGGATCGCGTCGTGGAGCTCGTCGGCGCGGCGGTGGGCGGCGCTGAGGAATCGCGCTCTCGCCGACGGCGCCGAGGCGGGAAGGACAAGCCGGCGCAGGCGGCCGAAGAAGAGCAGCCGCAGCGGGTTCCGGCTGCGGTCAATGTGGGATGGTCGCTGGTCGATAAGCAGCCGGGGTATGTCACCTCGTACTTCTTCTCCCCCGAGGACATCTCGACGGCGACGTTTCATCAGATGTGGGCGTTGCGCAGTGACGACGTGGTGCATGTGCTGATGCTGCGCAAGCAGGGGGACACGGTGGTCGTGTCGGCGATGATGCGCACGAATGATCCGCGTCCGCCGGAGGAACCGCCGACGCTGTATCTGAACAAGTTGCCGGGCGCCCAGTACGAGGCTGCGTTGCGGTCGGCGCCGGTGAGCGCACCGCAGCTGGGGTTGCCGACGCGGCCGTTGCCCGATGATTTGGAGATCCCGGTGGGTGCGACCGGGGTGCTGGTGGGGGCGGCGCTGCGCGATGACCTGGCGGGGCAGCTGCAGATTCAGCGCGATGATCTGGTCATGATGGCGCTGACCGATCCGCAGCGTTCCACCCGGATCACGATGGATACCAGTGATTTCTATGTGCGCCAGGTGTTGATTCGGGCCGCGGCGGCCGGTGAGCGGATCGCGATCTATTCGCGCAACCCCAGGACCTGGTATTCGGTGTCGCAGCCGAACATCGCGGTGGTGGAGCCCGGGCGGCGCGCCGAGTTCGTGCCGACCATCGTGGTCAATGACCATGCGCCGGTGGCGCCGCCGGTTGGTTTGTCTTCGACGATGATCACGGTGGGACGGTCCTCGAGCGCAAAACCGGACATCGTGTTCCAGCAGATGTCGCCGAACGCGGTGAGGATCCGAAATGGCGCTCAAGCTATCGATGTTTCCGTCGTCGAGTTCCGGCAAGAGCAAACATGGACGGGCACGGCTACATAGAGTAGCTATATAGTAGATATACAAAGCTATATGTCTATGCCTATGTTCCGATTGTCCCGGCGGGGGCGCGGCATTGTCCGCCGCACTCGGCGCTGTGCCTCTCAACAGTGACGAACGCCCTGCGATCTGAGCGTAAGAGAGTGCACGAGATGCCGGCCGCAGTGCCGCATACTTAGCTGCATGTCGCCGAGACGAACACATGCGTGTGCCGTGCAGTCGTCAGACACTCGGTCAGACGCGTCATATCGGCCCGCTACGACCATGGCGATCACGCGGATAGTCGCGAAAACGCGAAGCAGCGGTGAGCAACGGATTGTCGCGACGGCCCGGAACACTCACCTCTCGTGTGGCGCGCGCCCGGTGAGGTCTGCTAGCGGGCAGTCCTTGGGCGCTTCCTACACGCCCTGCCGGGGACGGCGCCGATGAGCCATCTGCGTTGCTCGTGGGATCGGTCATTGTGGGTGCTGTGATCGCTGCGGTCGGGGACCGCGACTACCAGCGCCGCATGACCTCAGCCCGAAATGTCTCTGTTCGCTCTCACCTGTTAAGCGCCGTCATGTTGGTGTTGTCGTCTGCGGCAGTAGGGGTCGGCGCGGTTCTCGACGAGGGCAAACGCGTCTTTACCATTCCGTTCAGCGTCATCATCGGTTTCGTGGGCTTGGCGCTCCATCTCGTGGTCTTCTCGATCGCGTACAGTTGTAGAGCGCTCCGCTTGAGTCGCTGTCATGTCGGCGTGAGTATGACGGTCAGGGGCCCCTCTTCGGCGGTCGGGGTTTCGAAATGATCGAAGTAATCCGCCGCTAGCTCATCGCTAAGCTTGAAGTCGTCGCCTTGTTGAGCGGCCCTGGCGCGCAGGCGTTCGAGCACTGTTTCTCGGTCAGTGGCCAGGTACACGGTCTCGGGGGTTACCCCCAAGGGGTAGAGGAGTGCGCGCCACTCGTCGCGCATCTGACGTGACCAGAACGAGAAGTCCAGGACGACATCAGATCCACGTCGAACGAGATCGATCAGTCGCGCGCGCAATACATGTTCAATCTCGCTCCGAACCTCCTCCGGCAGGGGCATTTCAGTGATTCCACGAGACCACGCCTCTTGGTCGAACGAAAGCCGGGCCATTCCCTGCTGCTCGTACTGGCGGGCAACCGTGGATTTCCCAGACCCTGCCGGACCACACATGAAGATGACTCGTCCCATTTTCATTTCGCACCCCTAGTCGCGACCCTCTCAGCTTGCTACACGTTCAGTCCTCGCAGCGAAGCCGAAACGCCTCGTTGAGATCTCTGCCCACGCGTTCAGCCTGCGCTGGCCCATCAGAAGTCAGATCGCGCGTCTCGGAATTTGTCAAGGTGTTTGAGTCCAGTGGGTGTTAAGCGGCTTCCGTTTCGGTCTCCTGTTCGGCCGGTTTGGGTGGGTTGATCGCCGCGGATTCAGGTAGGTCGATGACCTTGGGTGCGGTGTC
>Ga0180218_1000735_pt1 | contig 25368 bp, 27 predicted proteins | sample eDN3rd37CKraftBY_FD_151334 | JGI IMG/M metagenome (GOLD analysis project Ga0180218, IMG submission 151334) | Enriched backyard soil microbial communities from Emeryville, California, USA - eDNA 3rd pass 37_C Kraft BY (version 2) (version 2) | ecosystem: Environmental > Terrestrial > Soil >...
CTGCTGCGCGAGGCCGCCGCGAAGCTGCCATCGTGCCGCCTGCTCGTGATGAGCGGCGATGAGGACGCGCGCGTACAGATCAAGGCCATGGAGGCGGGCGCGCACGGCTTTCTGCGCAAGAGCGAGCCGCCGGAGACGTTCGCCCAGGCGGTGGCCACGCTGCGGCAGGGCGGCACCTGGTTTCCCGCCGTGCCCGCGGCGGAACTGACGCCGGCCTTGCGCCGCGAACTGCCGCTGAGTCCGCGCGACCTCGGCCTGACCGATCGGCAGGGCCAGGTACTCGCGTTGATGCTGCGCGGCCTGCCCAACAAGCAGATTGCCAAGGAACTGGCAATTTCCGAGCAGACCACCAAGGAACACGTGACGGCCATTCTCGGCAAGCTGGGCGTCAGCAATCGCGTCGAGGCCATCACGCTGCTGCACGGACGCCGGCTCGAACCGTGAGCGAGCCGTTCTCGCAACGGCTGGGCCTGCGTGCCGCCGCCACCGAATCGAGCGTCAGCCCGCGTGCCCGTGCGCGGCTGGTCGACATGACGTTCGAGCGGCTCGTCTTCAGCGTCAACGCGATCCCCTTCGTCGGCCTGCCGTTCGTCGCCTGGCTGCATGTCACGGGCAGGGATGCCCGTTCGCTGCTGGTGTGGACGCTCGCCTACTGCCTGGCCGCCGGCTGGATGCAGATGGAGCGTCGGCACTATCGCCGCGAGCGGGCGCAGTTCGACGACGCGGCGATGGCCGAGCGCTGGCTGCCGGTGGTCCGGCGCATCGCGCTGGTCCACGGCCTGTGCCTGTCGATGGCGACGGTATTGACCGCGGGCCAGGTGAGCTTCGACTTCGCGCTGCTGCTGCATATCAGCCTGGCCGCCATTCTTGCGGCCAACGCCACGCACCAGACGCCGATATTGGGCGCCTTCCAGCGGTTCTTCTTTGCGTGCTGGGGGGTGGTGACGGTCAACGTGCCATGGAGTTTTCCTCATCACTGGCAGGTGGTGCTGCCGCTGACGCTGCTGTATGCGGTGGCGATCTATCGGCACGCGCTGATCGCCAATCAATTCTTCCGCCAGCAGGTGCAGCTCGAGGACGACGGCATCCGGCTTGCGGAGAGCTATCGGCTCGCCAAGGAGGAGGCCGAGGATGCGCTGCGCGCCAAGAACCTGTTCCTGACCACCGCCAGCCACGACCTGCGCCAGCCCGTTCATGCGATGGGGTTCCTGATCGAAGCGATCGCACAGCGCAATCGCGATCCGGCGCTGAATCCGCCGCTGGAGGATCTGCGGCGCAGCGTCCGATCCGTTCATCTGATGTTCAACTCGCTGCTTGACCTGTCGAAGATCGAGCAGGGCATGGCGATGCCGCGCAGCGCACCGGTGGCGCTCGCACCCATCATGGAGGAAGTCGCCGCGCTGTTCCGCGAGGAAGCGCATAGCCGCCATCTCGATCTGCGCGTGCGCGTGCCGAAGCAGGCCGCCGCGGTGCTGGCCGATGCTTCGCTGCTGCGCCAGTCGCTGGTCAACCTGGTCCACAACGCGCTGCGGTACACGCAGCGTGGCGGCGTGCTGCTGTCGGCGCGGCGCCGCGAAGCGGACTGGCTGCTGGAAGTCTGGGATACCGGCATCGGCGTGGCCAACGAGGACAAGAGCCGGATCTATTCGCCGTACTATCGCAACGAATACGCCTGGCGCATCGATAGCGCGGGTCATGGCCTCGGTCTCGCCGTGGTTGCCCGCTGCGCGACCATGATGGGTGCCGCCTACGGGCTGGACTCCGTCGAACGTCGCGGCTCGCGATTCTGGCTGCGCTTTCCGGCCGCCGACCCCGGGCAGGCCCATGTGCACGCGATGGCGGCCGAGTCCCAGGCCCGGCCGACGAGCGCGCTGCCGCCGCTGAGCGGTTGCTGTCTGATCGTCGAGGACGATCCGGTCGTCGTCAGGGCGTGGGGGAGCCTGATGCAGGCATGGCACGTCGATGCACACTGCGCGGCCTCGGCGACGGAAGCGATCGCGCTGCTCCATGCCGGCCTGCGTCCGCAGGCGATCCTGTGCGACCAGCGCCTGCGATCCGGCGAGAGCGGCTTCGAGGTGCTGAAGGAGCTGCTGGAGCGCTGTCCCGGCGCCAGCGGCGCAATGGTCAGCGGCGAATTCGATTCGCCCGCCCTGCTGCAGGCCGAACGCGAGGGCTATGTGGTGCTGCGCAAGCCGGTGGAGCCGGCGCAGCTGCATGCATTGCTGTACCAGTGGCTTCGGCCGGAAGAGACGCTGCACCGCGCGTCGTGATCCGTGGGCGATGATCCGGTGCCAGCATCGCCATCCCACTTCCTTTGCCGAGGACCAATATGCCAATCCAGATTCGTGACGAAATCCCCGCCGATATTCCGGCGATCGAGTCGGTCGTCGCCGAAGCCTTCCGCAGCGCGACGCATGCCAGCGGCACCGAGCCGCTGATCGTCAACGCGCTGCGCGCGCGAGGAAAGCTATCGATTTCACTGGTGGCCACGGACGCCGACCAGATCGGCGGCCGCATCGTCGGTCATGTGGCGGTGTCCCCGGTCGCGATTTCCAATGGCAGCGAAGGCTGGTATGGCCTTGGACCGATCTCCGTGCTTCCCGCCTGGCAGTCGAAAGGCGTCGGTACGCTGCTGATGAACGCGGCACTGGACGCGCTGCGCCGCCGCGGCGCGCGAGGCTGCGTGGTGCTGGGCGAGCCCGCTTACTACGGCCGCTTCGGCTTCGTTTGCCGTGCGGACCTCGTATTGCCCGATGTCCCGCCGGAATATTTCCAGGCGGTGCGCTTCGAGGGCAAGTGGCCGGCGGGGGCGGTGCAGTATGACGAGGCGTTCTGGGTGACGGGGTAGAGTGTGGGCGCTGGCGACAACAGCAGCGAGCCATGAAAGGAGCTGCCTCTGCGGCGAGATCGCGGGGACCGGCCAGCTGCCCACTTGCCGGCGCAGACTTCCCCCGTTCACCTGCGTACAATGCCGGCCTCGACTACCGAGATGATCCCGTGAAGAAAACCGACCTCGAAAAGAACAAAGGCCTGAAGATCGCCAACAGCATGAAACAGGCCGGCGCCAAGCGCGGCGGCCCGGCTCCGAAGACCGAGCGCCGCGGCGCGGCAGCGGCCAAGACCGGCTTGCTTGGCAAATTGCTGGGGAAGGCGGTGCCGCCGGAGAAGTCCGGCGATTGATCGTGCTTGCTCGGCTTCGCCAGCGACCGTAGCGTTCTGGCTCGTAGCCTGTCGCTGCCCTGAGGTGTTTCCCCCTTCGGCGGTATGGCGAGATTCGAGCCCGCCTCCGACAATCGTACGTCTTCGTGTTGGCATCGCGCCACGTGAGGACGATAACGATTAGAACGGGAGGGTCGCATGCGTGTATTCAGCGCTGTTCCGGAGCTTCACATCGGTGGACGCGATGTTGGGGCGACGATCCTGCAGTGGGGGCAGGAGCCATGTTCTTTTTGTTCATGGGGGCGGCTAGTGCCCATGGGGGCGGACTGAACGCCGAGGGTTGTCACACGAACCGGAAAACCGGCGAGTACCACTGCCACAGAGGAAGCGGACATACCGGCGTCCGCGCGGTGCCGGCACCTCGGGCCAGGACCCAACCATCGGCCAATGCCTTCATGGCCCGGCAAGGTTCGTCCACCGGCCCTACCTGCTATCGCGGGCCGCGCGGCGGCACCTATACGATTACCGCTAGCGGTCGCAAGAACTACGGCGGGTGCTAGCGCGCCTCGCGGCCCCGAACTTCGCCAATCGCCTTATCGCGCCCCAAACACCAGCGACTGATGCGCGGCCACGCCCGCCATCACGCCGTCGGCGCTGGCGAACGTCGCGCTGTGCATGCCGCGGGCGATATCGCCCGCGGCGTAGACGCCCGGTACCGTGGTGTTTTTCTGCGCATCGGTACGGATGATCGAACCGAACGGCATGTCTTCCATTTCGCAGCCCAGCTGCTGTGCCATGTCGCTGTTCTGGCGGCTGCGAACGGCGAGATAGAGCGCATCGACCGCGGTGGTTCGGCCATCGGCAAACTCGATTGCCGATAGCGCCGTGCCCTCGCCGTGCAGTGCCTTGATCGGCGCCGCTTCGATCGCGACACCCCGCTTTTCCAGTTCCGCGAGCGCGGTTTCGTCGGCGGCCGGCTCCCCATTCAAATAGAGCGTGGTCGGACCCCATTCGGCGATCAGCATGGCCTGATGGACCGACATCGGCGACATGCTCAGCACGCCCAGGCGTTGATCGCTGAATTCGAAGCCATGGCAGTACGGGCAATGAATCACGGACTTGCCCCAGCGCTCCTTCAGTCCCGGCAGGTCGGGCAGTTCGTCGGAGATGCCGTACGCGAGCACCAGCCTGGCGCCTTGCACCACCTCGCCGTTCTCGAGGCTCACCGAGAAGGCGCCCAGCTCTCCCGACGCACCGATGGCTCGACCTTCGATAAACGTGGTCGTGGGATACGCCGCGACCTGCTGTCGCGCGGTCGCCAGCACGGCGGCGGGATTGCTGCCGTCCTGCGCCAGGAAGCCGTGCGAATGCGTGGCAAAGCGATTGCGCGGGGCGCCCGCATCGACGATGCAGACCGAGCGCCTTGCCCGCGCGATATAGGTGGCTGCCGACAGGCCGGCGAAACTGCCGCCGATGACAATGGCGTCATACCGCATGGACGTGCTCCAGATCGTGGCGGCCGCCGCGGGCAACCATCCGTTTGTGGAAATCGGCGCTCAGCATGGCCAGCGTGACCTCGCCCAGCCGCGCCAGCAGCAGCGCTTCCGCGTCGTTGAAGGCTTGGTCGAGCGCGGCATTGACGGCCTGCTCGACCAGGCACCCGGGCGATTCCGTCCGGTTGCCGATCGCCAGAAGCGAGGGGCAGCCCAGCGCCGTGTAGACGTCGCGCAGCGTGACCCTGGACAGGTCGCAGGCGAGCGTCCAGCCGCCGCCATGGCCTTTTTCCGAGCGCACGTAGCCATGCTCGCGCAGGCCGGCCATCACGCGGCGGATGACCACGGGATTGGTTTCCATCGCCTTGGCGAGGACCTCCGATGTGACCGGGCCATCGTGCTCGGCCATGTGCAACAGGACGTGGAGCACGCCTGACAGTCTGCTATCGCGTTTCATGGAACTTATGGTGTTACATGAAACGCCGAATGTCAAGGTAAAGGTCGGTGAAAGCCGCGAGGGGCCGCGAAGCCGCGAAGCCGCGAACGTCGCGAACGCCGCGAAGGCCATCAAGGGCCGCCATGGCGGCGATCGCGGCGATCGCGGCCCTCGCGCAGCGCCTCAGACCCAGATATCGTTCTGCGCGGTCCGTTCGCCGCCTTCTTCACCGGTATTGCGCACGCCGCGCGGCTCGATCAGCAGCAGTTTCACTTCTTCGGCGGCAAAGGGCTTGTGTTCGACACCCTTGGGCACGACCGCCATCTGGCCGGCGCGCAGCACGATCGCGCCATCGCGAAGATCGATCCGCAATTCGCCGTCGAGCACGATGAAGGTCTCGTCGGTATCGGCGTGTGTATGCCAGATGAAATCGCCCTTGAGCTTGACCGCCTTGAACTGGTAGTCATTCATTTCGGCGACGACGCGGGGCTGCCAGTGGCTGTCGATCTGGCCGATTTTGCCGATCAGATCGATCGCGACGCCCTGGCCGCGGGAAGCGGGGGCCGATGATGGGGTGGCTTGCATGGGTTCTCTCCGTGAATGCGGGAGAGAGCAGCGTAATGCGGACGCGGCTGCGGCGTCTTGAACGATCGTGCGAGCGGAAATCAGCGGCCGTTGGCGTGCTGGACCATGCGCAGCCACCGGGCCGGCGGAATGCCGTAAGCCTTGGTGAAGTGCCGCGTCATGTGGCTCTGGTCCGCAAAGCCGGCTGCGATGGCGCTGTCGGCCAGCGCGACACCGTGCTGCATCAGCCGGCGTGCCGCCTCCAATCGGCGCATCGTCAGGTAGTGATAGGGGCTGGTGCCGTAGAACGTGCGGAAGTCGCGCGACAGGCTCCAGCGATCGCGGCCGCAGGCGGCGGCGAGTTCTTCCGGGGTGACGGTGCGATGCGAAGCGGCATGCAGATAGTCGCGCGCCAGCTGGGCCGCCCGGAAGTCGCAGGACGGCCGCAGCGGTCTTGCGCCGGAAGCGGCGTCGAGCGCGAGGGCAAGCTCGACCATGCCGTCGTCCCGTTCGAGCGGATCGAGCAGGGTCTCTGGCCGCTGCAGCAGCGCTTCGGTCGCCGCGAACAAGCGCGGGTCATCGGTGATGCCGCCTTCGATGAACGGCAGCGCCTTGCCGCCGAGCACCGCCTGAAAGACGGCCGGCTCGACGTAGATCATCCGATAGCGAAAGCCCTCAGGTACCGGCCTGTCCGTCGTGCGCCTCGTCGGGATGCAGCACGATGGTCTTGCCCGGCACGCTGGCGCGCAGCCTGCGCCGATACTGGAAGCACTGCACGCCTGCCAGCGTACGGCCGATGGCATAGGTATCGTGCCGGTGCATCGCATAGGCGTTGCCGGTGAAGAAGGCCTCGATGCGTTCGATGCCCTGCGCCGGTTCGGCGCGATGCACCCAATCGGGGCTTTTACCACGACGCATTGTCATGGCGGGCAGGGCCGGCATTGGGACCTTTTTGGGCAAGGGAGGCTGTCATTGTCTGCTGAATGTATAGCCTTGCGCCTGCCTCCGCAATCGGCTGTAATCCCGTGGCGCCTTTGCACCGGCGTCGCCCGACAATGACCGAATAACGAGACAAGCGAACCAGCCGTGTTGAAAACCCGAATTGGCATTCTTGCCCTGGCGATTTCCGCCCACGCCATTCCCGCCTTTTCCCAATCCGCAGTCAATCGCGACGAGTTCTATTGGCTCGGCGAAATCAACAAGGCCACCACCGTGATCAATACGGAGGAAGGGCTGTTGGACAAGTCGCTCGCGCCGCGCATTGCCTCGGGCATCGTCAAGGTGCTGGAAGACGGCAATCGGCCGGGCGGCAAGCGTCCCTCCACGGTGATCACCTTCGAGCCGTTGCTGATCCAGGCCGCCGGCGTCGAAGTGACCCTGCTGCATGCGGGGCGGTCCAGCCAGGACATGCATGCGACCTACCGCGCCGCGATCCTGCGGGACCATCTGCTGAGCCTGGCCGACCAGTTGAACAAGACCAGCCGTTCGCTGGTGTCGCTGGCGGAGAAGCATGCCAATACCATCGTGCCGAATTACACCAACGGCGTGGCGGCGCAACCGAATAGCCTGGGGCATTATCTGCTCGGCCATGCGGCGGGACTGGAGCGCGACGCACAGCGGATTCGCGAGGCCTATGCGCGCATCGACCGCTCGCCGATGGGGACGACCGTATTGAACGGCACCAGCTGGCCGCTGAATCGCGCGCGCATGGCCGACTATCTCGGCTTCTCGGCGATCGTCGACAACGCCTACGATGCCGCGCAGATTTCCTCGACCGAACAGCCGGTCGAGGTCGGCGCCATTGTCACCAGCATTGCGCTGCATGCGGGCAACTTCATCGAGGACGTGATGACGCAATATGCGCAATCGCGTCCGTGGATGCTGTTGCAGGAGGGCGGCAGCAATACCTATGTTTCCAGCGCGATGCCGCAGAAGCGCAATCCCGGTCTGCTGAACACGACGCGCCGGCACGCGTCGACCGCTGTCACGCTGGCGATGGGGCCGGTGATTCAGGCGCACAACATCACGCCAGGCATGGGCGACGCCAAGGAGGTCAAGCCCAACAGCGAAATGGTGCAGAGCGCGATCCGCGTGTTGCAGGGCTGGGACAAGATCCTTAACGCACTGGTGATCAGCCCCGAACGTGCGCTGGAGGAACTGAACAGCGACTGGACTGCCTCGCAGGAACTGGCCGATGTGCTGATGCGCAAATACAAGCTGCCATTCCGCGTGGGCCATCACTTCGCATCGGAAGTCGTCGATTACGCGAAGGCCAACAATATCCGGCCGAGCGAATTTCCCTATGCGCAGGCGCAGCGGATCTATGCGGAAGCGGTCAAGGGCCAGGGGCCGGCGCAATTGCCGATGAGCGAAGCGGAATTCCGCGCGACGCTCGATCCGGTGGCGATCGTTCGCCATCGCGCCACCGTGGGCGGTCCGCAGCCAGCCGAGATGGAGCGGATGCTGAAGGCGGCAAAACAGACGTTGGGGCAGCAGGATGCCTGGATCAAGGAAAAGCGCGGCCGGATCGATGCATCGCTGGCGCGGCTGGATCGGGATTTCGGCAAGCTGGCCAAGGCGGCGAACTAGGAAAACAACCAGGCCAACAACGACGCCATCAACGGGGCCGCCAACGAGGCGGCCAACGAGGCGGCCAACCAAGCCGCCAACCAAGCCGCCAACTAGCTTTCTGTGCGATGCCGATCGGGTGAAATCCGCTCCATCAGCCGTTGCGCATCGAATGGCGCCTTGACCTTCTGGTCGTTATCGAAATAGCAGTACACATCGCGCCGTGCCGCCTTGCGTGCCTTGATCGGGGAAATGCGTCTGGCGTCGTGCGGCTCGCCGCCGGCGCCCCATGCGTGCAAGCGCTCGGCCCAGCGGTCGAGCGCGGGGTCCGAATAGGACCCGCCATACAAGGTCTCGGTCCCGTGCAGCCGCAGATAGACGAAATCCGCGGTCACGTCCTCGACGTAGGGCCAGTCGGCAACCGCATCGGAGACCACCAGCGCGACGCGATGCTTGCGCAGCAGCGCGGGAAATTCCGGCGTGCAGAAGCTGGCATGGCGGATTTCGATAGCGTGGCGCAGGCGCCGTTTTCGTGTCGGCTCGAACCAGGGCTGCTTGACGCGGCCATCGTGCTGGCTGGCCAATTTCCTTGCTTCATCGGTGGTGCGAGGCAGCATCGCGAGGAAGCGTTCCAGCCGTTCTGGTTTGAAGCTGAAATTCGGCGGGAATTGCCACAGGAAGGGCCCCAGCTTTTCCTGCAATGCCAGCACCCCGGAGGCAAAGAAATTCGCCATGGCGGGCCGTGCCTTTTCGTCGCGGAAACGCAGCATGTGGGTCAGATAGCGCGGCCCCTTGACGGCGAAGACGAAGTCCGATGGCGTCGCCTCGTACCAGGCGCGGTAGCTGCCGATGGTCTGCAGCGAATAGTGCGAGCCATTGATCTCGATCGTATCGACGGCGCGCGCGGCGAATTCGAGTTCGCGCGCCTGGGCCAGTCCCTTCGGATAGAAGACGCCACGCCAGCCCTCGTAGCGCCACCCCGAGATGCCGATTCGAATAGTCATCGGATTACGCCGGCGAGTGGCCCATTCGCCTTGCGTCGTGGCGATGGCTTCGCTGGGCGACGAATGATCGATATGGACGATCATACGCGAGCGCCGGCAAATTTCAGGTGCCGCGACATCCACCGCGCGCGTAGGAACCGGCCTACGCCAGTCTCCGCTGCCGACCGATCCCTGCCACGCGGCATGGCCCCTACATTGCACTTAAGCCGCAGCCGATCGCGGCAATTGCCAGGAGCTGGTTATGTCGTTTGCACTATTCCTGATTGGACTGCTGATCCTCGTCGGCGGCATCGCCTGGGGCCTGATCACGGCCGGCGTGCCGGAAACCTACGTCGCCATCGCCTGTGTGATCGTGCTCGGCCTTGGCATTATGGGCGCGGTGTCGCGCACACGGACCAAGGATCCGTCATAACGGCATCAAGCGCGCGGCGATTCGGAGCTGGAGGCCGATGAGGGCGACGAGCGTGAAGAGGCCGAGGAGGCCGTCTGCTCCATCGCTGGTGCCTTCGTCGGACCCGGCGCCCCGCGTTGGCTCAACCACATGCTGGCCAGCACGAGCACCATGCCCGCCAATTGCGGCGCGCTGAGCCACTGATCCAGCAAGCCCCATCCCAGCAGCACCGCACTGAGCGGGCTCAGAAAGCCCAGCGACGCCACCACCGGCGGATCGAGCCGCGCGATGCCGCGAAACCACAGCACATAGGTCAGCGCGGTGCCGATCAATCCCAGATAGAGAAAGCCCAGCACATTGGCCTGTGTCAGCGGGCCCAGCGGGGGTTCGTACCAGAGCGCGACCGGCAGCAGCAGAATGCCGCCCGCCACCAGTTGCCATGCAGTGAAGGTCAGCGCGGATACCGGCGGTTGCCAGCGCCGCGTCAGCACCGTACCGAGCGCCATCGACGCGGCGCCCAGCAGGCCGGCGGCCACGCCGGTGGTGTCGAGCGCGGCCTTGGGCGTCAGCACCAGCAGCGCCACGCCGAGCATGCCGCCGATCGCGGCGACCACGGCCACCGGCCGGATCGCGTTGCCGAGCAGCAGCCGGGAAAAGAGGATCACGATCAGCGGCTGCACGGCGCCCAACGTCGCCGCGACGCCGCCCGGCAGGCGATAGGCGGCGACAAACAGCATCGCCTGGAACACCGAGAAATTCAGCGCGCCCAGCACGAATACCCGCAGCCACCAGCCGCGCTGCGGTAATTGGCGGACCCACAGCAACAGCAGCAGGCCGGCCGGCAGCGCGCGCAGCATCGCCACCGTCAGCGGATAGCCGGCGGGCAGCAGGCCCGTCGTGACGACATAGGTGCTGCCCCAGATCGCCGGGGCCAGGCCGGTCAGCAGCAGGTCGGTGGCGCGGTTCATGATGCGTGCCTCAGGCGAAATCGAGTACTTCGGCCAGCGGGCGGCGCGGCTTTTGCGGCCAGTTGCCCGGCGCCGCCTGGCCGACCGCCACCAGGATGGCCGGCACCTCGTCGGGCCGCAGCGCGAATTCCCGTGCTACACCTTGCGGATCGAAGCCGGTCATCGGACCGGTTGCCAGGCCCATGCCGTGCGCGGCCAGCATCAGGGTGGCCGCGCCCAGCGAGGCCGTGCGGATCGCTTCGTCGCGCCGGCTCTGCGGCTGCTCCAGATATTGGCCGCGCGCCGCATCGACCCAGGCCTGTACCATGCCGGCGGGCATCAATCCGGCTTCGACCGACGGCTGAAGGCGCTGCGCCAGCGTGGCGGGATCGGCCAGCACGCCGCAGACGATAAAGACAACCGCCGCATCGGTGACCTTGGGCTGGTTCCAGGCGACCGCGCGCAGGCGCGCCTTGGCTTCGGCGGTCCGGACCGCGATAAAGCGCCAGTTCTGCAGGTTGTAGGCGGTGGGCGCGCGAGTGGCCAGCGCGGTCAGCGCTTCGATTTGCGCGTCGGACAGCGGACGGGAGGCATCGAAGAAATTGGCGGAGATGCGTTGCTCGATGGCGTCGATGATGGGATGGCTCATGGTCGTTCCAGCTCTGAATGGTGTCGTTGAATGCCGTGGCGTTGGCGTTGGCGTTGGCATTAGCCCAATGGCCGATTTAGACGGCCGTTTATTCACGGTCCAAGATTAATCGCCATCCTCGCGCGTTGAAATATGCGATATGCTCACCACAATCTTTACCGGCAGTGAATAATCGGATCAATTCACCGTGGACCATTTGACGGCGCTGCGCGTATTTCGGGAAGTCGTCGAGCGCAACAGCTTTGCCGCGGCGGCGCGGCGGCTTTGCCTGTCGCCGGCGGCGGTCAGCAAGAACATTGGCGAGCTGGAGGCGCATCTGTCCACGCGGCTGCTGAACCGCACCACGCGGCGGCTCAGCCTGACCGAGGCCGGCCAGCAGTACTACACGCAGATTGCGCAGATTCTCGACGACCTCGACGAGGCCGATCGCGCGCTGGGCCCGATGCAGAGCGAGCCCACCGGCACGCTGCGCGTCAGTGCGCCGATGTCGCTGACGCTGACGCAGCTGGCCGATGCGATCCCGCAGTTCCTGTGCCGCTATCCGCAGCTGTCGCTGGATCTGCGCCTGGACGATCGCCGCGTCGATCTCGTCAAGGAGGGCTTCGACGTTGCAATACGCGGCAGCGACAAGCTGGAGGATTCGAGCCTGGTTGCGCGCAAGCTGATGTCGATGACGCACGTGCTGTGCGGCGCGCCGGCGTATTTTTCGCGGCATGGCGTGCCCGATTCCCCCGAAGCCCTGCGCCAGCACGAATGCGTGCAATTCAGCTTGTCGGGCCACGCCAGGCTATGGAGCTTTCGAAAGCATGGCGCGCAGGGCGATGTCCAGGTCGACGTGCCGATCGATGGCCGCTACAAGGTCACGTCGAGTCTGGCGGTGCGCGAGGCGCTGCTGGCGGGCTTCGGCATCAGCCTGATTCCGCTGGTCTATGTGCGCGACGACATCGAGCACGGGCGGCTCGTGACCGTATTGGACGCATGGTCCACCGTCGAGACGCATGTCTATGCCGTCTATCCGTCGCGGCGGTATCTCAATTCGAAGGTGCGCGCCTTCGTCGATTTCCTGATCGAGACCCTGGCCTGAACGCTCGGGACTGCCGCATCGCGCCTCCGAGCCTTAACCTGCGTTCAAGGCAGCCATGCCGCGGGGCGTGGGCAAGCCGTCCTAGACTGGCTTCGTCCCGTCAGACCACACCATAAAAGGCTGCGCCCCATGATCCGTCTTCCCTCCCTGCGCCGGCTTTGCGCCTGCCTGGCGCTGACCGTTGCCACGCCGCTGGCGATCGCGCAGTCCGCATCGACATCATCGTCATCATCGTCATCCAGCGCCGGCTACCCGGAACGCCCGATCCGCCTGCTGCTGGGGCAAGCTGCCGGCGGCGCGGTCGACACCATCGCCCGCATGCTGGCCGAGCGCCTCGGCGCGACGCTGCGGCAGCCCGTGGTGGTGGAGAACCGGCCCGGCGCCGGCGCGATGATTGCGGCGGAAGCGGTGGCACGCGCGCCCGCGGATGGCTACACGCTGGCCCTGCTCGACGAAGGCGCGCTGACCGTCAATCCGGTGCTGCAGAAGAAGATTGCCTACGACGTTCTCAAGGATTTCAGTTACCTCGGCACCGTTGCGCGCATCCCGCTGGTGATGGTGGCGCATCCCTCGCTGAACGTCGCAACGCCCGACGAATTGACGCGTTACAGCAAGGCGCATCCGTCGGCATTGAGCTATGCGTCGGCGGGCGTCGGCAGCCCGCCGCATCTGGCCTTCGAGGCCTACAAGCAACAGTCGGGCGCGATCGTTGCGCATCTGCCCTATCGCGGCGGCGCGCCCGCGCTGGCCGATGTAGTGGCCGGCCACGTGCATCTGACCTTCATCGACACCAATCTGGGCAGCCAGTATGCGAAGACGGGCCGCGTCAAGCCGATCGCGGTGTCGACGCGCCAGCGCAGTCCCTTGCTGCCGTCCGTGCCGACCTTCGAGGAGGCCGGCCTGAAGGGCTTCGAATTCGCCCCGTGGGTCGGGGTGGTGGGACCGGCGGGGCTGCCGACGCCGGTGGCCGAGCGCATTGCGCAGGCGCTGCAGACGGTGCTGGCCGACCGCGACCTGCTGGCGCGCGTGCGAGGCAGCGGCTTCGAGCCCTTCGCCAGCGGCAGCACCGCCTTCGCGGCGCTGATCCGGCAGGACCTCGAGGCCCGCCGCACGCTGATCCGCGAACGCAATATCCGGCTCGAGAACTGAGCCGCCGCCGCACCCGCCCACCGCCGAACCCCCTTATCGCTTCCTGTCATGACCAAGACCCTGTTGCTCGATGCCGTCCCTGGCGCCAACGCCGGCGCCGATCTCGATACCTTCGTCGATGCCTGCCTGATCCTTGCCGCCCAGGGCCATGCCGCGGGGCTGGCCGGGCAGATCACGATGCGCGATCCCGACTCCGGCGGCATGGTCACGCTTGCGCTCGGCACGGGCATGGAAGAGGCCGGCGCCGCCAATGTGCTGTTGGTCGATGCGGAGCTGAACACGCTGCAGGGCAAGGGCCGGGCCAATCCCGGCGTGCGCTTCCACAGCTGGATCTATCGCCATCATCCGCAGGTCAAGGCCATCGTGCATACCCATCCGCCGGCGTTGTCGGCGCTGTCGATGCTTGGCATCCCGATGCCCGTCGCGCATATGGATGCGGCGATGTTCCATGACGATTGCGGTTTCCTGGCGCACTGGCCCGGCGTGCCGACCGGCGACGACGAAGGCGAACTGATCTCGGGCGCGCTGGCGGGGCGACGCACCGCCTTCCTGGTCAATCACGGCGCGGTCTGTACCGGTGCGACGCTGCAGGAGGCGGTCTATCTGAACGTGTTCGCCGAGCGCAATGCCCGCATGTGCCTGGACGCGCTGGCTGTCGGACCGTTGCAGCCGGTCGATCCTGCGGCCGCGCGCGAGGCGCACGATTTCCTGCTGCAGCCGGCGATCGTCAACGCGACCTTTGCCTACTGGGCACGCCAGGCGAAGACGACGCTGCGCCGTTGATACACGGGCCGCGCGCTATCGCGTCGCGATGCGCGCCGCGGCTGCTTCGATCGCGCGGATGGCGCGGCTGACCGCCTGGCTCGGGGTCGTGCCGCTGCGGTGGATCAGCACCACATGGCGATGCAGATTGGCTCCTTCGATGGCAAGCCGATGCAGTCCGCGCGCCGTAATGGCGATGTCGGGCAGATCGCGCGGCAGGATCGTGGTGCCGACGCCCTGCATCGCCAGGTCGAGCGACATGCTGACCGAATTGCTCTCCACGGCGATCGACAGCGGCGCGGGCAATTCCCGTTCGATCACGCGCCGCAGCGCGTACGGCCGCGGCGGCACGATCAGCGGCCGCTGCGCCAGCGCGGCGACGCTCAGCGTTCCCGGCGTCGGCGCGCCGGGCTCGCGGCTATAGGCGGCGATCTGCTCGATGCACAGCCGCCGCAGCGCCACCGCATCGGTATCGACCGCGAGATCGTAGACCAGCCCGATATCGGCGAGCCCGCGCTCGACCCGTTCCACCACATCGGGCGAGCTGGCATTGAACACGCCGAGCGTGATGCGCGGATGGGCGGCGCGCAGTGAGGCGACCACCTCCGGCATCAGATAGGCTGCCAGCGTATTGACGGTGGCGATGGTCACACGCCCATAGCCGCCGGCCGAGGTCTGCCGGGCAACGTCCAGCGCACTGTCCACCATGCCGAATCCCTGATCGATATCGCCGACCAGGCGTTCTCCCAGCGGCGTCGGCCGCATGCCGCGCCCGTGCCGGTCGAACAGTGGCGCCCCGAGGAACGCTTCCAGAGCGGCGACCTGCTTGCTGACGGCGGCCTGCGTGATGCCCAGGGAAGTCGAGGCGGCGCGCAGCGAGCCGGCGCGCGCGACGGCGAGAAAGGTGCGAAGCAGGCGGTCTTTGTCTTGCATCGAAGGAGGGCGCTGGACAGTATCGGACGAAGCACGTGCTCAGTGGCGTCTGCATTGGAATCGATTCAACCGGCGCTGTCCATCGGGTCGCGTGCTATGGTTCCAATACCGTTTCCCACCGATCCCATGCCTGCCGGCCAGTTCCAGCTCCTCCCTTGCGCATTGCCCGGTGTGCTCGCCGTCCAGGCCAGCTCACGGCACCGTTTCGCCCGCCATACGCACGAACAGTTCGGCATCGGCGTGGTCGAGCGGGGCGCGCAGCGCTCGGCCAGCGGCCGTGGCGAGGTGCAGGCGGTCGCCGGCGACATCATCACGGTCAATCCCGGGGAGGTGCACGACGGCATGCCGCTGGACGAGGCGGGGCGGTCGTGGCGCATCCTGTATTTCGATCCCGAGGTGGTGGCGCCGGTCTGTCACGATGTGAGCGAAGGGGCCGCGCGGCTCGGGGAATTCGTGCTGCCGGTGCTGAGCGATCGTGCGTCGACTGCGGTCTTCACGCAATTGTTCGATGCGATGACCGGCGGCAACGCCCCGGACGCGGCCTTGCGTCGCGACAGCCTGCTGCTGATGCTGGTCGCCCGCACGATGGATTGCCGCCACGGCCTGCGGGACGGCGACGGCACCCCGGCGGCGATTGCGCATGCGCTGGCGCGCATCGACGACGATCCCTCGGTGCCGGTGACGCTGGACGACCTGGCCCATGCCAGCGGGCTGAGCCGCTTCCAGGTGCTGCGCGCCTTTACCCGGGCCACCGGACTGACGCCGCATGCCTACCTGGTGCAGCGGCGGATCGACCTCGCGCGTCGGCTGATCGCACGCGGCGAGCCGCTGGCCAATGCGGCGATCGGCAGCGGGTTTGCCGATCAGAGCCATATGACGCGCATCTTCGTGAAGAAATACGGCCTGTCGCCCAGCGCCTATGCCGCCGTCGCCACCGGACGGTCCCTGCGCTGACGGGCGCCGTATGAAGGACGGGTTTCCGCGCCGCTGCAATTTCGTTCAAGACGCCCGCCACGTCGCGGCCTAGCCTTAGGCATCCAACGATGCGGAGGCGGCCATGTCCGGCAAAACCGAAGGTTATTTCTATCTGGCGCTGGCCATGGTGCTGGTCGGCAGTACCGTCATTGCCAGCAAGGTCATCGCGGCGGGGCTGCCGCCGTTTACCGCGACGGCGCTGCGCTTTGCCATCGCCTTGCCCGGCTTCCTGCTGCTGATGAAGCTGACCGGCACGCGCCTGCCGGCCATCGGCCGCGGCGACGGGCTGTTGCTCGTACTGCAGGCGGTCGCCGGCAGCGTCGGCTATACCACCTTGCTGATCTCCGGCCTGCGGATGACCTCGGCCGCGGACGCCGGCGTGATCATCGGCACGCTGCCCGTGGTGTCGGCGCTGGTCTCGATCGTCGTGCTGAAGGAGCGCCCGGGCGTGGCCTTGCTGCTGGCCATCGGGCTGGCGACGGCGGGCGTGCTGGCGGTGGCGGTGCCGGGAGAGGGCGCCGACGGCGGCCGGGGGACGTGGCTTGGCAACGCCCTGGTGATGGGCGCGGTGGTCTGCGAGAGCCTGTTCATCCTGCTGAACAAGCGGCTGCGCCAGCCGCTGCAGCCGCTGGCCCTGTCGACCGTGATGACGGCGATCGGCCTGGCGGCATCGATCGTTCCCGCGCTGTTCGAGGCGCCATGGCGGCATGGATTGCCGAGCGGGGCGCTGGCGGCGGTGCTGTATTACGCGCTGGTGCCTACCGTGGCGGGCTTCGTGCTGTGGTATGCGGGCTCCGCGCGCACCACCGGCACCGAGGCATCGCTGTTCACCGCGCTGGCGCCGATATCGGCGGTGGCAATGGCCTTTCTGCTGCTGGGCGAGCCGGTCGGCACGAGCCAGCTCGTCGGCATCGGCTGTGTGGTGGTGGCCGTGCTGAGTCTGGTGCTGGTCGGCAAGCGCAATCCGGCCGGACCGCGCAAGGCCGCATGCCGCAAGCGTGCATCCCGCAAGCACGCATGCGGGCTAGCGGAGCGATCGTGAGCGCGCGGCGTCGCTCGCGGGCAGATACGCGCGCGGCGTCGTGCCGAGATAGCGACGGAACACCGCGATAAAGCTGCTGACGCTGGCATAGCCCAGATCGAGCGCGATCGCCGTGACGCTGTGGCCGGCGGCGAGCCGCTCCATCGCCGCAAGCAGCCGCATCTGCTGCCGCCACTGGCCGATGGTCCATCCGGTCTCGGCCTGGAAGCGCCGTGTCAGCGTGCGGCGGCTCATGCCGATGCGCGCGGCCCAGCCATCGAGATCGGTGTTGTCGTCCGGCGCGGCCAGCATCCGCGTCGCCATTCGCAGCAGCCGCGGCTCGCGCGGCATCGGCAGGAACAGCGTCTGCGCCGGCTCGCGCGCGAACGCGTCGGCGAACACGGCGAGGTAATGTTCGAGCGTCGTGCCGGTTGGTGCCTCGTTGCCGGCCAGCGCGCCGAGTAGCGCGTCCAGCAGCGGCGACAGCCTGGCCACCTTGACCGTGTCCGGCATCGCGGCACGGCTCCACGCGCCGTCAAAATACAGGCTGGTACCCACCATGCCGCCCTGCACGCTGGCGCCATGCACGATGCCGGGCGGAATCCACGCGATGCAGCCCGTCGGCATCACCCATCGGCCGCCGTCGGCCTCGATGGCCACCACGCCGTTCTCCATCGTGAAGAGCTGTCCATCGTCATGACGGTGCGGACGGCGCTCGCGGATGCCGGCGTGCAACAGCCGGCGGATTTGCTTCAGCGACACGATCGATCGAATGGTTGGCCCGATTGCATTATCGACTGGCATTCTAGCGTTAGCGGGCAAGTGGGGCGCTACCTACACTACGTCCATCGCCCGTTATCGGGTACCCAGGAAGCCATTCGATGACACCTGCCACGCCATCCCGACCGTTCGCCGAAACCCACGGAGCACGCGCATGAAGCCCGAAACCATGCTCCCGGACCATGTCGATGCCGTACAGGCCAACGGCATCACCGTACGCAAAGGCAGTGTCGGCGCGTTCCTCGCCAGCTGGCGCGTGCTGTCCGATCCCGCGCAGTCCGGCGAGAGCCGTGCCGCGGCGAGAGAGGACCTGATCGCGCTGATTCCGGCGCTGACGGCCTTGGGTCTGTTCGACGTGCTCGAGCCGCGCGATCCGCAACTGCGCGAGCTGATTGCACAAGGCCGCGGCGGCGCCTGAGCGCTCGCCGCGGCCTCGGGCCGGCGTGCTGGGAATCAGACCAGCGTCAGACGCACGTCGATGTTGCCGCGCGTCGCGTTCGAATACGGGCAGACGACGTGGGCCTTGTCGACCAGCGCCTGCGCGGTTTCGCGCGCCACGCCCGGAATCGAGATCTGCAGTTCGACCTCGATGCCGAAGCCGGTCGGGATCTGGCCGATGCCGACGTTGCCGGTGATCGTGGTCTCGGCGGGCAGGGCGACCTTCTCGCGGCCGGCGACGAACTTCAGGGCCCCGAGGAAACAGGCGGAGTAGCCCGCGGCGAACAGCTGCTCGGGGTTGGTGCCGGGACCGCCGGCACCGCCCAGTTCGCGCGGCGTGCTGAGCTTGACCTCGAGCGCGCCGTCGGACGAGACGGCACGGCCGTCACGGCCACCGGTGGCTTGGGCTTGGGCACGGTACAGGACTTTTTCGATCGACATGGTTGGCTCCTTCGGGTTGATGGCCGGGTTCGACTTCAGGGTTGTACTTCTGAATTGCACTTCAAACATATCGCACTATTGAATAGCGCACTATATAAGTACGTCAAGACAAGACGGCGTCGCCATCCCTTGCAGCTCAGTCCGCCGCGTTCCGGGCGATCTTCGCCGTCACGCTATCGAGCTTGCGCTTCAGGCTCGTCAGTTCCTCGACGCTGCACGCCGACGCGCACAACACCGACTCCGGGACCTTGCCGGCCTGCGTCTTCAGCGCGCGGCCGGCCTTGGTCAGGCTGACGATGACCTGCCGTTCGTCCGCCGCCGCGCGGGCCCGCGACACCAGCTCCTGCGTCTCGAGGCGCTTGAGCAACGGCGTCAGCGTGGCCGAATCCAGATTCAGCCGGGCACCGATCTCCGACACCGTCAGTCCGTCCTGCTCCCACAACACCATCATCACCAGGTATTGCGGGTAGGTCAGGCCGAGCGGACGCAGCAGCTTGCGGTACAGCTTGTTCAGCGCCAGCGAGGCCGAATAGACCGAGAAGCAGAACTGCCGATCCAGCAGCAGCGCGGTGGCAGGGTCGATCCGGGAGTTCGATGCGGCGTTCATGGAGAAGAATATAGATCGTGTGCGATTGAATAGCAAGAAATTTATTTGCGGCGTGACGGGATCCGTCCGGAAATCCCGTCACCCCGCTCCCGCCGTTCAGTCCGCCACCTCCATCAACGCATCGACCACCACCACGCCGTCGGGGCTCGCCATCACCGGGTTCAGGTCGACCGACCGGATCGCACCGCTCGCGGCGTGCACCATCCTGCCGACCGCCACCGCGGTGCGGCACAGCGCCGCCATGTCCACGGCCGCTTCGCCGCGCACGCCGGCCAGCAGCGGCGCGATGCGCAGCGTCCGCAGCGCGCGGGCCACATCGCCTTCGTCGCAGGTCGCCAGCAGCACAGCGGTGTCGCGCAGCACCTCGACATACTTGCCGCCGTCGCCGACCACCAGCACGGCGCCGAACACCGGATCCCAGTGCGCGCCGATCATGCATTCGCGCTGGCCGCGCACCATCGCCGCGACGATGACGCCCTCGGCCTCGACGCCCATGCCGGCCAGCGTGGCCATCTGCCGCTCGAATGCCGCGACGATCGAATCGGCGTCGTTGCAGCCGAGCGCGACCAGGCCGTGTTCGCTCTTGTGGGGCACCGCGGCCGCACAGGCCTTGACCGCGACGGGTCCGCCGAACGCACGCCAGGCCGACACCGCCTCATCGGCGCTGCGGCACAGGCGATGCGCGACGACCGGAACACCGGCCTCGGCCAGGCGCGCGAGGCTGGCCGCTTCGCTCAGCGTCGCCGAGGGCGACGAGACATCGGGCGCAACCGCCGCGGGCGGTGCCGGCGGACGCGCGAACAACTCGGCCAGCCGCAGCCGGTGCGCGCGCCACTGGCTCAGCGCGGGCAGCGCCTCGCCGGCATTGGCATAGACCGGTACGCCGCGCTGGCGGAACGAAGCGGCCACGCCCTGCTGCCAGGCAGCGACCACGATGGGCTTGCCGCTGGTATCGGCAAAGGCCGCCGCATCGGTGGCAAAGCGTTCGATGTCGTAGCCCATTCCCGCCACCGGAATATCGAGCAGCACCATATCGGCCGCCGCGTCGCCCGCGATCACCGGCAGCACATCGCCGAACAGCGCGCTGTTGGTCAGCAGGGCGGCGGTCACGTCGACCGGATTGGCGGTCGCGGCAAAGCCGGGCAGGCGTTCGGCTAGCGCGGACTGGGTCTGTGCCGCCAGCGGCGCCATCGACAGTCCACACGATTCGGCGGCGTCGGCCGCCATCACGCAGCTCGCCCCCGAATTGCTGACGACGACGAGGCCGCGGCCCTGCGGCTGCCAGTCGCGAAGATACAGCGGTGCGCAGCGCGCCAGCGCATGGGCGTCGTCGACGCGCCAGATGCCGTGGTGCGCGAGGAAGGCATCGACGGCGCGGTCCTCGTTGGCGAGCGCGCCGGTGTGCGAGGCGGCCGCGCGCTGGCCTGCGCTGGTGCGGCCGGCCTTGACCGCGACGATCGGCACGCCGCGTGCGCGCGCCACCGCGGCCGCCTGCGCCAGCGTGGCTGGATCATTCAGCGTTTCCAGATACAGCAGCATCAGCTGCACGTCGTGATCGTGGGCGACGGCCAGCGCCAGGTCGCTGACCGTGACGTCTGCCTGGTTGCCGGTCGCATGCATGTGCCGCACGCCGATGCCCTGGTGGCGCAGCAGACCGTAGACCATCGCGCCCATGCCGCCGCTCTGGCTGATCACCGCGACCGGACCATCCTGCGGCGGCACTTCGATGAACATCGTCGAGAAGCTGGCGATCGCGCCGCTGCCGAAATTGGCCAGGCCCTGGCTGTTCGGACCGACCATGCGCAAATTTCCCGCGCGCGCGATGTCGACCATCTTCTGCTGCTGGCGCCGGCCTTCCTCGCCCGCTTCGCCGAAGCCCGAGGCGATCACGATGGCCGCCGCCACGCCGAGCCGCGCGCAATCGCTGACGGCCTGCACGGCGGCCTCGCCGGCGACCACGACGATGGCCAGCTCCGGCGCTTCCGGCAGCGCATCGAGCGAGGCGTAGCTGCGCAGGCCCTGGATCGTGTCGCGCTGCGGGTTGATCGGATACAGCGTGCCGCGGTAGCCGTGCTGCTGCATGTAGTGGATCGGCCGGCCGCCGATCTTGTGGATATGGTCCGAGGCGCCGATCACCGCGATCGAGCGCGGCGTCAGCAGGGCCTGCAGGCCGCGGGGGAGAGAAGCCGACATGTCGTTGTCCTGTAGTCGATCGGTTCAATGAAGTCGTTCAATGCATCGGCTCAATGCACTGGTTCAATGCATCGGTTCCATGCAAGTCAAGGTCAGTCGATGGTGGCGCCGGAGGTCTTGACCACGCCGGCCCATTTGTCGATCTCGGCGCCGAGGACGCGGCCGGTCGCATCGGGCGAGGTCCATTCCGCGCCGAAGCCCTGTGTGGCGAAGCGCGAGCGGACTTCGGCATCGTCCAGCACGGCGCGCAGCGCGTGGCTCAACTTGTCGATCACCGGAGCGGGCGTGCCGGCCGGCGCCAGCAGCGCGTTCCATGCGGTGGCCTCATAGCCGGCCAGGCCCGCCTCGGCAATGGTCGGCACATCCGGCGCGGCTGGAGAGCGTTTGGCGCTGGTCACGGCCAGGGCCTTGAGCTTGCCGTCGCGCACGAACGGCATGGCCGACAGCATGGTGTCGAACATCACGGTGGCCTGGCCGCCGATCACATCGGTCAGGGCGGGCGCGCTCCCCTTGTACGGCACGTGGGTCATGCGCACGCCGGCCATCGCGTTGAACAGCTCGGCGGACAGATGGGTCGACTGCCCATTGCCCGAACTGGCGAAGCTCACCTGATCCGGCTTTGCCTTGGCCAGCGCGATCAGCTCGGCGACATTGCGCGCCGGCGTCGACGGCGCGGTGACCAGCACCAGCGGTCCGCGCGTCAGCAGGCTGACCGGTGCGAAGTCGCGGCGCGTGTCGTAGCCCGGCTTGCGGAACAGGGTCATGTTGATGGCATGCGCGGTGGTGGCGACCAGCAGGGTATAGCCGTCGGGCGCGGCCTTGGCGGCGGCCTCCGCGCCGATATTGCCGCCCGCACCCGGCCGATTCTCGACCACCACCGGTTGTCCGAGCCGCTCGCCGAGCTTCTGTCCGACCACGCGCGCGACGATGTCGGTGGGACCGCCGGGCGGGTAGGGCACGACCATGCGGATCGGCTTTGCCGGCCAGGTTTCCGCTTGGCCGGGCCGCGGCAATACCGCGCACAGCGTGCCCAGCGCGAGCACCGCCAGCAGGGCGCGCAAGGCGTGCCGCCTGGTTGAAGAAAACGGACGGGCGAGCGCGGCCCGCCGATGCTGCTGATTCGGCTGCATAGGTGTCTCCATCTGGTTGTTGTCGTGCCTGGGCCGTGTTTCCGTACCGGCTCGCCGGGGCGCGGCAATTTCCGCCGCGACTCCCGCCGGGTATTCGAGCCCGTTATTTCGTCCCGATATTCCGGCTCACTATTCGCGCTGGAATCGCAACAGCATCCGTTCGCCATGCCGGAAAAACCCGGCGCGCACACGGTCACCGATCGCCACGCCGGGCTCGGCATGGGCCATCACGCGCGGCCCTTCGTCGAGAGTGGCCAGCACCAGCGTGTACGGGACCAGCGTGCGGAAGCTGTCGTCCGGCGCGCGCGCAACCTCGGTCACGGCGTAGACGGTGGCCACACCGGCGGCATCGCGCCAGGCGAGCCGGACGCTGCCGCAGCGCTGGCAGGCATGGCGCTCCAGCGATTGCGCCGCGCCACAGTCGCCGCACGACTGGTAGCGAACGCGGCCCGCTTCCAGGCCTTCGGCATAGGGATGAAGCCCTTCGGGCAGGGCGGATTCGGCTGAGATCGCCATCACAGGGCCTCCAGCACCAGGCTGACATGGGACGACAGCACGCCGCCATCGGCATGGAACAGCGCGCGGCGACGCGAACCGATCTGGCGGTCGCCGGCACGTCCGGCAAGCTGCCGCGTCGCCTCGGCCAGATGCATCAGGCCGCCCGCGACGCCGGAATGGCCGAACGCGAGCAGGCCGCCATGGGTATTGAGCGGCAGCGCGCCATCGACATCGAAGTCGCCGGCCAGCAGCCGCGCATGCGCGCCGCCGCGCGGGGCCACGCCGATTTCCTCGAGCAGCATCAGCAGCGTGATGGTGAACGAGTCATAGATCGCCAGATAGTCGAGGCCATCGACCCCGATGCCGGCCTCGCCAAGCGCCCGCGTGGCCGCTTCGCCGGCGCCGGTCGTCATCACGCTGTCGATCGCGCACAGATGCTGATGGCGATGCGCCTGGCCCGCGCCGGCAATGCGCACAGGCCGGCCGGGCCCCGGCTCCGCCGACACCACCAGCGCCACCGCGCCATCGGAGATCGGGCAGCAGTCCGACAGCAGCAGCGGCGTCGCTACCGGCTTGGCGGCGCACGCGGCGGCCGCGGTCAACGGCTCGCGCAGATGTGCGTCGGGGTGGGCGCCCGCATGCTTGCGCATCAGCACCGCGAAATCCGCCAGCGCGTCGCGTGGCAGGCCGGTCTCCATCAGATAGCGCGAGGCCAGCAGCGCGTAGTACGCCGGCACCGAGGCGCCGTTGGGCACTTCGATCTGCGGCTCGCCGACCTGGGCCAGCGTCTGCACCGACTGGTCGCGGCTCTGGCCGCTCAGGCGGTTCTCGCCCGCCACCACCAGCACATGGCGGCAGCGGCCGGCACGCACCAGTTCGCGCGCCAGCATCGCCATCGCCCCGCCGGTGGCACCGCCGGCGGCCATGCCGTGCGCATAGGCGGGTTGGAGCGACGCGTATTCGCAGAAGCGGTCGGCCAGCATCAGATGCGGCAGCGTGGTCGCGTAGCCGCACAGCACGCCATCGATCTCCGCGCGCGACAACTCCGCCTCGTCCAGCGCGGCATCGGCGGCCTGCGCCATCAGCGTCAGCGGCGTGCTGCCCGCGAGCCTGCCGAAGCGCGTATTGCCGGCGCCGCGCAACCAGGCGCCGCGTTGAAGGGAGTCGCTCATGTCAGCGCTTCAGCAACGGGCACTTCGACTTCGACGGCGGGATGAACGCCTGGTCGCCGGGCACTGTGGCGAGGACCTTGTAGTAGTCCCACGGATATTTCGATTCGGCCTGCGTCTTCACCTCGAACAGGTACATGTCGTGCACCATGCGGCCGTCCTCGCGGATACGGCCATTGGCGGTGAAGAAGTCCTGGATCGGCATGGCCTTCATCTGCTTCATCACCGCGGCGGTCTCGTCGGTTCCGGCCGCCTGCACGGCCTTCAGGTAGTGCATCACCGACGAATAGACGCCCGCCTGGCTCATGTTGGGCATCTTCTTGAGCTTGTCGAAATAGCGGCGCGACCATTTGCGGGTAGCGTCGTTCATGTCCCAATAGAAGGCCTCGGTCAGCACCAGCCCCGCGGCGGTCTTCAGGCCGATCGCGTGGATGTCGTTGATATAGAGCAACAGGCCGGCCAGCTTCTGCTTGTTGTCGCGCGTCAGGCCGAACTCGTGCGCGGCCTTGATCGCGTTGACGGAGTCGCCGCCCGCATTGGCCAGGCCCACGACCTGCGCCTTGCTGGCCTGCGCCTGCAGCAGGTACGAAGCGAAGTCGCTGGCGCCGATCGGATGGCGCGCGGCGCCGAGCACCTTGCCGCCGGCCTCGGTCACCACGGTGGTGGCCGAGTCCTGCAGCGTGTGCCCGAACGCGTAGTCCGCCGTCAGGAAATACCAGGTCTTGCCGCCGCGCTGGACCATCGCACGGGCGGTGGTATTGGCCAGCGCATAGGTGTCGTAGGCGTAGTGCACCGAGATCGGCGTGCACAGGTCGTTGGTCAGACGCTCGGTACCCGGGCCCGAGAACACCACGATGCGGTTCTTCTGCTTGGCGACTTCGAGCACGGCAAGCGCGGGCGCCGACGCCGCGACATCGAGGATCGCGTCGACCCGGTCGGTGTCGAACCATTCGCGCGCCTTGTTGGCGGCGATGTCG
>Ga0180218_1000737_pt1 | contig 25317 bp, 24 predicted proteins | sample eDN3rd37CKraftBY_FD_151334 | JGI IMG/M metagenome (GOLD analysis project Ga0180218, IMG submission 151334) | Enriched backyard soil microbial communities from Emeryville, California, USA - eDNA 3rd pass 37_C Kraft BY (version 2) (version 2) | ecosystem: Environmental > Terrestrial > Soil >...
TCGTCATGAAGGTCGTCGTCATCGGCGCGCTCGGCAAGGTCGCGCGCCAGCTCGTCCCGCTGCTGGCCGACGGCGGCACCGGGCCGGTGGTCGACGTCGTCGGGGTGGTGCGCAAGCCCGAGCAGGTGGACCGCGTGGCGGACCTCGGCGCCGAGCCGGCGCTGCTGGACGTGGAGCACGCGAGCACCGACGAGATCGCCGCCGCGCTGACCGGCGCGGACGCCGTCGTGTGGTCCGCCGGGGCCGGCGGCGGCGACCCGGAGCGCACCTACGCCGTCGACCGCGACGCCGCGATCCGCTCCATGGACGCCGCCGCGAGCGCCGGCGTGCGCCGGTACGTGATGGTGTCGTGGGTGGGCTCGACGCCGGAGCACGGCGTGCCCGAGAGCGCGGGCTTCTTCCCCTACGCGGACGCCAAGCTCGCCGCCGACGACCACCTGCGCACCACCGACCTGGACTGGACGATCCTCGGCCCCGGCACCCTGACGGACGAGCCGCCCACCGGCCGCATCGCCCTCCTGCCCGAGACCGGCGCCGTCCCCGCCGGCACGGACACCAGCGTGCCGCGCGCCGACGTCGCGCAGGTCGTGGCCGCCGCGCTGCGCGAGCCCGCGACCGTCGGCCGCTTCGTCCGCTTCTCCGCCGGGGACACGGCGATCCCGACGGCGCTGCGCAACCTGGACTAGCGGGCGCGCCTTAATCAAGGTTTCGCCGAAACCTTGATTAAGATGCCACTCATGGTCAAGGTCCCCGCCTTCGGGGACGTCCACGAGTACTGGGTTGCCGACTCCGACGGGATGACGAGCCGGTCCGCACGCGCTGCAGCGTCCGGGCCCTACCGTTCGACCGTCCCACCCACGATCGCCAGCTGGGTACCGAGCATCCCTGCGGGCCTGTCCGCGAACGTCGAGGAGGCCACCGCTGCCCTCAGCCGCTTCGACGAGTACGTGGCCAAGACCCTCGGGACGACGAGCCCGACGCTCGGCCCGATGAGCTCCATCCTCCTGCGCACGGAGTCTGCGTCGTCGTCCCAGATCGAGGACCTCACCGTCGGGCCCCGGCAGCTGGCACTCGCCGAGATCGAGCAGTCGACCTCGGCGGACGCCCGGACCGTCGTCGCGAACGTCCGCGCCATGGAAGCCGCGCTCGCGCTGGCAGACCGACTCGACACCGACGCGATCCTGGAGATTCACCGCGCGCTCCTGTCGGGACAGCACGGCTGGGAGGACCACGCGGGGCGCTGGCGCGACCAGCTCGTGTGGATCGGGACGAGCGCGATCAGCCCTCGGGGCGCTTCGCACGTCGCACCCCAGGCGCCGCTCGTGCCGACCGCGATGGCGGACCTGGTCGAGTTCGTCCGCCGCGACGACGTGCCCGTCCTGCTCCAGGCGGCCGTCGCGCACGCGCAGTTCGAGACCGTCCACCCATTCGTCGACGGCAACGGACGCACGGGCCGCGCCATGGTGCACTCCATCCTGAGGGCGAAGGGCATCCTGACCGCCACGACGGCACCGGTGTCCGCCGGCCTGCTGACGCAGACCGAGCAATACTTCGCGGCGCTGACCGCCTACCGCGACGGCGACGCGCAGCCGATCGTGGAGCGGTTCGCCGACGCCGCACGCTTCGCGGCCTCGTCAGGTTCCCGGCTCGTCGACGACCTCGCCGCGCAGGTCGACGCCGCCCGCGCCCAGCTCGGCGGGCTTCGGCGACAGGCCGCGGCATGGCGGGTGGTGCCGCACCTGGTGTCCCACCCCGTCGTGAACGCCCGCTTCCTCGCCGATCGCCTGGGCATGAACGGGCAGACGGCGCAGAACGCTCTCGCCCAGCTCGCCGACGCCGGCGTCCTCGTCGAGCGGACCGGGCTGCGCCGCAACCGGGTGTGGGAGCACACCGGCATCCTGACCGTGCTCGACCAGTACGCCCAGGGGCTTCTGCGCCGGTGAGCCGTCGGTAGGGTCGGGACGTCGAAGGGACGCCGATGACCGCTCGGAGCTGGCTCGTCCTGCTGGGCGCCGTCGTGCTGCTGGGCGTGTGCCTCGTGCTGCAGACGACGGGGAGCCCGTGGGCGACGGTGCCGGCCTGGGCGTTCTGGGGCCGGTCGTCGTGGCGCTGGTCGTGCGGGTGGTGCGGTCGCGCAGCCTGCGGGAGGCGCTACGGCCCGCCGGTCAGGGCATCGACGAGGTGCAGGACCTCTACCTCGGCCGGATCCGCCCGCCGGTGACCTACGGCGACAGCGCGGGGCCGGTCGCCGCGCTCGTGGAGTCCGTGCCCGACGACCCGCTCGCGGGCGGCCGCGTCACGCTGGAGCCGGCACCTGACGATCGCGCCTGACGATCGGCCGCCCGACGCCGCGCACTGATCGCGCCGTGCGGCCGGACGCCGGGATCCGTGCGCTCGGCCGTCCCCACGACGTCGAACCCGGCCCGCTCGACGCGCGCGGCCAGCTCACCGACGGGCCAGAACCAGGCGGTCGCCACCGCGTGGTCGAACGGCTCGACGCGCGGGCCGCGGCAGAAGCCGAGCAGCAGCCCGCAGCCCGGAGCGACGGCGCGGGCGAGCTCGGCGAGCGCCGCATCGATCCCCGTGCCGTCCGCAGCCTCGGGCGGGGTGTGGATGAGCGAGTACCAGGCCAGCACGCCGCCGAGGCTGCCGTCGGGCACGCCGAGGTCATCGAGCGCGGCGCTGCGGAACGGGACGCCGGGATACTCGGCCCGGGCGCGGGCCAGGAACGGCTCCGCGAGGTCCACGCCCTCGACGTCGAGGCCCTGGCGGGCGAGGAAGTCCGTCCAGTGCCCCGGCCCGCACCCGGCGTCGACCACGCGCCCGTGCAGCCCGGCGGCCCACCGCTCGACGAGCGCGCGGTCGTCGTCGTGCACCGCGTCCATCGAGCCGAACAGGTCCGTGTACTCCTGCGCCCTGGCCGCATAGGCGGCGCTCGGGTCACCCATGCGTTCAGCCATGCGCTCAGCCCAGGTCGCGCAGCGGCGCGGTCCGCTCGCCGCCGGCGTCGCCGGTGTTGACGGTCGCGGTCGGCTCGACGAGCAGCGCGTGCACCTCGCCGTCCGCCCGCGGGCAGTGCTCGACGCCCCGCGGCACGACGAACACGTCCTGCGGACCGAGGACGACGTCGCGGTCGCGGAGCTGGATCGTGAGCCGCCCGCTGAGCACGAGGAACAGCTCGTCCGTGTCGTCGTGCGTGTGCCACACGAACTCGCCGTCGAGCTTGACCACCTTCACCGCGTAGTCGTTGACGCTCGCCAACAGGTGCGGCTGCCACGGCTCAGGGATGCTCTCGAGTGCGGTCCGGATGTTCCTCACGTCGTCACTCACCTGCCCAACGTAGACCGCGACCTCGCGTCACCTCACCATCGGGTGCGGACGGGTGCGAAGGAGGCGAGCACAGGATCGCGCGTCACCAGCGGGACGTTCTCGGCGATCGCCTGGGCCGCGAGGAGGCGGTCGAACGGGTCGCGGTGAACCCAGTCCAGCGATCCCGCGAGCAGTGCGTGCCGCGGGCTGACGTCGAGCTCGTGAGCGTCCAGGTCGTCCATCCGTTCACACCAGCTCTCGACCACCAGGCCGCCGGCAGGCAGCTTCCCGAGCCGGTGCTTGGTGGCGATCTCCATCGCGGAGGCCGCCGAGACGAGGAGCGTCGTGTCGGCGGTCGCGAGCTCGTCCCGCAACCCCGCGGGGACCAGGTCCGGCTCGCCGACGAGCCAGAGCAGGGCGTGGGTGTCCAGCAGGTAGGTCACTCCCACGCGGCCTGCTCCTCCTCGGGGAGGGGCTCGAAGAAGGAGTCGGGCACGTGCATCGGCAGCGTCCCGAACTGCCGCCGACGCACGGGCTCGACACGCGTGAGTCGCACCACCGGCTTCCCCGCCCGCGCGACGACGATCTCCTCACCGCGCTCCGCGCGCGCCAGGAGGTCCGAGAGGTGAGTCTTTGCGTCGCCCACGTTCACCACGGTGACCATGGCTTCCACGCTAGGCAGCACGGCTTGCTTGGTCAAGCACTTGACCAAGCATGCCGACGCGCGACCCCTCCGACGGTCATGCACAGAACCTGACCCGCCGAACCAGGACAAACCTGTTGTTGTGACGTCATACGTATGCTTGACTGCGTTGGCCAGATGTTCCACTCACGAGGAGTGACAGATGACGACGACGTCAGGAAGAACAGCCCCTGGGAAGCTTCGCGGTCACAGCAGACCTGCGCTGCTGGCGGCTCTCGCAGCGGCCGCGGCACTGGTCGCGACCGCCGGGGCACCCGCAGCCGTCGCGGCGCCCGCTGAACGGACCCTCCACGTGGCCCCCGACGAGGACGCTCGAGGAACGGCGTGCACACAGAATCTCCCCTGCTCGATCGAGCGCGCCCAGAAACGCGCCTCCGCGCTCGCCCGAGGCGGGCAGCGAGACATCACGGTTCAGCTTGCGGGCGGGACGTACCGACTGGACGACCCCCTGGAGCTGCGCGCCGAGGACGGTGGGCGAAACGGCCACACGGTCACGTGGACCGCCGCGCCCGGCGAGCGACCAGTCCTGTCCGGCGCGGTCCCGGTCGACGACTGGTCGGTCTACGACGAGGACACCGGGGTGTACGTCGCGGACGTGCCCACCGGTATCGACTCGCGTCAGCTGTATGTCGAGGGGGTCATCGCACCCCGGGCCGCGCTGTCCCTGGCGAGCTCCGACGTCGAGGTGACGCCCGAGGGCCTGAAGATCGTCGACCCGGAGCTGTCATACCTCGCCGACCTCCCGGACACCGACAGGATGGAGTTCGAGTCTCTCGGTGACTTCACGAACCGGTACTCGCCCGCCGCCGGCATCGAGGGTGACCTCATCCGGATGGACCAGCCCGCCTGGGACAACAACACCTGGGGGTGGGACACGTTCCAGAACTCGTTCCTCGCCGCGCCGACCTACTACCTGCAGAACTCCCTCGCCTTCGTGGACGAGGTCGGCGAGTGGTACCTGGACCCCGAGGCCGGTCACCTCTTCTACAAGCCCGGCAACGGCGTCGACCCCGACGACCTGGACATCGAACTGCCGCGGCTGGAGACGCTGGTGAGCATCGGTGGCACCTACGACGAACCCGTCAGCGGGCTCGAGATCCGCGGCCTCGAGCTGACCGGGACCTCATGGCTCGGCCCGTCCACGTCCGGTTACGCGAACCAGCAGAACGGCACCTTCATCTCGGAGGACTACGAGTACCGGCCCGACGACGCCTTCACCAGCTGCTCCCGCGGCTGCGAGGCGTTCGAACGCGCCCGGTTCGACGCCTGGTACCAGGAACCGGCGGCGGTCCAGGTCTCCGCAGCCTCGGACGTGTCCCTCGTCGAGAACCGCTTCGTGAACCTCGGCTCGACCGGCCTGGGCATCGGCAACGATGACAACGCCCACCTCAACGGCGTCGGCCTGGGTGCCAGCGACATCACGGTGGCGGGCAACGTCTTCAACGAGATCGCCGGGCACGGCATCGCGGTCGGCGGCGTCCGCGCCGACGCCCACCACCCGAGCGACCCGGCAATGACCAATCGCGACATCGTTCTCGAGAACAACACGATCAACCGGGTTGCCGTCGACTACAAGGACAACTCGGGCATCCTGTCCACCTACGTGACGAACATCGACATCCTCCACAACGAGGTGGCCAACGTCGCCTACGACGGCATCGACACCGGGTTCGGCTGGGGCGCCAACGACCCCGGCGGTTCCGGCGAGTACGAGCGCCGGGGCTACTACAACTGGCACCCGCGCTACGACACGCCCACGACGCTGCGCGACAACACCGTCTCGGGCAACCTCGTCCGCAACACCAAGGCGCGCTTCGCGGACGGTGGAAACCTGTACAACCTGTCGGCAAGCCCGGGCACCGTGGTGTCCGAGAACTACCTGACGAGAGTCTCGGGCGTCGGCCTGTACCTCGACGAGGGAACGCGCTACTCGACGTACGAGCACAACGTCCTCGACGGCACGAACCCCTGGGTGTTCACGAACTCGTACAGCGACGGCAACGGCACCAACGACAACCTGCTGCGCAACAACTGGATGAACTCCGGCGGCGAGCAGATGCCGAACGCCGAGTCGCGCAACAACCGACTCGAGGACAACGTCCGCGTGGAGGGCACGGACTGGCCCGCCGAGGCTCGCGAGGTCATCTGTGCTGCCGGGGTGGCTCCCCGGTACAGGACCACGCTGAACGCGAATCTCTTCGGGCTGGACGGTTGCACGATCGACGCACCGGTGCGGGACGGGCTGCTCGCGACCGCCGAGCAGGTCGCCCGGTCGTACACGGGGCAGGTCGGCGACAGCCTCGGCGTCGCGGCGGCCGGCGCCGACGTCTGGGGTGGCGGCGGCCAGACCGACGACGAGTACGCCGGCGTCTACCGCCCCGCCGCCCTGGCCGACGGCGCGAGCGTGACGGCACGTGTCGACTCGCTCAACGACACCGACGGGTGGGCCAAGAGCGGCGTGATGGTCCGTGACGACATCGCCGCGAGCGGCGAGTCCGCCGGATACGCCGTGCTCGCCGTCACCGGTCGCAACGGCGTGGCCCTCCAGTGGGACGAGGACGGCGACGGCTACCTCGACCAGGCACGCCAGGCGGAGGTCGACATCTTCCGTCCCGTGTGGGTACGCCTGACGCGCTCCGGCGATCAGCTGTCCGGGTCGTACTCCTACGACGGCGCGAACTTCACACCCGTCGGGACGCCGATCACGGTGCCCTCGGCGGCACGGCAGGACGCCGGCGTGTTCTCGACCTCGCACGACCGCGGCCGGGCGGCGGTGAACGTCTTCAGCGCCCTCACCGTCGGCTGATATGTAGTCCGCTTCTGTCAAGTGGCAGGTCGAAGCACCCGCCTCGGACCGTGGTCCGGGGCGGGTGCTTCTCTCTTGTCGCCGGTGTGCCGTGGTGCGGTGGTGCAGCGTGTCGTTGTCGACGCGCGGTCAAGACTGATACGCGCGGGTTGGTTACCGCATGACGGGTTGTTCGGCAGGAGCGGGACCATCGGGTGTCTGAGGTCGAGCGTGGCCCGTCGCGGGCTGCTCACAGCCGATTCGTGGGTCGCTCCTCGCGCTGCGCACGGACGCGTCGGTCACGGGGCGGCAAGCTTGGTTGACCCCGGCAGTTGGTCGGGGTGGCGTGGGTTAGTCGGGCAGGACGGCGAGGGACCAGCACCAGCCGGCGAGTTCGCGGGCGATCGCGGTGGTGGCGACGGTGTGCTTCTTGCCGCGGGCGTCGAACTGGGTCCACCGGTGGTGCAGGCGCCGGTTGGCGAGGTCGGCTCGCTCGCGCGCGGCTGGCGTGGCGGCGTTCCAGCGTTCTTGCAGGACCTTGCCCACGATGTAGCGGGGCTTGTGCAGCCAGGCGGACTCGACCAGCAGGCGGCGGGCGTGGGTGTTGCCGGCCTTGGTGATCCCGCCCTGGCGGCGGGTGCCGCCGGAGGAGTGCTCGGTGGGGGTCAGGCCGAGGAAGGATCCGATGCTCGAGCCGGTGAAGCGGGTCCAGTCCCCGATCTCGACCGCCAGGGCGAACCCGGTCAGGGTCGCGATCCCGCGCAGGCAGCACAGCCGGGTCACCACCGGGGTGAACGAGGAATTGGCGGCCAGGAGCCCGATCTGTGCGTCGAGACGGTCGCGTCGGGCTTGCAGGTGGGTGACGAGCTCGCGGGACTCGGCGAACGCGATACGGGTACCGGGGTGGGTGAAGTGGATGCTGTTCATCCACTGCTCGTGCGCGCCGGTCCACGCCTTCGCGCCGGCATACACGTGCCCGTGGCGCAGTAGTAGCTTGCCCAGCCGGTGACGGGCGCTCATGAGGTCGGACCGGTTGTCGAACCGCAGGCGCACCAGGTCACGCGCCGATTCCTGCTCGATCGTGGGCACGACCACCGCGGCCAGGTCGTCGAGGCGCAGCAGGCGGGCGAGCAGGCGCGCGTCACGGGCGTCGGTCTTGACCCGGTCCCCGGGGGCCCGGTTGATCTTCGACGGTGCCGCGACCACGCACCTGATGCCCGCCCCGGCCAGCACACGGGCCAGACCGAACCCGGTCGGGCCGGCCTCGTAGGCCACCGCGACCGGGCCGGGCAGGCGGGTGATCCAGTCCATGACCGGCCGGTAGTCCTCGCCCGGGGACAGGGTCTGCTCGAACAGCTCGCCGGTGACCGTGTCGATCGCGCTCGCGCGGATCGATCGTGCGTGCACGTCCAGGCCAACACTCGTACGCTCGGTGAACACGGGGCCTCCTATGAATGTGGATAGGCCGGGCAGGGCAATCTGCGCGGTAACCCACGACTTTCATAGCGAGGCCCCGCCCGTGCGACCCGGGCTATGCCGCTCGGACCACTCATACCGTCTGAGCGACGCACCGCGTCGGCGACACCACCCGAGTGCCCCCGGATCCCGGACCGATGGTCCGCCGTCCGGGGGCATTCTCGCCGGTCAACGTCCCGCGGCCGGCGCCCCACGGTGGTCCGCGGGACGGCGACGGGTCCATGCATCCACGATGTGGCGGTACATCGTGGACGCGGCCTCGTCCGCGGAGCGTGCCGCGATGGCGGCGAAGACCAGCTCGTGCTCCTCGAGCGTCCGTCGGTGGAGCTCCAGGGGGACGTCGACCCGTGCGTACCGTGCACTCTCTCGCGCGCGCTCGTACAGGATCCGGGCGATGCTCTCGGCCAACCGATTGCCCGACAGCGCCATCACCGTCTCGTGAAAGTCCACGTCAGCCGCCAGGAAGCGCGGGACGTCGTCGATGGACGCCCGCATCTCCTCGAGCGGGACCCGGAGCGTGTCGAGGTCGTCCGGGGTCAGTGCTGCCGCAGTCTCGCTCGCCATGGCGGACTCGAGCTGGGCTCGGACGACGGTCAGCTCGTCGAGGACGCCCAGGGTCCTGTCGTGCGCGATCAGCGCTTGAAGGACCACGCGATCGAGCATGTTCCAGGACCGGGTCGGCTGCACCACCGTGCCCCGCCCTTGGCTGACGGTGACGAGCCCCTTCTCCTCGAGCCGCTTCACCGACTCGCGCAGCACGGTCCGGCTGACGCCGAACTGCTCGCTGAGAGGCAGTTCGGGCGGCAGCGACGCGCCCGGCGCGAGTCTGCCCGACACGATCAGGTCCACGAGTGCCTCGACGACCGCGACGCCGAGTCGTTTCGCCGGGACTCGCAGGGGAAGGGACAGCGCCCCGGTCGCGTCTTCGCTGATGCCGGCGTCATCTGTCATGAGGGGACTATAGCCAATGCCCCCCGAGAGAGTAGACGTGTGATGTATGCTGTTTCGGTGCCATGATGCACCTCTGCCCGACGACAGGCAACCGATGAAGGACCGCGAAACATGAAGATCACTGGCTTCCGCACGCAGACGACCCTCCAGGATTGGGGGCGTCCCGTCGGGGACGTCAACGGCTTCATCGACGACGGCATCACCGAGGTCCCCCTGGTCGTCCTCGAGACCGACGGTGGGCTCGAGGGCATCGGAGTGGGCTCGCACGCGGACCTCGAGCGACTCTTTCCCGCCCTCGAGGGCCAGGACCCGCGGGCGACGTCAACCCTCCACGACCGCATGCTGGCCCACGTCTTCAAGAGCGGCCACGCCGGCGCGACGTTCGGTGGTGTCGGAGCGTTCGACATGGCGCTGTGGGACCTGAAGGCCAAGATGGCCGACGAGCCGCTGTGGCGCACGCTCGGCGCGGCCGACCCCTTCGTCCCGGCCTACGCCTCGGCCCTCGAGGTCGCCGTCCCGGACGACGAGCTCGAGACGCTGTTGTCCGGCTGGGTCGAGCGGGGTTTCACCAGCGTCAAGCTCAAGGGCGGGCTGGACCTCGACCGGGACACCACCCGGCTGCGGATCGCCCGCGACCTGTTCCGGCGCAACACCGCACGGCCCGGGCTCATGCTCGACGCGAACGAGTCCTGGAGCCGAAAGCAGGCGGTCCGGCACATCTCGGAGCTCGAGCGCGAGTTCGACCTCACCTGGGTCGAGGAACCGCTGCGCCGCTGGGACGCCGACGGGATGGCGATGCTGACCCGCTCGGTCCGTGCGGCCGTGGCGACCGGCGAGAACCTGACCGGCCTCGAACAACTGCGCCCTCTCCTGGACGCCGGTGCGGTCGACATCGTCCAGGTCGGCAGCATGTGGGGCGTGACCCACTTCCTCCGCACCGCCGTCGTGGCCCACGCGCACGACCTGCCCGTCAGCCCCGTCGGCTCGCTCGCCAGCCCGGTGTGGCACGCAGCAGCCGCCGTCCCCAACCACCTCGCACTGGAGCTGCAGAGCCTGACCGACCCCGTCGGCCTGCGCACCGACCACGAGGTCATGGACGGCGGCGTCGTCCTGGGAAACCAACCGGGCAACGGCCTGTCGATCGACGAGCATGCCATCGCGGAGGTCCGCACGGGCCCGCGATGGACGAGCCCGGCAGGTCCGCACGTCCGCCCGGCCCGGGCCGGGCTGCGCCTCGTCCCGGAGCAGACGCCCGGCCGCACCACGGCAGAGCGCCGCTGAGCGACCTGCGAGACGGCACGATGAAGGCCACCGGAGATGATCCGGTGGCCTTCGTCGCGCGCTCGAATGGTGCGTGTCGCCGCTCAGCTCGCGACAGCGTCCGGGTCGAGCAGGCCCGCTGCCACCAGCTCGGGCCAGAGCTCGTCCGGCACGCCCTGGTCGTGGCGATCGAGGTTGGCGTCGAGCTGCCCGGCGTTCCGTGCGCCGAGAGCCACCGCCGCGACGGCGGGATGCCGAAGGGGGAACTCGACGGCCGCGGCGGGCAGGGTCGTGCCGTGCCGTCGGCAGATCTCGGCGATCCGGCGTGCCCGGGACAGCATCTCGGCCGGTGCCGGGCCGTACTCGTACCGGGCGTCGTCCGGCGGCCACGGCCTGCTCAGCAGACCGGAGTTGAACACCCCGGCCACGACGACGGCCGCCCGGGCAGCCTGCGCCGGGGCGAGCGCCGAGCGCAGCCCGCCCTGCTCGAGCAGGGTGTAGCGCCCGGCCACCATGACGACGTCGGCCAGGCCGCTCGTGAACAGCCCCGGTACCCGGTGCGGAGCGTTCGTCCCCACGCCGACGGCACGGACGACCTTCTCCTCGCGCAGCTCGGCGAGCGCCTCGAGCGCCTGCAGCCCCGACCCGGGCGAGTGCTGGTCCGGATCATGGGCATAGGCGATGTCGACGGCGTCGAGCCCGAGCCGGTCGAGGGAGGCCTCGATCGACCGACGCACGCCGTCGCGGCTGAAGTCCCACACGCGCCGCACGTCGCCCGGGACGACGAACCCGTCGTCGTCGAGCGCGGTCGGGTGCGGGTGCGGTTCGAGCAGCCGGCCCACCTTCGTCGAGATGACGTACTCGTCGCGCGGCCGGTTCGCCAGAGCCGCCCCCAGCCGGCGTTCCGACAACCCGAGGCCGTAGTGCGGCGCAGTGTCGAAGTACCGGATGCCGCGGTCCCAGGCACGGTCGACGGTCGCCGCGGCGTCCTCGTCCGTCACCGTGCGGCCGAGGTTGCCGAGCGTCGCGGCCCCGAGACCGAGCTCCGTCAGCCCGAGGCCGCTGGTCCCGACGGGACGTGAGGCCATCGCCGTCATCGGGCCAGCCCGTAGGTGCGTGCCGTGTTCCCGCCGTCCACGGCGGCCTGGTCGTCCGCCGGAAGATGGTCGGTCAGCTCGAGGTAGGCCCGCAGCCACGGCTCGTATCCGCCGGCCAGCTCGGCGAGCGGCCAGTCCGAGCCGAACATCAGCCGTCCGGGCCCGAACGTGCGCAGCGCGTGCTCGACAACGGGTCGCAGACGTGCGACCGACCACCGGCCCGGCTCGTCCTCGGTCACCAGACCGGAGAGCTTGGCGACGACGTTGGGCTCGGCGGCGACGAGGGCCAGGTCACGGGCCCAGTCGACCAGCTCCGTGCTGGTCAGCGGCACCTTCCCCAGGTGGTCGAGGACGAAGCGGGTAGCCGGGTGCTTCCGTACGACCTGCGCGGCCTGGGCGAGCTGCCGGTGCCCCACCAGGATGTCGAACGTCAGGCCGAGCTCTGCCAGGGCGTCGAGGCTCCGGCCGACGTCGTCCCGCGAGAGCCAGCGCTCGTCGTCCTCCACGAACGTGACGTGGCGGATCCCGACCAGCTTCTCGCCTCCGGGTCCCGACCGGAGCGCGGCCACCTGGTCGCGTACGTCACCGGTGAGGTCAACCCAGCCGACGACACCCCCGACCGCGTCCAGCTCGCGAGTGTCCGCCAGCAGGTCGACCGTCTCGGCGATGTCGTTGACGGCCTGCACCACGACGCACCCGCGCACGCCGTGCCGCTCCAGCTCGGCCACCGCACGTGCCGGCGGGAAGTCGTGGTCGATGCCCGCCATCGTGTCCGGGTCGATCCAGGGCTGTGGGTGCTTGGCGCGTTCCCACACGTGCAGGTGGGCATCCAGGATCTGCCTCATGCGAGGTGCCAGACCTCCTCCAGTCGGCGCCACCGGTCGCCGGGCCGCGCCTCGCGACCGAAGGGCGTCTGGCACGGGTCGGTGTGGGTGAGCCACTCCTGCATGTCCGGGTCGGCGTCCAGGTGCGCCATGTCGGCCGCGTAGTCATCGCCCCTGTACTCGTAGTACCCGACCAGGGTGTCCTCGAGCACGAAGATCGAGTAGTTGGTGATGTGGTGGGCGGACAGCGCCGCCTCCACCTGCGGCCATACCGCGGAGTGCAGCCGCAGGTACTCCGCACGCTTCTCGGGCACCACGTCCACGACGAAAGCGAAACGTTGCATGGTCACTCCTTTGTCCCGCCGGCGGTGAGGCCCGCGACGAGGAACCGTTGGGAGAACAGGAACACGAGCAGCACCGGGGTGACCGACAGCAGGGTCGCCACCGCCAGCGTCGGCAGCTCGATGGCGGTCACGCCCGCCGACGTCGGGTTGAACGCCGGCACGCTGCCCAGCAGCTCGGTCAGGCCCACCTGGATGGGCGCGGCTCGCCCGGGCACGGTGAGGAACGGCAGGAAGAAGTTGTTCCAGTTGGCCACGAAGCTGAAGAACCCGACCAGCGCGATCACGGGGAGCGCCAGGGGCATGGCGATCCTGGCGAAGACAGCGAGCTCCCCGCAACCGTCGATCCGGGCCGCGTTGAGCAGGTCCCGCGGAACGCTGGTCGAGAAGTAGATGTACGTCAGGTACACCCCGAACGGGAAGAACGAGAACGGCAGGATCGCGGCCAGCGGGTTGCCGATCAGGTTGATGGCCGACATCTCGAGGAAGATCGGCAGGACCAGTGCGGTGTTCGGGATGAGCATCACGACGAGGGTCGTGGTGAGCAGCACCTTGCGCCCGCGGAAGTTGCCGAGCGCGAGTGCATACCCGGCCGGGATCGTCGTGATCAAGGTGATCACCAGGGCGCCGACCGAGTAGAGCAGCGAGTTCCCGAGCCACTGGAAGACGATGCCGTCCTGGAACCGCACCAGGGCCTCCCAGTTGGCGGACAGGTCGCCGAGAGAGCCCAGGGCGAAGGGCCCGGTCGTGATGAGGGCGTGCGGCGACTTCCCCGTGGCGATCAGCAGCCACACGATCGGCACGGCGAAGAAGAGGACGAAGAAGACCGTGATGACGACGACGGTCGCGCGTCCCAGCCAGGCGCCGGGCGTCTGCTCGCGGCGGGGGCGGGTGCGCAGGTCAGTCGCGCTCAAAGAGGCCTCCTCGGACGACGAAGAACAGGCTCACGGCGAGCGACGCCACGAGCAGGAGGACGGCGATCGCCGCCGAGCCGTTGAGGTCCTGCTGCTTGAACGCGTACAGGTAGGTGAGCTGGTTCAGCGACCAGTCCGTCGGGACGACGGCGTGGGTGGCCTGGGAGAGCACCCGGGGCTCGACGAAGAGCTGGGCTCCCGCCGCCAGGGACATGACTGCCATGTAGGCGATCCACTTGCGCAGCATCGGCAGTTGGATGTGCAGCGCGGTGCGCACCGCCCCCGCACCGTCCATGCGGGCCGCTTCGAGGACCTCGTCCGGGATGCTGTTCAGCGCGCCGTACATGACGATGATCCAGTTGCCGGCGCCCGTCCAGAACGCGATCACGGCGAAGACGACCGGCAGGTTGCCCGGCGAGACCGTCTGGACGAACGTCTCGAAGCCGAAGGCGTGCAGGACGGCCGACACCGGACTCACCGTGGGGTTGAGCACGAACAGCCACAGCACCACAGACGACGCGCCGGCCAGGGCGCCCGGGATGTAGTAGACGAAGCGCAGGCTCGAGCTGAGCCAGCGCCGTCCGATCCCGTGGACCACCAGCGCCAGCAGCGTGACCAGCACCATCAGGGCAACGAGCCAGACCAGCAGAAAGAGCCCGACGTGCGCGGCCGCGGGCCAGAAGCGGAAGTCGGCCAGCACCTTCGTGAAGTTCGTGATCCCGCTGAACCGGCCCTCGTTGTCGAGGAACGCGATGAACACGGCGTACAGCGTCGGCAGGACGCCGAAGGCAAGCGCGAACAGCACGTAGCCCGAGACGAAGACGTAGCTGAACCGGGACCACTTCACGGTCACGGACCTGTGCGGCGTCGCCGCGCGCTGCCGCCGTCCCTCGCGGGGGGAGCCGGCGGCAGCGGCGCTCGGCGAGTCGTCGAGTGCTGGAGCGGTCACTTGATCGTGTACCCGTTCACTTGCGCCTCGTTCTCGATGGCGGTCTCCCACTCCGGCAGCAGGTCGACCAGGTTCTCCCCGGCGGCCAGCTTCGGGGTGACGGTCTTGTTCCACACGGCTTCCTGGCTGAACCGCGGGTATCCCCAGCCGTCCCAGACCTGGGTCGAGGCGGACGAGAGCGCCGCGGCGAAGTCACCGGCGAAGAATCCGTCCTCGGCCTGCCGGGCGAGCCACTTGTCGGCGGCATCCTGGTAGGCGGGGAGCCCCGGGGCCAGATCCACCTGGTAGCGCTCGTCGCTCGTGACGAACTCGAGGAAGGTCTTCGCGGCCTCAAGGTTCTCGGAGTGCTGCGAGATGAACCAGGTGCCGCCGCCGACGTTCCCGGCGGCAGGCTCCTCGCCCTCCCAGGCGAGCGGCGCGCCGACCGCGATCGTCCCGGGCTTGGCGTCCAGCGAGCTCGGGTTGTTGAAGATCGCGCCGGAGAACCAGGCCGGTCCGGGCAGCATCAGGACCTTCCCGGAGTGCTTCTGCACGAAGTCCGGGCTGAACACGTCCTCCTGGGCGAGCGCCCCGGCGTCGAGCAGGTCGTCGAGGATCTCGGCCATCTGCGTCGCGTGCGGGTCGGAGGCGTCGGCGCTGAACGTGTTGGCGTCCACGACGGTGCTCAGCGGGGCCTTGGCGCCCCAGAAGTAGATCTCCTCGGCGAAGGCGTCGCCGATGCCGCCGACGATGTAGCCGGGGTGCTCCTCGGCGACCTTCAGACCCAGCTCCCGGTACTCCTCCCACGTCGTGGGGACCTCGTAGCCGAACTTCTCCATGAGGCTCTCGTCGTACCAGGTCACGGTGGGCGCGATGTCGTTGCGCAGGCCGTAGACGGCGCCGTCGACGGTGAGCGGGGCGAGCGCGCCCTCGGTGAACCCGTCCAGGAACGACTGGTCGAAGTAGCCCTGGTCGAGGGGCGCGGCGAAGGGGTCGTCGCCCTGGCTCGCCCAGGCCGCATCGTTGTTCTGCGTGGAGAACACGACGTCGGGCCAACCGCTCCCGGCCTGGTTGAAGGCCTGGATCTTGGTCTGGAACGAGCCCGACCCGTCGGCCCCGCCGTCGTAGGTCTCGACCTCGATGGGGATGTCGGGGTAGGCCTCGGCGAAGGCGTCGGCGGCGGGCTGTCGCGACGCGTCGACCCACACGGTGATGGGGGCGTCGGCCTTCTGCTCGGCCGTGGCGAAGCCGAACGGCGAATCGGCTGCCTCGCCGTCCGTCGGCGAGACCCCCGGCGTGCAGGCGGTGAGGGCGAGCAGTGCGGCGACGGCTGCCACGGAGACGCCCGAGAGCCTCGTCCGCACCGCGCGGGTGGTCGGTTTCGTCATGATCCCGTTCCTTCTTCTTCGGAGAAACACGCAGCTCCGCGTGGGCGCGGCTTCGTTACGCGAGAGTAGATCATACATGTGACGTTTCCTTCAAACGTCGCTACGGTACGGGAGGGGCGCACGGGTGCGTCACCGGACTACTCAGGAGGCAACAGTGCTCAGAGCTGCACATCCCGGCGATCATCGGTTCGATGCCGGGAGCGCGGGCGAACTCGCCCACCACGACGCCCGGGGTCGCTCGTGAGCGCGCAGCTGCCGGCGGGCGTCGAGGTGCTGGCCCCGGCCGATCCGGGTGCGCCCGTGGTGGTGATCACCGACTGCGACCACGACTCGTTCGGCGCGGAGATCGCTGTCGCCCGGCAGGCCGGTGTCGAGCTGCGGCTCGCCCAGGCGCGCACCCATGACGAGGTGGTGGCGGCCGCCGCCGGTGCGGCCGGGCTGGTGGTGCAGTACGCCGAGATCACGGCCGCCGTCGTGGATGCCCTGCCGGGGCTGCGCGTGATCAGCCGTTACGGCGTCGGGGTCGACTCGGTCGACGTCGCCGCGGCGTCGGCGCGCGGCGTCGTCGTGTGCAACGTGCCCGACTACGGCACCGAGGCCGTGTCCGACCACGCGATCGCGCTGGCCCTGTCCGCCTCGCGCGGGATCGCCCGCCTGGACCGGGGCGTGCGCGCCGGGCGGTTCGATCTCGAGGCGATCCGCCCGGTGCCGCAGGTGCGCGGCTCGGTCTTCGGTGTGGTGGGCCTGGGCCGCATCGGCCACGCCACGGCGCTCAAGGCGCGCGGGCTGGGTCACGACGTCGTCGGGTTCGACGTGCTCGCTCCCGCGGGCGCGACGGAGTACCACGGCGTGCCGACGGCGCCGCTGGAAGAAGTCTTGCGGCGGGCAGACGTCGTGTCCTTGCACACCCCCCTGACGGACGCGACGCACCACCTGGTCGGTGCGCGCGAACTCGCACTGCTGCGGCCGACGGCCGTGCTGGTCAACACCAGTCGCGGCGGCGTCGTCGACACCGAGGCGCTCGTGGTGGCGCTGCGCGAGGGCCGCCTCCGCGCGGCAGGCATCGACGTGCACGAGGACGAGCCGGTCCCGCTCGGTCACCCCCTCACCCAGCTGGACAACGTGGTGCTCACCCCGCACCTGGCCTGGTACACCGAAGAGTCGTACACCGAGCTCAAGCGCCGCACCCTGGAGAACGTGGTGGAGGCGATCGCCGGGCGGGCGCCCCGGAACGTGGTGACCGAGGAGACGCGATGACCCGCACGACCGAGGACCCGATGAGCTCACGACCGGCGACGATGCCCGCGGCCGTCTGGGACGGCCCCGACGCGATCGCGGTCCGGGAAGTCCCGCTACCCGAGGTGCCCGACGGGTGGGCCCTCGTCGAGGTGGAGTACACGGGCATCTGCGGCACGGACCTGTCGATCCTGCACGGCACCCATCCGCGTGCGCGCGCGGGGATCGTGCCGGGGCACGAGATCGTGGGGGTGATCGCCGCCGCGGGGACCACCGGGCTCCGCCCGGGCCAGCGGGTGGTCGCGGAGCCGCTCATCTCCTGCGGACGGTGCCGGGCATGCGCGTCCGGCAGCCCGCACGTGTGCAGGGAACTGAAGCTGTACGGCATCGACGTCCCCGGCTCCCTCGCCCGGTACGTGGCCCTGCCCGCGACCGTGCTGCACGTGGTCCCCGCCGCCGTGCCCGCCCGGCACGCCGCGCTGGTCGAGCCGCTGGCCGTGGCCGTCCACGCGGTGTCCCGGTCCGGGATGCGGCCCGGCGACACGGTGGCCGTCCTCGGCGGTGGCCCGATCGGGGTCCTGACCGCGCTCGTCGCCCAGCAGGCCGGGGCCGGGCACGTCACCGTCGTGGAACCACGCACCTGGCGCCGGAAGGTGATCGCGGGGCTCGGCCTCGACGTCGTCCCCGAGGGCGTGGACCCCGCTGAGCACATCGCTGCCCTGACCGGGGGTGAGGGTGCCGACACCACCTTCGACGCCGCGGGACACCCCGCGGTGGCCGCCCAGCTGCCGCGGGTCACGCGGGTGCTGGGACGAATCGTCGTCGTGGGGGTCTACAAGCAGCCCGCGCCGGTGGACCTGCAGGCGATCTGCTTCAAGGAGCAGAGCCTCGTGGGCGTGCGCGTGTACACCCGCGACGACGTCGCCAGGGCCGTCGAGCTCGTCGCCTCCGGCGAGCTCGGCCTGGAGCGGCTGCCCGTGGCCGAGTTCGCCCTCGACGACGTGGTTGCCGCGTTCGACTCTGCCGCGGCCGGGGAGGACAACCTCAAGGTCCTCGTCCGCTCGGGAGGCGCGCGGTGAGGGACAGCGGCCCGTTCTCCCTGGCCGGGCGCACCGCCGTCGTGACCGGGGGCGGACGCGGGCTGGGTGCGGGGATCACCACCGCGCTGCTCACGGCCGGCGCCGACGTCGTCGTTCTCGCGCGGCGGGACCTGCCGGCCGACCTGGTCGAGACCGCCCGAACGCTCGGTCGCACGGTAGAGCTCGTCCCGGCCGACCTCTCCGCGGCCGACGCCGTCGATGCGGCGGCCGATGACATCCTGGCCCGGCACCAGGTGGACGTGCTGGTCAACAACGCAGGGGTGCAGGAGCGGCACCCCGCGGCGGAGTTCCCGCTCGAGGCGTGGGACCGGGTGCTCGACGTCAATCTGCGCGCGGTGTTCCAGCTCGCACAACGCTTCGGAGGGCCGATGCTCGACCGGGGTGATGGCGCCGTCATCAACCTTGCCTCCCTGCTGAGCTTCCAGGGCGGCCTGAACGTGCCTGCGTACGCCGCGTCGAAGGGTGGCGTCGCACAGCTGACCAAGGCGCTGGCCAACGAGTGGGCCGCGCGCGGCGTGCGGGTCAACGCGGTGGCGCCGGGATACATGGCCACCGAGATGAACGAGGCGCTGCTGGCCGACCCGGTACGGCTTGAACAGCTGTCCGCGCGCATCCCAGCGGGTCGGTGGGGCACACCCGAGGACATCGGGAACGTCGTCACCTTCCTCGCTTCACCTGCCGCGGGCTACATCCACGGACAGGTCCTCGCGGTCGACGGCGGATGGATGGGGCGGTGAGCTCGGGGACCCCGCCAACCCGCGTACCTCACCTCCGTGGTCACGACAACGAGGCTTTGGCTCCGTGACACGGACCCCGCTTGCGGCATCGGCGAGCAGGCGCCCCGATCAGCGTCGACCGGTCAGGAGCGTCGCCACCCGACGCCGGACCCCCGCCGCGTCGAGGCCGTGCGCGGCGGCGTGGTCGTGGGGCGTGCCGTACCGCCGCAGCTCCGTCTCGCCGGGCACGCCGACGTGCAGCACGCGGCTGGGCCGGTCGACCAGCGCGGCCGCGACGGCGGCGGCGCTCGTGCCCTCCAGGTAGGGCTCGACGACGGCGAGCGCCGGCGTCGGGCCGGCCAGCGCGCGGAGGCCCTCGGCGTCCAGGGGGTGCGGGGTGGCGGTCCACGCGACACGGACGGGCAGGTCGGCGACCGCCTCGAGCACGGTGTCGAGCATCGGCCCGACGGCGACGACGAGCGGCGCACCCGCGCCCGCCCCGCCGTCGCGCACCAGGTGCAGCCGCCCGTCCACGGGGCCGGGTGCGGCGTTGCGCTGCCCGGAGAGTCGGATGTACACCCGGCCCGTGCCGGCGGCCTCGCGGTGCAGGAGCTCCGCGACCTCGTCCGCGTGCCCCGGCACGTGCACGGTCCACCCGGGCAGCGCGGAGATCAGCGCCACGTCGGCCGGCGCCTGGTGCGTGCGGCCTCCGGCGCTGACGTCGTACGACGCGCCCGCGCTGACCAGCACGGCGCCCACGTCCTGGTGCCCGAGGTCGAGCTTGACCTGCTCGTACGGCCGCTCCACGAGGAAGGACGCGAACGTGTGCACGATCGGGCGCCGCCCGGCGAGGGCGAGGCCGCCCGCCACACCGACCAGCGCCTGCTCCCGGATGCCGACGTCGATGACGCGGCCGGGGTGCCGCTCGATCGCGCGGGACATGTAGCCCGACCCGATGACGGCCAGGACGACGTCGACGTCCGGGTGCGCGTCGAGCAGCGGGTCCAGCTCCTCGTAAAAGCGGGTGCGCAGGTCGAGCGCCTGCGAGGCGGGCGCGAGGGCGGTCATGCTGCCTCCTTGCTCGGGGCGGGCGTGGTGTCCACGACCACGACGGTGGGGCGGTCGGGCTCGGTGTGCCGCAGCGCGGCGGTCAGGCGGGGCTGGTCGTGGGTGCGCACCTCGCCGGCCGCCCAGCCCTCGAGGGCGAACCGGCGGGCGATGCCGCCGGGCCAGCCGAGGTTGTCGCTGTGGTTGTCGACGACGACGACCGTGAGGTTCGCGAGCCCGAACCGCCCCGCCACCTGGATCGCCTCGGCGTTGCTGCCCTCGTCCAGCTCCGCGTCGCCGACGAGAACGACGACGCGCGCCGGCGAGCGGCCACGCAGCCCCACCGCCAGACCCACGCCGAGCGGCAGCCCGTGGCCGAGCAAGCCGCTGCCGATCTCGATGCCCGGCACGAGCGTGCGGTCGGGGTGATGGCCGAGCCGTGAGCGGAACGTCGCGACGTCGTCCAGCCAGTCCGCGGGGAAGAACCCCTTCGCGGCCAGCACGGCGTAGGTCGAGGCGGGGCCGTGGCCCTTGGAGAGCAGGAACCGGTCGCGGTCGGGAGCCTCGGGGCGGTCCGGGTCGACGCGGAGCACCTGGTCGTACAGGGTCCACACGACGTCGAGCGTGGAGTGCGCGCTCGGGTCGTGCTTCTCGTCGCCCGTCACCCGGCCGACGAGGTCGCGCACGTGCTGCGGGACGGGTCGCGGGGGTGCGGAGGTCGCTGCCGGCAGGGTGACCGCGCGAGGGGTCGTCGTCGTCATGCCTCGATGCTCGGACCTCAACCATGGTTGAGGTCAACCCCTCGTGCGGCGACTTGTCGAGGTGCGGCACGTCACGCCACCGCCACCCTGCGTAAACATGCCGTCGGGGGCAGGATCGAGACGACCAGCCGCCATCATCAGGAGGTCTCGTCATGGCCCGCACCGTCGCCGAACACCTCGTCGACCAGCTCGTCGCCGCCGGCGTGAAGCGCATCTACGGGATCGTCGGGGACTCGCTGAACCCCGTCGTCGACGCCGTCCGCCGCACCGACGGGATCGACTGGGTGCACGTGCGCCATGAGGAGGCGGCGGCGTTCGCGGCGGCCGCCGACGCCGAGGTGACGGGCGAGCTCGCCGTCTGCGCCGGGTCCTGCGGGCCGGGCAACCTGCACCTCATCAACGGCCTCTACGACGCGAACCGGTCCAAGGTGCCGGTGCTCGCCATCGCGTCGCACATCCCGAGCGCGCAGATCGGCACGCAGTTCTTCCAGGAGACGCACCCGGACCGCATCTTCAACGAGGCCTCCGTGTTCTCGGAGATGATCTCGACGGCGGCCCAGCTGCCGCGCGTCACGCGGTCCGCCATCCAGCACGCGCTCGCCGCCCCCGGCGTCGCCGTGCTCACCCTGCCGGGCGACGTCGCCGACCAGCGCGTGCCCGACGACGACGCCCCGATCCTCGTGCCCGGCGCGTGCCCGGCGCGCGTCGTCCCGAACGACGGCGACGTCGAGGCGCTGGCCGAGGCCATCAACAAGGCGAAGAAGGTCACCCTGTTCGTCGGCGCCGGGGCCCGCGACGCCCGCGACGCCGTCCTCGAGCTGGCCGACCTCGCGGCGGCGCCCGTCGGCCACTCGCTGCGCGGCAAGGAGATCATCCAGTACGACAACCCGCACGACGTCGGCATGTCGGGCCTGCTCGGGTACGGCTCCTGCCACGAGGCGATGCACTCGGCCGACCTGCTGGTCCTCGTCGGCACCGACTTCCCGTACGACTCGTTCCTGCCCGCGGACGTCCGCACCGCGCAGATCGACGTCGACGCCTCCCACCTCGGCCGGCGCACCCGGCTCGACCTGCCCGTGCACGGCGACGTCGGCGAGACCCTCCGGCTGCTCAACCCGCTGGTCAAGCGCAAGAAGGACCGCAAGTTCCTGCGCTCGATGGTCGACAAGCACGCCGGGATCATGACCAAGGTCGTGGGCGCGTACACGCGCAACGTGGAGAAGCACACGCCCATCCACCCGGAGTACGCGGCCGTGCAGCTCGACGAGACGGCGGCCGACGACGCCGTGTTCACCGTCGACACGGGCATGAACAACGTGTGGGCGGCCCGCTACATCACGCCCAACGGCAAGCGGCGCGTCATCGGGTCGTTCATCCACGGGTCGATGGCGAACGCCCTGCCGCACGCCGTCGGCGTCGCGCTGGCGCAGCCCGACCGGCAGGTCGTGGCGCTCGCCGGCGACGGCGGTCTGTCCATGCTCCTCGGGGAGCTCATCACCGTGCGCTCCTACGACCTGCCGGTGAAGATCGTCGTCTTCAACAACGCGACGCTGGGCATGGTGAAGCTCGAGATGCTGGTCGAGGGACTCCCCTCGTACGGCACGGACTCGCCGGCCGTGGACTACCGCGCGATCGCCACCGCCGTCGGCATCCCCGCCGTGCGCGTCGAGCGGCCGAAGGACCTGCGCCGCGCCCTCAAGGACGGCCTCGACCGCAAGGGCCCCGCGCTGATCGAGGTGATCACCGACCCCAACGCGCTGTCGATCCCGCCGTCCATCACGTCCGGTCAGATCCGCGGGTTCGCCACCGCCATGACCAAGGAGATCTTCGGCGGCGGCATGGGCGAGGTCATGTCGATGGCCCGCTCGAACCTACGCAACCTGCCGCGCTGACCGGACGATCGACGCCAGCACGTCCCGCACGGGGACGGCCGGGCGGCCGAGCACGTCCTCCAGCGTCGGGTCGGTGACGGCGAACTCGCCGCGCCGGGCCGCGCGGAAGATCCCGAGGGTGAACTCGGCCGCCGCGGCGGGCGTCCCGTGCGCGACGGCGTCCGCCGCCCACTCCTCGTCGTCCACGACGACCCGCGTGATCGTGCGGCCGGTGAGCTCCCCCAGGAGGCGCGCCACCTCGGCGAGGTCGAGGGCCTCGCGCGCCGTGAGGGGCGCGGTGACGCCGTCGAGCACGCCCGGCCGCGTCAGGGCCGCGGCGTCGACGGCGGCGAGGTCGGCGTGGGCGGTCCACGAGACGGGGCCGTCCTCGGGGAGCCGGAGCTCGCCGGAGTCCAGGGCGGCCGGCACGTAGTGCTCGAGCGTGCTGGCGTAGAACCCGTGGCGCAGCGCCGTCACGCGCACGCCCCGCGCGGCCTGCTCTGCCAGGTGCGCCTCGGTCGCCGCGTGCTCGACCTGCGCCGCGAACAGCGAGTCGGCGGACGCCGCCTGGTGGCTGGTGTAGAGCACGCGGGAGGCGCCCGCCCGCACCGCCGCGTCGATCGCGGCACGGTTGGCCGCGGACGCTTCGGGGCCGCGGATCGCGGCGGAGACGACGAGCACCTGGTCGGCGCCCTCGAACGCGTGGGCGAGCGTGTCCGGATCGGTGAAGCTGCCGGCCCGGACGCGGACGCCGCGGTCGCGGAGTGCCGCGGCCCGGCCGACGTCGCGCACGCTGACCCCCAGGGACTCGGCCGGCACGTGCCGGAGCAGCGCGTCGACGACCTGGGACCCGAGACGGCCGGTGGCACCAGTGACGACGATCATGAGACCTCCTCGTGGATCAATGATTCGCACAAGACGCTACCACCGATCCAAATCTTTGGTAGCGGCTGCGCGATACCGTTGATCCATGACTCGTGCCCCGAGGACCCCGGACCCGCGGTCCGCCATCGTCACGGCCGCGGCGCGCCTGCTGCACGACGGCGGCGAGCCGGCCGTCACCACGCGCGCCGTCGCGCAGGCGGCCGGGGTGCCCGCGCCGACGCTCTTCCGCCTCTTCGGCGACAAGGACGGCCTCCTCGAGGCCGTCGCCGAGCAGGTGATGGCCGCCTACGTCGCGGACAAGACGACGGCCGCGGCGGGCGAGGGCGGCGACCCGGTCGACGACCTCCGGGCCGCGTGGCGCGCCCACGTCGAGTTCGGGCTCACCAACCCGCACCTGTTCGGCCTGCTCAGCGCGCCCGGGCGGCTGCAACGCTCGCCCGCTGCCACGGCGGGCCTGGAGGTGCTCGCCTCCCGGGTCGCCCGGGTCGCCGCCGGGGGCCGACTGCGCGTCTCCGAGTCACGGGCGACCACGATGATCCACGCCGCGGGCACCGGCGCCGTCCTCGCCCTGCTCGAGGTCCCCGAGGACCAGCGGGACGAGGGGCTCGCGGACGCGATGCTCGACGCCGTGCTCGGCCAGGTCCTCGCCACCGCCCCGGCGCCCTCGACGGCGGACCCCGTCGCCCTGGCGGTCGCGTTCCACGCGGCGGTGCCCGACCTCCCGGCGCTCAGCGACGGCGAGCGGGCCCTCCTGACGGAATGGCTCAGCCGCACCGTCGCGTCAATGCAGTCCTAGGTCGGCCCGGGGCCGCTCAGCCCGTCGCCGACAGGATCGTTCAGCGGCGCCAGGTGGCGGCGACGGCGAGGAAGGCGTCGTTCGCCTCCACCTCGCCGATGCTGACGCGCAGGCCGTCGCCGGCGAACGGGCGCACGAGCACGCCGGCGGCGGTCGCCTCGGCGGCGCGGTCCATGGTCGCCTCGCCGAGGGGCAGCCACACGAAGTTGGCGTGCGTCTCGGGCAGGTCCCAGCCCTGCTCCCGCAGGGCGGAGGTGACGCGCTCGCGCTCGGCGACCAGGGCGTCCACGCGCTGGCGCAGCTCGTCCTGCGCCACCTGCTCCAGGGAGGCGAGCGCCGCGCGCTGCGCCACGTGGTTCACGCCGAACGGCGTCGACACCGCACGGATGCCGGCGGCGAGGCGCGGCTCGGCGACGGCGTACCCGACACGCAGGCCCGCCAGCCCGTACGCCTTGGACAGCGTGCGCAGCAGGACGACGTTCGGGTGCCGGCGCAGCAGGTCGAGACCGTCCGGGGCCTGCGGGTCGCGCACGAACTCCAGGTACGCCTCATCGACGATCACGAGCACGTCGCGCGGGACGGCGGCGAGGAAGGTCTCGAGCTCGTCCGCGTGCACCACCGGTCCGGTCGGGTTGTTCGGCGTGCAGACCATGACCACGCGTGTGCGGGGCGTGACGGCCTCCGCCATGGCGGGCAGGTCGAGCTGGCCGTCGGTGGTGACGGGCACCGTGACCGCGGTGCCGCCCGCGACGGCGACGACGATCGGGTACGCCTCGAACGAGCGCCACGGGAAGACGACCTCGTCGCCATGGTCCACGACCGCCTGCAGCACGTGGCCCAGCACGGCCACCGACCCGTTGCCCACGACGACCTGCTCGGCCGGGACGCCGACGTGCGCCGCGAGCGCCGCGACCAGCTCGGTGGCGTAC